>Ga0182021_10003260_pt1 | contig 19097 bp, 16 predicted proteins | sample 612E3MmetaG_FD_120493 | JGI IMG/M metagenome (GOLD analysis project Ga0182021, IMG submission 120493) | Permafrost microbial communities from Stordalen Mire, Sweden - 612E3M metaG (Illumina Assembly) | ecosystem: Environmental > Terrestrial > Soil > Wetlands > Permafrost | place: Sweden... | reverse complement strand
TAATTACTTTCTTTTATTTTGAGAAAAAAATCATTCTGCAGACTCATAATTGCTATATACAAAGGTCAGCACATATTAAAGACAAGCATTACATAATTCCGCCAAATAATTATATAATTCATTCATTTTATATCTGTCCTAATCAGACAAATAATGGCTTAATATTAGCTGATACTTGTATAGTTTAACATTGTTGCAGGAAATGGATAACCTTCCCTGTTAATATTGACATCACTTTACATTAAGAAGGGATATCAGGAAGTCAGCTTAAGCTGTTATGTTTACCTTTCTGAAGGAAGAATACTATAATTGCTCCTGACAGTGCTATGCCTATCAATACAGTAAAACCCGGGAAATAGCTTCTTGTAATATTATTATATAAAGCTCCGACCATCATTGGTGCGAGAGATTCTGCTAATCCGTCTGCCACCAGGATAATTCCCATCACCCTGCCAAGGGTCCTTATTCCAAAAAGATCACCGGCCATTAACGGAATGATCATATAATCCCCGCCCAGCCCTATCCCGAAAATGACGGCAAAAAGATAAATCCTTCCGGGAAATTCAGGCATCAGAAGAAGTGGTATTGAAAATGCAACAATCATATAGATAAGGATCATCACGTATTTCCTCTGGATAATGTCGGCCAGCATTCCCATCAATACCCGGCCGGCCAGACTCATTAACAAAACCAATGACATAATATGAGCAGCCTGTGATTGTGTAAAACTAAGATCTCGAAGGTAAAGTTTAAGGTGCTGGTTGATGCCACCAACTGCACCAATTGAGCACATGCTACCTAATGCCAGAAGATAAAAATTCCTGTTTTTAAAAATTTCAATAATTGGAACGGATGATTCAGTTTTATCTTCATTATTAACCTTTTCAGGAGATTCTTTAAGAAAAAAAGCCAACGGAAAAGCAATCAGGATAATTAATAATCCAAGTGAAGTCAATGCTAATTGCCAGCCAACATTTTTTTCAAGTCCGGCTGCAATCAAAGGGACCAGAGCGCCTCCCGTTCCTATTCCTAAATAGGCAATACCCATTGCTTTTCCACGATTTTCAGTGAACCAACGTGAGATCAGGACCTGGCATGGCAGAGGTCCGCCAAATACGTAACCCAGTGCATTGAAAACATAAAAAAGATAGAATAATCCGAGTGAGTGCATCAGGCTCAGACCAATCAGAGCTGATCCGGTCATCAGTGCACCAGCCATTAACATCCTTCTTGGTCCGTGACGATCGATGAGCCAGCCTGCAATAAATCCAAACAGAGGTGCTACTATTAATTTTCCCAAAGCATTTCCTGAAGTAACAACGGTCCTCGACCATCCGAACTCCTTCATGAAAAAATCGTAAAAGAAAGGAAGTCCGTAAAGTGCAAATCCCACAATTGCAAGAAGGGAAAAGAATGCAGTTGTTATCACATATGTCCGGGAGCTTCGGCCTGCCTGATTCAGACTGATTGTTTGATTGTTATTTCCCATCACATATGCGATATTTAATAAATCTATAATACTCTTATCAGATGCTTTGACCAGCCAGTTTGCTCATACCGTAAATTGCACTCCCCAGCAGTGAACTGGCAGAACCGAGATGAGCTCTTTCTATCCTGACTTCCGCATGGCAGTTTTCCAGCGAATTTGCAAAGGCGCTTTCTTTTACCAGTCTGAGATAACTCTCATGTGCTTCCGCCATTCCACCGCCTAATACTATAATTTCCGGGGCAAAAATTGCAATAAGGTTGGCAAGTCCGATACCAACCAGCTCTGCGTTTTCCCTGATAACTTTAACTGCCGCGGGTGATTTTAAATAGCTTAATTCAAAAATTTCCCTGCATGTCAGAGTCATTTCCTGCTTTTCATCTATGGATTTAGTTTCCTCATAATACCGTCTGACAACTGCTGATGCGGAAGCAAAATGTTCATATGATCCCCTGATTCCTTTATCGCTTAATCCACTTTTATAATCAATGATCATCTGACCAACCTCTCCTCCTGTATTATTGACACCTCTGTACAATTTTCCGTTAATTATTATCCCGCCACCGATACCGGTGCGAAGGGCAATAAAAATCACATTTTCATAGCCTTTCGCAGCGCCAAACCTGTGCTCTGCAATAGTCATCATATTCGCATCATTGCCAACGTAAACGGGAAGCCCGGTTTCAATGTTAACCATTCTTGCCAGAGGAACATTTGTCCAGTCTTTAATACCCTGATCCGGGCCAAGCACTATTCCGTTTTTATGATCTATGAAACCCTTTGCAGCTATACCAATGCAAATAGGATTTATTCCATCTGCGGCTACAGTCCTTCGAATTTCTTTGATTGCTTCGAGAAGTTTCGTTAAAATGTAATCTTTTGTCTGTTTCTGTTTCAGAGGAAAAGATTTTATAGCCAAAACTTCTCCTCCCATTTTTACAACAGCAATGTTGAGCGAATAACGTCCGATATCAGCTCCTATGGCTGAAGTATGATTAAACATCTTCTAATTATAATTGGTTATTTTCAAAAATAACTTTAATATCATTTCCTCCTCAAAAACACAAACGTCTGTCATTCTGAGCGAAACGAAGTGAAGCGAAGAATCTCCCGCTAATTTCACATTTTATCCGTTTAGTAAAGTTTAAATATAAAAAATACAGGTGAACAGAAAAACAAATATTCCCCTTTTCCTGAAGTTAATTTTGATAACTTTGGCATAAGTTTATTTATGAGATGTTTATGACAGAAAAAATCAGGGAGATATTAGATAAAGAAGCAATTGCGGTCAGAAATATTCCTGTAACAAAGAACTTTGAGGAAGCAATTGGAATAATTCATCAGCAGGTACATATAAGGAACGGAAAGCTTATAACCAGCGGTATGGGGAAAGCGGGCCAGATAGCACATGATATTGCAACAACCTTCAGTTCGACAGGCACCCCTTCGGCATTCCTTCACCCTAGTGAGGCGCAGCATGGAGATCTGGGAATTCTTCAGGAAAATGATGTGCTTCTTGCCATTTCCAATTCGGGAAAAACAAGAGAGATCATTGAATTAATCGATCTTAAAAATAATCTTTACCCAATGATTCCGGTAATTGTTATAACCGGAAATGAGAATAGTCTGTTAGCCCAAAAAGCCGACTGTTTTATTCTGACAGGAGCTCCAGAGGAAGTTTGCCCTCTGGGTCTGACACCAACGACCTCAACAACGGTAATGACAGTAATCGGAGATGTCCTTGTTGTTCTTCTCATGGAAAAAATAGGGTTCAATGCCAACGATTACTCAAAAAGGCACCATGGAGGATACCTTGGTCATAAGTCAAGAGAAATTTCTGAAAAAAAAAGGTAAGGGTCATTATGAGATTTCTCTCTTTTCACTCCTGATAGAATTCAAAGTATTTTCAAGCGTTTCCTGAAACCTGTTTGCATTTTCAATCCATTTCAGGATCTTTTCACTTGCCACAGGGTACTCAGGTGTACGCATGGAAACCGCTTTGTAGGCATAGTCTTTTAGTTCTGAAACGTTCTCAATAACTTTTTTAAAATAGACCAGGAAGAATTCTTCTGTAAGAAAAAAATATCGTTTTCTGTCTGAGGCAAATGTTTTGTAATCTATTATTCTATTCTGTAAAAGATAATTCAGGGAGTTGCTCACTGAGCTTTTGCTTGCTTTAAAGTACTTCACAAGGTCATCGAATGTTTTCTCAGGTGGATCGCTCACTGTAAAGTATGCTACAATCCTCCCCTGCATTGGTGTAAGTCCAAACTTCTCAAATACTTTCCCTGTATCTTCAATATTTTCCCGAACTCCTTTTTCTTCAAATATCATAATTCACAGGATCATTTAGCCCTTACACAAATTTAATAAAATCAGTTTAGTTCTATGACTTTTGAACTAAAAAAACAAATTTATTTTTTCTTGGTTCAGTCAGATAAAAAGATTAGTTTTGAAAACTTGTGTATATAAATAACCCTATTTAAAATCCGGTCCATGACAAACAGCGCTTCTTCAAAAATCATCAGCAGAAAAGATTATATTTTTTCAATTACTATAATCGGTCTGTTTTTTTTCATTTTCGGCTTCGTCACCTGGTTGAACGGGATACTGATACCTTTCCTCAGAACAGCATGTGAATTAAATGATTTTGAAGCCTATTTTGTAACGGCTGCGTTCTATATTTCCTATTTTGTCATGGCATTGCCCTCCTCAGCAGTACTTAAAAAAACAGGTTTTAAGAATGGTATGTCTCTCGGCTTATGGATTATGGCAGTAGGTTCACTGATTTTTATTCCTGCTGCAATGACAAGGACCTACGGCATATTCCTTCTGGGTTTATTTGTAATGGGAACAGGGTTAGCACTCCTCCAGACAGCATCAAATCCATACATAACAATCATCGGACCACCCGAAAGTGCTGCAAAGAGAATAAGTATAATGGGGATTGCAAATAAATTTGCCGGAGCAATAGCTCCTATTATACTTGCGAGCATAATTCTGAAAGATTCAAAAGTGCTTGAAGGCCAACTCGCCCATGCAGCCGATGCTGCTACCCGCACCGGTTTACTTAACGAACTGGCCGGCAGGGTTATTATGCCATATATTGTAATGGCGGTTATACTGGTCCTCCTTGGTCTCCTATTACGGTTTGCTCACCTGCCTGAAGTAGATACTGACGCGGAAGATGAAACAACAGGTGAATCGAATGCTGTAAAAACAAGTATCTGGCAATTCCCCCATCTTCTTTTTGGTGTTGTTGCTCTCTTTTTCTACGTGGGTGTTGAAGTCATCGCCGGAGATAGCATCATAAGGTATGGGCAATCAATTGGTATTGCAATGGAATCTGCAAAATACTTTACTTCTCTTACATTATTGAGTATGATTCTGGGATATACCATAGGGATAATATTTATTCCAAAGTACCTCAATCAGACTACTGCCTTGAAAATATGCACAATACTTGGTGTTATTTTCTCATTGGGAGCTATCCTTACACCATCCCATCTGAATTTCAGCATGTCATTTATTGATATTATGACCTTTAAGTCTATTGTACTTGTATTACCCGTTACCGTTTTATTTGTTGCGCTGCTCGGACTTGCCAATGCACTTGTTTGGCCGGCTATGTGGCCGCTCGCTCTTAACGGACTGGGAAGATTTACAAAAACAGGATCAGCAATGCTTATAATGGCTATAGCAGGTGGAGCCTTGTTACCATTATTATATGGCAAACTTGCAGTCAGCTTTTCGACTCAATCGGCATACTGGATTTGTGTGCCGGCATATTTTGTTATAATGTACTATGCGTTTATAGGTCACAAAGCAGGCAAATGAAATGGGTTACAACCTGAAGGAAATATTTGAATATTTTGACGCTGATGGCACCTTTTTGAACGGAGAGCTTTATGGCAGCGGACATATTCATGATACTTTCCGGGTTGAAACTGCTGAAGAAGAGAAAGACGACTATATTCTTCAACGGCTCAATAATAAGATTTTCAAAAATATACCTGAACTTCAACATAATATTGAAAGAGTTACAATCCATCTAAGAAATAAACTGAGAGCTATTCCCGGTTCCGATATTAAAAGAGAATGTCTCAGACTTATCCCTTCACATGAAGGTAAAAGCTGGATCGTGGATAAGGAGGGTAATTACTGGAGAATGTACATCTTCATTTCCAACCACAGATCATATAACATTGTCGACAGTCCTGATAAAGCATACCAGGGTGGTAAAGCAATCGGGCGTTTCCAGGCTATGTTGTCTGATATGCCAGGAGAACAGCTTTATGAAACGATACCCTGGTTTCATGATATAGAAAAGAGGCTCCAGACATTCAAGCTGAAGATCACGGAGAATCCCGCCGGGCGTGCCGGAAGTGTGAAAAATGAAATAGAACAGTTTCTGCAGAGGGCGGAAGAGATGAAGGTTATTCTCAAACTGGGTCGTGAAGGGAAAATTCCAATCCGGATCACCCATAACGATACAAAATTTAATAATATACTTCTTGATGAAAATGATAAGGCATTATGCGTCATTGATCTCGATACGGTAATGCCTGGTTATGTACATTATGATTTTGGCGATGCGATAAGGACTGTTACAAACACTGCTGCAGAAGACGAAAAAGATCTTTCGAAGATTGAAATGGATATAAATCTTTTCAGAGCATATGCTGAAGGTTTCCTCTCCGAGACAGGCAGTACTTTAAATAATGTTGAAAAAGAATATCTTGCATTTGCGCCAAGATTAATTACATACACTATAGCTTTACGATTTCTTACTGACTATCTTGATGGTGATAATTATTTTAAAATTCATCACGAACATCATAATCTGCAGAGAGCCAGGGCTCAACTCAGGTTGGTTATGAGAATGGAGGAACATTATGGGGAGATGCAGAAGATAATCCGGAAATTGACTTAAGGTGCTTGGTACTGGGTTCTGGGTTCTGGGTAAGGTAACCAGTACCCAGAACCCAGAACCCAGAACCCAGAACCAAGCACCCAGAACCAGGTACCCATGAGTTGGACAAAAGAAGAGATAAGTTTCCTGAAAACATTAAGCGATCCGGACAAAATCCAGGCTTTTCTTGATTCAATAGATTACAATCCGGAAAGTGTTTGCAGATCACCAAGGTGGGTTATAAGGAAAAAGTCCGCCCATTGTTTTGAGGGCGCATTGTTTGCTGCAGCAGCATTGGAATTTATAGGTTTTAAACCCTTGATTATAGATATGAAATCATATAATGACGATGATCATGTTATCGCTGTTTTCAAAGTCGATAATCACTGGGGAGCAGTCGCAAAATCAAATTTTACAAGCCTGAGATACCGGGAACCGGTTTATAGGTCACTCAGGGAACTCGTAATGTCATATTTTGATTTCTATTTCAACATTGCAGGTGATAAGTCATTACGCTCATACTCACTCCCGCTTGACCTTTCAATATATAATCCACTCAAATGGAAAACTACCGATGATGACCTTGAATATATAGGAGACAAGCTGGAGAAGTTGCATCATTTTCCTGTTATAGATAAGAAGATGATAAAGAATCTTAAGAGAGCAAGCGATACGATGCTTAAGGCAGGCTTGCTGGGATCAAATGCTGAGGGACTGTTTAAACCTGAACTGGAATGATGCTGTAAGATATTCCTTTGGCTTGAGATGATTGCAGGTCGGCTTCAACACCCGGGGAGCAGTACATTAATTATTCAGATTGTGGATTTTAATTAAAACAATATATATTCTCAAAATGGTTTTAGTAGGGATAAGGCATTCAATAACCCGGTCGAAAATTATTATTGCTTATCTGTCTGTTTATCCAGACTCTAGACTGATTGCTTATAGTACAGTCGAAGGATATTTTTGTAATTAACACTATATTACCTACTTTTGACATCGGTTAAATATACGGGTATGGATTTATCAGGAAAGTATTATAAAGCCTTCACAGATCGCCAACAGGCTATAGAAAAACAATATAGCTCAAAACAGGCTGAAAAACAACACTCTAAAGGAAAGCTTACCGCTCATGAACGCATTAGTCTTCTTTTTGATAAAGGCACATTTGAGGAGATAGATGCTTTTGTAACGCCTGCAGATCAACCGGTAGAATTTGGAAAAGTTGAGAGATCATATGGTGACGGTGTCATTGTCGGCCATGGAAGAGTAAACGGGCGTTTAGTATTTTCTTATGCACAGGATTTTACAATTATGGGAGGATCATTGGGGATCGTCCATGCAAAAAAAATTGCCAAGATCCAGGAGATGGCACTCAAAATGGGAGCACCAATAATAGCTCTTATCGATTCGGGTGGGGCCAGAATACAGGAAGGCGTTGCCAGCCTCAGCGGGTATGCCGGTATTTTTCATAATATTATTCATTCATCCGGCATAATTCCCCAGATATCAGTAATTATGGGTCCGGCAGCCGGAGGTGCAGTCTATGCACCTGCACTTACCGATTTTGTTTTTATGGTAAATCATACAAGTTATATGTTTGTAACAGGACCCAATGTGGTAAAAGAGGTTCTTAATGAAGATGTATCACTTGACGGACTTGGAGGTGCACAGGTTCATGCACGAAAAAGCGGAGTTGCCCAGATGATTTATGACGACGAGGAAAATACAATCCTTGCCCTGAAAAAATTTCTTTCCTACCTCCCTTCTAATAATGTAGAAAACCCTCCGGTGGTTATTGATGATGGCTCGATAAGTGATATTAATGAAAAACTGAGGGTTATTGTTCCGGATGACCCGAACAAGGCTTATGATGTTAAGGATGTTATTAACCAGATTGTCGATAAAAACAGCTTTTTTGAAACAGCTGAGCTTTTCGGAGCCAGTCTTGTAACAGGATTTTCAAGATTAAGAGGCAAGACATTGGGAATTGTTGCCAATCAGCCGAAAGTTCTTGCAGGTGTCCTCGATATCGATTCATCTACAAAAGGGGCAAGATTTATCAGGTTCTGCGATGCCTTCAATATTCCTATCCTGACACTGGAAGATGTTCCCGGTTTCCTTCCCGGAGTAGATCAGGAACATGCAGGAATAATAAGACATGGTGCCAAGCTGCTTTTTGCATACAGCGAAGCAACTGTCCCCAAGATAACCGTGATACTGCGGAAAGCCTATGGAGGAGCATTCATCGTAATGAACAGCAAAAACCTTGGAGGCGATTTCAGCTTTGCATGGCCATCTGCAGAAATTGCCGTGATGGGCCCTGATGGTGCAGTTGCAATACTTTACAGGAGAGAACTCGCCGAATCGGAAAATCCGGTAGAACTCAAAAAAGAGCTGGTAAAAAGATACCGGGATAAAATAGCTAATCCGTTTATCGCTGACGAAAGTGGCTATATTGATGAGGTAATTGATCCTGCCATGACCAGAAAAAAAATCATTTCTGCATTCGAAGCTCTTAATAATAAATGGGTTAAAGTACCTGCCAGAAAACACGGGAATATGCCATTGTAAGGTTCATGGTGCTGGGTGCTGGGTACCGGTTTACCACGAACCAAGAAACAAGGACCTGGAACCCAGTACCTGATATAAAGTAAACAGTTTTCAAAAGTCAGAGATTAAAAAAATTGTAATGAAAATTAAAAGGATATTAATAGCCAACAGGGGTGAAATTGCGGTCAGAATAATGAAAACCGCTAAAATAATGAATATTGAAACTGTAGCTATTAAGACTGCTGTTGAAACCAATGCAATGTATCTGTCATCAGCAGATGTTATTTTTGATAATACAGAGGATGTATCGGAAATTCCCGTTTTTCTCGACATCGAAAAACTGATTGCCATTGCTCTGAAGACAAATTCCAATGCTATACATCCCGGTTACGGCTTTCTTGCTGAGAATGCTTATTTTGCCCAAAAGTGTATTGATAACAAAATAATTTTCATTGGTCCTTCACCCGATGCGATCTATAAAATGGGCAATAAAACAATCGCAAGAAAAATTGCTTTGGCTTCCGGAATTCCAATGGCAATGGGAAGTGAAGGTAATATATCCAATGAGGAAGAGGCTGTTGTAATTGCAGAAAAAATTGGTTACCCTGTAATTATAAAAGCTGCATCAGGAGGCGGAGGAAGAGGGATGAGGATCGTCCGGAAAAGCGAAGACATGGAGAAGATGTTTATCATTGCAAGCAAAGAGGCAGAAAAAGCTTTCAACGATCCGTCGGTATTTGTAGAAAAATATATTGAAAATCCCAAACATATAGAGTTTCAAATACTTGGCGATACCTGGGGAAATGTAATTCATCTGGGTGAAAGGGAATGTTCCATTCAGAGAAAACATCAGAAACTACTCGAGGAAGCCCCGTCCTGCGCCATCGACGATATCCTGAGAACAAAAATGGGAACAATGGCTGTCCAGATTGCAAAAGCAGTTGATTATTATTCAGCCGGAACAGTTGAATTCCTTCTTGATTCTGAAAGAAATTTCTATTTTATGGAAATGAATACAAGGATTCAGGTGGAACATCCTGTGACCGAGATTATAACAGGAATTGATCTTATTGAGCAGCAGATCAGGATAGCCAACGGTGAAGAACTGAAATTCAGGCAGGAGGATATTAAACTTAATGGATGGGCAATCGAATGCAGAATAAATGCAGAAGATGTTCAGGCAGGGTTTGCACCTGACCCGGGAAAAATTGAAAACTTAAGTATGCCTTCAGATTCATGTGTGAGAGTAGATACTGGAGTTCAGGCAGGTTCATCAATAGTTGCAAGTTACGATTCAATGATTGCCAAACTGATCGTCAGGGGGAAAGACCGGAAGCAAGCCATCAAAAACTGCAAGATGGCTCTCGATAAAGTATGGATAAAAGGCACAAAAACAACACTTCCCTTTTTTCGTATGCTGATGCGACATCCGAAATTCCAGGATGGAAGCTTTACAACCGCTTTCATTGAAAAGGACCTCGATAAGTTCTATCTGAACAGTGAATATGAAGAAATGCTCGCTGCATGGCTTGCTACCAAAATTTTTGTTGAGGAGAACCTTAATGATAACAGTATCAGTATAAATTTCGAACATGGAAAAGAAATGAGTCCGTGGTTGCTTAACAAGCGGATAAATCAATTTTAATCAAATATATTACAATGGCAAACCGGAAACTTCAGATAACAAAACTATTTGCTCTTTCTTCGGAAAACAGGAAATTCAGTTTTTCTCTGCCACTGAAACAAACGATAAGAATCGGGAAAAGGGATTATGAAGTTAAACTGAAGAATGATGAAAAATTCGGCACCTATATTCTCTGGAAAAACCGGAAATATCCTGTTGAGATCATTCGTTCGCGCCAGAACAAATTTGAGATCTTATTCAATGATATCAGCTATACATTTACTGTAGAAACACCATTCTCATTACAGAGAATGAAAGTTCTGAATTCCAAAAGGGACAAAGTAGTAAGTGAGTTTATCAGGTCGCCCATGCCGGGTAAAATATTAGATGTCCTTGTCAGGGAAGGGTCGGGTGTTCTCCGCGGAGAACCTCTTGTAATACTGGAGGCAATGAAGATGCAAAACGAGATAATATCTCCCGTAAACGGTACAATTGTTAAAGTCACTGCCAAACCAAATACCAATGTAATGAAGGATGATCTTCTGGTAGAAATAAAACTTTAATCCGGTTAACCTCTAAATTTAACGTATCAATCCTTAATATCCTGAAATCCTGATATTTCAATTTTTTTCCGATCCATTCAGCTTCGACCTTATTCCAATAATGGTTCTGATCCGATTTGAACTTAGTTTTTCCGGGATCAAATAATTCAAATTGGTTTAAACCTTACCTTTGTTAAGTCATTCCTGCATCCTGTAGTTTCAGTATAAACTGATATTCATATTCTTACTATATTTAAGCACAATAAATCCAGGAATAAGGTTCCTGAAAGAGTGTTATTGATAATATTATATCAAACAACCAGCTAAACTGAAAAAACTATGTCAATTGTAAACTGAAAACGACCATCCGTAAATTGGAATTGCTAAAGAGAATATTTGATACTAACTTGCATATGATAAACCGGATCGAAATATTTATTCAATAAAATACATGGAAACCGTATCCATTTAACAACTATATATCATGCTTATATATTGTAAGATATATATGAAAACCCTTGTGCTGAATTTCCTGTTCCTTTTTGTTATTACATGTATCTGTCAGGCGTTCTCAACATCATTAGCCTTCAGGAAAACAACTATTTTTAAAAGAAAGCCAAAGACAGCATATGATACGGCGGAAGTTAACAGATACACCCGGACAGCCCTTAATCTTGCTCTTGTTTCAAAATCAAAAAAAATCGGGATCATTAAAGAAAAGATTGATTCAGCCGAATTAATTTGTGAAAAAGAAAATATTGAGATTCCTGCCCTGCTTCACCTCGCCAGAGCCGAGTATTTTTTTCTTACAAGTGATTTCAATAATTCATCCCAGGAGGCATTAATTGCCATGAAGCTTTCTGATACTGATGGTGAGCCGGTGGTTCTTGTAAAAGCCATGAATTTTATGGGACGATATTATTTAAGAACGGGATTATATAAGGAAAGCATTGATAACTTTAACAATAGCATAACTCTTGCGAAAAAGAACAGGATAAAAGGCATAATCCCATTGAATTACAATATTATGGCTGATGTCTATGACGCTATCGGGGACCAGAAAAAATATCGCAGTATATTGCAATTAGTAATTGAATCCGGTATTGCTGAAAATGACACTCTCTTCATGGAAACAGGATATTGGCGGCTTGGAAGTTCGCTCACAAGCGAAGAGCGTGATTTTAAACAGGCAGATTCACTGCTCAGAAGATGCCTTGAACTTTCACTTATTAAAAAAGATACCACTTATACTACCCTGGCTCTTGCAAACATAGGTTGGAATTTATACCTAGAAAAGAAATATGATTCTGCTATTATCAATTACAACAAGTCTCTTGCCTACAGCATCCCCGGTAAAAGATATTTTAGCTCGGCAAATTCCCTCGGAAACCTTGGAACAATTTACAGGGATCTGGGAGATACTGAAAGCTCCATAAAATATTACCGGAAGGCAATCGAGCAGGCAAAACTTGGCGATGATATATACAATCTGACATGGGTATATATGGATATGAGCGAAATGTACCTGAGAAAAAAAGACACATCAAATGCATATCAAACTTATGTTCTTTTCAAAAAATACAGTGATTCCCAGATATTAAAAACCAATTCCCAGGGTCTTTCAGATGCAAGAATACGGTATGAAGCTGATACTCACAATAAAGAACTTCAGCTTCTTTCTCTGAGAGTCAGAAATCAGCGCCTTCTGATTTACGGATATACCGGTCTGTTTGTGTTAAGCCTCTCAATCGGACTGCTTCTGCTCAGTCGGGCTAAGATTAATTCTAAACGAAGGTTAAGCGAAATGAACCGCAGGATATCTGAAATTACTCAGGCAAATCTTCGTCAACAGATGAATCCCCATTTTATTTTCAATACTCTGAACTCTATACAATATTATATGTACCAGCACGATAAGCTGGCAACCAACAACTACCTTACCAAATTTTCCAGTCTGATGCGCAAAGTGCTCGAAAATTCGCAGCACACCAGTGTACCTCTCCGTGATGAACTTGATGCATTAAATCTCTATCTTGAACTTGAGATGATAAGATTCAAAGACAAGTTTAGTTATGAAATCAAGGTTGATGAGGAGATAGATACTATAATGTATAAAGTACCCACCATGCTTATTCAGCCTTATGTGGAAAATTCAATTTGTCACGGGCTTATTCCGGGTGAAGGCAAAGGGTTAATTAAAATTGATTTGACTCTTAAAAAAGATTATATTTCATGCACAATTGAAGATAATGGAATTGGCCGTGAGGCAGCATATGAGAAAAAAAGAAAGATTGAGTCAAATCATAACTCACTTGGGACAAAAATAGTGTCCTCCCGGCTGGACCTGGTAAATGCACTCTATGGGTCAAGTCTGAAAACAATTTATACTGACCTTAAAAATGAAAACGGCCACTCAGAAGGAACCAGAGTGGAAATACAAATTCCGATACTGTCATGAAGCATAAGTTAATAACAATAATTATTGACGATGAACCTGATGCAGTAGATTTCATCTCGTCGATTATTGAGGAGTATTGTCCGGGTCTTGAAGTTACCGGCAAAGCTCATAATATAAAGGATGGAGTAAATCTTATAAATCAGATCAAGCCGGAACTGGTATTTCTCGACGTTGAGATGCCTAATGGAACAGGTTTTGATTTGCTTACTCATTTCCCGGAGAAGGATTTCGATGTTGTTTTTATAACGGCTTTTAATCATTATGCAATTAAAGCCATCAAATTCAGCGCCGTCGATTATATATTGAAACCAATAAATATTAACGAGTTCATTGAAGCAGTAAACAGAGTTATACACAAGCGTACAACCAATAGAAAACCTGGTAATGAAAATTTTGAAGCACTGCTGGAAAATCTCAGAACCTCCTATCCGACCAGGCTCGTAATTCCAACATCTGACGGCAGAGAGTATCTTAATCCGAAAAACATAATCCGGATAGAAGCTGACAGGAGTTATTCCTGGTTTTTCATAACCGATAAACGCAAAATACTCGTTTCAAAACACCTGAAAGAGTTTCAGGATTTGCTTAACGACCGTAACTTTTTCCGTCCGCATAATTCACATCTCATCAACCTCGATTTCGTAAGGAAATTTGTCCGTCACGACGGGGGATATATTGAAATGACCGACGGTGCACAGATTCCGATATCACGGAACAGAAAAGATCTGTTCCTCGCACACATGTCGAGATATACAGGTTAAATTGAATTTCCGGCCTGAATGAGCTGATTATCTCTAGACTATCCTTTTACAGGAATATTTTTAAGTGTAGTAACCAGAAAATCCCAGAATTTTAAAACGGAAGGTATGTTTACTTTTTCATCCGGGGAGTGCGGAAACCTGATAGTAGGACCGAATGAGATCATATCGAGTTTAGGATAAACGCCACCTATCAGACCGCATTCGAGACCTGCATGAATTGCTTTTATAGCAGGTGTATTGCCATACATATCCTTGTAAATGTTACTCATAGTTGTCAGAATAGGAGAATGTATGTTAGGCTTCCAGCCCGGATAACCTCCTAAAAGCTTAACGTCAGCGCTTATAAGTTGAAATACTGCGGCAATTTTCCAGGCAGTTGCCTCTTTTGCGGAGTCAACTGAACTCCTGGTAAGGCTGTGAGCCTCAAATTTGCCATCTTTACATTTTACAATTGCAAGGTTGTTTGAGGTTTCCACAAGACCCTTCATTGCCTGGCTCATCCTCACAACTCCATTCGGACATACAAAAACTGCCCTGATAATTCTGTACTGATCGCCGGGGTTCATAACTCTGGCAGGAAGTGTTGTTTTCTCACAGCTGAATATCAGATCCGGTTCGGTATCAGAGAATTCAGCTTTATACATTTTATCATAGCCGTTAACAAAAGTTTCAAATTCCACGGCTTTTATTTCTGGTACTAGGATAAGAGAATACGACTCCCGGGGTATTGCATTACGCAAATCTCCACCGGAAGCTTCGGCAACTCTTACTCCGAAGTCATTCTCTGCCTGCATAAGGAAGCGGAACATCAGTTTATTGGAGTTTGCTCTGCCCATCGCTATATCAACACCTGAATGCCCTCCTTTAAGACCTTTTGCAAAAACTTTATATGCAACCATGCCTTTGGGTGAAATTTCTTCAGCATAATTTTTAACTGCACTTACATCAATACCTCCGGCGCATCCTACATACAGTTCTCCCTCATCCTCTGAATCGAGGTTCATAAGAATATCACCTTTAAGCAAACCTGCTTCCAGTCCGAAAACTCCTGCCATGCCGGTTTCTTCATCAATGGTAAAAAGGGCTTCAAGGGGTCCGTGAACGACATCCCCGGAAGACAGTATTGCCATTGTAGCGGCCACACCTATACCATTATCCGAACCGAGAGTTGTACCGTTAGCTCTTACCCATTCTCCGTCAATCAAGGTTTCTATCGGATCTTTTTCAAAATCGTGTTTCTTATCGCTGTTTTTCTGAGGAACCATATCAAGGTGTGTCTGAAATATCACACCTTTTCTGTTCTCCATTCCTTTTGTTGCCGGTTTTCTGATAATTACGTTACCAACTTTATCGACACTTGTTTCCAGGTTATGCTTTTTGCCAAAAGCAACCATATACTCGATAATTTTTTGCTCTTTTTTTGAAGGATGAGGTATCTGTGTTATTTCATGGAAAAAGTTCCACAACTGCTTTGGTTCAAGATTACGTATGTCGTTCATATTCAGTTATTTTTAAATATTAATTTAAGTCCAACAAAATTAATACAATTTAACAATATAAACAATTTCTATTTGAAGATGGACTTTACAATTCCAGCTTTAATTAATTTACAAATTTTACTGACAAAATTATTACAAAACTTAAATGACTTCTTTCCTTTCCAATCTTATACCTGATACTTCATAAATATAATAATGAAAACTAAATGATGGAACCATTTTGAACTTCGTTCTATTCTTATTAATTTTGTGCACCTGAATCTGAAAAAAAGATTGAAACCCTTTTAACAATAAATGAACTACCTATCATTTCCGCCAGTGAAATTTTCAAAGATTAATGTCTCATTGTTTCTAAAAGATTAATAAGATGCAATTTTTATACATCGTTGTTGCACTGGTCCTGATCTTCGATTTTATCAACGGTTTTCATGATTCGGCAAATTCTATCGCAACAGTCGTATCCACAAAAGTACTTTCACCGGTAGCGGCAGTCGTGATGGCTTCTTTCTTTAATTTTGTTGCTTTCCTTATATTCACTCCGAAAGTCGCATTAACAATTGGGAAAGGAGTTATCAATCCGGATGTAATTAATCTTACTGTAATTGCTTCAGCATTGGTTGCAGCGATTACCTGGAACCTCATTACATGGTGGTTTGGACTTCCTTCGAGTTCCTCACATACGCTTGTAGGAGGACTTGTAGGAGCAGCAGTAGTCAGTTCAGGCTGGAGTTCGGTATTAATGGGAGGAGTTATCAAAATAGTAATATTTATTGTAATCGCTCCGTTACTTGGTATGATAATGTCCTTTATTATTTCTGCTATTGTGATCTTTCTGGCCAGGAATCATTCACCTTCCGGAATAGATAAGCATTTTCGCAGGCTTCAGCTCTTGTCCGCAGCAGCTTTCAGTCTCGGACATGGAGGTAATGATGCTCAAAAATCGATGGGGATTATCTGGGTTGCCTTGATAGCTACAGGATTAGCCACAAAAAATGATCCGATTGCTTTGTGGATCGTACTGTCATGTCAGGCTTCAATTGCCATGGGAACATTATTAGGTGGCTGGAGAATAGTTAAAACTATGGGGCAGAAAATAACTAAGCTCAAACCCTTCGAAGGGTTTTGTGCTGAATCGGCAGGAGCAATAACTCTTTTTGGAGCCACACATTTTGGTATCCCCGTGAGTACAACACATGTTATCACAGGTGCCATAATTGGTGCCGGTGCAAGAAAAGGAGTATCAGCTGTAAAGTGGGGCGTAACAACTAATATATTCTGGGCCTGGTTACTTACTATTCCGGTATCAGGTATCGTCGGTGCCTCCATGTACTATTTGTTGAATTGGATTTTAGCATGATTCAAAATAATTGACACGTAAAAATTCAGAAGTTATGAATATCGACAGCTTTCTTAAATTTTTTGTACCGAAAGATCATTCATTCTTTCCACTGTTCGAGAGTGATGCGTCAAACCTTGTAAAGGCAGCTGAACTCCTTGAGGAACTCATGAACAGTACAGCTATCGGAGAATATGAACGTATACATAAGGAAATAAAAGATATTGAGCATATAGGTGATGAGATTACCGATAAAACATATCTTCAACTTAACAAATCATTCATAACCCCGTTCGACAGGGAAGATATTCATCAACTGACAGCTAATATTGATGATGTAGTTGATTCAATAAACGGTATCGGCCGCAGAATACTCCTGTACAAACCAAAGAAGCTTATGCCTGTTTACCGGGAACTGGCCGGAAAGATTTATGAAGGTGCAAAAGAGATCGAAACCGCCGTACACTGTCTTAAAGATCCGGTGGCAAATAAAGAAAAGATTACTGATGCATGCGACAGGGTTAAGTCAATTGAACATGAGGCGGATGAACTTTACTTTAAAGGTGTTTCAGAACTATTTGAAAAAGAAGAAGATCCAAAAGAATTGCTTAAGAATAACAAAATACTAGAGATTCTCGAAAGATGCGTTGATGAAGAAGAAGACGTGACTGATACTATCAAAGCTATCCTGATCAAGATGGCATAAGACATTCCGGGTGCCTGGTTCCGGGTACTTGGTTCTGGGTAATATATAATGCGCACTGGATATTGTTTCTATTGTCACTCAGCGTTTTAGACTTTATTCTGCTAAGTCTTATAGTCTTAATTTACGGGATTAATACCCCCATTTGTATCTGTGGTTCTTCACCGAATCTATTTCATGTATGTTCCATATTCATGAAAAAGTTGTAAATAATTGCTAAAATTTAACTAAATCTTAATAGAATTTTAGTGCTATTAATTGTTATCAGTAAGTGAAGGATATTATATTTGCCGAAAAAAAATAGTTTTTTCTGTAAAGCTGGTTGTCAGGAATGAATATTTTAAAATTAACCGGCTTGTTGCAAAAAACAGGTTTAGGGGCTTACAACAATAAATAAGGTAAATCCCTGTTTGGATTCAGAAAGGATAAGGAAGATGAAAAATTGGATCAGGAATTTAAAGAAATGGAGTTTGAATCTGGCAGGTACAAGACAGGGAGCATGGGCATTGTTTATTTGTGCTTTTGCCGACGCATCATTTTTCCCATTGCCTGTCACAACTTACTTCCTGATACTGATATATCTGAACAAAGAAAAGCTTTACAGGTACTTTCTGATTGTTCTTTCAGGAACGGTAACAGGAGCTCTTGCCGGATTTATAATCGGCCACTTTGCATGGCTGAATGATAATGGAGAGTTTACCCGGCTCGGCCATTTTCTTTTGAATAATATTCCCGGGTTTTCCGAGAGAGTATATAGTAAAATACATGTTCTTTTTGCAAAATGGGACGTTCTGATATTATTTGCGGCAACTGCAACTCCTGTTCCATACGGTATCTTTTCAATTTTTTCCGGAGCTTTTGAAGTTAATATTTTCGTCTTTTTATTTGCCACTATTATTGGTCAGGGAGTCAAGTACTTCATCCTGGCTCTTACTACTTTAAAAATGGGAGTTCAAATCAACAGGTTAAAAGAGTTTAACTGGAAGCCTGTTGTAATTATTACAACGGCATTTATCGGGGTACTGATATTTATTTCGAACCTTTTTAAAAACCTTTTTCAGATAAACTGACTTTTTTCACCGTTGCTTCCAGTTCGGAGAATGAATGGTCATTTCGGGTTGACTGCCAGTTGCCCAGTAGATTATAATAGACTCTGATAAGCTTTTCCCTGATTATGCCCTTGTCGAACTGAGTTTGTAATTACGCGATATTGAGTCAAATAT
>Ga0182021_10003259_pt1 | contig 19099 bp, 12 predicted proteins | sample 612E3MmetaG_FD_120493 | JGI IMG/M metagenome (GOLD analysis project Ga0182021, IMG submission 120493) | Permafrost microbial communities from Stordalen Mire, Sweden - 612E3M metaG (Illumina Assembly) | ecosystem: Environmental > Terrestrial > Soil > Wetlands > Permafrost | place: Sweden... | reverse complement strand
CAGCATCGAAATCCGCCCGTTTTCGCTGTGCACGAACCCCACGCCGGCAATGTACGGCTCGATGATGTGGATCTTCTGCAGCGGTGTCACGATGAGGAGCTGCAAATCCAGCCGCGCGAAGAGCTCCAGACCGTAGCGCGCGGATTCGTCGCTGCCTCTGCCGAAGGCTTCGTCGATCACCACGAAACGGAAGGAGCGCGTGCGCGGCGCGTCCATCTCCAGGCCGAACTGGTAGGCCAGGCTGGCGGCCAGCACAGTGTACGCGAGCTTCTCTTTCTGGCCGCCGCTCTTGCCGCCGGAATCGGCGTAATGCTCGAATTCGCGCCCGTCCTCGCGCCAACGTTCGGAGGCGGAAAAGGTGAACCAGTGGCGCACGTCGGTGACCTTGGCGGTCCAGCGCTTGTCGAGCTCGCCGGTGCCTTCGCGCCCGCGAAAGCGCTCGATGATGAGCTTCACCTGGAGGAATTTCTCTTCCGAATATCCCGCCTCGTCGGAGCCCGCCAGCGACCCTTCGGTGCACGCCCGCAGCGCCACCAGGAAATCGCGGATCTCCGGGTCGGCATTCGGATTGGCTTCCAATTGTATATAGCGCCCCGGATTGTAGTCGATCCCCCGCAGCGAGCGATTGATGGTTTCGATGCGCTCGCGAATGGTCTCCCGTTCGCGATTGAGCTGCGATTGGAAATTGGCCACCTCGCGGATGGTGTTCTCGTTGAGCAGGCTCTTGAACGCGCTCTCGAAGCGCGGCAGGTCGTCCGCCTTCAGACGATACAGCATTTTGCGATATTCGCCCGCCGCCTGCACGCTGGCGTCGGCCTCCCGGGTTTCCAGCGGATAACGCGAGCGGTACGCCTGCATGCCCTTGACGATGCGCTCTTCCAGCGCGCGAATCTTCTTGTCTTCGGCGTCGATGCGGCCTTGCACCCACTCGCGCATTTCCCGCTCGCGGTTGTCGCAGCTCTCCACCGTCAGCACGTGCCCGCCCAGCGCCTCGTAGCTCATCGATTCGACGCGCGGGAAGACGTCCGCCTTGACACTCTCGCTGGTGCCGGTCAGGAGGGCGTCGCACGCGGCAAGAAGTTCCCGCGCCTGTTCGCGGCGTTCTTCCGCCCGCGTCTGGTCCCGCTGGTCGCCGGCCAGCCGGGCTTCGGTCTCTTTGGCGGCAGCCTCCAGCGCGCCAAGCTGGTGCTGCAGGGTGCGCAGAATATCCGACCCTTCCTCCAACTCGCGCCGCTCGCCCTCGAGCCGTTCGATCTCCGTGACCAGGGGGCGCCAATCCAGTTCCTGAAAGCTTTCGAACACGGCCAGCTCGGCCAGCCTGGTGTTGCGCTCCTGCGCCGCGTTCCTTTCGAGTTGCAGCGCGCCGATGCGATCCACCAGCGGCGCGCGCCGCGTCTCCAAGGTGTGCTGGTCCAGCTTCAGCGCGGCGATCTTCTGCTCGTTGCTCCAGCCCAGCACAAATCGCGAGCGGTCGCCGATCGGGTGGCGGTCGTCCTTCTCGTGGCGCTCGCCCTTCCCTTTAGTCTGTCCGGCGCGCGTGACGGCCATCGGTTCGCGGCGGAACTGGTCGAGCGTCTCGCAGCAGGCGTAGTTGAAGCGCGCCGCCACCTCCGCGTCCAGCCAGTCGTAGAAGCCCGATTCCGGCTTCACCGAAATCTTGCGCACCAGCGAGTTGACGGGCAGCGCCGCGCGATCCCCCGCTCTCGCCTTGAGCACGCGGAAGTAGACCAGGCGTCCGCCGAGATGGGTCCGGTCCACCCATTCCGCCACCCGCGCGTAATGCACATCGCGCACCAATAGCGACAGGCCGAAGTTGTGCAGCAACCGCTCGATGGCGCCTTCCCACTCGCGCTCTTCAACGCGCACCTGCAGCAGTTCGCCGGCGAACAGGATGTCGTCCTCGCTGATGCCGGTGGTGCGGCACAACTCGCTGCGCATCTCCAGAATCTGCCGCGGAATGTTGGAGCCCCGGCGGTACAGCGACCGCAGCTCCGCTTCCAGTTCGTCCCACTGCTCCTGCAATTGGCGCACTTCCATGCCGGCCTCGGTGAGCGCGTTCTGCGCCTCCGCCTGCGCGGCCTCGCTAGAGGCGCGTCCCTCGCGTATGGCGCGCTGGTTGGCGGCGAACGTTTCGGCGTCGCTGGCGTCCGGCAGTTCCAGGGCTTCGGCGCGCGCGTCGTATTGCGTGGCACGCCGCGCCCGTTCCACTTTCTGGGCCAGCTTGTCGGCGATGTCGCGCTTGATGCGTTCGATGCGGTCGCCCCCCTGCTGGGCAATCGCCTGCCGTATGGAATCGCGGTCCGCCAGTTGCCGGCTGCGCGTATCCACGGTGGCGGCGATACGGTGGGCCAGTTTCTCGATCTCCGCATCCAGGTTGGCGATGCGTCTCTCTAGCAATCCCCGCTTGCGGGTGGCGAACCACGGGCGCAGCGCCTCGCGGCAGGCGCGCAGCGTGTCCACCTTCGCAGCCAGGCTCCCGCGTTCGTCGCACGCCGCCACTAGCGGCGTCAGGAATCCCACCTGCTCCTTGGCCTTCAACACCAGCTCATGAGCACGGTCCAGATCCCGATAGTGGCCGATCAGCGCCTGAATCCGCTCCTCCACGGACGACGCCTCCAGCATGTGCTCGCGTACGAAATCGGTGAGGTCGCCCACCGACTTCATGGAGATGGTCTGGTGGAACAGATCCATCGCCTGTTCGTTCTCGATGCCGAAGCGGTGCCGGTACGCCGAGCCGTAGGGCGGGAACGTCTCGAACAATTCCACTTGCGGCATGGCGCGCAGCCGCTTGCGCAGCGTGTTGATATCGGCGCCGAAACCGGCGAAGTGCTCTTTGATGGATAGCTGCGCGTCGGCGATAACGAACAAACGGTTCGGCGGACCTTGCGGCGCTTTGGCCCAAAAGACTTGCGCCAGGGTGACGTGCTGTCCGAGCGCCTCGTTGAAGAAGCGGCAGAGCAGCACCGAGTAGCTGTCCGCGCCGCGCAAGCTCACCGGCTTCGACGACAGGCCGGGTTCGCCGCGCTCACTCTTGTAGCGCCCGAAGAAATAGGTTTCCAGGCTGCGCTCGCCGGTGGCCGCGCCGGCCGCCTTGTTGAAGTTGGCGCGTGGCACCAACAACGCCGTGACCGCGTCCACAAAGGTGGATTTACCGGAGCCGATATCACCGGTGAGCAGCGCATTGTTGCCACTCAGATCGAGACCCCAAACCTGCTTGTGGAACGTGCCCCAGTTGAGCACTTCCACGCGCTGCAGGCGGAACCCCGGCCGCAGCGGAGGGCACTCGAGCGCACTCAATTCGGCAAACAAGGGCTCACCCTGGTTCATGAGTGGCCTCGTGGGCGCCGGTGATGTGCGCGCAGTTTCTTCCGTGGCGCACGCACTCTTGCGTGCAGCGTCGAGTCTCTACTCGACGCTTTTGCTCCCTGGGCCGGCGGGCGTCGGCATGAGTGCCGACGCGGCAGGCACGAGTGCCTGCGCCACGTCTGCTGGTCAGTCCCGTTCGATTCATCCGCCGGCCTCGTCCGTGATGTGCGCCTTGTAATCCGCCAGGCGCCGGTCGAACTCGCTCAGCCACTGGGCATCCACAAACGATTTCAAAATGCGGCGCACCTCGAAGCGGTCTTCACTCCCCCGCAGCTTGCGCAGAAACCCGAGTTCGACGATCTTCTTGATGTCGCTATCCACCCGGTCCATCAGCTTGGCCTCGTTGGCGGTATCGGCGAGGAACAGGCGGACCAAGTCGGCGATCTGCTCCGCGCTCAGGATCAGCCGCGATTCGCCGCTGCCCGCGTCGAACTCCGCCAGCTTCTTGCGCAGCAGGGCCAGCATCAGGCTCACCGGGTATCCCAGTTGACGGCGCGCCACCAGTTTCGCCAGCTCGGGCTCGCCCTCGGCCGCGGCGCGCTGCTTCAGGTAGGCGTACCCTTCCGCCTCGTCGAGAATCAGCTCCAGCCCCAGCACGGCGGCGTACTCGCGCACCCGCGCCTGCAATTCCAGGAGCGCCTGCCAGAGGGCGGGGTCGTCGTCGCGGCTGGTGATCCCCTTCATCAGCGCGATCAGCACCGGGGAAAGGTTGGCGGCGGTGGGCTGCGGGGTCATGCTCGTTCCGCTATCGCGTTGGCCGCGTGCCCGCTGAAGATCACCAGGGGCAGGGTGGCCCGGCGCCGCGTGCCCTCGGAATCCACCCACGATAGTTCCTGCTTGTTTTGATCGTCGATCACCGCCGCGTCGTCCTCCGTGGCCAGGCTCAGATAGGCCACCAGTTCCGCCAATCCCTGTTCCAGCGGGAAGCTCTTCACCAGGTCGGCGAGGGAGACCTGATGGCGCGTCTGCAACGCGCGGCGGATCTGGGCCATGAGGCGCGTCTTATCGACGTAGATCTGGTCGAACAGGGCGTCGGCTGCCAGATCCTGATCGCCCTCCACTACGGGCGCCGGAGCGAACTTCGCCTTGAACGGCGGGCTGTACAAGGGGCGCTCCATGGCCAGATCGATGCTGGGCGCGGGCTCTTCCAGCTCCATGAAATAGTCCGCCGGCGCACGGTCGCGCACCGCCAGCGCGCTCTGCTCCACGCCTCGGATGAGTTGCATGATGCGCCGATTCTCCAGCCACGCCTGGTCGTCCAGGTAGCGCCGCAACTGCTCGGAGAGCCGCGCCACGGTGCGTTGCGCCACTTCGCCGGCCTCCAGCCAATCGTAGTGTATGCGCATCAGGCGGCGGTCCGGCCCCAGCGCGTCCACTTCTTTCAGCGCGAACACCACCTGGAGCAGCGCGGTGAATTCCTCCTGCCGCGCCGGCGACATCAGAAAATCCCAGAAGGCGCGGAAGCTCTTGCCCTGATCGCTGCCCGCGATGGCGTCGCGCTGCGCGAAGATCTCCTCCAGCAGCGTGCCCTTGGCGCCCTCGAAGGTAGCGATGCGCTCGCGCACCGCGCGGTCCAGCGTGCGGAAATTCTGCTCCACTTCGCGGAAGTCGCTGAGCAGGCTGCGCGCCGTGAACGCCATCTGCTGGAAGCGGTCCTTCACCTGTGTGGGGTCGAGCATGGGCACCTGCCCGTTGCGAATCCCGGCGATTTCCGCCTCGATGGCCTTCCTGCGTTTTTCCAGTTCGGCGATGCGCGATGCCGGGTCCTGCTCGGTGCCCTGGGCGATCTCGCGCAGCAGCGCGAACACCGTCATCAGGCGCGATTCGGCGCCCACGAATTGCCGCTGCTGGAAGCCCGCCAGCCAGTCGATGGCGCGCTCCGTGGGCGGAGTGAGATCGTAATGCGCCTCGTCGCTGCCCGGCGGATAGTATTTGCGCAGCCAGCCCCGGCTGTCGGCGGCCCAATCGTCGAGGTACTGCTCGGCGCGCCGGGGGAAGGCTTCTTCGCCCAGCTTTTCGCGCAATCCGTAGAGATAGTCGGCCAGGCGCGACGCCAGTTCCGGCTGCGCCATGGTGCGGACGTTGGGCTGGATGAAGGTCTTGTGGAGGAAGCTCGCAATCATCGGCGCATTGTCGGCCACCAACAAGCGCCACGCGGGATTGGTTCTCCGAAGCTGGTCAAGGGTGCGATAGTCCACGGCTGCCGGTCTTCATTGTAGCCTGGGTGCGACTGAGCCGACGAAGTACAAAGGCCGGCCGGTCTTTTCGTCAAGCGGCGGCCGGATTGCGGGAACGAAGCCAATTCGACCGGGGCACAGAGGCGGCCGAGGTAGTTCTCGAAGGATTGGTCGGAGGCCTTCTCGGCTTGGCGGCTGGCGCGGCGGAGTTCGGCGTGACCGCGATACCAGCAGCGTTCGTGGGCGGCGATCTGGCGCTGCACGCGGACGAGGAGTTTGGCGGCGGGAGATTCGGACCCAGGAGGCGACGCTTCTGCCAGTCGGCACGGAGCATGGCGTCCACGTGAAAGATCCCGGAGGGGGATACGGGGCGGAACCCAAAACCGAAGCGGGCCGTGCCTTCGGATATGTGAAGATTCACTTGCCCGACACCCGCCAGGCAGTGACGCGAGAGACGTTCACGTTCCAGGTCGACAAGGTCAAGTTACGGGAAGCCCAGTTGCGCGACGGCCACTATCTGCTGCGCACCAACTTAGTGGCGGAAGATCCGGCGGTGCTGGAGAAACACAAATAAGCGCCCTGAAGGATAGGCAGCGGGACCACCCCACGGTTTTACCCTCTGAGGTACCGATCGATTCCCTCGGCCGCCTTGCGCCCCTCGGCGATGGCCCACACCACCAGCGATTGGCCGCGGCGCATGTCGCCGGCGGCGAACACACCGGGAACGCTAGACATGTAATCGGCGCCGGCTGCCACGTTGCCGCGCGCATCCAGCGTCACGCCGAGCTGCTCGATCATGCCGTTCCTCACCGGCCCGGTGAAACCCATGGCGAGCAGCACGAGGTCGGTATCGATGGTGAATTCGGTCCCCGGCAGCGGTTCCAGCGCCCGCGACACGCGCACCGCGTGCAGTTGCTTGACGTTGCCGTATTCGTCGCCGGTGAACTGCACGGTGTGGACGCTCCAATCGCGCGTGCCGCCTTCTTCGTGCGAGGTTTCGATGCGCAACTGCATCGGCCACATCGGCCAGGGTGTGGATGGCGAGCGCGTGTCGGGCGGTTTGGGCAGGAGCTCGAACTGGGTGACGGAATGCGCGCCCTGCCGGTGGCTGGTGCCCAGACAATCGGCGCCGGTATCGCCGCCGCCGATGATGACGACGCGTTTGCCGGTGGCCAGAATCTGCTCCGGCACGGCATCGCCTTCGCAGACGCGGTTCTGCTGCGGCAGGAACTCCATGGCGAAGTGGATGCCTTTCAGCTCGCGCCCGGGGACGTGGAGATTGCGCGGTTGTTCGGCGCCGCCCGCCAGCAGGATGGCGTCGAACTCGCGGCGCAGGTCTTCCACCGGCACATTGCCGCCCACGTGGGCATTGGTTTCGAACCGGACCCCTTCGCCGCGCATCTGCTCCAGCCGCCGGTCGATCAGGTGCTTCTCCATCTTGAAGCTGGGGATGCCGTAGCGCAGCAGGCCGCCGATGCGGTCGTTCTTCTCGAGCACGGTGATGCCGTGGCCGGCGCGCGCCAGTTGCTGCGCGGCGGCCAGTCCGGCGGGTCCGGAGCCGACCACGGCGACGCGCTTGCCGCTGGGGACGGCGGCCGGTTCGGGAACGATCCAGCCCTCGGCGAACGCGCGGTCGATGATGGTCTTCTCGATCTGCTTGATGGTGACCGCAGGCTCGATGATGCCCAGCACGCAGGAGGCCTCGCAGGGCGCGGGACAAATGCGCCCGGTGAATTCCGGGAAATTGTTGGTGGCGTGCAACTGGCGCACCGCCTCCTTCCAGCGCCCCTTGTACACCAGATCGTTCCAATCGGGAATGATGTTGGTGAGCGGGCAGCCGGTGTGGCAGAAGGGGACGCCGCAATCCATGCAGCGCGCGGCCTGCGTGCGCAGGTGGTCGTCTGGGAACGGCAGGTAGACTTCGGACCAGTCCTTGACGCGCACGGCGGGGTCGCGGCGCTGGGGCACCTCCCGCGTGTATTCCATGAAGCCGGTGACTTTTCCCATGTCGGTTTCTCCTATGCCACCGCCACCTGCCGGCGGGTAATACCGAGCACGCGCTTGTATTCGTGGGGGAAGACCTTTACGAACTTGGGCAGCATGTTCTCCCAGTTTTCGAGCACCCACTTGCCACGCACGCTGCCCGTGGCATCCGCGTGGCTGTTGATGGTGTTGAAAAGCAGGTCGATGTCTTCCGCCGGAACCGGTTCCAGATCCACGCCGGCGGTATTGCAGCGCTTGGCGGCGAAATCGCCCTCCTCATCCAGCACGTAGGCGACGCCGCCGCTCATGCCGGCGGCGAAATTGCGGCCGCACTTACCGAGCACCACCACCAACCCGCGCGTCATGTACTCGCAGCCGTGATCGCCCAGGCCCTCCACCACGGCGCGCGCGCCGGAATTGCGCACCGCGAAGCGTTCGCCGGCCACGCCGTTGAAGAAAGCCTCGCCGCTGGTGGCCCCGTAGAGCGCCACGTTGCCGATCAGGATGTTCTCCTCGGGCTGGAACGTGGAGCCGCGCGGCGGATAGACGATCAGGCGCCCGCCGGAGAGCCCCTTGCCCACGTAGTCGTTGGCGTCGCCTTCCAGTTCCAGCGTGACACCTTTGGCGAGGAACGCGCCGAAGCTTTGCCCCGCGCTGCCGGAGAACTGGAAGCGGATGGTATCGTCGGGCAGTCCGGCGGAACCGTGGCGTCGCGCGATTTCGCCGCTCAACATGGCGCCCACGGTGCGGTGCACGTTGCGGATGGGCAGCTTGATCTCGATCGGCGTGCCGTTCTCAATGGAGTCGCGGGCGTGATCGATCAGCTTGTAGTCCAAGGCTTCAGAGAGACCGTGGTCCTGCGCCTGCACGCAGCGGCGCGCGATGCGGCTGGGCATCTCGGGGTAGTAGAGAATCGACGAGAGGTCGATATCCTTGGCCTTCCAGTGATGGCTGGCGTTGCGGGTATCCAGCATGTCCACCCGGCCCACCATTTGGTCGAAATTGCGAAAGCCCATTTGCGCCATGTACCGCCGCACCTGTTCGGCGATGAAGAAGAAAAAGTTGATGACGTTTTCGGGCGTGCCGCGGAACTTGGCGCGCAGCGCCGGATTCTGGGTCGCGATGCCCACCGGGCAGGTGTTGAGGTGGCACTTGCGCATCATGATGCAGCCCATGGCCACTAGCGGGGCGGTGGAGAAGCCGAACTCCTCGGCGCCCAGCAGCGCGGCGATGGCGACGTCGCGGCCGGTCTGCAGCTTGCCGTCGGTTTGCAGGCGGACGCGCCCGCGCAGATCGTTCATCACCAGCACTTGGTGCGCTTCGGCGAGCCCCAGTTCCCAGGGCGCGCCGGCGTGCTTGATGGAAGAGAGCGGGCTGGCGCCGGTGCCGCCGCTGTCGCCGGAGATCAGGATCACGTCGGCATGCGCCTTAGCCACGCCCGCGGCCACCGTCCCCACGCCCACTTCGGCCACCAGCTTGACCGAAATGCGGGCCCGCGGGTTGACGTTCTTCAGATCGTAGATGAGCTGCGCCAGATCCTCGATGGAGTAGATGTCGTGGTGCGGCGGCGGCGAGATCAGGCCCACGCCGGCGATGGAGTGGCGCACCCGCGCGATGGTCTCATCCACCTTGTGGCCGGGCAACTGGCCGCCCTCGCCGGGCTTGGCGCCTTGCGCCATTTTGATCTGGATCTCGTCGGCGTTGGTCAGGAAATTGGCGGTCACGCCGAAGCGGCCGCTGGCCACCTGTTTGACGGCGCTCCGCCGTTCGGTGCCGAAGCGCTCCTCGTCCTCTCCGCCCTCCCCGGTATTGCTCTTGCCGCCGATACGGTTCATGGCGGTGGCCAGGGTCTCGTGCGCTTCCTTGGAGATGGAGCCGTAACTCATGGCGCCGGTGGCGAATCGCTTGACAATCTCGCTGGCCGGTTCCACTTCTTCCAGGGGAACCGGCTCGGCGGCGGTTTTGATTTCGAGCAGGCCGCGCAGGGTACACAACTGGCGCGTCTGGTTATCGATCAGATCGGTGTATTCCTGGAAGGTAGCGAAGCTCTCGGTGCGCACGGACTGTTGCAGCTTCTGTATGGTCAGCGGATTGATCAGGTGATACTCGCCGCGCGTGCGGAACTGATAGTTGCCGCTCACCACCAGTTCGGTATCGAAATCGGTCTGCGGCGCGAAAGCATACTGGTGCTTGAGAATGGCCTCCCGCGCCAGCGCTTCCAGCCCCACGCCTTCGATCCGGCTGGAGGTGCCGGTGAAGTACTTGTCGACCAGGCTCTTACTAAGTCCGATGGCTTCGAAGACCTGGGCGCCGCGATAACTCTGCAGGGTGGAAATGCCCATCTTACTGAAAGTCTTCAACAGGCCCTTATTGACGCTCTTGATGTAATTGGCGGTGGCCTTCTCTTCGGGGCCGACCGTCTCCAGCGCCAGGTACGGATTGACGGCGCTGGCCCCGTACCCGATCAGCAGGGCGAAGTGCATGACCTCGCGCGGCTCGCCGCTTTCTATGATGAGCGCCACCTGGGTGCGCGTCTCTTCGCGCACCAGGTGATTGTGGACCGCCGTCATGGCTAGCAGGCTGGGGATGGGAGCCCATTCCTCATCCACGCCGCGGTCGGAGAGGATCAGCAGCGTGTAGCCCGATTGGATAGCCAGCGAAGCGCGCCGGCAGAGTTGGGTGAGCGCACGCTCCAGGCCTTTGGCGCCATCTTCGACGGCGAACAGCATGGGCAGCGTGGTGGCCAGGAAATCGCCCTGGCTGACACGGCGCATTTTTTCCAGGTCGCGGTTGGTGAGGATGGGGTGCGGCAGCTTCAGCGTGTGGCAGTGTTGCGCCGTCTCGTCGAGGATGTTGCGCTCCGTGCCGATATAGCTGGTGAGCGACATCACCATCTCTTCGCGGATGGGGTCGATGGGCGGGTTGGTGACCTGGGCGAAAAGCTGCTTGAAGTAATGGAACAGCGGCTGCGGCTTGTCGGAGAGGCAGGCCAGCGGGGTATCCGTGCCCATGGAGCCGATCGGCTCCTGGCCGGTTTCGGCCATGGGGCCAAGAACGATGCGCAGGTCTTCGTCGGTGTAGCCGAAGGCGCGCTGGCGAAGCACCAGGGTCTTGTGATCGGCGCCGTGCTCGCGCGGCGGCTCGGCCAGTTGATCCAGCGTGATCTGGTTCTCCTTGATCCAGAGTTGATAGGGATTGCGGCCGTAGAGCGCGCGCTTGAGTTCGCGGTCGCTGATAATGCGGCCGTCCACGGTATCCACCAGCAGCATCTTGCCGGGCTGCAAGCGGCCCTTCAGCTTTACGTCTTCGGGCTTGACCGCAAGCACGCCGGCTTCCGAGGCCATGATGACGAGATCGTCCTTGGTGACCAGATAGCGCGCCGGGCGCAGACCGTTGCGATCCAGCGTAGCGCCGATGGAGCGGCCGTCGGTGAAGGCGATGGCGGCCGGCCCGTCCCAGGGCTCCATCAGCGAGGCGTGGTACTCGTAGAAGGCGCGTTTCTGCGGGTTCATGTGCTCGTTTTTCGACCAGGCTTCGGGAATCAGCATCGCCATGGCATGCGGCAGGGCGCGGCCGGAGAGCACCAGCAGTTCCAGGGCGTTATCGAAGGCGGCGGAATCGCTGCCGCCGGGCTGAATGATGGGGAACAGCTTCTTGATATCGTCGCCGAACAACGGCGAGGCCAGCACGGATTGGCGGGCGTGCATCCAGTTGACGTTGCCGCGCACCGTGTTGATCTCGCCGTTGTGCGCGATGTAGCGGTAGGGGTGCGCCAGTTGCCAGGTGGGGAAGGTGTTGGTGCTGAAACGCTGGTGCACCAGGCAGAGCGCGCTGACCAGGTCGGGGTCCTTCAACTCGGGGTAGAAGTTGGCGATCTGCGGCGCCAATAGCAGGCCCTTATAAATGATGGTGCGCGCGGAGAGCGATGGAACGTAGAAGAAGCTCTTTTCGGGAATATCGCTCTTGGCGATTTCGGTCTCGGCGCGCTTGCGCACCAGGTAGAGTTTGCGCTCCAACTGATCCTCCGTCATGCCCTTGCCGCGGGCGACGAAGATCTGCTGGATGTAGGGCTGCGAGTTGCGCGCCACGCGGCCGATGGCAGTGCCGTTGATCGGGGTGTCGCGCCAGCCGAGGACGCGGAGTCCTTCCTCCGCCACAATGCGCTCCATGATGCCCTCGGTGCGGCGGCGCGCATGCGGTTCCACCGGGAGGAAGGTCATGCCCACGCCGTACTCGCCGGCCGGCGGCAGGGTGAAGCCCAGCTTGGCGCACTCGCGGGCGAAGAACTTGTGCGGGATCTGGATCAGCACGCCGGCGCCATCGCCGGTCTCCGGATCGCAGCCGCAGGCGCCGCGGTGCGTCAGGTTGATGAGCACCTGTATGCCCTTGACGATGATGTCGTGCGATTTTTGACCCTTGATATTCGCCACGAACCCAATTCCGCAGGCGTCGTGCTCGTGGCGGGGATCGTAGAGTCCCTGCGCGGGCGGTAGAGAGGTGCTTCCGGTGTTCTCTTTCATGGTTTTGGCCTCGGGGTGCTCCGCTCTCAGGAGGGTAGTCCGGTGCGGCGCCTTCCAAAACGGCGGTTACCTTAAGACCAATATACCAACCTGGCTAGTATTAGACAATAGAAAATTCTCTGATGCATACAATTAGATATTCTTATGCTATGCTGGCTCTGTGAAGTTCTGGGAACAACGACTTTTCAGAGAGATAGCGGCTACCAGGAGCATGAGCCGCGGGGCCGAGCATTGTGGAGTGAGCCAGTCGGCGGCCAGCCAGCACGTGCAGGAGGTGGAGCGGCGGCTGGGGGTGAACTTGCTGAATCGCCGCAAGCGGCCCCTGGAACTGACCCAGGCCGGTCGCATCTATAGCGAATTCTGCCGCGACGTGTTGCGCAGGGAAGAGGAGTTTTCGCTGTCGTTGGAATCGCTCAAGGGCGATGTGGAGGGCACCGTGCGTGTGGTGTCCATCTACTCGGCGGGATTGAGCGAGATGAGCCGATTGGGCGCGCAGTTCGCGGCGCGATACCCCACTGCGCAGTTGCATGTCGAGTACATGCGGCCCGACAAGATTTACGAAGCGCTGCGCGACGACGCGGCCGACCTGGGCCTGGTGAGCTATCCGGAATCGAGCCGCGAGATCGCGGCCATCCCCTGGCGCGAGGAGGAGATGCAGGTGGCGGCGCCGCCCAACCACCCGCTGGCCAGGCGGGCGGAGGTGGTTCCGGCGGACCTGAACGGCAGCGCCTTCATCGGCTTCGATGAAGACTTGCGCATCCGAAGGGAACTGGATCGCTTCCTGCGCGCACAGGGCGTCGAGGTCAACCTGGTGATGCACTTCGACAACATACAGATGATCAAGGAAGCGGTGGCGCTGGGGGAGGGAATCAGCATCCTGCCGGCGCGCACCATGCAGGCGGAGATCGAACAGGGACGCCTGGTGGCGGTGAAACTGAACGCGCCGGGATTTGTGCGGCCGCTGGGCATCGTGCACCGGAGAAGGAAGAAGTTCAATCGGGCGACGGAGCGGCTACTGGCGATGCTGATGGCGTCGCCTTCCTCGATGCCTCTCAACTCGCCTTCCGAAGCACATCCTCCACCGCCTCGGGATGCTTCGCGATGACGGCCAGCAGCACGCGCGTGGGCGCGTCCGGGCGCGACCTGCCCTGCTCCCAGTTTCTGAGCGTGGCCGGAGGGAAACCGAACTTCGTGGCGAACTGCGCCTGGCTGAGCCCCATCTTCGTCCGGACCTCGCGTACGTCTACTTGGGGCACATGCACCAGCGTCACGCGGACGTCATGGTTCTCGCCGCGCGTCCACTCAATCGCCTGCTCCAGTCCCTCGATGATGCGCGCGCCCACGGTAGGCCGCGTCTTCGCCACACGGCCCACCCTGGTTGCCGCCCGCCTGGTTCTCGCCTTCGTGTTCACTGTGGCCTCCTTCTATTCGCCGGATACCCCGCCACGAGGACCGGAACCAACCGCTTCATCGCGAAGCGCTCGGCCTGGCTCAGATTCGCCTTCTCGTTTTTTCCATAGGCCGCAAGCAGGAATAGCGGTAGTCGTTCGTTGTGGTAGTAGTAGATCGCCCGCGCGCCGCCGCGTTTGCCTCGCCCGGCCAAGGCCCAACGGATCTTCCTGACGCCACCGGTCTCCGGAATGATCTCACCAGCCTCGGGGTTCGCGCCCACGAACACCACCAGTTCTTCGCGCTCCGAGTCCGACATGAGCGGTTTCACGTCCTTGAGGAACCGCGCGGTCTCCAGGACCGTCATCGGTGTATCCGCCATGCACTCCAAGTATACGCAATTTGCGTACTTGAAACAAGCGGGACAGTAGAGCCCGGCGCAGGGAATGGCGGGTCCGCGCCGCGCGCCCCCTACGCGTGCTGACCGTCGATGAAGCCGCACTTTTTGAGACGCTTGAAGAACGCGCTCTCGCCAGCCGGCGATTTGGCACGGCCCACCCACTCCTTGTAGTACCAATCCAGGTAGTGTTTGTGGCCCTTCTGCCGCCAATCGTCGTTCAGTCCGAGGTGAAGGGTCCGGTCGTCATATTGACGGACAATTTCGTCCAGCTCGTCTTTGCTCAGGCGGTGAAACTTCTCGTAGTGCACCACGCCCGGACCTCGCAAACGGCCCATTTGGTAAGCGGGTTCGGTCTTGGGATACCCCAGGACGAGCGCAATCAAGGGAAAGCACGATTCCTGCGGCAGCTCCAGTATGGCCCAAAGGCGCTCGATATCGCCGCGATGAATTCCGTTCGTCAACAGGGAATCGATCCCCATGGACTTGGCGGCGATCACCGCCGTCTGGGCAGCCAAAATGGTGTTCGTGCTGCTGGTGATGAACGCTTCCGTGTCGACCGGGTTGGGCGGGTCCCCCAGGTGCTTTGCCGCCTCGGCGAGCCGGGTGTGATCGGAGCAGTACAGCAGCAGGCAGTTCGCGCGGTAGCCGGTCAGCTTTTGGATTTTCGAGGGATCGCGGCTCACGATGATGGAATACGTCTGCGAATTCGAGGCATTGGCGGCTCGGATGCTGGCGTCCAGAATGGCCTGGACGGATTCATCCGGCACCTGCTTTTCGGAAAAATCGCCGTGAATCGTCCGCAGGCTGTGAATCGTTTTCAGGGTTTCGTTGGCCAGCGCGGCCTCGCTTGTCCGGACCGCCAACAGACCGCCGCCAACCATCATGCCACGGCGGAAGAACCGTCTGCGTGAGCCGGTATTCTCGGATCTCTTCATTAGACCTCCTTGGTCGTGGATTGCTTGTTGCACGCGTGTTGCCGGCTATCCGCATGTATTTTGAGGCCTGTACGTCCGTTATTGGGATCGGGCGTTCGCCAACGCGCACTCGCCGGCAGGCCAACGCTCCCTGACGGTCGCGGCTCGGAACGGGGCCGCGACGGTTAGAAGCTGAGAGAAGATGCGCTCGCAAGCGGGCGTTGGCAGGCGAAAGCGCCTGCCCCACCATTGCAGGCAAACGACTTGCCGTTGGTGGCGCAGGCGGTTTCGCCTGCGGGCCAGTTTTTTCTAAGCACTGAAGCCTCGTGGTACATCCATTGCACATGTGCATACACGAAACGTATGCGTTCCGCTGCTTCGCCAGGACTGGCCCGGCGGAAGCTATTGAAATATCGCGGGTGTCCAACTGGGCATGGCCGTGCCCTACTGCCGGCATGGCCATCACATATCGCCGCGTGGCAATCGTCGCCGGAGCCGTCTCTCTGATCGCGGTCGCCTACGCGGTGCTGCCGCCGCTGGCGCAGGATCCTATGTATCACGCCTTCGCCGACGGGCGAACGCTTCACGGCGTGCCGAACTTCTGGAATGTAATCTCGAACGTTCCGTTCTTCCTGGTGGCATTGTATGGGATCAAGACCTTGCGTTCGGGCACCGCGTTTGTTGCGCCCTGGGAGCGGATCGCTTACTGCATCCTGCTCGCGGGAACGGCCGCCGTCGGCATCGGCTCGACTTACTACCATCTCCATCCGGATAACGCGCGCTTGTTTTGGGACCGTCTTCCGATGACCGTGGTTTTCATGTCGCTGGTGGCAACCACGCTCGGTGAGCGGGTCGGCATGAAGGCCGGAAAGTTGTGGTTGCTTCCTCTGATTCTGCTGGGGCTCGGCGCCGTGCTCTACTGGCGCTTGTCCGGCGATCTTCGGCTCTACGTGGTAGTGCAGTTCGGATCCATGCTCGCCGTGCCCGTCCTGCTGGCTGTCTATCCGCCACGATACTCCGGCTCGGGCTGGATGTGGTGGACCATCATTCTCTACGTGCTGGCCAAAGTCGCCGAGCTGCTGGATCGCGAGATGGCCGCGGTGGTGGCGACGGGCGGCCATCCCTGGAAGCACCTGGTGGCGGCTGGCGCCGTCTTCGTCTACGTGCAGGCAGTCGCCCGCCGGCGGGCGCGTTTTCCCGGTGTCCCACTGCCACAGGGAGCGAACCAATGAGAATCCTACTGGCGCTCCCCGCCGGCGAGAATGTGCGCGTGACATCCGGGCGGCCGGAAGTGCCCAAGCGCGCGATGCTGCGATTCAGCGTCCTCTCACTCACAACGGTGGCGGCGTTGACACCGCTCCGGCATGAGGTTCGGATCGTGGATGAGAACGTCGAGCCGATTGACTTCACCAGTGACATAGACGTGGTTGGAATTACCTTCATGACGGCCCTGGCGCCGAGAGCCTACGCGATCGCGAGGGAGTTCCGGGCGCGCGGCAGATTCGTAGTGGGCGGTGGATTCCATCCCACCCTCTGTACCGCCGAAGCCGCCGAACACCTGGACGCCGTGGTCGTGGGCGACGCCGAAGGAGCCTGGGAACGTCTGCTGGAAGACATCGAGGCGGGCACGCCGCGTAAGGTGTACGTGAGCGGCGGCTGCCCCCAACGGGAAATCCGCACGCCGGTTCCCCGCCGCGATCTGCTGGCCCCTACGGCGAAACATTACGTCACCATCAATGCCGTCGAAACCGGGCGCGGCTGTCAGCACGCGTGCCGGTACTGCTCGGTTACGGCGTTTCACCAACAGAGCTATCGGCAGCGGCCCGTCGCGGATGTCATCGCGGAGTTGCGCCGCGTCCCGCGCGATTTCATCTTCGTGGACGACAACATTGTCCGCTCCCCGGAGTACGCCCGCGAATTGTTCAGAGAGATGCTGCCGTTGCGCAAACACTGGGTAGGCCAATGCTCCATCGAGATCGCGGACGATGCGGAACTGCTGCAATTGGCAAGTGCGGCGGGGTGCCGCGGCCTGTTCATAGGCATCGAGACCGTGAACCCGGACAACCTGGCAGCCGTGAGTAAGCAGTTCAACGAGAGCGCCCGCTACGGCGAGCGCTTGCGCCGGATCCGGCGCCAGGGAATTGGAGTGGTGGCGGGCATGATAGTGGGGCTCGATAAGGATGAGCCGGGCATTTTCGAAAGCTGCCTGCGTTTTTTGCAGCGGCAAAGAATCGATGCACTCCAACTGAACATCCTGACGCCGCTTCCAGGGACGCCGCTGTTCCACGAAATGCAGCGCGCCGGCCGCATCACGGACAGCCAATGGGATCGCTATGACTTCCGGCATGTAGTGTTCCAGCCCCGCCGCATGACTGCCGTCCAGCTACAGGAAGGCGCGGACTGGCTGTACGCGCAATTCTATCGGGCCGACCGCATCCTGGTCAGGTTCGTACGGACCTTGTTCACCTGCGGATGGCTCCCGGCGGTTTTGGGCCTGAAGCTGAACCTCACGTACCGGTACGACAACCGCCGGGAGCGCATCCGCGGGCGCAATCCGGCGCGGGACTGAACGCTTCCGGCCTGGGATCGGCGCGGGCAGTCTCGCGCCGGACCCGAGGAGTGTGGCGAGCGTGATGGGAGCGCTCCGGCGGGGGAACGATGCGGCGGGGGCGCTGCAATGCGGACGACGGCTCTTGCGTGCCCATCGGCCAGAAGCACCCCGGCGCTGAGACAGCCTCCCTCCTGGCTGCCTGGTCGGCATTGGCCTCAAGGGGATGTCCGCCGCTTGAACTCGAGTCCATGAAGGTACGCGGTAAGGTCCGCCATTTCGGAGCCTGCGAAGTGGGGCCAGGCGATCTTCTGGCGCTGCATTCTCTTCATCATCTCCGGGCCGTGCTTCCAGAGGGCAGCCACCAATCCGAAGGAGGTCATGCGGCCCGCCATCATGGCTCTGGCCGGCGCGCCACTGGAAGGATTGTCATGGCAGACACTGCACCGCTTCCTGTCAAAGACCCGCTTGCCGTGACCGGCATCGCCGCGTTCCTCGAAAAACTGTGTCGCCACCAGGTACCCGACCAGGCTGCGCATCTCCTCATGGCTGAGCGGCGTCTGGGGTTGACCGGCGCGGAGCGGGTGGTTCCACAGGGCCGCGGCGAAATCGGTGAGGCCGTAGCGGGTGTGGTGAGCTTCCAGCGTCAGGGCGCCGCTGTGACATCCGGTGCAGCCCTTGGACACCAGTAGCGTCCTGCCGCTCTCCGGCGACGCCGGCGCAAATCCGGCCGGGTGATCTGGCGGCCGCACACTTCGCAGCCAGGCGAGCAGATCGGTCAGTTCCTGCGCGGATAGCGGTTGAGAATGGAGTTCCGGCCGGCCGGGCGCGCGTACCCTGTCGCGGGAGTGGCTCCACATCTGCTGGGCGAGAGTGACTGGATCCCAGAGCGAATCCCATTCGGCGACCGGCTTAACGCCGGCCAGGACGGGAGAGTCGATCCCGTGACATTGCCCGCAGCGCCGGGCCAGAAACAACTCTCTTCCGCGCCTGGTGTTGCCGGGCGTCTCGAAGTAGCTTGCCGCGTAAAAAAAGACAAACAAGTCGGCGGCCTGCTGCTCATCCAAGGCGGGCCTTGTCACACCTTGTTTCGCCATTGTGGCCCACATCGCCGGAGCATGGTTCCACATCACGGCCGACATGTCGTAGGGGCTGAAGCCTCGATTCCGGCCCCGCGCAAGACCCGGCGCATTTTTTCCGCCCACCCCGCTCACCCTGTGGCAGACGATGCAGTTGAGGCCCTGGAACAACGCCTTGCCGCGTTCCGCATCGCCCAGCAGAAGGCTCCTCGTCGCGCACGTCGCGGGGGTGATGGCGGCGATCACGAGGAACCAATGCGAGGTTTGCATGCTTAGTTGAATGCTAACCCAAGGAGCCTGTCGAGGGGACCGCGGGCGCTCTGCACGATTGGCGATGGAAGACAAATCCGGACGGCCCGGACGCCCGCGGCTGCCCGGATTGCCACTCCGCTATCGCCGGGCGGCGAGCACGACCTGGCTCATCTGCGCCCGTGAGGCGTGGCGGCTGATTTCACCTTCCGTTTTGGACTTGGGCAGGCTGTTTCCCGCTGCGCTCGCGGATGACCACACCTCAGCAAGGAAGTACGTGTCTCCGTACTTGCGAAACACCAGACGGTCCGTGGTGTGCACGTCGATGCTGCCAATGATGGGGATCGTCTGGACCCACAGCTGTCCCGTTAGAAGTGGAATAGATTCAACTGGTTGGGATCGGATGCCGGCTCGATCAGCGAGTTACTGCACTCAAACACCTGCAAAATGGGCATTTTCTCGAATGCGGTCAGT
>Ga0182021_10003258_pt1 | contig 19100 bp, 15 predicted proteins | sample 612E3MmetaG_FD_120493 | JGI IMG/M metagenome (GOLD analysis project Ga0182021, IMG submission 120493) | Permafrost microbial communities from Stordalen Mire, Sweden - 612E3M metaG (Illumina Assembly) | ecosystem: Environmental > Terrestrial > Soil > Wetlands > Permafrost | place: Sweden... | reverse complement strand
CCCGGCCACCGTGCAATACGGCGGCTCGGCGCCCGGAATCGTCGACGGGAGTGGGAATGGGGACATTGACCTGCAGGACTCCGTAGACGATTCCGGGCGCCGAGCCGCCGTATTGCACGGTGGCCGGGACGCCTCCGATGGAGACGGACACCGGCAGGATCGGCTTGTTGAGCCCGGAGCCGTTGGAGGGCGCGATGGCGCCATCGACGCCGCCCGGCGTGTGTGCCCTGTTGTTGCCTAGACGCACTGGCGCAGGGCCTCGTGCATCGCTATGCCCGCTGTCATTCGGAAAATTCTGGTCTGCCCTGGCCTCCCTTCCAAATCCCTGCCGATTGCCCCGGCCATACCCGAAACATACCCTCCCGATCCTTGGTGAGCTAATCTGCTCTCGCCGTCAGAGGTATGCCAAAAACTGTATCCGGTGATATCGTATTGGCTTACAATCTGAACGAGACAAGCACCGTACTCGAAGTTGACATATTGTCCGATTAGAAATCAGGAAAATGCGATTGAAAAGAAATCTGGACACCCATCATCTCATGCAAATTGCGTGTCCACAATCTTCTCTCATGGAAGCCTCATTTCTTGCGTTTGTAGGTGACGAGATAGAGTTTTGTGCTGGCGGTGGTTTTGAATTCGGTTGGGCGTTTCTCGCCGGAGAGATCGTAGCAAACGCGAAGTATGTCAGCTTTGATTTCGTATATGCAGGGAAAAGTCTTGCCTGCATTCGGTCCTTTGACGCCGGTAATGGTCATGCTCTTGGGTTTTGTGGAGGAGTCGATTATCCAGGTTCCATTGTCAGGCTCTCCTGAGACTGTCACCTCGTATTCATTCTTGTTGAGTTTTAGGATAATGGTCTTCAGGATTTCGGCGGACATGGGTTGGCCGCCGAGTTCTGCCTTAACGGGTAACCAAGTGCCTTGAAGCGCTTTGATATCGGCCGAATCGCCGGCGGCAAATGCGGTTAGTGAGAACGCAGCAAGGCGTGACCGATTATGGCGCTTCAAATCCTGGGAGAAGTTATCCACAGGCCCTTTTTATGCCGACAATTTTCGGTTGGTTTTCGGTTTGTGGACCTTGAATACCCCAAATCGATGTTTTTGAGGCTTTCAGTGGCCATTTCATCTGAAGCAGAGGGCATACATCTTCAAAATGTTGTGCGTCATGCACGCCATCGCCCATTCTGCCCGCATTTTCTCGATCCCCCGCAAGAGAAATTGCCTGAAGCCTCGTGCGTGTTTGATCTGCCCGAATACAGGTTCGACGATCGCCTTTCGCCTCGCATAGATCGCCGCGCCAGCTTTCGTCTGAAGCTTACGTCTCATAAGAGCGACCCGGCTCGCCCTATTCGGCAGTGGCCCACGATTACACATAAAAGTGCACACAAAAGTGGACAGCTGTTGAACCAATCATGTCAGGAGATGTGAACTCTCGATTTCTGCGCCAAACTTATAGGCGTGACCCCCGCATTAGTCGGCGGGAGGGGGTATCAGTACCCGGGCACCTCTCAGGGGTTCCGGATGTCCCAGATACTCCTGGCGGTAGACCTGGAGCAGCAACAGGAAAAAGGCCAGCAGAAACGGCCCCACTATGATGCCGAGGATGCCGAAGAATTCTAATCCTCCAAAGGCTCCCAGCACCATCACGATGGGATTGATATTGCCCAGCTTCTTTCCCAACCGGGGGCGCACGATGGTATCGATGTGACTGACGACGATCGCGCCCCACAGAAGAATACCTAGGCCGGAATAGTAATTCTGGTGAGCCAGCAGGTAGACGCCCGCGGGCAGCCATACCAGGGAAGTGCCAAGCAGCGGGACGAGCGACAGAACAGCCATCACGATGCCCCATAAAACGGCGTCGTGCAGACCGAACATCAAAAACCCTATTCCTCCCAGGGCACCCTGGAGGCCTGAAACCACAAGCTGGCCGAGGAGGATGGCCTTGCTCGTGTGCTCGAACTGGTTCACAAGCCATATGGCATTGGATTGCTTGAATGGAAGAAACTCGGCGGAGCGAATGAAGACGTAGTGAATGTCCAAAAAAATATAGTACAAGACGAAAAACATCACGAATAGCGACACCACAAGATTGGAAACAGCCGCAAACACCGACGGCAGCGCTTCCGTCAGCTTGGAGGAGAGCCCCTGGATGAAATGCTGAAAAACCTGGTCAACCGTGGCCCTCACCTTTGGATTGAAATGTGCGAAGAGAAGAGAAAAATCCTGCGGGGTGATCTTGTCCTCCAACGTCAATGCTTGGTTGAATGCCGTATAGCAGATCATCATCAGCGGGACGAGAGCGACAACCAGAATGAGGAAGATCGTCAGCAGCGCCGCCAATTCATCCTTGCCGATCTTCTTCTTGAGCCAGATATAAACAGGGGCGAACAGGAACGAGAATATGTAGGCTCCGAAGGTCGCCATAAAAAAGATCCGCAGCAGATACACGAGGAAAAGGCCGAGCACGAGCAACAGCCCGGTGGCAATATGTTTCTTGTATTCCCCTTCATATGCGGACATATCGAGGCCCCATGTTTGCCGGCTGGCCGGCAGATGCAAGCATCCAGAGCGATTAGGGAAACGGCGCGATCGTCCCCGATGCGCTACTTGTCCTTCCCAAGTTCCTGCCGCATGGAAACGAGGAGCTTGGAAGCGGTCTCATCCAGGCACCCATAAATCCCGCGCACCACTCCGGCTATGTCCCTGGTCGGCAGTGGATGCGTGCACTCGGCTTCGCCGCGCCACACCGACGCGCGCGTCGCGGTGTCCAACAATTCGAGCTCGAGCGCAACCGAGGCAAAAACTTCTTTGCCCCGATCCACCTCCTCGAAATTGTGGAGGCGGCCCTGCAATGTAAAGTCGGCATGCGCCGTATCGTAATAGGCGGACACGCGCGCATAGGTCCCGCTGTCCTTCAGGCGGTGAAGGAAATAATTGGTCGCAAGGTCTACGGGTGGGCTAACCCAGCGGTGATACTCGTAGAAGTTGACCTCATTGGGCCCCTCTCTGTAGAGGATGCGATCATCCATCAACATCTGGTCCGCACGAAATCGCTGGACTGAAATATGGCGCGCGATGACTTTGCCGCCTTCCGGCGTGGCGTGCGGCACCTCCAGCGTATAGTAGTGCGTCTTGGGCATCGAGCAGGATGCGCATGCAATAATGAGCGCCATCCACCATAGATATCCGGGAATTCGACTCATATCGCGCTTTCCTCCGGAAGACCGGTTTGCCGCCAAAGTACCTACTGAGGATCAAATGTTATGGTGACGCCATTCTCAGGGAGAGAGATGTGTCACCCCTTCGGGTCTGGGAATCTCATTTCCGCCACTATCTTTCATGATTGTCAAAGTGGATCGCCCGCGCCTCTATTTCGACACCTTGCGGTCCGGCAATGGTTTGATGCGCACGAGGCTAAACGGCCGCTGTTTGATCATATTGGTGAACTCCTGCAGGCTCTCGGAGCTCCGCCGGAAGTTTTCCATCATCGCATTGATGTCGTTACGATTCGTTTCCAGCGTCGACGAGAAATCGCCGATCAATTGGCGGGCCTCGGCGAGGGTTGATTGCACAGTCTCGAGGTCTTTCTTCACCTGCGAACGATTTTCCGCCACTGTGTCGTCCAGGTGCTGGAATAACGTATTCATCCTGGATGTCGCCTCATCGATGCGTTGCATCAATGGGGGGATCTTTTCTGTCGCCGAGTCAAGGTTGGCTGCAATTGCGTTAATTTTGGGCGAGCTGCGCGCAAGTAGATCGTTGGCGTTGAAGATTACCCCGTTTGCGCCATCCAGAATCGAGGCAAGCGCTTTCCTGTTTTTTGCACCGGTTGCGTCGTTCAGGTTGGCGAGGAGTGAATCGGCGCCATCAGAGATCCGATTGAGGTTCTTGTCGAGATCGCCGATCAGTCTCTTGGCATCCGTCGACAGGCCGTCGAGTTGGGCGAGCACATCGGTGAACTCGGGAGTCTCTTCCGATCGAATCGTCTGATCCGGCTTGAGCAGCATCGCGTCTTCGCGGCCGGGGGTGATCTCGATATAATTCTCTCCCAGAGCGTTGAGGGCGGCAAGGCGCGCTACGCTGCTCTCCCTCACCGGGGTCCCACGCTGCACACTGAGAACGATTTCGATGGTCGAGGCGTTGCCGTGCGCCAGCTGCACGGAAATGACTTTCCCTCTTCTCATGCCGCCGAAACGCACGACGCTGTCCTTTTCCAGGCCGCCGGCATACTTCAAATTGACTTTGTATTGGTCCTGCGGCGGCTGGAACGGGTTGTAGTGCACCACCAGCAGTATAGTGAGGGTGAGAATTGCACCAACTCCCAACACCATCGCGCCCACTTTTAATTCATCGCCCCGTTTTGCCATGGCCAGGTAGCTTTCTCAAAATTTGACTCACCCATTGACACGCCGCATCGCACAGCGCAAGCCGTCGTTCGGCCCCGCCGATGCGGCCTCAGTTGTTCCGCCCTCTGGATTTGCGCCTCGCGGTCTGCCCGGGAGCCGTTTTGTCTTTCCGGGTGAGATCACGCAGATACTGCTCGACATCCTGCGGCTCGCTATCCGCCTCACGCTCCAGGAACTGGTGTACGCGCGGGATGCCGGATTCACGGATTTCCTCGGGCGTTCCCACAAACAGAATGCGGCCTTGATCGAGCATAGCCATTCGGTCAGCGAGCAGAAACGCGCTTGCCAGTTCGTGTGTTACGAGAACAATGGTCATGCGAAAAGCCTGTTTCAACTTGAGAATCAGGTTATCGATGCCGGCGGCTATGATCGGATCGAGCCCGGCGGAAGGCTCATCGAAGAGCAGGATCTCCGGGTCCATGGCCAGCGCACGGGCGATTCCCGCACGCTTGCGCATGCCGCCGCTCAATTGAGACGGCAGAAAAGACTCGAAGCCGGAAAGTCCCACCTGTTCCAGCTTGATGCGTGTCATGATCTGAATTGTGGATTCTGCCAGGCGGGTATGCTCGTGAAGGGGCAGTGCGACATTCTCTCCCACGGTCATTGAATTGAACAGCGCCGAGTTCTGGAAGGCCATTCCCATCTTTTTGCGCAACTCGTTGAACTCGTCTTCGCTCAACCGGCTGATGTCCTTGCCCTGGATCCGGATCTGTCCCTCCGTAGGTTGCTCCAGTCCGACAATATTTCGCAGAAGCGTGGATTTGCCGCAACCGCTGCCTCCAAGGATGACGAAGGTTTCCCCTCGCGCTATATCCAGACTGATATCCTTCAGAATCTCGCGGGCGCCAAATCGCGTAACGAGGTTCCTGATGGCAATGGCTGGGCTGTCTACAGCCGCGTCCGCCATAATCCCCACATCGCTCAGAACGATATCCAAATGGACCCTCGCCTCAATTCATCACGGCTCACGAGCGGCGGCCACTCACGCAACAGGCCGGGCGACGACAGGTGGGTGAGTCGTGCGCCACATCTCGATCTCAATGATCGCTTCCATAATAGAAAAACGCGGTGAATACCATGTCGGCCGCAATGACGCTGAAAATCGATTTGACGACCGACGCGGTCGTCGATCGCCCGACTCCCTCGGCGCCGCCCTTGACCGTGAAACCCTCGTAACACCCGATCTTCGTAATGATCACCGCAAAGATCATGCTCTTGATCAAGCCTGAGACAATGTCACGCAAAAGGAGCGCGTCGACAGTTTTCGTCAGGTAGCTCCGCAGGCTCCAGCCCATGTTCAGAACTGCAAACAGCCCGCCGCCCATGACTCCCGCGGTGTCTGCCACCGTGGTCAAGCAGGGCAGCATGATAAGCATGGCAAGATATCGGGGAACCACGAGGAATCGGATCGGGTTGAGACCCATCGTCTGCAGGGCATCTACCTCTTCACTGACTTTCATGGTCCCGATCTCGGCGGCGAATGAGGACCCTGAACGGCCGATGACGATGATCGCGGTCAGAAGCGGCCCCAGCTCGCGCGTAACGGTGACCGCCACCATATTCACCACGTAGTTCAAAGCGCCGAACTTGCGCAACGCGTAGGCGCCCTGCATCGCGATGATGACGCCGATAAAAATGGAGATCAAGGAAACGATGGGAACGGCATCGAAGCCCACGACGGCCATCTGCCTCATGGCCGCGCGCCAGCGGAGCGTTTTGCCGCGCAACGGGCCGATGACGATCCAATAAGTCGAGGCAAAAAATAATTTCGAGATCCCGCCCAGGTACTCGATCAGGGCGACGGATCTCCTGCCGATCAGTGCGAGCAGGGAAACCATGGTACTCCCACCCTGCGCTCGAGATTTATCCTTCGCGCAGCGCATCTTCCTCTGTGACACGAATCTCGAAAATCTTGTCGAGACGTGCCAGCTCGAGAACTTCCTTTGCTCCCTGTTGCAGGCCAAACAGCACGAAGCGGCATTTCCGGGAACGCGCTTGCTGGAGCCCTTCGACGAGCGTTGCGACCCCTGAGCTGTCGATGTAGCCCACACCGCTCATGTTGACCGCAATGAGAGGAATATCCTGCCTGTTGATCCCATCCAGAATCGCCGTACGCATTTTTCGCGAAGAGTAGAGGTCGACGTCGCCCCGGATGTCGATGATCAGATACCTCTGTACTTCACGAGTTTGCACTTCTAAAGGGATCTTTACCAAGGATCAGCTCCTGTTCAGATGCTTGACCAGCCGCAACACGTTGCCGCAGCCTTCCTCGTAGCTATAATCCACCTCATCCATAATCGAGCGGATAAAATGCGTTCCCAGCCCGCCGGGCCGGATATCATGGAAGTCTCGAGGCCGGATGCTCTCGGCATCGCACCGCGGGCCGCAATCCCTTAGGAGAAATTCCAGTCTATCCTTGTCGCCTTCGCAAGAAATTTCAATCGTCCCGCTCTGATCGCCATGATAGGTGTGCTTTATGATATTTGAGCAGGCTTCATCCACCGCAAGCACAACCTTGCGTCGCTCCTCTTGTGGGCAGTCCATCAGCTCGCACACCTTGCTTACTGCCGCACGCACGACAGTGAGAAGTCTGGGGTTGGAGGAAATCCTGATTTCGATCACTATAATGACTGCTCAAAATGCCCTGTGGAGAGCCTTGCCGGCTGATCTCATGCAGGCTCGATAGCGATCCGTCATCCGTGCGTGCCCGGCTACATAAAGAGTGCGCTCGTGCACCGCATAAAAAACTTATAGGACATTCCATCCCGGCGTACAAGTCAAAAGCACGATGATCATAACCGGTTAGCCTAATTCTCTTACGGTAATCCACCGTCTCTGGCGGTGTGACACGAAAATGCTCTGCGGTTCCGGCGCGGTACAGAGTTTAAGATGGTGTTGGATCATACGAAGGCTTAGCCCGCATTTCTCACCAGCTTTCTACTGCGGCGACGGATCCGGGCACGCCCCGCTGCATGCGATCCCTCCAGTTTCTGATAAGGGGCCATATGTCACCTTCGATGTCTGCGCCCGAATGCTGCCGTATTCTATAGCAGAAACGCGTCGCTGGATACGATTTTGGGGCACACTCCCACCTTATTGCAGAGCAGATTGGCTCAGCTCACCACGAAGAAGCCGCATCTATATCCGGTATGGCTGGGGCAATGGGCGGCTCTCTCGAGGGGAGGCCGAGGCAGTGGAAGGAATATGACGCAGCATGCTGGAGCTTCCCATCCGACCGGGGGGGACGCGCAAAATCCGGTTCTGCGTAGCCAGGCAAAGGCATGCTGGGAAATCGGACCCGCCCAGGCGCGCGTACCCTGTTGCTGGCTAGAGGATCTGGCGCAGGGCCTCGTACACCGCTATGCCCGCTGCAGTTGCAAGATTGAGGCTGCGTACGTTTGTGGATCGCATAGGGATTCTCAATGCGTGGTCCCGATGAGTTTGCAGCAGGTCGGCAGGTAATCCAGTGGACTCCGGCCCGAATATCAGGCAATCCCCGACTTGATAGTGGACCTGTGTATAGAGCATTTCTGAGCGCGCGCTGAAGTAGAAGAAACGAGCGCCGGCCAGCCTCTCATGCAGTTCCTCGAGGGTTTCCTCGGTATGCAGGTCCACAAAGGGCCAATAGTCAAGCCCTGCCCGGCGTACGGACCGGTCGTCGATGCGGAAGCCGAGGGCACCTACGAGGTGAAGCGGCAAACGGTTGGCCGCGCACAGCCGGGCAATGTTGCCGGTATTGGGATGAATCTCTGGTTTGTAAAGTGCGACGTGCAACAATTCCGGAGCCGCCATTGCCAAATCGAGTTACGTCCTGCGCGCGACTTCGCCGGAGCCGATCGAGCAGGGATGCTTGACGTTTCAGGGACTGAATTCTACACTAGATTGATTATCCTCGTACGTTTTTCAAATCTATGAGATCGGGAGAGAAAGCATGAAAGACGGCCTGTTCCACACGCTGGACAGTTTTGATGCGGGTTTTGGGCGCACCCGCCGGTTTTATTCTTTGCCCCGGCTGGAAGCGGAAGGAGTAGGCGCCATATCCCGGCTTCCCATCAGCATTCGCATTGTGCTCGAGTCGGTCCTGCGCAATTGTGACGGGGTGCGGATCACCGAGAAAGATGTGCGCGCGCTGGCCAACTGGAGCGCCGTCGCCGAACGCACGCAGGAGATCCCCTTTGTCGTGGCGCGCATCCTGCTGCAGGATTTTACCGGTGTGCCGCTGCTGGCCGACCTTGCTGCGATGCGTTCGGCGGTCGCACGCATGGGACGCGATGCCGGCATCATCGAGCCTCTGGTTCCCGTGGACCTGGTCATCGATCACTCGGTGCAGGTGGATTTCGCAGGGACCGACGACGCCTTGCGGCGCAACATGGAAATGGAGTTCCGGCGCAACGGGGCGCGCTACCAGTTTCTCAAGTGGGGCATGAATGCGTTTAATGGTTTCAAGGTCGTACCTCCCGGCATTGGCATCTGCCACCAGGTGAACCTGGAGTATCTCGCCAAAGGAGTGCTTGAACGGAACGATGTCTGTTTCCCCGATACGCTCGTGGGAACCGACTCGCACACCACCATGATCAACGGGCTAGGCATCGTTGCCTGGGGTGTGGGTGGGATTGAAGCAGAGGCAGGAATGCTGGGCCAGCCCGTCTGTTTCTTGACGCCGGACGTCGCAGGAGTGCATATGACGGGGCGCTTGCAGGAGGGAGTGACGGCGACCGATCTGGTGCTGCACGTGACGCAGATGCTGCGCAAAGCCAAGGTCGTCGGCAAATTTGTCGAATTCCACGGAGAGGGTGCTGCCTCTCTGCCGGCGACAGATCGCGCCACGATTGCGAACATGTCGCCCGAGTACGGTGCGACGATGGGTTTTTTCCCAGTTGACGAGGAGACCTGTGCATACCTTGTGGCGACGGGACGGAGCGAGGAGCAGGTGGAACTGGTGCGCCGCTACTATGCCGCCCAAGGGATGTTTGGAATTCCCCGAGGCGGTGAATGCGATTACAGCGTTGTTCTGAATCTCGATCTGGCATCCGTGCAACCCGCCGTGGCGGGCCCCAAGCGGCCGCAGGACCGAATCGTCCTTCCCGACCTCAAGCAAGGGTTTCTTGATTTGCTGCAAAAACCGGCCGCCGAAAACGGCTACGGCAAAAGCGCCACCGAAATTGGCAAGCGGTTTCCCTTGCCGGCGGGAGTACCGGATGGCCGTGGCATTGGACATGGCGATGTGTTAATCGCATCCATCACTTCCTGCACCAACACCTCCAATCCGAGCGTTATGCTGGCGGCGGGCCTGCTGGCGAAAAAGGCCGTCGAACGCGGACTATCCGTTCCCTCTGCCGTCAAGACTTCTTTGGCGCCCGGATCCCGGGTCGTCAGCGAATATCTGCAGAAGACTGGACTTCAGCCTTATTTGAATCGTCTCGGTTTCAACCTTGTCGGCTACGGCTGCATGACTTGCATCGGCAATTCGGGCCCATTAAATCCGGGGTTGGAAGAGGCCGTGCGCTCTCACGATCTTATCGCGGCAAGCGTTTTGAGCGGCAACCGCAATTTCGAAGCGCGCGTGCACCAGTCGATCAAGGCCAACTTCCTAATGAGCCCACCATTGGTGGTTGCCTTCGCTCTTGCCGGGCGAGTGGACATCGACATGACCAAGGAACCGCTGGGAAAAGGGAAGGATGGCGCGCCGGTTTATCTGCGAGATATCTGGCCGGGGCTGGATGAAGTAAAGGACCTCTTGCGGACGGCATTTGACCCGGAAACCTACCGCCGGCTCTACCAAGATTTTTCGACCCAAAATTCCGCATGGAACGAGATCGCAGCACCCGGCGGCGAGGTCTATCAGTGGGACGCGGAATCCACGTATATTCGGGAGCCGCCCTTTTTCCAGGAATTCGGAATGCAGGTGGGCCGTATCGAGAATATTTCCGACGCCCTGCCTCTGGCGATTTTTGGAGATTCGGTGACCACCGATCACATAAGTCCAGCGGGCACGATCAAGGCCAGTTCTCCGGCGGGGATCTATCTGCAGGATCGGGGTGTGACCATAGAGGACTTCAACAGCTATGGGGCGCGGCGCGGAAATCACGAAGTGATGATGCGCGGAACCTTCGCCAATGTGCGTATCAGGAACCTCATGGTCCCCGGAGTCGAGGGTGGGGTTACCATCCACCAGCCGGATGGCGCCAGAATGGACATCTACGATGCCGCGTTGCGTTATCAGCGGGAAGGCGTTCCACTCATTGTGGTAGCGGGGCAGGAATATGGAACCGGGAGTTCGCGTGACTGGGCGGCCAAAGGGACAGCTCTCCTGGGAGTGCGCGCGGTTCTGGCTCAAAGCTTCGAGCGCATTCACCGCAGCAATCTGGTCGGGATGGGCGTGCTTCCTTTTCAGTTCAAGGATGGTGTGTCGGCGCGGACGCTTGGGCTCGACGGCACCGAATCGTTTGACATTCTTGGATTGACTGGAGGTCTCAAGCCGCGCCAGGATGTTACCGTCGTGATTCATCGCATGGATGGCAGGACGGAAAAGATAGCTGTGACTCTGCGCATCGACACGCCTATCGAGGTCGACTACTACACGCACGGAGGCATTCTGCCCTTTGTGTTGCGGCAGCTACTGGCGCGCAAATAGGGCTGTCCGCGAACGAATTTCAATTTTCGTGACTGTTTGGCATTTTTCTGAGATTCGGATCGCATGAGCAAAAGGCAAGATAAACCTCAAAGACTCTAAGAGCCTCAAAGAGGCGCGGCTTCTGCGGCCCTGAAAGGGCCGGCGCTCCGAGCCGTCAATGAATGGCGCAGAAGCCGATGTCTTTCGACTCGAAAGGATTTCTTGGAGATTCTTCGAGTCTTGGAGTCTTTGAGGTTAATCCAGTCGTTGATTTGAAAGCACTGTTGGATTAGTGAGGATGCCTTGCGAAGAGAGAGCCGGTTTGTCTCCGCAGGCAGATGGATTGCATGTGGTTTGATGCTGTGTCTGACGGCGACGTCAGTTGGTGCTCAAAGCCTGCGTGAACCGGCATTCATGGCCCAGGCCCGACGCGGATTCGATGACATCTACAACCTCGATTACGATCAGGCAGAACAGGTCTTCCGGTCGTTGAAAAGAGAGGCTCCCCGTCATCCCGCACCGCCGCTCTACCTGGGAGTTATAGTATGGCTTCGCGAACTGTTCCGTCGCCAGGATCTCGATCTTGACAGGTTTCTTTCGCCCGCCTTTTTTGTCAGGGAAAACCAACAGGCGATGCCTGCGGCGCAGCGCCAGAATTTTTTCGACGACATTCATGAGTGCCAGTCGCTGGCGCAGGAGGGGCTCACCAGAAACCCACGAGATGTCGACGCGCTATATTTCCTGGCTGCTTCCCACGGCATTCTGGCTGCTTTTTCGATCACTTTGGATCACGGCCTGAGCAAGGCATTCAGTTACGGAAACAAGGCATACGATTACGGCCGCCAGGTCATAAAACTCGATCCAAACTATTACGACGCCTATGTGACCGTCGGTCTATTTCAATACGTTTTGGGCAGCACGCCCTGGTATCTCAGGCTGCTGGCAGCAGTAGTCGGATTTCATGGCAACAAGGAACAAGGCTTAAGAGGCGTTGAAATCGCGGAGGTGCGGGGTGCATACGTAAAAAATGATGCCAGAGTCGTTCAGATGGTTCTGTCCATGTTCGAAGGAAAGACCCAGGATGCGCTCCGCTATGCCCAGGAACTGCACCGGGACTTTCCGCGCAACTACATTTTCCAGATCAACATCGCTCAGATTCTGGAAATCACGGGCCGCAGCGATGAGGCGGCTGCCGAGTATTTGGAAATCGTCCGCCGCGCGGCAGCAGGAGGCGCTCGAACACTATCATAGAGTGCTGGAGCTGCAGGATGTCGACAACTCACACGAATTGGCACGCAGTTTTCTCCAGAAACCGTATCGCGGGTAGACAACCGTCCTTCCGCGGCTAAAGCCTGGCGAGCGCGCGCCGATATATTAAGCTTAGTGTGAGAGGTCCATTGTCCACGACCGTAGTTGCCACAAAGGCGATCTCTGACCGTCGCCGCGACCATGACCGCAGACGTCAGGACAGCTTTCCGCCGCAATTCAGCAGTCAGCGCCGGCGCCGCAGCAGTGGCCGCCGCAAGACCGACCGTGGCGGGTATGTGGACATTTACGATAGCCGCAGTTGGGGAATCGCGATGGCGGTGATGGCCATGTCTTTTCTGGACGCGGTGCTTACCGTGCTGCAGATTGAGAAGGGCGCCGTCCGCGAGGCCAATCCTCTGATGAATATGACTCTGGCATGGGGAGGCGTATTTGCATTTTTCAGCCTGAAGGCTTGTATGACTGCTTTCCCACTGGCAATCATCATTTTGCACAAAGAATGGGCGCTGGCTCGTTACATGGCGAGACTATGCCTCTGGTTTTACATTTTGGTGTTGCTTTATCACCTGTTTTTGGTCTGGAACTACACGGGTGCCGTCCCGTCTTTCCACTCGCCGTTCTGACCGCCGCCCACATTCCCTTGCTCTGAGTACAACTGCTTCTACAATCGCCGCGGTCCGAAACTGGCGAGAGATCTTGAAATCTCAGCTGGAAGAAGCTAGGCTCTCTGCGCTGACTTCAGGGTCGGCGGCACCAAGGGTCGAGTTCGCGCATATTGGAGAACAAACTTCGTAGCCCATCTCACGCCGGATCTGCCAGCATGAAAAAATACATTGCCATCATTCTCGGGATCGGTTTCCTGCATCGCCTTCTGCTCCTGGGCGCACGGCAACTCTGGACCGATGAGTTAATGCAAGCGCGCATCGTCAAATTTAGCTCGCTTTCGGAGATGCTGAAAGGGCTGCGGGAAGGGATGGATCTTGCTGCGCCCCTCGACTTTTTGGTGCAGAAGGGAACGGCCTTTATTCTGGGCGAATCGGCCTGGGCGCTTCGCTTCCACGCTGTGATTTTTGGGACCTTGTCTATTTGGATCTTCTATCGCATCGCGTGCTTCCTGTTTGGACGGCGCGTGGCCGCGTATTCCGCGACCTTGTTCACGTTTTTCCCGCTCGCATACCATTACAGCCAGGAAGCTCGTCCCTACGCTCTGCTTTTGTTTCTGTCGTTGGTGTCCTACGACTTACTGCTGCGGCAGGTCTTTCAGGCGAATCGCACCTGGCGCGGCTGGCTGTGGCTCGGAGGCGTTCTTACGCTGCTTCTCTACACCAGCTGTTTGGGCTTTCTGATTATCGTGACCCAGGGCGTAAGCCTGGTGCTGGCCGTGGCTTGGAAAATGGGACCAGCGGGACCGCCGCCAGTCGGAGAGGGAGAGACGCCAGTGCCTGAACGCAGCGCCGTGCGGTGGTCACAGGTGGCGGCTTATGGAGCTGCTGCACTCGCGGCAGCGCTGCTATTCTATCCCTGGATGCGATTCGTTTGGGTCCGGCCTCTGGTGGCGCCCTCTTCCGAGATTGCCGATCCGAAACTGATTCTGCGCCTCATCAAAGAGCTCGGGGACAACAGTTATCCGGTCGCCGGGCTTCTGCTGATCGGCATGGCTACAGGCATCCGCGCGATGTTTCGTCACGGTCGCAGCCGTCTTCTACAGTGGCTGCTGATCTGGTTTCTCCTGCCGATTCCGGTCTTGCTTCTGACGGAGATTTGGGCCGGGTACTTCTTTGCAATCCGGCATATCCTGAATGCCACTCCGCCGATACTGCTCATTGCAGGCTATGGACTTTCCTACGTTGGAGAGAGGCTGACGATCCTCCCGCACCTGCCCTATCAGCTGAGTTCGCCCGCGCTCGGTTTCGCGGGGCTCCTCCTGCTCGCATCTGTGTGGATCGGGCAGAGCCACGCCCGCAGTGAGCCCGCGGATTGGTACGGCACGGCAGCGTTTCTCAGCAATACTCTACGTCAAGGGGACGTCGTAACCATGCCGCAGGTGTATGCGCTGTTGGAGTATTACAATCCCGGATTGGAGTCGTTCCGCGTTGCAGATCTGGATCCCGGCCCGGGCATGCTTGCATCCGGCGACGTTCGACGCCGGATTGTGGCTTGTTATGACAAGATGTGGCCGGATCCCTGCACGGGTTTCCGGGCTGCGGCGCTCAAGGACCCGGCCTGGCGGGAACGTCAGTTTCCAGGCTTCATATTATTCCTTCGTGTCAAATAGATAGCAGGCGTTCAACGCCTCCCGGAATCCGCCAGTGCCTGCTTCATCGCCGCGATGCTTTCCTGGCTTCCCACGAATACCCTGTCGGGGAACTGGTAGAACCTCATGATGTCAGTCAGAATCGCAGTGCCGATGTATGAATTGAGCCACATGCCAGCCAGGTACTGGAGGCGCAAGTTACGATCGGTATTGATCTGAGCGTCCTTCATCCATTCCTGCAAGTCTTGTGCCCGCCCTGCATAGGTTGCAAGCAATTCGACTGCGACCCCTCTCGAGTTCGGCAATGAACCGGAATCGCCGGAACTTCCACCGAATCCGACTTCCATCAACGAATCCTTGACGGGTCGATAATCATCGCGGTCCAACAGACGCTGCACCGCGTCCACATCGATCCGCTCCGGCTCGACCGTTCCGAGCAGGACTGCGTCATATCCCTCGCCGTTCATATCGTTGCTGAAGAGAATGCCGTTTGGAAAAACCTGGAAAAAGGTAGAAATCACACTCTTGGCGGAATCCATGTTGCTCTCGTAAAGTGGGATCCAGAGGCTCATCACGCCGCCCGGTTTCAGGTGCGCCCTGCACATCTGGTAATACTCGATCGTATTGAGTGCCGCGCAGCCTTTGACCCAGGGATCAATCGGGTCGGAGGTAATGATGTCGTACTTCGCATCTTTCGGCAGCGTGCGGATATAATGCCGGCCGTCGTCATAGATGACGCGGACTGATTTTCCGTTTACGATGTGAGGATTCTCCTTATCGATGCCGTCGACGATGTGATAGTTCTCTTTACCGAACATCGGCGTCACGACCTTGGGCACCAAGGGCTCAATATCGCAAATCTCAATGCTCTTGATGGCTGGATAGGGAATGAACGAACCGGCGGTCACGCCGGCGCCGCAAGCTACCACCAGCACATCCCGCACGGCCTCAGGATTGCCGCGCGCCAGCGCTGATAAATGCCCAAGCATGCGCTGCAGCCGCATGTCCTGCTTCTCGCTCGATGCCTGCACCTTGCCTGCGCCATGGAAATAGCGCCAGCCTGAAGTCGTCTTGGTGACGGCGACGGAGACGTTCATGCCCTCCCCGACGTACGTGCAATAACGGAGTACAGATCCGGCATTAGTCACGGGCACGGAGCTCTCCGGGACAATACCCGGCACGCACTGCGAGACCCAGGTAGCTGAAAACCTTCCCCACGCGACCAGAATCCATGGCACTTGAACGACCGCTCTCGCCAGAAAACCGGCGAGCACCAACGCAAGCATGGTGGTGGCGACGGCCACGGGCCTGAACACAGGCGTGGAACCCGGTTTTTCCGTGGATTCTTCCTCGGTTTTCGAAACAGAGAACAACGGCGCCAAAGCGATGAGCGCGGACACTGCTGAGAAGACGATCAACAGGCGCTGTGCCCACTGCGTGCCGAACGAAGGAATGACGATCATGCTGAAAGCAAGCGAGCCGACGATGGCGCCGACGGTATTGGCTGCGTACACGCCCCCGACCATGCGGCCTGGATCCTGTCCGCGCGATGCCACGGCTGCCAGGGCCAATGGAAAGCTGGCGCCCCACAGAATCGCCGCAGGAAGAATCACCCACGCCGCGCGCAGCAGATCCAGCTGGAAGCTGTACCATGGCCCCCAAGCATCGGTCCAGATGCTTGGATTGATCGGCCAGTAGGGAAGCGACTGATAAATCATGAAGGCAGCCCAGGCGACGCCTCCGGCGAGCAGCATCTGGCAGATTCCCAGCGTGATGCGCGGCCTCGGGACCGTACGGGCCATGACCGCTCCCAGGCTGCTCCCGATTCCCAATCCAACCAGAAACACGGCAAGAATGATCGAAAATGTGTAAACGGTGGCGCCGAGCAACAGCGAGAGCAGACGCGTCCAGACGACCTCCGCGCCCAAGGCGCACATCCCGGAAAGGGCGATCGTCAAGTAGATGGCGCCCGCGCGCGGCGCGTGTTCAAGGCTGCGGCGCGGCAACTCCTCGGAAAGAACCTTATGCGAAGTTCGGGACGCCAGAAAGATCGCAAATGCCGAAACCGCGAAGTTGATTGCGACAGCGGCGAAGGTCGCCGTCGGCATGTCATAAACTCTCAGTAGGAAGAAACCAGCCAGCAGGCAGCCGAATACGGCGCCCGCTATGTTCCCGCCGTAGAAAAACCCCATCCAGGACACGCCCTCAGGACTGGTCTCCACCCAGCGGGCAATTGCGGGCAGAGTCGCACCCATCAGAAGTGTCGGCGGCAAAAGGCACACGACGGCAACGAACGCCCGCGAGAACACCCCGTGCCAGAAATAGTTCGTGTAAATATCCGCGAGGACCGGCATCCCGAACAGAACGGCAACGCCGATGATTCCGATTCCGAGCTCGAGGTAAGCGTAGACACGCAAGGGATGGATTCTGGCGGGAATCACCCGAGGCAGTATCAGGCTGCCCAGACACATCCCGCCCATGAAGGTCCCCAGCAGCACGCCTAGCGAGATGCCGGATGACCCGATCACAAGCTGTAATAACTGCAGCCATATGATCTCGTAAATAAGTGCTGCGCATCCGCTGCCTACGAACAGAAGGAGCAACCAAGGTAGAAAACGACGTGAGGCGAGGGGACTCGCCGCTTGGCTCGGATTCAATGTTGTCATGGGGTAATCGCGACTCCCGAAAGTGCAAACCTATTATGTTTCCGACTCATCCAACCACCTAAGGTACGAAATCATCCTGGCGGATATTTCGGGCCATGTGCCGGCACCCACAGCAATTCCCGTCCTCTGCGGGGACTAACTGGCTGTCGATTTGAAGCCGTAGCGCTACTTATATCAGGCGAGTACCTGTGCGGCAAGGTGAATTCGGGTAACTGTTTAGCCTTTTTGACAACCGGATCGCGTGGCCGAGCGGCAAGACAAACCTCCAAGCCTTAGGCCTTGACCTCAGGACGTTCCAGGACTGATTGGTGCCTGGCGTCATCGCGCTTGAGCAGAAATGCGAAGATCAATCCCATCGCACCCAAGGCAGCGAACATGATTTGGGAGGCGGCGTAGGAATTTGTCGCGTGACGCAGACTGCCGTTGAGGTACGGGAAAAGAGCCAGACCGACGTTCTGGATCATTGTGGTCAAGCCGAAAGCCGTGCCGACTTTTTCCTTGGGAACCAGCAAAGGTATGGAGGGCCACATCGCCGCGGGCACCAGCACAAAAGCCGAGCCCAATAGGATCATGGGAAGCCGCGGGTCCAGAAAAGTCAGTCCAAGGGTGAGATGGCTCGCGATGAGCAACAACGACCCGAAGATCATCAGGGTGGCGCGCTTGCCCACCTTATCCACCATGCGGCCGGCAAAAGGTGCAAAGATCATCGAAGCAAAGATTGGAATGCTGGTGATGCCGGGCGCGGTAGTAAACATGTGGAACAAATTGAAAAAGGCCTGGTAAAAGAACCCGCCTGCCCCAGATTCGATATCGGGGATATGCCATTTCTCGGCGATGAAATTAGTAGACAGTGCCGTAAACGGAAAAATGGCGGAGTAGAACGTGATGCAAAGAAATGTCACATGCCAATAGGAAAGCCGGAATGTCTTGATATCGCCGAAGATTATCTTATCTCCTGCGCCTTCAGTCCGCATTCCGAGCACTCTTTCACCGCGCCGGTCCATTTCGTTGGCTACGAGATTGCACAGGAGGGAAAGGCCGCAGAGGAGGAACGCTGCCCAGAGCGCTATGCGAAAGTTGCCGAAATAATTCGCAATCAGGGCTTCGGTGTTAAATGAAAAGAGAGTCCCCAGGCGCGATATCGTCAGGGAAACTCCGAATGACATAGCCAGTTCCTTGCCCTTGAACCACTTGGACAAGATTGCCAGTTGCGCCACCACCAGCGATTCAGAACCCGCTCCGAACACCAGGCGTCCAACAAAGATCATCCACGAGGAGTGCGCCAGAGCGACGATCAACGCTCCCAGTGTGACCAGAACGGAAAAAAGAAAGCTTGCCCGGCGGGTTCCCAGCCGGTCGGTGATCACTCCGCCAAAAAAGACAATGGCGATTGCGGCGATCGAATACGCGGAGTAGAGCGAGCCGATGGTGCCCGGAGTGAGCCCCAACTTGGTGATGAGGATGTTCTCGATAGCCCCGATTGAATCATAGGCGAAATAGCTGCCGAACGTCAGCATGCTGACGAACAGCAGAAGAGTAAATCGATACAGCCGGGTGGACGCGTGAAATGCCGGGACAACGGCTGCTTCGGGCATGAGGCACTCCCCACAGGTTTTGGAATGGCTATCGTTCGGGCCGGAGGGGTCCGATGCGAGCCCACATCCTACTGAATGCAGCGAAATTTATCAACAGCTCAACCATTGTGGATCCGGCACGAGCTGTACTCCGGTCATGCCGCCGGCTGTTGCTGCGTGAGGCAGTGCAACGTGCCGAATCCAAGAACCAGATCCACGGCATGGATGCCGACAACGATACGATCTTTGAAAAGTTCGCCGAGAATACCCAGAGCCACGCGGTCCTTAGGATCATTAAACGTGGGCACGATCACGGTTG
>Ga0182021_10003257_pt1 | contig 19103 bp, 16 predicted proteins | sample 612E3MmetaG_FD_120493 | JGI IMG/M metagenome (GOLD analysis project Ga0182021, IMG submission 120493) | Permafrost microbial communities from Stordalen Mire, Sweden - 612E3M metaG (Illumina Assembly) | ecosystem: Environmental > Terrestrial > Soil > Wetlands > Permafrost | place: Sweden... | reverse complement strand
CGTGCGCGGCACAGATCGCCATCTCGGCCTCGCCGGCACGGACCGAGATCGAGAGCTCGTTCTGAACTGAGGCAAGGCGCCCCCCGAGCACCTCCAGCGCGACACCGATCTGTGAGGCGTCGGCGTTCGAGATGCCCACCATCTGCACGAGGCCCTCGTCGAGGAGGTCACGCAAGGCCCCGACACTCTCGGCGTACGGCACGCGAGGATCGGGCCAGTGCAGCTGGTAGAGGCCGATGGCTTCCAAGCCGAGGCGTCGCAGTGAGTCGCGGCACGCCTGCTTCAGGTACTCGGGCTCGCCGTTCTTGCCCCACGCGACGCCATCGCGCGTGTGGCCGCCCTTGGTCGCCACGAGGACGTCATCCGCTGCGGCCCCGTAGGTCTCAAGGGCGCGACGGACAAGCAATTCGTTGTGCCCGAAGTCTGCGTCAGAGATGGCGTAGGCATCCGCGGTGTCGACCAGGGTGACGCCTCCCTCCAGCGCGGCATGAATGGTCGCTACAGCCTGGGCTTCGTCCGGACGGCCCTCGTTGGAGAGCAGGCAGGCACCGAGGCCGATCTCGCCTACCGCCAGCGCCCCGATCCGGCGCTTGTTCACGGGGCCTCCTGCGGCTCGGCTGGTGGGCGCCCTGGCGTAGCCCGGCCGTCCACCCGGCGAGGCACACCGAGGGGATTGCCCTCCCGAAGGGGCGCAGGCAGGAGATGGTCGGGGACCGACTGATAGGCGACGGGCCGGAGAAAGCGGCCGATCGCGGCCGGACCCACAGAGGTGTGCAGAGGCGAGGTGGTCGCCGGGTACGGGCCGCCGTGCTGCATCGCCCACGTGACCGACACGCCCGTGGGCCAACTGTTCCAGACCACCCGACCCGCCTTGTCCGAAAGCTTGTCGAGCAGACCGGGGACGACGGCGTCGTCCGGCTCCCCGTGGACGGTTGCGGTGAGCTGGCCCTCGAGCGCGTCCGCGACCTCGATCAGCTGCACCTCGTCGTCGTACTCGGCGACGATCGAGACCGGCCCGAAGCACTCGGCCAGCAGATGCTCGGCGTCTGCGGCAAGGTCCCCCGCTGTCGTGCGCAGCAAAGTGGGCGTCCGCGTGCCGTCCACCTGTCTCGATCCCTCGGCGAGAACCTCGATGTAGCGGTTGCCGGCCAGAGCCTCGAGGCCATCCTCGTAGGTCCCGTCGACGCGTTCGTTGAGAAGTCGCGCCGCGGGCTGGGCTCCGACGAGGGCGCGTAGGTGCCCAGGATCGATCACCCCTGCAGGGAGCAGGAGGATCCCGGGCTGAGTGCAGAACTGCCCTGACCCCAGAGTGAACGAGGCGACGTAGCCGGAGAGGATCTCGTCGAGGCGCGCCGCCGCGGCCCGTCGCGTCACGAAGACGGGGTTCACGCTCCCGAGCTCGCCGTAGAAGGGGATCGGCTTCGGCCGGCCGGCAGCGAGGTCGAACAGGATCCGTCCGACTCGCCCCGAGCCGGTGAAGGCGACGGCAGTCACGTCCGGGTGCGTGACCAGCTGGCGGCCGGCCTCGTCGCCTCTGATCACGGCAAAGGTGCCGTCGGGCGCCGCGGCGGCCGACAAGGCACCGCTGACGATCTCGCCGCACCGCTCGGAGAGAAGCAAGTGACCCGGGTGCGCCTTGAGCAGCACCGGGCAGCCGGCAGCCAGCGCGGAAGCCGAGTCGCCACCAGCGACACTGAAGGCGAACGGGAAGTTGCTGGCGGCGAAGACCGCCACGGGCCCGAGAGGCCGGAGCACCCGGCGCAGATCCGGCCGCGCCCCCGACGGCCAGGTCGCCTCCGGGCTGTCTATGCAAGCCTCCAGGTGACTCCCTTCTGAGATCACCTCGCCCAAGAAACGCAGCTGGAATGTCGTCCGGGCCAGCTCGCCGCGCAGACGGGCCTCGCCCAGATGGGTCTCGGCGATCGCCAAGGCGACGAGCTCCTCGACCGCCGCGTCCAGCCAGTCGGCGACGGTGCCGAGCATTCCCGCTCTCGTCATCGGATCGACCGCCCGCCACCGCGGCGCGATCGCGACGGCCCTTTCGACGGCTGTGGAAACTTCGAGGCTCGTGGTATCGGCGAGATCGGTCCTGTCGTCAGTCACGCATGCTCCTTGGATGGCTGGATCCCTCCGACGTACTCAGGCTCAGGCGGGCGCCCGGGGTACATCTCGGCGAATCTCTCGGCGTTGTCCCCCGGTCGAAAGCCGATGGCGTCGCCACCCGCCGTGGACCACCAGCGGCGGCTGTTCGCGGACACGCCCCAGACGAGCCGGAAGCCCCGGCATGAGCCGCTCAACGAGGCTTGCGTGAGGCGGACGAAGTCAGCCGGCGAGAGCCACGTGGACAACATACGGTGGCTCAAAGGAGCGTCAAAGCACGACCCGATGCGCAGGCAGATGACGTCCATCGAGAAATTCACGGCATAGAACTGGCAAAGAGCCTCTCCCGCAGCCTTGCTCGCGCCGTAGAGGCTGTCGGGCATCGGCGCCACGTCGTCTGCGAGCGGCTGAGCTCCCCGGGTGTGAAAGCCGACGGCGTGGTTGCTGCTCGCGACGACGACTCGCCTCAGATTATGGCGGCGCGCCGCCTCGAGCACCTGCAAGGTGCCTCCGATGTTCACCTCGGACAGATCGGGCCAGGGGGCGTCACCGGCGAAGCCGCCGAGGTGGACGACGGCATCGGCCCCTCGGCAGGCGGCATCGAGCACCTCGGGGTCTGTCACCGAGCCCTCGAAGATCTCCACCGCCTCGCCCTCTGCCGGCTCCGGTGGCCGGACGATGTCCACGAGGCGCGCCGTCGCGGCCAGCTCGCCGAGCGAAGCCCGGAGATAAGTCCCGAGCCTCCCGGATGCTCCGGTGATGACGAGGGTCAGCTGACTCATCAGCCGGCGTCCGGTTCCACGGCGGCCCCCTCCCGGGCAAGGAAGTCGAAGTCGCAGCCTTGGTCCGCTTGACCGATGTGCTCGCTGTACAGGGCCCCGTACCCTCGTTCGAAGATCCTGGGCGGCGGAGTCCACGCCAGCTTGCGCCGGCGGAGCTCGGCTTCGCCGACCTCGAGCTGAAGGCGCCTTTGTCCCACGTCGAGAGATATCAGGTCACCGTTCTCGACCAAGGCGAGCGGTCCCCCGACGAACGACTCGGGCGCGATGTGCAGGACACAGGTTCCGTAGCTCGTCCCGCTCATCCTTGCGTCGGAGATGCGAACCATGTCTCGGACCCCTTCGCGCAGCAGCTTGTCCGGGATCGGGAGCATGCCGTACTCGGGCATGCCAGGGCCGCCTATCGGGCCCGCGTGACGCAGCACAAGGACCGAGTCCGCGGTGACATCGAGCGCGGGGTCGTTTACGCGTCGTTGCATGTCTCTGTAGTCCTCGAAGACGACCGCGGGCCCGGTGTGGTGGAGCAGGTGGGGCGCGGCGGCGAGATGCTTGATGACGGCGCCACGGGGCGCAAGGTTGCCGTGCAAGACGGCGAGACCGGCTTCGGCCGAGAGAGGGTTGTCCCGGCGCCGGATCACCCGCTCGTCGAAGTAGGCGATGTCAGCCAGGTTCTCGGCGAGGGTCCTGCCGTTGGACGTGATCCGCTCGAGATGCAGGAGATCCTTGATCTGCGCCAACAGCGCCGGGAGGCCGCCCGCGTAGTAGAAGTCCTCCATTAGGTACGCACCGGTCGGGCGGATGTCGGCCAGCACGGGAGTGCACCGGGACAAGCGGTCGAAGTCGTCGAGGTCCAGCTCGACCCGGCACCGTCCGGCCATGGCGACGAGGTGAATGACGGCATTGGTCGAGCCACCGAGCGAGAGCACGGTGGTGACGGCATCGAGGAACGCCCGCCGGTCGGCGATCTTCGAGATGGTCAGGTTCTCGCGCACCATCTCCACGATCCGCGCCCCGCTCGCCGCAGCCATGCGGTGGTGGGCCGAGTCCACAGCGGGTATGGAGGATGCCCCCGGCAGCGTCATCCCGAGCGCCTCGGCGGCCGCGGTCATAGTCGACGCGGTGCCCATGGTCATGCACTGTCCGGGAGAGCGCGCGAGCGCGGCCTCGAGGCTGCTCCACTCGGCTTCGCCCAACGTCCCGGCGCGCCTCTCGTCCCAGTAGCGCCACATGTCGGTGCCACTGCCCAATGACTCTCCGCGCCAGTGTCCCGTGAGCATCGGTCCTGCCGGTACGTAGATCACGGGCCGGTCGGCGCTCGCCGCCCCCATCAAGAGCGCCGGCGTGGTCTTGTCGCAACCGCCCAGCAGGACCGCCCCGTCGAAGGGGTAGGAGCGGAGTATCTCCTCGGTGTCCATTGCCAGCAGGTTCCGGTAGAGCATCGGGGTGGGCTTCTGGAAGGTCTCCGACAGCGTCGCCACGGGCATCTCGACGGGATACCCTCCCGCCTCCCAGACGCCGCGCTTGACGGCCTGGGCACGCTCCCTCAAGTGCATGTGGCACGGGTTGATGTCGCTCCAGGTGTTGAGGATCCCTATGACCGGCTTCCCGGCGATCTCGTCGGCGCCGATGCCCAATTGCCGAGCCCGCGAACGGTGGCTGAAGGCACGAAGTCCTTCCCCCTCGAACCATCGGCTGCTGCGAAGCCCTTCTGTCCTGCTTGTCACCTGAGCAGCCCCCAGATCTCGAGAAGCTCGGTGACCCTGCCACGCATCTCGGCGGGCAGCGGCGAGCTGGGCGGTCTCACGTCACGGGCGCAGATCCCGAGCTGACATAGAGCCTCTTTCACCACCGAAACGTTGTAAGCGCCTCCATCGGAGGCACGCAGCTCCTCGAACGGACGGACCCGGCTCCACGTGGCGGCCACGACGTCCTGGTCGCCGTCGGTGAGCGCCCGCCAGAGAAGAAGCGACGTCGACGGATCGACATTCGCGAGACCCGAGGTGAACCCGGTGGCGCCGACGGCGAAGTAACCCGGGGCATGCAGCTCCGCCAGCCCGGCCACCCAGACGAATCTCCCGGCGCCGGCGTCGGCGGCGACCTCGGCGAAGCGCGTCGGGTTCGCCACGGCGTACTTGACCCCGACGACATTCGGGCACAGTTCGCCCAAGCGTGCGAAGGCCGAGCCGGGAATCGCCGCGTTGCGCACGTAGAGGACCACGCCCAGCTCGGGCACTTCGCTCGCGATGGCCCGCTGGTACTCGATCCACCCCTCGACAGAGACATAGGGGTGCACGGGCTCGTGGATCATTATCATCGCCGCGTCCAGTGCCTGGGCACCTCTGGCGGCCTCCCGGGCGGAAGCAACGTCGTGGCCGACGCCGACCATGACCGCGGTCTCCGGCTCGGTGGCCTCCATGCAAAGGCGCGTGACGACTTTGGCTTCCCGAGGCGCCAGCGCATAGAACTCCCCGGTATTGCCGTTCGGAGTGACTGTGCGGATGCCGCCTTCGACCAGACGCCGAATGCCCCGTTGGTAGGCCGCCTCGTCGACACCGCCTTCCGGCAAGAACGGGGTCGTCGGGATGGCGACGACGCCGCGCAGGAACTCATAGTTGCCCTGGAGGTTCATACCGTTCCCTCTCTCTTGTGGCCCTGGACGGGGTAGTCGCTCGTCGCCTCAATGGGCGTCGAGGGCTTGGAAGACCCGCCGCTGGAACATCTCGATGTGGTGCCGAAGGCGGTCGGCGGTCGCATCGGCCCGTCCTGCCAGCGCGTCCTTGGCCATCTTGCGGTGCTCGGCCGCCTCGCCCATCCAACTCCCGATGCGTCCCCACACCGTGACACTGATCAGGGCGTTCACGTCGGTCAGGTCGTCGAGCACCTTGACGAGTGCCGAATTCTCGCACCCGGCGTAAAGGTGGCGGTGAAATGCACGGTTCGCCAGGCTGCGCTCCAAGAAGTCCTCGCCGCCCTCGGCGTCGATCATCCTGGCAACGGTCTTCCCGAGCGCCTCCGCATCGATGCCCCGCAAGACCGTCCGCCGCACCGCTTCGGGCTCCAGCATCAGTCGGAGGTCGCAGACAGACGAGGCCATCTGCGCGTCGACGGTTCTGACCGACGTGCCGCGATGGCTGCTGGAGGTCACGAGCCCCGTCCCCCTGAGCGCCGTCAGCGCGTCCCGGACGGGGGTCTTCGAGGTGCCCAGCTCCTCGGCGATCGCCTTCTCGGTGAGTGCAGATCCGGCTTTGTACCGGCCGGAGAGAATGGCCCTCTTGATCTCGCCGGCGATCACCTCGCCGCGAGAACCGAAGCGGGGTTGCGCGCTCTCCTCCAGCTGGTCCAGTAACATCGTGTCATACACAGCACATAATGTACTTTGTGCCTCGACTTTGTGCCTCGGTCGGCTTCCAGAAGAGGTGTGATGGGAAGCGAAGACAACCCGACAGAGCCCGCCCCCGGCGCGAGTCCCGCGCCGGCGCGTGTCGGAGCTTACCTGTACCCCTGGGATCTCATCGGTGACCCGGACGTCGTCCCTCGTCTCGTGGAGGCAGGGTTCGAACATGTGACCGTGGCGGCGGCATACCACGGCGTGCGTGCGGCAACGCCCCGGCATCCCCAGCACCGTTTCGTGGTCGCCGAGACCGCAGCCCTCTACCGCCCGGTTAGAGATTCGACCTGGGGTGCCCGGCGGTTACGTCCCCTCGGCGCCCCGTGGACGGGCGCCGACGACTCGTTCCGGGCCGCGGTCGAAGCCCTCGACGCCCACGGCGTCGGTGTCAGCGCCTGGGTGGTGTTGACCCACAGCAGCGTCCTCGGGCGCGCACACCCCGACCTCGTCGTGACCAACTGTTTCCGGGACGGCTACGACTACGCCCTCTGCCCGGCGAACGAAGAGGTCCGCGAGTACGCCGCCTTGCTGGCCGCAGAAGCCATACGCGACCTGCCTCTCGAGGGTGTCTCGCTGGAGGCCTGCGGGCAGTTGGGCGCCGCGCACGGTGGCCAGCACGAGAAGTCCGCCGGGGCCTATACGCCATTGGCCGAGCAGATCCTCTCGATATGTTGCTGCGCGGCCTGCCGGCGGGGCTGGAGCATCCGCGGCCTCGACACCGGAGCCGTCGTGCGATCCCTGCGGGAGGGTTTCGAATCTGCCATGGGCGAGAGAGGCCCCGACGCCTCACCGGCCGACGTGCTCGGTCCACAATTGGCGAACCAGCTGCTGGCGTGCCGGCACACCCACACCGACAACCTCCTGAACGAGGTTCTCGGCGCGATCGGCGAGATCAACCCTTCCCTCGACGTCAGCCTGCATGCGCGGCCGGACCCATGGGCCACAGGCGCGTCACCGGGGCTCACTCCGACCGCGGCAAGGCAAGTGCACGCCGTGCTCGTACCGGTCGAAGCCGCGTCACCGAACTGTGCGGAGACCATCGAGACGACTCGTAGCTGCGTGCCGACGGGTGTCGCCGTGGCGGCCTACGTCAACCTTTTGGCACCGGTCGAGCCAGACGAGGCCGTTGAGCACACAGATCGACTCTTGCACTCAGGCGCCGACGAGCTGCAGTGCTACCACTTCGGACTCGCGAACAGGACACAGCTGCCCTTGTTCTCAGCCTTGGCCGCCGGCTCACGGGCGGCCGGCGGCTAGCTGGCGGACGGCGACTGGCTGGCGGGCGGCGGCTGGCGCCCTGTCCTTATGCGACTTGCCAGGAGGGCCATCGACTCAGGATGGAGATCTCCTCCCACAAGTTGCGCCGCGAGCAGGATGGACCCCGAGACTCCCGCAGCGTCGCCGAGCCCCGGTCGGACTACGAGGTCGTCCATCTCCTTCGCCTCGGGAAAATAGGTCGTGTCGAGCAGGTCGCGGGTGCGGGAGCGAACCCTCTCCAGGAGGCCCTCTTCGTGCATCACGCCTCCGCCGAGAACGACGCGCTCGGGCCGGTATGAAGCTATGAGGTTCGCTAGCCCGAGGGCGACGTACTCGCTTTCCAACATCTGCGCGTCCGGTGGCTGAAGGGACTGCCCGATCCAGAGCTGCGAGCGTCGAGCCCTTGCCGGGCCAGAAGCCAGGCCTTCCCAGCAGTTCCCGTGTGTCACACAGTTGCCGGCCCACGCCTGCCCGGTGGCACCGGGCCGGCAATCGGCGACGTGCTGGGGAAGTCGCATATGGCCCGCCTCGGGATGCGACCGCCCGTGGACCAGGCGACCGTTGACTATCGCCCCCACGCCGATACCGGTCCCGATGGTGACATAGAGCATGTCAGCACATCCCTGAGCGGCACCCCAGGCCACCTCGGCGAGCGCGGCCGCGTTCACGTCCGTGTCGAGCTGCACGGGCACACCGAGAGCCTTCTCGAAAGATGCTCGAACCGGACAGCCCCGCCAGCTCGTCTTAGGCGATGCCTCCGTGATCACCCCGGACTGGAGATCGAGGGGGCCGAAGCTCGCTATGCCGAACGACACCAGCGATCCGGAGCTCGCCTGGGCGTCGCGGAACCAGTCGACTGCCGCCCCGATCGTCGTCTCGGGATCCGTCGTCGCTATCACCGTGTCTGCCCACGCCTCGTCCGAACCGTCGCCGACCGCGCAGACGCACTTGGTCCCGCCGAGCTCGATGCCGCCGTATCGTGCCAATCGTGATCTCCTTCCGACCGGGCTATCGCTCGCCGCTCAAGGAACGATCGCCGCCTTCATGCAGGACGGGTCGGCTCGCAACGCCTCCAGGGCGCGGCCGTACTCGTCGAGGGGGAACTCGTGGGTGATGATGCCGTCGGTCCGTACCCGACCTGAGCGAAGGACGCCGAGAGCCCTGTCGAAGCAATGGGTCTGCGCGAAGGAGCCCTTCAGTGAGAGCTCCCGGCGGAAGACCTCGTAGGGATGGATCGGCACGATGTCCGCCTCGTTGGCCATGCCGTAGATGAGCACGGTGCCCCCGTCCCTTGTCAGCGGTACGCACATCTCCGCGACGGCGACCGCACCGGTGGCCTCCACGACCACGTCATAGCCTTCCGGCGCGTTGTCGCGCAGCACCGCCGACGAGGCGCTCGGATCGCCTCGGTCGATCTGCACCGTCTTGTCGATACCGAAGTCCCGGGCCAGAGCAAGCTTGAACTCGGTCGGCGCGGCGACAGTCACCCGCGCCGCCCCACCGTGCGCGAGCAGCTGCGCGAGAACGAGCCCTGTCGGGCCTGCTCCGAAGACGAGCACGTCGGAGCCCGGTCGTAGCTCGAGCACGTCCATGCCGTGGATGGCACACGCCGTGGGCTCGGTCATCACAGCAGTGCCAAGGCTCATGTCGTCAACGGGGAAGCACTTGGACGCGCCCACGACGACGTACTCTGCGAATGCTCCCGGCCCGTTCACGCCGAGCGAGTAGAAGTTGCTGCAGAACAATGGCCGGTCGCGGCGACACGCCGGGCAGTGCCCGCAGAGAACCGTGTTGTCGGCGACCACCCGTTGTCCGACCGTGAGGCCGTCGACGCCATCGCCGAGCGAGTCGACCCTGCCGACGATCTCATGGCCCGGCGTCAGCGGGTACTTCGAGAAGAAGCCTCCCGCGTGGATGTGGAGATCCGTTCCGCACATGCCGGCGATCTCGACAGCGAGGCGGACCTGCCCCGCGCCTGGCTCCGGTGTCGGAACCGTCCGCACTTCAAACTGCCGCGGGGCACTGTAGACGACGGCTCTCATGATGCGAAGACCCAGAGCCGCCCGAGCGAGAAACGGGCCGCGACCTCGAAGTGTCCCATCCCGGAAACCCTACATTCCGGTGTCGCCGCTGAGTCAGTGATGGCTCACTAATGTGGAGAGCCGGCGGTGTCATCGGCCTCACGGCCGCGACGGGGGTGAGGAGCCTTAAAGGCTTCCATGCACGGAACAGAGGTCTCGGAGCCATGAGCGTTCCCAGTGCGTCATATTCGGTGACCATGCGGGTCGAGCTCGAGCATGCCGCGGGCATCGGCGCCATCACGACGGCAGTGGGTGATGCCGGCGGGGCCGTGACAGCTCTCGACGTCGTCGAGCCGAACGAGAGCCGCATGATCATCGACCTGACGTGCAACGCGGTCAACGACGAGCACTCCGCCCTGCTGCGGACTGCCGTCGAGGCTGTGGAGGGTGCCCACGTCCTGGCCATGAGCGACAGGACGTTTCTCCTGCACTTGGGAGGGACGATCTCGGTCGAGCCGAAGGTCTCCCTGAAGACCCGCGACGACCTTTCCATGGCATACACGCCTGGAGTGGCCCGTATCTCGATGGCCATCGCCAAGGACCCGACTGTCGCCAGGAACCTGACGATCAAGCGCAACACCGTGGCGGTGGTGACCGACGGCTCGGCGGTTCTCGGCCTCGGCAACATCGGACCGGCCGCAGCGCTGCCGGTGATGGAGGGCAAGGCGTTGCTCTTCAAGCGCTTCGCCGGCGTCGACGCCTGGCCGGTGTGCCTGGCGACGCAGGACGTCGACGAGATCGTACGGATCGTCGAGTGCATCTCCCCGGTCTACGGAGGGATCAACCTCGAGGACATCTCGGCGCCGCGTTGTTTCGAGGTGGAGTCCCGCCTTCGCGAGGCGCTCGACATCCCCGTGTTCCATGACGACCAGCACGGAACCGCCACCGTGGTGTTTGCCGCCCTTTTGAACGCCCTGAGGGTCGTCGGGAAGACGATGCAGGACATCCGGGTGGTCGTGCTCGGCGTGGGCGCCGCCGGCGTGGCCATCACCAAGCTGCTCCTGGCTGAAGGCGTTGGAGACGTCATCGGCGTCAACAGGCGCGGGATCTTGTCCGAGCACGACGACAGCCTCGACGGGCCCCGCCGTTGGCTGGCCGCGCACACCAACTCGGAGAAGAGAAAGGGGGGTCTCGGGGACGCCATGGCCGGCGCGGACGTCCTCGTCGGAGTCTCAGGGCCGAACCTCGTGCGCGAAGAGCACCTGAGGGCCATGGCACCCGACTCGATCGTGTTCGCCCTCGCCAACCCGGACCCCGAGGTTGACCCCGTTCTCGCCCGGCGTTATGCCGCCATCGTCGCGACCGGGAGGAGCGACGAGCCGAACCAGATCAACAACGTGCTTGCGTTTCCCGGTATCTTCAGGGGCCTGCTCGACGTCGGCGCGAAGCACGTCACCGAGGAAGTCGAGATCGCGGCGGGCCGGGCGATCGCGGATGTCGTCACCCCGGGCGAGCTGTCGCCCGTCTACATCGTTCCCACGGTGTTCAATCCTGGCGTCGTCCCGGCGGTGTCGGCCGCCGTCGAGCGCGTCGTCCGCCTCAACTAGCGCGCCTGCGGCGACCTCACGCGAGACCCCCCCCGGCGCCATTCACGATGAGACGTGGCTCAGTAACCGGCAGCGGCACCCTCGAGGGCCCTCGGGTCGCTCGCGCCTTCCAGGTAGCCGTCGCGGCAGGCGATCACGTGGGCGTGGCCGGCACCGAGACCGAAGTCCTCGTGCAGCACGACGGAGTGCCCGCGCTCGCGTAGTCCCGCAGGCCATCGGTCCGGGGCGGTCGGCTCGAGCTCGAGGTGGATCTCACGGCCGGCGGACCACGTCCGAAAGCCGCCCGGGTCCCGAGCGTTGGACAAGACCCAGCGCGGTGCCGCCATCGCGTCGCCGACAGCCTCGCTCGAGTGAAGGATCCGGCAGAGCAGCTGCAGGAGGATCTGCGGCTGGGCGTCGCCTCCCATGGTGCCGAGCACGGCTTGGAGCCTGAGGTCGGGTGATGTGACCAGGGCAGGCGAGAGCGTGTGCGGTGGGCGGCGCCCCGGACCGTACTCGGCCGGGTGCCCGGGTTTCAAGGAGAAGCCCACGCCTCTGTTCTGGAGGAAGATGCCCGTGCTCGTCTCGGCAAGCTCAGAGCCGAAGCTGCCTGCGTTCGACTGGATCAACGAGACACCCATCCGGTCGCGATCCACGGCGCACAGGTAGATCGTGTCGCCCGTTGTGTAACTGCCGGGCAGCAGCGACGCCGCGTCGGGGGAGATGGCCGAGCGTCGTGCGGCAAGGCGCTCCGGCGCGAGGAGGCGGGCACCGTCGGCGTGCTCGTGCAGCACATCGGTGCGGTCGTATGCCGCCTGGCAGGCGGCCTCGACACTGAGGTGGGCCCAGAGCGGGTCGTCGGTGTCGTCTGGCAGGCCGAGCCCGTCGGCGATCCAAGCGGCCGCCAGAGTCAGGTATCCCTGCGAGTTGGGAGGCGTCGTCCAGATACGTGACCCGAAGGCCTCGACCGAGAGCGGCTCAACCCAGTCCGCGAAGGACGCGGCCAGGTCGGCCCCGACATACTCACCCGCGCCGAGGCGAAGGAGGCCCTCGCCGAACTCGCCTCCGTAAAAGCCGGCCCGTCCGCCCGCGGCAACTGCCCGCAGGGCCCGAGCCACTCCGGGACGCCGGACGATGGCACCAGGGTGGGTCGCGGCAGAGAAGTCCTCGCCGCCAGGAAGCGCTTGCACCGACTGGGCCGCCCCGGTGAGCGAGAGCGAGGCGGGAAAGCCCTCGTCGGCGTAAACCATGGCAGCCTCGAGCACCCTGACGAGGGGCAGCCGGCCGTAGCGCGAGTGCAGGGCGAGCCAGCCGTCGACGCAGCCGGGTACGGGCACACAGCGGATGTCGCCGGTCCGGGGCATGAAGCTGTGGCCCTCGCTCCTCAGGCGGTCCGGGTCCGCGCCGGAGCCGGCCCGGCCGCTCGCGTTGAGGGCCACGGGCGCCGTCCCGTCCTCTTGCACGAGCGCGAAGAGATCGCCGCCCATCCCGCACATGTGCTGATTCGTAACGGCCAGCACAGCGCTCGCGGCCACGGCGGCGTCCGCCGCGCTCCCGCCCTCGCGGAGAATGGCGACGCCCGCCTCGGTGGCGAGATGGTCGATCGCGCAGACCATCGCGTTGCCCGCGTAGCGGGATGCGAACGGGGCAAGCCTCATCAGAAGGTTCTGATGGCGACTTCCGCGGGCTTGTCGAGGAGCGAGACGAGCTCGTCGTCGAGGCGCACGAGCGTCACGGAGCAGCCCGCCATGTCGAGCGAGGTGCAGTACTCCCCGACATAGCTCCTGGCGATCTCGATGCCGCGTGCCTGCAGCTGGTCGTGAGCTCGGCCGTACAGGAGGTAGAGCTCGCTGATGGGCGTGCCGCCGAGACCGTTGATCATGAGCGCGACCTTGTCTCCCCGGCCGTAGGGCAAGTCGGTGACGACAGCTTCGACAAGGGCGTCGACGATCTCGTTGGCGCCCGCCAGCTTCTCCCGGCTCCGGCCTGGCTCACCGTGGATCCCGACGCCCATCTCCATCTCGTCGTCCCCGAGCTCGAACAGGGGCGAGCCCTTCGCGGGCGGCGTGCACGACGTCAGCGCCATGCCCATGGTGCGCGTGACGGAGTTGACCCGCTCGCCGAGGGCGACGAGCTCGACGAGACCGGCGCCGGCCTCCGCGGCCGCCCCTACCGCCTTGATGACGAAGAAGTTCCCCGCCACCCCCCGCCGCCCGATCGTGTAGGTGGAGTCCTGGACGGCGACGTCGTCGTTGACGACGATCGTCGCAACGTTGATGCCTTCGGCTTCAGCCAGCTCGCGCCCCATGTCGAAGGCCATGCCGTCGCCCGTGTAGTTGTTGACGATATGGAGCACGCCCTTTTCGGACCGGAGCAGCTTGCTCGTCTCGAGCACGTAGTCCACCGGCGGGGCGGCGAACACGTCTCCCGGGCAGGCGGCGTCCAGCATGCCCTTGCCGACGATCATCACGTGCGCCGGTTCGTGGCCGGATCCTGAGCCCTGGATGACCGACACCTTGTCGTCGCGCGGGGCGTCGGCCCGCATGATCAGGTTGAACTCCGGCACGTACCGGAGAGTGGCCGGGTTCGCCAACGCGATGCCCCGCAACATCTCCGGAACGAACTGCTTCGGGTCGTTCACGAACTTCTTCATCCCATAACCTCCATATCTCGTAAGCCGGCATACCTCGTAAGCCGGCATATCTAAGCCGTCATATCTCGTACGCCAGTCGTCATCCGGGCGGTTGTGATCCGAGTGCGCGAGAACCCCACTTCGAGGCGATCTGGTTGAACATGAGCGCCACCGCGACCGCGCCGGCGTCCAGGGTCCCGACACTGCGTTCGCCCGAATACGAGGCGCGGCCCTTCTTCGCCAGCATCTCCCGTGTCTTCTCGGCCGAGCTTTCGGCGACGGCCGCCGCCGCCTGCAGCGCCTGCAGCGAGGCACCGCCCGCCGAGAGCACCTCCTCCAGCTTGTCGACCGCGGGCTCCAGCGCGTCGAGGAGGGTCTTGTCCCCGAGCTCGGCCTTGCCGCGTTGCTTGATCCCCTCGATCGCCGCACGGAGCATGGCGACGACGTCAACGGGCTCGAGCGTGGTCTTGCCGCCCGTGACGACGGCGGCACGCAAGAACGCCGTTCCCCAGATGGGCCCGGAAGTGCCCCCCATCCGCCCGGTGATCATCATGGCCACGGCTTTGAGAAGGCTGCCCACGCTCGAGCGGTCGATGTCGCCGAAGGACTCGAGCACGACCTCGAAACCCCGTGCCATCGAGTAGCCGAAGTCCCCGTCCCCGACGACGGCGTCGAGATCGCCGAAGTAGCCCTCGTTCTCCACGGCCGTCCGGGCCATCGTCTCGACGACAAAGGCGACGTCGTCCACGCTTGCGCTCATGTTCCCCTCCCCGAGGTCCGCCCACCTGTGCTCGTCACGTCCTTGCTCCCCCCATGCAGGCCTCCAGGTCTTCCAAGCTGATCCAGGCGCCTGGAGTGGCGGCCGTGTTGTTCGCCAGCACCGTCGTGGCCTCCCCCCCGACCTCTCCGAGAGAGCTCACAACCATGGCGGCCTCAGAGAAGTCCTCCGCAAGGGTGTAGCCGTTGACGGTGATCAGGCAGGGCAGGCCGGCGCTCGTCGCCGCGACGAGGCCGTTTCGCGAGTCCTCGATGACGAGCGCCCTCAGCGGATCCTCGCCGAGGCGCGCCATCGCCAGTTCGTAGATGTCAGGGGCGGGCTTCTTGTGCGCGACGACGTCGCCGGCGAGCACGAGGGAGAAACGCGACGCCTCGGCAGTGCCGACGACGTGCTCCAAGATGGCGAGCACCGACGGCTCGGCCGAGGTCGACGCCACGGCGAGCAACCATCCGGCTGCGAGCGCCTCACCGACGACCCTTGCAATTCCTGGACGGCCGGGGAGTCGGCCTTGCGCCACGAGGTCCGTGTAGATCGCCGTCTTGCGCAGGTGCCAGGCACCCAGCAGCTCCTGCTGGCTGTCCGGGTCCCCGGGAAGCCCGGCACGGGCGACGAGCTCGGGCGTGAGCAGGCTCGCCATGCGCTCCTTGCCGCCCCCGATGAGGAGCTTGTCCGCGTACTCCTCCTCGCTCCAGTGCACGGGCAGCCCGAACTCGGCGAAAGTCTGGTTGAACGCGGGAAGATGCCCGTGACGCTCGGTGTCCGACAGCACGCCGTCGCAGTCGAAGATGAGAGCTGTCACCAGGCCCGGTCCGCACTCCCGAAGCGGCCGATGTGGTCGGACGCCATCTGCATCACCGCCGTCCGCACGTCCTTGAACAGCGACGGCGGGTCCCATCTGTCGGTCGCCTGCGCCTTTTCAAGGTGAACGAGGTTCGAGCGCATGTAGGCCATCTTCAGCGCCGTGGAGATATTGATCTTGGCGCAGCCTCGGCTGATGAGGTCGCGGAACTGGTCATCTGACATGCCGGTGCCACCATGCAGGGCGATCGGCAACGGTTGGGCGGCGACGATGTCGCTCACGCGTTGCATGTCGAGAGCAGGCGTCTGCTTGTACATGCCGTGCGCGTTGCCGATGGCGGGGGCGAAGACGTCGATCCCGGTCGAGCGGATGAAGTCGAGGGCGACGGCGAGTGACTCCTGGCCGGCGTCCTCGTCGGAACCGACGCCATCCTCGACACCGGTGATCGGCTCGATCTCGCCTTCGACATGCGCCCCGTAAGAACGCGCCTCGGTCACGACCTCGGCCGTCTGGCGCCTGTTCTCCTCGACCGGCAACCGCGACCCGTCGAACAGCACCGAATTCCAGCCCGCCTTCAGGCACTCGGTGATGACGGACCGATCCGGGCAGTGGTCGAGGTGCAGGCTGACGGGGACGTCGATCCCGGCCGTCATCTCACGCCACATCGAGAACAGGACCCGGCTGCCGATGGAACGGACCGTCTTCACCGAGGTCTGGACGATGACAGGGGACCGCAGCTCGACGGCTGTGGCAAGCACGGCCTCCAAGGTCAGGTCGTTGACGACGTTGAAGGCGGCTACGCCGTAGCGAGCCTCGAACGCCCGATCGAGGATGTCCATCAAAGGGACGACTGGCACGCGCTCTTCCTCCCCGTCGTCGACTTCGGCTAGGAGCGGGCGGGCCGCACGACGAGCCGCCTGTGCATGTGGAGGTTGATGTCGTGCACGCGCTCGGAGGTCACGATCTCATAGTCCGGCATCCTCGACAGCAGCAGGCGGAGGGCGACGCGGCCCTCGAGGCGGGCAAGGGGAGCCCCGACGCAGTGATGAAGCCCGGCGCCAAAGGCCAGGTTGCGCTGAGGCTCGCGATCGAGCCGCAGCTCGTTCGGGGCATCCCACACGCGCGGGTCGCGGTTCGCCGCGCCGATGACGAGGACGACCGTTGCCCCGGCCGGGATGGGCACTCCATGCAACTCGAGCGGTTCGGTCAGCGTGCGGGACATGTTCTGGACCGGCGAATCGTACCGGAGCAGCTCCTCGATCGCCCCCGCCCAGGACTCGGGGTGGGCGATGATCCAGGCCCGTTGCTCGGGATTCGCTGCAAGCGCGCAAAGGCTGTTGCTGATCAGGCTGCTGGTCGTCGAGTTGCCGGCCTCGAAAAGGAGGTTGCACATGCCGACCGCCTCGGCTTGCGCGCGGGGATCGTCCGGCACGGCCGCCTCGAGGAGACGGCTGACGAGATCGTCGCCCTGCCGGCGACGACGGTTCTCGAGCTGGGCGGTGAAATAGGCGCGCAGCCGCGCGCCCGCGAGTCGCGCCGAGTCGGAGGTGGTGCCGTCCACGGCGCTGGTCTCGACGATCTCGTCGGCCCAGTTCTTCAACACTTCCCCGTCCTCGGGTGGCAAGCCCATCAGCTCGCAGATCACGCTCACCGGGAGCCTGCGACCGAACTTCTCCACGACGTCGAACGTGCTGTCGTGCTCGCTCGCATCGAGAAGCGCCGAGGCCCGGCGCTCCACGAAGGGCTCGAGGCGGGCGATCGCCTGGGCAAGGAAGGCCGGCTGGACGAGCTGGCGGAGCTCGCGGTGGCGGGGCGGGACCATGGCGATGATCGACGGACCTTGCAGCTCGAGCAGGTCGTCGGGACGCACTCCGGCCGAGCTCGAGAAGAGCTTCCAGTCGCGAAGCGCCGCGGCCACGTCCTCGAAGCGGGCCAGCGCGTAGAAATCGCGTCTCTCGTTGTGGTAGACGGGCCCTTGCGAGTGCAACCACTCATAGACCGGGTACGGGTCCTCTTGGGTGCTGTCCGAGAAGAGGTCGTACTCGAACGGGGCGACAAGGTTCGCGTCGGGCATGGAACCGGTCTCAGCCCATCGTCGCGCCACGGACCTTGGCGCGACGGACCGTGGCGCGTGGCGTGGCCGAAGCCCGCTCGGGCCGCGGCGGCGCCAAAGACTTGCGCTCGATCAGCCTGGGCTCCGGCGACTGCACGCGTTGCAACGAGGCGGGGCTCTTTCCGTTGATGATGTCGACGAGGAGCCTCGTGGCCGCTTCCCCCAGCTCGAACAGTGGCATCCAAACAGTGGCAAGGGGCGGGGACAGGTACCCGGCGATGGCCGCGTCGTGGAAGGCGATCATCGAGAGGTCGTCCGGCACGGCGACCTCCGCGTCATGGCAGGCTGCGAGTGCCCCTACGGCCGCGATGACACTGCTCACCGCCACTGCCGTCGGTGGGTCGGGCGCGCCCAGCAGACGACGCATCGCCTCGTATCCTCCGGCTTCACTGAAGGCCGCCCGCTCCACGTAGCGCGGTCCGACCGACAGGCGAGCCTCGCGCATGGCCTCCTTGTAGCCGGCCAGGCGCCTCGTGGCCGTGTCGACGTCGACCGGCCCGGCAAGGCAGGCGATGCGGGTGTGGCCCAGCTCCACGAGCCTGGCCACGGCGACGCTCATCCCACGTTCGTCGTCCTCGATCACGCTCGGGATCGGCCCGCGGATGAGACGGTTGAGCACGACGCAATTGCCGGACCGCTCGAATACCACCTCGGGCAGGGAGTCGTTGAGATTCCCGCTCCCGATGAGCAGCCCGTCGACGCGCCCTCCCAGCACCAGCTCGCGATAGGCAGCCTCGACCTCTCCGAAGTCGGACGACTCCGTGAGCAACAGGACGTAGCCCGCCGCGCGGGCGGCAGACTCGGCCCCCTTGATGATCTGGTCGTAGACGACGTTGGAGGCGCTCGGGATGATGAGGCCGATGGTCATCGTCCGCCGCAGCACGAGGCTGCGGGCATTGACGTTCGGCACGTACCCGAGAGCCGCCGCCGCGGCGATGATCCTCTCGCGCGTCGCCGGCCGGACCCGGACGGCGGGGTCGTTGCGCAGCACCCGCGAGACCGTCGACGCGTCCACCCCGGCCGTTTGCGCCACCGCGACGAGGGTGCTCGTGCTCTGGCCCGATCGAGCAGCGCTACGGGAGGCACTGCCATCTGCGGGCGCGCGCTCGCTCAACTCCGTCTCCTCCCCCATGGCGGCCGATGACGCGGGTTCGCCTGAGACACTCAACAAACGCTTGTTCTCAGGTTCATTTTACAATACATTGCTTCTCGTGCTGAGGGGCTATCTCGACCGGTGGTCCGCCTCACCCGGCTCGGTCCTCCACGCCAGACTGAGCGGCACGGACCCGGCGCCCACCGTTCGCGTCCTGCGCCTGTCCCACGCCGACCCGAACCCGGCAGGACCGGGTGTCGTCGCCGAGGAGTGCGCATGGAGTCTGACGTCGCTGCAGCCGATCGGCGCGAGGCCGACCAGGCAGGGGTCGTTCGCCGTCGTCCCGCGGGCATTCGGATCATGCCGGGACGGGTTCTGCCTGCTCGCCTGGGTGCTTCCGACCCAGCTCGACGGCGACGGCGTCGTGGCCTCCTGGATGACGGCCGAAGGCCCGGCGACGCTTGCCATCGAAGGCAGGCGGCTCAGGGTCTCCTCACCCCGGAACGGGCTGATCCTCGAGTCGCCGCACGAGCTGCACGAACGTCAGTGGTGCTTCG
>Ga0182021_10003255_pt1 | contig 19108 bp, 38 predicted proteins | sample 612E3MmetaG_FD_120493 | JGI IMG/M metagenome (GOLD analysis project Ga0182021, IMG submission 120493) | Permafrost microbial communities from Stordalen Mire, Sweden - 612E3M metaG (Illumina Assembly) | ecosystem: Environmental > Terrestrial > Soil > Wetlands > Permafrost | place: Sweden... | reverse complement strand
TCCGATACTCGAGCCTGCACCGCGTTTCGGCGGACAGGCGAGCGTCGGACTTTTCGCGATGCACGCTGGTGATGCCGTAGCGTGCGAGCCGGTTTAGGTTCTCTGCGTTGTTCATGATGAAATCGTACCACACATTTGGTGGGCGTTTCCACGGTGTGCGATCTGAACGCAAATCGCGGCGAGGCTTACCGCGTCGAAGTCGCTGTGTGTGAGCCGAAGGTTTACGCCGTAGCAATTCGCGATGTGCTGGGCTTCGTTTGTGGTGATGATGCTGGGGACGCCTGCTTCGCGGAGCCGCGTGCGAAGGTTCATAGCCTGCGTGGTCTGTGCTCTCGTGTTTGCCATGCTCAAATCATAGCACACAAAACGCCCCGCACTTTTCAGTGCGGGGCGTCTGTGTCACATCTGGCGGAACGCGATGCAGTCGCCGCAGTCACACGACGAATCGGGTTCGCTGTCTTCGTCTAACTTTCTGCCGTTGATCCAGTAGACGGCGCTACCGTCCCACGCGGATACGGCTCGCGTGTATGCCTTCCCGTTTCGTGCGATGGTTTCGATCTCGAGGTCTAGCGTCGATGGGTTCATGCTCACGATTCTAGCACAGTTTTGCGCTGTGCGTTTCACCCTCGCTAACTCCGTACTGACTTGAGAGCCGGATTTTCTCGCTCGCTCCGTGGATCGTTGGGAAGTTCGGCACGTCGCACGGCATGGCGTTTTTGCTGCGTCCGAGAAAATCCCAGGTCGTCGCCGTGACATCGTAGCCTGTCCGGTCTGCGAGCAATTTGACGATGCGAGCGTCGAAGGCTTCGCGTTCAAGTTCAATTCCACGCATGATGATATTGTAGGCGCGGACGGTTGCGACTTCGGTGTCACACTGGCTGTGTTCCATTAGGTCGCAGGCGAGTGCATAGATTGTCTCGATGGTGCGGACGGGTGACATCATGACGCTCTCATTTCGTCGGTTTGAACGAGGTACTACCGTATCACACTTTTTGGGCGCTGGTTGCGCCTCGAGATTTTCACCGCTCCCACGCCTAGGCCGATCAGTGCGGCGGCGCCTGTCCCGTATAGCCAGTCTTCCGCGCCCGTAGATGCCAGCGTGGGCGCCTGCGACGGTTTGGCGGCACGTCTAGGCGTCGGCCGGTTTACAGTCGGCTGTGTGGCCGCTGGTGCCACTGGCGTTTTCGGCGGTGTTGCCTGGGTCGCCGTCGTTGTTGCTATCGCCGTCGTTGTTGCTATCGGCGTCGGTTTGGCGGTAGGCGTCGGCGTTGCTGTTGCGATCGGTTTTGGCGTCGCCGTCGTTGTTGCTATCGGCGTCGGTTTGGCGGTAGGCGTCGGCGTCGGTTTGCACGCGGCGGCTGGGCTGGCGATTCCGGCGAGCCCTATGCCGATCAGTGCGATGATGCTTAGGGTTTTGATTCTGCGCATTATGACTCCAGAAATACGTCGGTGAGCATTTCGAGTAGGTCGTTCATTGCGTAGGCGGCGTGTTCGGCGGCGTCGTATTCTAGCGCTTTGGCTCGCACCAGTATTTCGTATGCTTTATCTACGGCTTCGCGGCACGCGACAATATCTTCGGCGGTCATTCGTGCTCCAAATCGGGTGGGTTTTCGTCGCCCGCGATTTCGTCATGTTCGTATCCGTTGTCCGCGATGTCGTCTTCGTCGGTGTCGTATTCTAACTGGAATACCTCGAGGTATTCGCGGATAGTGTGGCATCGTTCAAGCTTCGCACGACATTCTATTTGTGCGGCGTCGCTTTGTTCGGCGCAGGCGAGCGCCATTACAAACCAGGCGTCGGGTAGTGCGGCGTTTAGCATGTCGGTTTTCGTGGTCATGCTGGCTCGTTTACGGGTGGGAGCGGCTTCATGGCGCGGGCTGTGCTCTCTAGGACCAGTATCGTCATGTGACGAAAGCACAAGCCGATCCAGCCATTCTTCTCCGTTAGCACTGCACCAGTACAGTGATAGAGACATTCGCCGCCATCCTCGTTTTTGTCGCCGCAGAGTTCTGGAATGATGATCGGTGTAGCCATTTCACATATCCTCGTTTTTCATGTTGGGGGACCAGTCGGGCTGGTCTTGTGTTTCGTCCCATTTCCGCTTTAGGCGGCCGATGTCTTTATCGTAGGGATGGCTCTCGCCGAATCCTAGGTGCGGTTCGGTAAGTATGGTTTTCACGCCTGGGCTATTTGCTGGGTCTAGTTCTGCGACTCGGACCCGCTCTAGCACTCGCTTGCTTTTCCAGTCGAAGCTAGTTCGCCTGCCTTTTCCATCCTTCCCTATGGGCACCCAGGCTCCGGCAGTCTCGAGTTTGTGTCGGGCGTTCGCGAGTTTGATCCCGGTAAACTGAATCATCGGAATCATCACGTACATTTCTTCGATGACTTGAATGGCGGGCATTCCCATTTCGAGCATCCCGACGCCTAGGCGGTAGGCTTTGCGTAGTTCATCCTCGCGTTCTACAATTTTCTGTCGCGGGACGCCTCGCGTTTTTGGTGGCAGGTCGCCGCCGACGAAGTAAAGTCCGGCGAGGATCAGAAATAAATTGTCGTGTACTGCTAAATCCCAGCCGCCTAAATCTTTATTCGTGGGAATGTCCAGTTTCACGCTGGTGAAAATTGCGTCGGTTGCGAGCATGTAGACCCGGTTGCATCTGCAATCGTCGAAGCCTGGGTCGCTTCCGTGGGAAATGGTCATCAGTTTTGCCCGCGTCATCGCGGTGATTAGGCTTCCCCAAATCGGGTTAGCGTACGGCGCCGCGCCTACGCTCTGGCAGGTTTTCCCGTATAAACTGTTCATTGCAAGTTTGAGAATTATGCCCTTACTGGTTTTTCCTAGGCGTATTCTTTCCGCGTAGACTGTCGGTATCCAACTGAACGGCTCGCAGTCACAATGCACATTTAGAACAAACACGGTGTCGGCTTCAAATATCTGATGCTTCGCCTGGTCGATGGCAACTGACCAGTACCACCCGCTTCCGCGTTTTGGAAAAACGATCGCGCCTTGCTTGTCCCTGTATTCAAAGTTATACAGGTTTGCCTGTTCTGTTTCGCGGTATCGGCCGTGAGCGAGATATAAACGTCCATGTTCGTCGCCTGGGGTGACTTGCTCCCAGGTCCCATGAATTAGGCATGGTATCCGTGTGAGCGCGTCCGGGTAGGCGCTGTTAATGTCGTATGCGTAGATCGGTCCGGGGACTTCGCCTACGGCAGTAGTTTCAAATCTCCCGCCGTAGAACGCTTTGTTAGCTGCGTCCACAACTTCGATCGGCAAATCCAAATCGGCGGTCTTCGGTATCTTGTGCCGAATCATCATCGCGCTGGCTAGTTGTCCTGGTCCCTGCCACATACGCGGCCGGTAGCCTACCTGATCGCAAACGACCCGGTATGCCTCCATCAGATATTCGAGCAGCCGAATCTCTAGCGCATTGTAGGTTATGGTATCCTGCTCGAGATGCTTGAAATCGGCTCGCTTTTCTTTACCCTTACCGATATCTAGGCGTTCGCTCGCGGTGCCGATTTCCCAGAGAGTTATCGCCTTGACAAAACTGCACTGGAAAAACGACCCTACGTCGTTAATGACTACCCATTTCGTGTAGGCAGGTTTTCCCCATTTGTTGAGTTTCCCGTTCTGGCGCCGCACTTTGAATTCTTTGTGCGGCAGATAGTCGATTTGATATTCTCCCCAGTCTACGGCATACGTTCGTTCGTGACCGGTTTTGATATCGCGGACGGTCCGTAGCGACCGGTCCATAAGCCGGGTAATTCGTTCGGCCGGTAGTGTCCGCAAAATCATGGTCACATCGTAGTCGAAGAAAAACGCGACGTAAATCTTGTCAGTCGGGAGGCGACTAATGAAACTCAAACATTCGTCGGCCGTTAGCGGTTTGCCTGTCGCTATTTTGTCCGCACCTGCCGTAAGCAGATAATACTGATGCTTACCGGTCAGGTCGTCTCCACCTTCGCCGTCTACGCCCACAAACGGCCAGTCGTGGGCGCCAGTCCCTTTGTTCGCCCGTAGGTCCCTCTGGCGCTCTCTGTCATACTCTCGCCGCTGGTCTGTCTTTGCTTCGCCGCCCGCTCTCACACGATCGCCTCAAAAATCTTGTCAGAGAGCCGATCCAGTTTAATTGCCATCGCGACATCGGTCACTGTTTCACAGTGTTCGATATACACGTTACACAAGCTTCGCAGGCTTGCCCAGATAATTCGGCCTTCATCGTCGCTTAACTCTAGGGTTATCATGCGACGACAATCTCACCCGCGTCGATTCTGCCCTGGCGCTCGCGCTCTCGAATCCTTCGCGCGTGCTCTCGCTTCGCTTTGACTTCGTGATAGATCAACACTTTGGCTTCGTCGCTCACTAGCGCAGCCTCGAAAACGCTGGTCAGTTCGTCCACAATAACGCCTCTCATTCGCTATGGTAGAAATACCATTCCACGTCGATGGATTCGTCGCGGGCTTCATACCATTCGTGTGCGCCTGAATCTTGCGCCGCTTGCATGTATGATTCGCCTTGACGGATTTTCTTCTGCATATCCCGCTGAAAAGCAGCCTTCATTTTCAGGTGCTCTAGCATTTTCTCGCGTCCGACAACCGGCCCGTATTCGGCGATCAGTTGTTTTTGGACGCTCTGCCGCAGCGCCGTAAACCCAGGTTTGCTCTGACCTTTGTCTGTGTACGGCTTTAACGGGACATCGCCCGCAGCTTTTTTCGACCATGAATTGATCTGGCGCTGTTGCTTTTCAAACGCGCTGGAAACGTGGCCGCGCGATTCTGCCCTAGTTCGTCCATGTGCCGCGCCATACGCTAAACGGCGTGCATACGCTGGCGTATAAACACGCGGCTCTGTTGGCATAACTTTTCCCCTGTTCCAGTTATCTATGCGAAAGCCGGGGCGCCTGTTTCTTAAGCGCCCCGGCGTGACCGGCTCGAATTATCCGCGCGTGACTGCGAATGTGTAAAGCTTTTCCGGGTCCATACCCTTCGCGGGCTTTTCCTCGCTAAGTCCAAGATAGGACTGCGTGAACGTGTCGCCGCTCTCTGGCATACGCTTCAAGCCACGCACAGCAGCACGGAGCGCCTTAATCTGCCTGCCCCAGCCCTTGACGTAAACGGTTCGCATACCGTCGTCGTCGGCGTCGTCGGTCAGGTCAGTTTCAAGCGCGATAACAACCTGCTCACGCGGGCGCCCGTCATCGTAAAACATGGCCTTGTGCGGAAATGCAAACTCGCGGCACTGTGCAACCTGGGCAGACACGATAACCCCGGTAACAGTATCGCCCGCTTCGACAAACTTGAACGCTGGCGCATTGCTGGACAACAGTTGCGAGATGGCGGATTCCGGGGATTCCGGGGGAGCGCCAACCGGGGCAACCTTTGACGGTGTGAAAGTATCGGTCGTGCCGGGCGTTGCGGCGGGTGCGGACATGGGGTTCTCATTTCTTCGTGCGAAGATTCAGAAATCCGTAGGTGCGGAAATCTGTCGGTATGGAAATCCGCGGGTGCGGAAATCTATGGAACAATTCTGCGGGCGTGGACAAATTGTAGATTCCATGCTAGTGGAATTGCTTTGTGTCCTTCGGTGGACACAACGACCACGCTACTCGCTCCCAGGCGCAGGCGCAACCTGGGAGCGGGTGAAGCCTGCGAGCGGGATGCACAGACTGTGGGATTTGTCAAGCTGAGACGCGACAATGTGATGTACGTCACAGTGTGGGATATCCCTCGCATACGGGCTTGACAGAGACTAGAATAAGTGCATGGGTACGGTTCGGCACGCGGCAGGTATGACGCCTCCCGAAGACCTGCCCAGACGCAGGCGAGCGCCGTCCCTCTCATTGCGGCGCTCGCCTGCGCCGTCGAAAATAAGTGAGGGTTAAATGGACGACATCGAACTAGGCCGAATCCTAGGTGAGCACGGCGCCCGGCTTGACACTCTCGAGGCTGGCCACGCGGAACACCACGAAGAAATCGAACAGCACGAAGACGCGATCGACCAGGCGCAGGAAACCGCCGAAAATGCGAACGATGCCGCATATCGTGTAGGCGAAGGCGTCCGCGCCGATGTGCAGGAACAGGCGCACGAAGTAGAGCAGGAAATCGTCGCAGTCGCCGCGCAGGTGGCCGAAGTTGTCGCGGCCGAAGTGGCCGAAGAAATCGTCGAAGACAATGAGAGCGAGCACGAAGATGAGGGGGTCGTTCAGGAAATTGTCGAAGGTGAGAGCGACGAAAAGCCGGAGCCAGAGAAAAAGCCCGAGCACGAAGATAAGCCGGTAAAGCGTCACAAGCCCTACGGGCGGAACTAATGCCAGACTTCGGCGGGCTCGAAGTTAGTGCCGTAAACGACGACGTGGTCGTGGAGGATTCCGTCTCTGGGAAAAGTGTTTGCCCGGATTGTGGCAAGCTGTTAACAGTTACTGCCGCCGGAAACATCCGCAAGCACAAATGCGTGAACGATGTCAGTACAGGCACAACTACGCACAGCGGTCCCACGACCCGCGCAGCACGCCCCAGAACGCCTACCAGCGTCCGCAACCTATCGGTAGCAGTCATCGCCAGCGGCGTCGAATATTCGGCCGCCGCAAGCGTAAGCAAATGGGCAGGCTGTAAGCCTAGCGAAGTCCCCGCCGACCTAGGCGAAAACGCCGGAATAATGATCGGCCCGATCCTTGACGCAATTTGGCCGCGCCTCCCACGACGCGCCCAGAAAGTCATTAAGTCGCTCGCCGATGAAAGCGACCTACTGGTCGCGGCGATGGCATGGTGGGAATACGGGACGAAGTTGAAAAAGTGGGGTCAGGATCGACAGGCATTTAATCACCCGGTCGAAGCGTCGAGAGGATATTCCGGTGGCGAGCAAGTTCATGAATCGCTTAATGGGGACGACGACGGAGAGCCCTGGCGACCATTTGCCCCTGACACCCTTAGCGTCCCGTTTATGTGACGCCCTAGAAAGCATCGGCAACACGGTGCCCCAAGCCGCTATGGTCACGATGGCGGTTCGCAAGACTCTAGTCCGCAGTCCGATTAGCGACGACGAAATTGCGGGGTCGTTGCTCTGGGTTCAGGAGATGATCCATTCTATTCTAGTCGGGCCAGAATCGTTCGATTTCAGCGAGCCCGATTTGGTCATCGGCGAAGATGAAAAGGACAGTCTGTAACGTGAGCAATGCCATCACCCTGAAAGCAGCCGACCGGGCTATCCTGGTCGGTGCCAGTGGGACGGGCAAAAGCACACTAGCGGCATACCTGCTAGACGCCTGGCGGGCCGACTACCCAAAAAGCCGGGTCATGGTCGTGGACACTAAACCGCGCTGGCGTGGGACCTACACAGCCGAAGGCGCCAGCCCGAAAAAGCTGTACTCGAGGATGGCCAAAGGCGACGAAATCAAAGGCGCCGTAACACTCTCAAAAATGGAAGACTGGACACTGGCATGGGACAAAGATACTAACCCAAGTCAGACCGTAGTCGTCCAACGGATTCAGCAAGGATGGAAAGACCGCAGCGCGACGCAAGCGGCCAGCGTTTCATTCGCGCTGGCGTGCATAGAACGGTACTACGCAACTGCAAGTATTAAGCGCGAAACTCTGCTCTACATAGATGAGGGTCATGATTTCTTCACCCCAAACGGGTCGGCGCGCGGGTCAGATATCATCCAGCGATGCTATCGGGCGGGGCGTGAAATCGGTCTGACATCGCTAGTCGGCTTTCAACGTCCCGTAGGTCTGAACCTGCAAATGATGACGGAGCTAAACTACCTCGCACTGTTCCGAATCAACTACGCGAAAGACGCGCGGCGCCTGGTCGAATACGGCTGGCCGCTCGGAACAGACCCGCCGACCTATGACGAAAAATACTGTTTCAAGTTATGGCGCGATGGAAAGCCTACCGCGCCGACGTTCAGACTAACGCGGAAGGCAGACAATGGCAGTCCAGGATAGTACCGCACAGCAGAATCGTAAGCCTGCGTGGCTCGCGCCGGTAATCATCGTCGTGATTATCGCCGTGCTCGGTGGCGCCAGTATGAAGAAAAAGGAGGTCCTCGAGAATCCGATCGTTGACCTGGTGATTATCACCGTGGGCGTTTTCGCGTTCGCGGCGATCTTCCGCGTTCTGGGTAGCCAGTTGGGCGCTCCCGGAATGACGGCGTTTTTCGGTGGTTCGGCTGACTCTGCTACGAAAGGTCTCGTGTAAATAATGGCTACTCCCCAGAACGGCGCCATCTCCGGCACTGGCTCACAGAACGCGCCTGGGCCGGGCTCGCTTTTCGGCGTGCCGAAGTATTCCACCCAGCGGCGCTATGTGCCGGACAACGGTAACAACAACCTGGGCGTGGCCCAGAATCAGGCGTCCCAGACCATCATTCCGACGACCCGACTTGACCAGTTGGATATCGTCATCGGCGAAAAGTTGTTCATCGACCTGACCGATCTTTGGACGTCTGGAATCGCGCCCAACACGCTCACCATTTCGCCGCTCTACCCGGCGAACCTGATTCAGCAGATCACCTTCAAGTTGCAGGCAGCCTATAATACCTTCAACCTGACCGGCCCGCTCGCCAGCATCATTCAGAACTACCGGCCTATGTGGGGTAACCGCCAGGTCGGAACCGTCCGCGCCGACCCGTTCGCAAAGCCCTCGAATACCACGCCGCCGAGCATTGTTGGGGTCAACACTTCGCTTTCTTTGTGCGTCGATATTCCGTTCGCTTTCAAATTCGATGAGTATTTCGATTTGAACGCCGCTGGCGATCCTGTAAAGAAAATCTATGACGCAACCGTGTCCCCCATGTTTATGGCCGCTCAAAGTCGCGTGGTGGTGCCGACCATTGTTATGGCGCCCGGAATTACGACGCTAGATCAGTTGGGCGGCGCCGTCGATAAACTGGCCGCTGACACTACTTCGACGTTCACGGGCAGCGGATCAATCACCATCCAGCGCGATTCTTACTGGACCGCGAGTAACCCCGCCGGAAATCCTCCGCAGTATCCCTGGCTTTACACGCGTGATTATTTCACGCAGCCCACGAATGGCCAGGGGCGCGTGGGGATTTTGATTCAGAATACCGGCGTCTCCGTTGGCCAGGTGCTTTCTCTCTGGGGCTTTGTTTGGGACCCGGCGCTTAATGGCGGCCACGGTGCAATGGTGCCGTTTACGTCGATCCAGAGCTTTGAACTGGTTACCGGCGGAACTCTCCAGAACGCTTTCATGACGCCAGAAATGATGTCCGATCGTATGCGTTCAATGTACGCGAACACGGTCACCGATTTCCCGTCCGGCGTTTTCATCTTCGATCGTGCGCTTAGCGAGGATGGGTCTTATATCTCGAACGCGAACGCGATCAACACGTATCTGGTCAACGGCGTGCAAATCAATATCACGTTCAATGCCGGACACATTCCATCCTCGAGCGCGACGGTTTACCTGGGCGTCGAAGCGCTCAAGTTGGCCACGTCGTAAATACCGGCCGCTAGAAAAAAGGAGGTCAGATAATGGCTAGACAGTCTGCTATCGAATACTCGCCAGTAGGCGAGACGCTCGAGAACGGTTACGACCTGGGCGGGTCCCGGATTTATCCCTGGTCCACTTCGCTCGCTATCACGCCGCCCGCATATTACAGCGACTACATCGGGAGCGGCCAGGGCGTGCCAGTAACGCCGCCCGTAGCGTCCCTGTCGGCACTCTCTGCGACGTCTGGGCACCCTGGAAACTCCCCGGCGTCCGCTGCGGCCATCTCGCAGCCGTTCGGCCGTCACAGTCCTCTGCCGTGGGCGATCGGCGGGCTTATCCTCGCCGTATTCGTAATGCACCACGTGCATTACCGCTGATGAATAACCCCGAAGCTTTGGTCATCGTCGCACTAGGGCTGTTTATGATGGTGCTCGGATTCAAGGGAAAAACAGACAACATGATCGCCGCAGTCAAAGGCAAGCCCTACGGGCAGAGCAGTCTCAAATGACCGCCGTGCAAATGCTCGCGGCGTTCATGGGCATCGTTCTGATCGTGCTATTTGTCCACGGCGTTTGGGTCCCAGAACGAAAGGCGGTCGCAGGATGATAACCCACGACCCGAATCCGGGACCCTATAACACGCCTGGCGATATCATGTCCGGTCAGGCGCCCGACACTTATTCGACGACCGGCCCGGTGGTCGCGACCAGTAGCGAAGCGACTGGAAATGTAAACGTCGCAGACCGAACGGCGACCGCAAAAAGCGCTCACCAAATGCTGATCGCAACCGGGATAATGATTATCGGCGTGTATCTGCTTGTCATCGTGGCAGGTATTTCGCAGGGCGCGGGTAGGGCTGTGTTAGCTCTGTTCGGGCTGGCCATCGTAATATGGGGACTAGGCAACCCTGCGACCGTTCTAAAGTATGTGCAGTCGCAACCACTGACACCGAAAGCGAGCGAATGAAATGGCCGGTATGCCGGGCACGCACAAGCCCACGATGGGAATGACGCTGGTTATCGTCGTCGTTCTGTTCGTCCTGTATCACCTGTTTCTCGGGAAGAAGTAATCATGAAGTGGATTTGGGTCCTGGTCCTCGCGATCCTCGCCTGGTTCTTTTTCGTCAAGCGGTGAGTCGTGAGCACCGTTAGCAAGTGGGTTATGGCCATCATCATTGTGGCCCTAATCATGAACCTTCTAGCGAAGCCAGCATCGACCGTCGGCATTATGATGGCCGGTAGCAGCGGCGGAACTGATTTCTTTAAGGCTCTGTCTGGCCAGGATGTCACTAGCACGGCGGGCCAAAAAGGCACGTTCAGCATGGGCAAGAATAACGTCACACTCAGTTAGGGAAGGCGAATCGTGACCGACAACAATGTCCCACTAGAAAACAGCCGTCCCGATTATGTTGTCGGCCCGACAGAGGTCCTGCGGCCGCTTCAATATCAATCGATACAATGGGAAACTCACCCTATCGACATCGCGATCGGCCCGAACGGTTGGGGTCCATTCCACGGACCGTGGACGCCGCAGGACTTCATTTCGCCATACTGGGGAATTGACGCGACATGGATGCACGGAGATAACGCGATCTACTTCGCGCCAGGTTATGCAAACCTGACCGTGTACGAAGACCCATCGATCGACTTCGTTGCGAACAATTCGATGATGGCCGAAATCGAACGGCAAATGGGCAACGTCTCGCAGTCGTTCACAAACACGATGGGCGCCGGATACACGCAAGATTCTGCACCTTCAACGCCGCAGACAAGCCTGCGAGTCAAGATGATGAAAGCACTGGGAATGGGTGGGCAATATGTCGGATAAGTCAGATACTTTCGACGAAGACATGCGAGACGAAGGCAACCCATTCGGCGAGCCAAACGAGTCGTGCGACGGTCACCCGCTGCATATCGCTCTGCCGCTAACCGTCGTCCGCGTCCCGGTCACCAGTCCGGTCATGCTTTTGTTCATGGGAGTCCTAATCGGTGTTATGTGGACGCTGGTTATCGACAACGTGCTGGGTTGAAATGTCTGTCTTCGATAAGCACACAGCAGGCGCGCCAGCGGAAAAGCCCGCCGTAAAGGGGGACCGGCACCGCTCGCAAATCATGGTCGCCGGGACCATCCTCCTGGTCCTGATCGCCTACATGACGTATGTCAAAACGAAGGCGAACAAATCGGCCGGGTCAGGCGGTGCCACTGTAAGCCCGACGACTGGCCAGCAGTATTCGAGCCCGATGCCAACTGCGACCGATGTGCCATCTGGAAACGCCTCCCCCACAACGACCGTCCCATACGCCGCACCGACCGACACAACGGGCGGGAACCCTATCCCCCAGACGTCTGGAACGCCCACCACCGGCGCACCATCCCAAACGGTGCCCCCTGTCACATCGACGCCAGCAGCAGCCGCAGCGGCCAAAACGCCAGCCGCCCCGGTACAGGCAACAACGACGACGACAACGCCAGCACAGACAACGCCGTCCGCATATCACCCGGCGAGCAGCCCGGCGCTAATCGCGCCGCTTGCAACGCCTCACCCGAACGGCGCAGCATCGCTCCCAGGCGGCGCCGGATTCACTCCGCTAGGCAGCACTGTGCACCCGGTAACCGTATCCAAGAAAGTAGGCCGAAATGCCTGACGTAGTAGCAGGGCTATCTACGGGCGGATTCGTCACTAACCTGATTTGTGATGACGGTTCGCTAGTACTCACAAATCCTCGAGGCGAACAGCTTGTTATCCGCGCGAAGGTACTTCCCCCGCTTTCCGTGAAAGACCTGACCAGCGTTCGGCTAATCGGCGTCATCTACACAAACGGCGAATACCGGCGCACTATCACCGCCGCAGTATTCTGTAACGGCGGCGCGACTCTCACAACTGCCAACTATCAAACTGTAAGCGGCGGGACCGCGCTTGACTGCGAATTCGGCCGCACTCCAAACGGTGGAGGCGGCGCGAATCAATGGGTCACTTTCGAGGTCGATCCGTTCGCACCCTATAGTATGACCGCAATCATCGGCGCCGGATACGGCGCCGCGACTCTCAAGTCCTGGGTCGAATCGGACGAAGTCCTCTAATGGCGAAAAAGGCGCCGGTCAAAGCGGCCGCGGCAAGCAATAACACCGCGTTCACACAACAGGTAATGAGTCAGGTAAGCGACCCGCATACGCGCCTCGCAATGCTGACCGGCGCCGCGCTAGAAGGTGGCACCTACGGCGCCGGTAGCACTATCGGCGTCGCGGACCAGGGACATTCATACGGGTACTTTCAGATTAACCTACCGTATCACCCTGGAATGACGCCCGCAAAAGCGACCGATCCGGCCGCAAGCGTCGCCTACATGAAAAGCGCTTACAGTGCGGCGGCGGCGAAAGTGCCGCAAAGTTTGTGGACCAGTAACCCAGAAAAAGCGGCAGAGACGGCAGCCTACTATGCAGAACGTCCAGCGAAAGATTACTACGCCGCCAGAGGACAGAGCGCCGTCGATAGAGCCTATAACATGGCCCAGGGCGCCCTGGGCGGAAGTGGTACGGCCGGACCTGCCGCAGCCCCCAGCGCGGGCGGGAAAACTGCCGTTCTGGGCGGCGCAGCGGCGAAGACGCCAGCAGACACGAAGCCAAAACCCCAGACACCGAAAGCCGGAAAAAAGGACGATGGCGGCGCGTTCTGGGGTTTACCGCGAGCAGCGGGCGGCGCCATAGAAGCGGGCGTCGATAGCCTGGGCAACGCTGTGAAAAGCACCGAAGATACAGCGTCGTCCGCGATGGCCGCGCCGCAAGCGATCGGAAAAGCGTTCAGCACTCTCTATAGCGTGAGTTTTTGGATTCGGGTCGCCTTCATCGTGGCAGGCTTCGCGCTAGTTATCGTAGGCACGAAGGCGTTGCTATCGGGCGGCGGACCGACAATGCCAGAGCCTAAAGCGGCGCCAGGTGCAACGCCTCCACCAGCGAGCCCAGACGACGCGCTGAATAAGTCGGCCACTAAGCAGGCGGCCAAACAGCAGGCGAAAACGCAGGCGAAAACGCAGGCGAAAACAGCAGCCAAAAAGAGTTTCGGAAAAACAGCGGAAGCAGATGCAGGAGATGCGGCGATGCTAGCATGACTCTCTATCGTGGGACATCGAAAATTAGCGGGACGCATGTCCTGATTATTCCGCCGCAGGGATTCGGCGCGATAAATGGGCTTCGTCTGACTAACTACACAGGGATGACTCTGCTACTTAACAATATGGCCAGCACTGGCCAGGGCGAAGAATTTCTATTCCCCCAGCAGCAGATGGTTTATCACACCAGAAACATCAGTGCTCCGCCAGAGGCGCAGGGTTACTATACGCAAAAGGCGTTCGCACCAAACCAGTTGTTCGTCGAATGGTCTGACGATTCGATCAACGATTTCATCGGCACCTATCCCGCATTTCTGCCGCAGCAGCAGTTAGCTGCGCAGGGACTCGCCAGCCCGGTCATTCTAAATACCTTATCCCCGGTAAGTGTCCTGGCGCCTCCGCCGCAGGAATCGCCTGTACTAAACAACGTCGTCAACGGAGTGCAGACAACCGGCCCGCTTATCGTCCCGACCGGATTCGAGTTTCATTTGACCGGTCTGCAAGTAACTGCCACATACGCGGGCGTCGTAGGCGTGGCGCAATTCGTCATCGACTTTGGTCAGATGGCCGGAGGCGTAATTCAGAACATCTGGGCGCAGATGGGATTTACCTTACAGAAAACCCTGCTCGCAGATAACCCGTCCGGCACGCAGGTGCACAACTACACAGACGGCGCAATCGTGCTTGCGGCCGGAGCAACGCCGACGTTTATTTATGACACTGGCCCGGCTGGTGTTTCGTTTACCGGTACAGTAACCGGCGCACTTTATCCCACTGCATAGAAAAGGATCAGACAATGACTACTCAGCGCGCCCCGGAAACTCCCGGTCTGCTTACCCAGATCACCTCTGTCGATGGTTCGGTTACCCTCACCAGCCCAGAGGGAAACGTCGTCGATATCTCCACTACCGCAGCCAGCGCCAGCGTCATTACGGGCGTCTCAAATACCGGCGTAGGAATTAACGCCTTCGCAGGCGTTTACACGACCGGGCTCCGAAATGAGGCGGTCGGCGTCAATGCGCTGGGAAGTCTCACGTCTGGAAATGACGACGTCGCAATCGGGTACAATGCCGAAACGGCAATGACCACGGCGAGCGGAAACGTCGGAATCGGCACGTCTGCACTAATGTCGAAAACCGCAGGCGCCGATTCGGTGGCCGTAGGATATCAAGCGCTAAAGGCCGACACGGCGGCAGGCAACACCGCCGTAGGCAGTAATGCGCTTGCTGCAAATACGTCCGGCACCCTGAATGTGGCCCTAGGCGAGAATGCGCTAATCGCAAATACGACCGGCGCCCGCAATACCGGGCTGGGCGCAAATGCGCTTTCAACAAAGACCACGACCAGCGACTCGACGGCAGTCGGCTACAATGCACTCGCCGTAAGCACGGCGGCCGGAAACAGTGCAGTCGGATCCGGGTGCCTCGCCGCAAATACGACCGGCACACAGAACACGGGAAAGGGCTTCGGCTGTCTCGCGCTGAATACGACTGGCTCCCAGAACGTCGGTTGTGGAACTAATACGCTCGCCGCCAAACTGACCACCAGCGGATCGACCGCGATCGGCGCAAATGCCCTCGCGCTTAGCACCGTGGCCGGGTGCACCGCCGTAGGCAGTAATGCCCTCGCCGCAAATACGACCGGCGCCGCAAACGTCGCAATCGGCACAAATGCGATGCTCATTTCGACGACTGCACTTAACGCCGTAGTTATCGGCGAAAATGCGGGTCCTGCTATCACGACCGCAAATAGCCCGACCATCATCGGCCAGGGCGCCGGACTTCTGCTCACGACTGCGGCATACAATACCGCCGTAGGAAAGTCGGCGCTCGCGACCAACCTGACCGGCGGCGACAATACGGCTGTCGGCCGGTATGCGCTAAATCTCACGACCGCCGCAGCGAATACCGGAATCGGCCGCGACGCCGGTAGTGCACTCTCGAGCGGGACCGCGTGCACTTTCGTCGGCGCCCTCGCAGGATCGGGCAACACGACATCGGGATACAATACCGCCGTGGGCTATTCCGCGATGTCGACCGGGCCGTGCACCAGCCTGTCGAATACCGCCATCGGCGCTTATAGTCAGGTCGCACTCACGTCCGGCGCTGCAAATACGTCGGTCGGCCGCAACACGCTAAACGCCAACCTGACCGGCTCCCAGAACGTCGCTATGGGAACCAACGCGCTCGCCATCCTGGCAAGCACAAACGATTCGACCGCAATCGGCTGGCAGTCGCAGGTCCTGAATACCGCGGGCGCCCAAAACTCGAGTCTCGGATCGGGAAGCTTGCCCGCGCTCACTACCGGAAGCGCAAACGTCGCTATCGGATTCGGTTCGGGAACCCTAGTCACCACCGGTGGAAACAACGTCTACGTGGGCGCGGGTGCAATCGGCGCAGCCACCGGACACGACAATATCGGGATCGGCGTCGGATCGACCGCAAGCGCGACCGGGTATTCACTGGCCATCGGTTCGGGTGCATCTGCTACTGGCGCCGGATCGGTCGCTATCGGCGTCGATAACGCGAGCACCGCCGCAACGACGGCAGTCGCGAATGAAATCAAGTTGGGCACGGCGCTGCATACCGTGAACATTCTTGGACTTCTCAAGTGGGGCACCGTAGGCAACACGCAAACGACCGTAGGCGCGGCCGGTGGCGCAACTGCACAGCCCGCGACGCCGCTCGGGTATTTCAAGGTCGTGAATAGCGCCGGGCTTACCGTCGTGATTCCATTCCACAATGCCTCTTAAATCGGGGTCGAGCAAAAAGGTCATCTCCGAGAATATCAAGCGGGAGGTCAAAGCGGGCAAGCCGCAAAAGCAGGCAGTCGCAATCGCGATGTCTAAGGCAGGAAAAACGAGAGGGTCGAAAAAGTGACTAACGGAATCTTGAGCGTCGAAACGCTGCATCTCTGCCGCAACCTGCTCGCAGGCCAGACGCTCAACGTCGGCGCCGATGACTTCGTGCCAGTCGCCGCAGCCGTAGGCACCGCGCTGGGAGAACTGGACAGTGCCATACGGGAGGCAACGACCGAGCCCTGGCCCGACGGAGCACCAGCACTCGCCTAAACCCTCACGCGGGCGCGTGCGAGGCGGACCCCAGGCGAAAACCTGGGGTCCGCCCGACTTGCGACGAACTTGCCATGCGTGTATGGTGGAACCAGCAAGTCAACCGAACGCAAACCGAGAGGCACATCATGGGCAGGTTCAGTAACCGCAACCAGGACGACCAGATCGCAGAGCCCACGGAGCGCGAAGACGCCCCGCTCGAGACTCCCCCGGCAGAGCAGGTCGCCGCCGAAGCGAACGTCGCCAACGTCATCACCACCGGCGACGCCGCTCCCGCCGATCCCTGGGCTTTTCTCGCTGGCGAGAACCTGGGCAACCCGGTAGAGCACGTCAAGCAGCAGCCGGTCGAAACCGACGTGCCGCTGGCACTCCGTACTCTCTGCGAAAAGGCGCTCACCCTGGGCGTGCCGCTCGCCGTCACGTTCCCAAACGCGGACCTTGTCAAGCCCGCGCTAAAGTTCTTCAAGATGTATGCCATGTACCGCAACGCTGGCAAACTGGTCATCCGCGCTGGTGTCCAGAACGACGGCGTAACCATTCATCTCACGTCGAAGCTTCCGAAGGTTCACGAGATCGCGGAGGTCGTCGAGACTGTCGCGGAGGATGTCGCGACGATCGCGGCAGACGTCGCCGCCGACACCGAGTAACCTGCCTAGAAATAGGCTCACAAATCCCGGCCGCTTACCGCCCCCCTACGGTAAGCGGCCGGACCTGTATCAAAAGGAGAATCTGAAATGTCAATAGGTCCGCTCGCAGACGCGACAAACTGGCGCGATGCAGAATTGCTCGAGAGTGCTAACCCCATGCCAGACGATGAAGTTATCGACCCGCAGCAGACGCCGCTAGACCTGGGAGTCATAAAGTGACTGCCACGGTAAACGACGTTATCGGCGTCGCAGCGGGCGAGATAGGATATTACGCGCCACTAGGCACGCCCACGAAATATGGCGAATGGTACGGCATTCCGACCGGCGCCTGGTGCGGAATGTTTGTATCCTGGGTCGCAGAGTTTTCCGGCGCCCATGACATCATCCCGAAAAACGCCTACACGCCGCTAGGCGCAAAGTGGTATCAAAGTGCGGGCGAATGGCACGACGGCATAAGTGGCATTAGGCGCGGCGATCAGGTCTACTATAATTTCGGGCTCGCACGAATTAGCCACACTGGACTAGTGGAAAGTGTCAACGATGACGGCACGATCAATACGATCGAAGGAAACACAAGCGGTAATTTTGGTGGCGTCGAAGTTGGGAGCGGTTTATGTACAAGAAAAACGCGGACCGGTAGATACGTCGTCGGATACGGCAGACCAGCCTACGCAGCCACACCGCAGGATACCCGCCCACGCAACGCAGACGGCTCTCTGGCGCTCGCAATCGACGGAGCGCGAGGACCGCTAACCATCGGCCGCTGGCAGGCTGTGCTAGGCACGCCCCAGGATGGCTACATATCAAAACCAGTGTCGATGGTTGTCAAGGCAGATCAGGCAATGCTAAACCGCTCTGTCAGTCATCCGCAGATTAGGGACCTGACCGGAGCGACTAGCTTGTCTACCGATGGAATCGAAGGTAGAAAAACCGTGCTAGTCCGGCAGTTCTGGCTACGCAATAGAATCTCTATCGCAAACCAGTACGCGATAATCGGGCATATGCTAGCGTTCGATGGAATCTTCGGTCCCGAATCGACGAAGTGTTTTCAATGGGCGCTAAACCAGGCCACTCGCGGAAGCGGGAGGTACTAAGGTGGACGATGGAAAATATGAAACGTGCGCAGAGTGCGGCAAGGAATACATCGTAGGCTACTTATGCCGTGCGCATATGCTATGCGGACAGTGCCATATCGACCTCGACGCGAGGATATCAAAATGCTGACCAAGAAGTTTTGGGCCGACACGGCTGAGCGAGTAATAAGCGGCGTCATCGCGGGAATGCTCGCAGTAATAGGCGCGGGCACATTCGATATCATGGCGGCCAATTGGAGGCAAATCCTCGCGGTAGGATTGGGCGCCGGATTCGTGGTGTTGCTTAAATGCCTCGGGGCGTCGCAAGTCAACGACCCCAATAGCGCCTCGCTGATCCTGTAAAGTGCAAATGATACAGGTCGTCGAAGTGGCAGATATAGTATTGCGAGAAATGGCCGGGTGGTACAAAGAACACAACGGAAAAACAGAGACAATCCGCGCTAAACGGCCAACGGTGCAAAGGTTGGTAGAATGCGACGTGCGAGTGTTTGAAGTGGCGTTCAAATTGGCGTGCGAGGATATGCGGCGCATGACCGTCGATCAGAATGGCGCTATTATCGTGTGGAACCGTCCGGCGTGGTAAGTAGACCCGCGAAACTGTGCTAGGATGAAGCCATGGAAAACAACCTAGTCAACGGCCAGACTCGCACTAGCGCCCTGCACACCTACACAGTCAAGTTCTGGACAGGCTCGGAAAAGCGGGTCCGCGCCCACTCCATCTACCTCGCCGCCCGACAC
>Ga0182021_10003254_pt1 | contig 19109 bp, 21 predicted proteins | sample 612E3MmetaG_FD_120493 | JGI IMG/M metagenome (GOLD analysis project Ga0182021, IMG submission 120493) | Permafrost microbial communities from Stordalen Mire, Sweden - 612E3M metaG (Illumina Assembly) | ecosystem: Environmental > Terrestrial > Soil > Wetlands > Permafrost | place: Sweden... | reverse complement strand
GTTCAGACCACATAGTTCATTGAATTACCGTCCCCCAGCGCCACAGGCATATTTGCATTGAGAAATAAAAAATGGCATAATTCTAACTTAAAATCTGGTACATGTTTCGGGGGCAGGTCAAAAATACAGACTCGCTTTTCTTTTTCTCGCATTGCATGGGAAAAGGGTAGGGGAAGCTACGTCACTGGAATGGGAGAATATTGATTGGAAAAAACGAGCGTGTCGCCTTTATCAATCAAAGATACTGACTGAGCAGTGGTTGCCGTTCCATGAGTTGTTCTGGAAAGAATTACCCAGAGCGATACACATGAAGGGAAGAGTTTTTCCACAGTTGAGTGATAATTATTACAATCGACTATTAAAAGACTATTGCGTTAAAGCAGGTGTCCCAGTTGTGACCACACATGAGTTTTCAAGGCACTCCTTTATTGCTCAAAGACAGGCATTAGGAGTGAGCAACGAATTAATAGCAATGGCAACCGATAATCTCTCCTCTATTGATCACTATTCACATATTGATCTGGAGACGATGAGAACGGTTATTAATAAGTAACAGTCATAGGACAGTCATAGGGGTGGAAAATCCACGTTACAACCCATTGATTTTTAAAGTAGTTTTTTTCCATCCTTCGTATGATCAATAAACCGAAATTTTTTCCGCATGGGTTTATTATAAACGGCAACCGGACTATTTTCAAATGAGGCTACTGAAGAATAAAAAAGTGCTTTCCTTGAAGCTTTGAAGAAAGATTTTATTCGCGTGCACAATCCCCAATAGAGGGAAGGGATTATTTTCCCTCTTTGGTTCAGTACTGTTCCCCATACCTTAAATCTTTTTCTCTGACTTTGTCTTTAAAAAAGTTATAAACCCAGGCCTGATAGATAATGACAATCGGCACAAAAACCAGAGCGACCCCAAGCATAATTTTTAAGGTCAAGGGGCTTGAGGCAGCATTAAAGATGGTCAGACTATAGGAAGGGTTAATGCTCGAAGGGAGCAGCGTAGGGTAGAGGCCCACAACCCCAAACAACGTGACCCCCGCAATGGTGCCGCTCGATGCAACCCACGCTTTTCCCCAGGCTTGTTTTTTTATGAATACCCGAATTAAAAAAAGGCTTGCTACCATAACAAGCGGAATAATAAAAAGGATAGGGGATTTAAGGTAGTTTTGGTAAAGCTGGGTAAAGAATCCAGTAGCCAAAAGGAATAAACCAGCTACGATCACAAGAACCAACCACAATTTTTTGGCTAAGACAGAAGCCCTTTGGTGAACTTCTCCTTCTGCTTTGACGGTAAGCCACAATGATCCGTGGAGACAAAACAAAACTAAAAAGAGGATTCCCCCTGCCAGGCCATAAGGGTTAAGAAGGGTTAAAATATTGCCGTGGTAGATTCCTTCTCCATCAATGGGAATGCCGCGAAAGATATTGGCGAAAGCGACCCCCAAAAGCAAGGACGGTAAAAAACTCCCCACTACCATAGCGATATCCCAGAGCCTTCGCCAGGAAGGATTATCTATTTTACCTCGAAACTCAAAGGAGACAGCTCGAAAGATCAACGCAAACAGGATAAGCATCAAAGCTGAATAAAAGCTGCTAAACATCACCGCGTACATGGTAGGAAAAGCAGCAAAGGTTACACCGCCGGCAGTAATCAGCCAGACCTCGTTGCCATCCCAATAAGGATATTGCGCATTATATATGATGCGTTTGTCGGTTTCATTTTTGGCGAGCAGAGGCATTATTGTACCCAGACCTAAGTCAAAGCCGTCAAGAGCAAAATAAATTGTCCAAAGAATACCCCACAGGACAAACCAGATAGTTTCTAACATAAGAAATCCTCCCCGTTTTATGTGGTGGCTGATGTGAAGGTTTCAGGTCCCTTTTTGGCATGCTTGACCATCAAGGAAAATGTAACCAATCCGAGAAAAGAGTAAACAACGATAAAAGCTATGATACTCAGTGCCACCTGAGGGGTGGCAATTGGTGAAACCGCCTGGGACGTTCTCATTACCCCGTAGACGATCCAAGGCTGACGCCCAACTTCTGAAACCGTCCACCCCAGAGCGCAGGCGATGTAAGGCAGGGGAATAGAATACAAGATCATTTTAAGGAGACCAGGGTTGGATTCCAAACGGTTCCGTTTCACCCAACACATAACGGTAAGAAAAATAAATATAAAACCGAGCAGTACCATGAAGCGAAAAGAAAAAAAGATTAAGCCAACCGGGGGTCTATTTTTTTTTGGAAAATCTTTAAGCCCGTAAATTGTCGCGGTGGGGTCATGAAAGACAAGTAAGCTTAACCCGCTCGGTATGCGTCCAAATTGAAGCAGGTTTTGTTCCTGGTCAGCGTCGGGAACAATAAAAAAATAAAAAGGGACATGGTTGGCTGTTTCCCAATGAGATTCCAGAGCGGCAAGCTTGGCCGGTTGTTTTTCCGCCAGATCAGCGCCATGAAGGTGGCCCTCAAGAACGACAAACAATGAAAAAATGAGCGCCATATTCAGAGCCATGCGAAATGATTTAATGAAAAAGGGGAGATGTTGTTTTTTGAGGATGTGATAGGCGCTTATTCCCATGACAAAAAAACCGGTCAAAAGATAGGCCGCTCCGACAGTGTGAAGGACGGCGAGGATCGCAAACTTCTGGGTTATAACCGCCAGAAAGTCTGTCAATTCAGCCCGACCATTCCTGATGACAAAACCAACCGGATGCTGCATCCAGGAATTGGCTATAATGATCCATAGGGCGGAAAGATTGGATGCTATTGCCACCAGCCATACGGTCAGGGCATGAACTTTGGGAGAAAGTCGTTTCCACCCCAGCGCCCATACGGTAATAAAAGTGGATTCGAGAAAAAAAGCGGCAGTTGCTTCAATAGCCAGGAGAGAGCCAAAAATATCCCCAACAAACCTCGAGTACTGGGACCAGTTGGTTCCAAATTGAAATTCCAAGGTGATGCCGGTTACTATTCCGATGACAAAATTAATGAGAAAGATCTTACCCCAAAATTTTGCCATCCTTTGGTATTCTATATCTTTGGTTATAACGTACCGGGTTTCCATGATGGCAAGAAGAATTGAAAGCCCTAAGGTCAAAGGAACAAATAAAAAATGGAAGTAGGTGGCCACAGCGAATTGCAACCGTGAAAGCATTAATACGTCCATTGGCAATTCCTCCATTTAAGTGGTTTGAGGTTGGTGACAGACTGATCTAAATTATTTTCCACCGCTTAGGATGTTTGATTTCCATAAAGTTCATCTCAATCCCCCTTTGTATACAAAGGGGGATTGAGATGATTTAAAAAGAAAAAAGGCCTATCACCTTTTTGTTTGGCGATTTGGCCTATTTTTATTTTACGGAATCATGGGGCTTCTCTCCTCCAATTATATCCCTGCGTTTCCGTTATTAAACCAATGGAATATTGATATGTTTTTACTATAAAATACTTTAGGGGCTAAAAATCAACTAAATTTATTACAAAAACTAAACTTTTGTAACCGCCTCAATGGGTTAGAGTGCTCCTCCGATTTTTTTTCCTAACTGAAAGCAGGCCTTTAAATCTTCTGGATCGGGAACATAACTGACTTTCAACCCTGGGTCAACGACTTTGAGATTCATTTCCTCAAGTTCCTTAATAATTAATTTTACTGCTTCCCCGCTCCACCCGTAAGACCCAAAGGCGGTAGCGATTTTATTTTTTGGCCGGAGTCCTTTTAAATAGGTTAAAAAGTCACTAACGGTAGGGAAAAGACCATTATTTATTGTTGGTGAACCCACAATTATAGCTCCGGCGTCAAGGAGTTCGTTTACGACGTCGCTGCGGTGAAATGACCTCAGATGAATAGACTTAGATTCAACTCCTTCTTCCCCCAGTCCTTCAGCGATAGTTTCCGCCATCTTACGTGTGCTTTGCCACATGCTGTCATAGATGACCAGTGCTTTTCTTTTTGGCTTTTGAGTGCTCCACTCAACGTAGGCATTAATAATTTTGCCGGGGTCTTTTCGCCAGATAATCCCATGATCAGGACAGATGATGTCAAGAACCAATCCTAGGGCGGTTATTTTTTCTGCCAGTTTGAGAATTAAATCAGAATAAAGAAGAAGGATATTAGCGAAATATTTCCGGGCATAATGCATAATCGCTTCTCCGATCTGGTCATCAAACCGTTCCAATCCGGCATAGTGCTGTCCAAAGGCATCACTGGAAAAAAGGATTTTGTCTTCCTTGGCGTACGTCACCATGCTGTCGGGCCAGTGGAGCATTTTGGTTTCCAGAAAGGAAAGGGTCCTCTTGCCCAACTTTAGTTCTCCGCCGTTTTCGACCGGCTGATAGTTGAGACTCGGAGAAAAATGTCGAAGAAGATTTTTATGTCCCATTTTGGAACAATAAAGAGGTTTGTTTTCACCAATTTTATTCATCACCCTCGGAAGACCGCCGGAGTGGTCCATTTCCGTATGGTTGCTGATAACATAATCAATCTTTTTCGGGTCAACGATTTGACTGATCCCGTCAAGAAGGTCATCAGCAAATTCTTTTTTCACGGTGTCAATCAAGGTGATCTTTTCATCCAATATCAGATAAGCATTATAGGTCGTGCCTTGTTCGAGCGCGTAACCGTGAAAATCCCGAATATTCCAGTCAATTGCGGGTAAGCAGTAAATCCCCTCCGTTATTTTTACGGGTTTCATCAGTTTCTCCTTGAGGTTTAATAAAATTTATCAGCTATTATCTGCAGTAAGATGATTATGCATAGGCTTTTGGGCGGGGAAGATTATTTTTGCCACTGTCCCCTGACCATTTTCACTGGTTAAGCTGAGGGAAGAGTTGGGATGATCTCCGATAATTCTTTTGCAGATCGGCAGTCCTAGGCCGCTCCCATGTTTTTTGGTGGTAAAAAAAGGATTAAATATTTTTTCTTGATCGCTTTTTGAGATCCCGGGACCATCATCAACAATTTTTACCTCGACCATATTATCGGTTAGACCAGACTGAATTGAAAGATTGCCACCTTCTCCCATAGCCTCAACCGCATTTTTTACTAAATTGAGTAAAACCTGTTTTAGCTTCTCCTTATCCCCTTCAATAAAATTTTGTTTTCTCTCCGTCTTTAGGGTTGTCCGGATATTTTTCTTTTCCCAACTATCCTTGGTGAGAAGATAGACTTCTTCCAACAGGTCATTTATATTAAGCGTTTCAAACGCCAAGTTTTTCGGAAGATAAAACTCTCGAAGTTCCAGAAGGAGACTTTCTAGCCGCCTGATCTCTTCAACAATGATAGTCAGCTTGGCAAGTTCTTTTTCTCCGGTGATGGTTTTTTTTAATTGTTGAGAAAAACCGCCAATAAGAGTAAGCGGGTTTTTAATCTCGTGAGTAATTTCTGCCACCAACTGACCGAGCGCGGCTAAGCGCTCTGATTGTAAAAGCTGTTCCTGTAATATTTTGGTCTCGGTCACATCTCTGATTAAAGCAGTAAAATGAAGTTTTCCCTCTACCTCGGAAACAGAAAAAGAAATAGAGGCGGGAAATGTTTTCCCGTCCTTGCGAGCGGCTATAAACTCAGTCTCATGCCCAATCAGGACTGGTTTTTTGGTTTTAATGTACCGCTCGACCGCCTTATGGTGATTTTGACTGCACCGAGAAGTCAAAATGGTATCGAGGTTTTGTCCGAGCACTTCCTGCCGGCTATAGCCAAAAATTTTTTCTGCTGCCCGATTAAAGAACATTACTATGTGATCTTGATCAATGGTTACGAATGCCTCGTTGGTGTTTTGGACTGCACCTTGAAGAATTGTTAATTCCTTGATCGCATCACATTGCTTTTCCTTCTCATCCATAGCAATTTCCGTAAATAAGACTATTCTTTTTCAAATTGATCTTTGGTAGCGCCACAGACCGGACAGCACCAATTAGCGGGAAGATCTGCAAAAGGGGTTCCTGGTTTTACTCCCTGCTCCGGATCACCTTTTTCAGGATCATATACATAACCACATACTGAGCATACATATTTATCCATAATGAACCTCCTTTTTGTATGAATTAATTTTCTGTGCTTGATTAAATTGTCATCAAAAGGTTCTTAACCTTTTTTTCGATTTCATCCCTTAGGGCGCGCATAACCGCAATGGGTTGACTAGAAGGGTCGGGTAGATCCCAATCCAGCCGGGAAGCAGAAGGGAAAAATGGACATTCTCCTCCACATCCCATCGATACAACCACATCCGGTGTAAAGGAAGGTGAAAGTTCTATGAATGATTTGGGTTTGCGAAAAGCCATATCTATTCCTTTTTCCTTCATCACGGCAACCATCAGATCATTTGTTTTTTCTCCGGGCGTGCTTCCGGCGCTTTCTGCTTCAACGTTATACCCCCCATAAAATTGGGTAAAGGCTTGCGCCATCTGACTCCGGCAACTATTTTCGGTGCAAAGAAAAAGAATTTTTTTCCTCGGGAGGAAATGTCCCACTAAAAAATCAGCTTTTTCCCGAGCATCTTTTAAGGCAGTAGGGTGTTTGGTAATCTCCCAGGGTTGGTCAATGCTCCTAAAAGTGAGACTATCGCTATAACGCGCTCCCACGGCATCAAAAAAATACTTCATGGTGAGGGTTAAACCCTCAAAGAGATTCTTGCCCTTAGTTGCTCCTACGGAGAGCACATAACCCTTTCTCCACTGGTGCCCGGGATCAGAGATTTTATGGATATATTTTCTTGACCACAGGGTTTGGCACCGGTCAATCAGGGCTTTTAACTGCGCCGGAACGTTGTAAAAAAATATCGGAGTAGCAACCACAATAATATCCGCTTTCCAGAGCAATGGATAGACCTCTTGCATTTCATCATGAAGAGCGCAGAATCCTTCTCTCTCACAGGTGCCACAACCGATACACGGATATATTTTTTTGCTCGCTGCGTCAAGAGTAAAGGTTTCCGAACCGAGCTGTTGCGCTTCCGCTACAAAGGCAGAAAGCAACGTACTGGAGTTTCCTTGTTTTCGAGGGCTGCCCTGGATGCCAAGAACATACATGGTAAATGCGTCCCTTTAGTGCAGGTATCATTTTTTTTGATAAAGGGGAGACATTTTTCTCAGCGTATCAACCGTTTTCTTCAGTACTTCCAAAAATCGGTCGATATCATTCTCGGTAGTATCACGACCATACGTTATCACCAACGTTCCTTGGGCATCAGCGTAATCTCTCCCAATGGCGATAAGCACATGAGAAGCACGAAGCGATCCCGAGGCGCACGCTGATTTCGTTGCTACCGCAATATTTTCTTCGTCCAGCATTAAGACAATACTTTCTCCTTCGATATACTTAATGGATAAAGAAATAAGATTGGGTAAGGAGTACTCTGGGTGTCCGTTAAAAATAATATCGTCAATATTTTCCTTGAACCCGTTTGTCAGCCTTTCTTTTATCCTTTTGAGGTGCTTAATGCGGGAATCCATTTCCTTGAGGGTAATTTCCGAAGCCATCCCCATGCCGATAATCCCAATCAGGTTTTCAGTCCCTCCGCGTCTTTTATTTTCCTGCCCACCCCCATCGAGTAGGGGCCAAAGACTCGTTCCTTTACGGATATAAAGGCCACCCACTCCCGAAGGACCATTAAATTGATTGGCAGCAAAGCTGAGTAAATCGATCCCCAGGTCATGAACGTCGATAGGGACAACACCCACTGAACTGACTGCATCACAATGGATGGTTATCTTTTTTTCTCGGGCAATTTGTGCGATTTCTTTTATGGGCTGAATGGTTCCGATTTCATTGTTCGCATGCATAATGCTGATGAGAACTGTATCATCGCGTATCGCTTTTAGCACATCATCGGGTTTTACCCTTCCGAACTGGTCAACAGAAACCGACGTGGTATCATACCCCAAGGTTCGTAATGTCCGAATAGGTTTTAAAACGGAATTGTGTTCAATATCCGAGGTTATAACATGCTTTCCTTTATCTTTTTTTGCGAAAGCTGCCCCTTTAATTGCATGGTTATTCGATTCGGTTCCACAGGAAGTGAAAATTATCTCATCGGGCGATGCGGTAATGAGCTTAGCAACTTTCTCCCGAGCGTTTTTTATTTCTACCGCAGCTTCTTCTCCTAATTGGTGTGCACTCGAAGGATTACCATAGTCCTTTTTAATTGCTTCGATCATAGCATTCTTAACTTCAGGCAACAGCGGATTACTGGAAATGTAATCTAAATTTATCGGGTTCATCAGTGTTCTCCTCCAATCACAGTTTACATGCTCAGCTTAATCTCGATTTTTCGACCACACAGCGCACAGGCTTTCTCTCCTGTATGCATTTCCGAATCGCAATAAGGGCACCTGCCGCTTGCTTCTTCCGTATAACAATGATAACCTTCGGTTGTATCCTGCTGCTCCTTGACTTTCCCGGCTTTGTGGTTTTCGTAATCCTTGATTGCCATGTGGAGGGCATCGGCGCCTAAGTTAGAACAATGAAGTTTATTCATTGGGAGGTCCTCCAGGGCTTGGGCTACTGATTCTTTACTGATTTTTTTTGCTTCATCCAGAGTTTTCCCTTTAGCCATTTCAGTTACCATGCTGGAAACGGCAATCGCTGCACCACATCCAAAAGTCAAAAATTTGATGTCTTTGATGCTGTCATTAGCAACTTTGATGGTTATTTTCATCATATCACCGCAAATAGGGTTTCCTACTTCGCCAACGCCATCAGCTCCCTGAATCTCGCCTACGTTGCGAGGATTTTTAAAGTGATCCATGACGGTCTTAGAATACATTTAATCACCTGTTACAAAAAAAAACTCAAAAATCAAAATACGTTGTTGACTCCGGTCAATAATTAAACTTTTTCTAAGGTTTTCTATGAGCTACCCAATTTGTGTGCCTAGATAACCTTCCCTGCAGGCATCCCCATCCGGTGATTCCAAATGAGTTTTAAGATGATGGAGCACCTTTTTTAAATCAACGATCCAGACCTTTTATTCTCATCGAAATTCGTCTCCACGTCAATCCCACACGCTCCTATTTCTGGATAGATTGACTTTATTTTTTCACGTAATTTTTGTTTTTTTCCGAATGACGTTTCCCTTGTGAAGTTGATTTGCTCAACACCTATTTAAAAAGGATTGTAATTCTTCTACCTCAGTTATTGGTTTTTTACAACTAAACTGTTCGCACACATATACCATGGGTTTTTGATTATAAGTATTCATTGGGATTATAAACGAAGATAGTTTTGCGAGTCGCTCCCCCTCAGAACCTTCGGATTGGAGCAGCACGACCTTATGTGGAAGAAAACTTTTTTGAACCAACCTGATCATATTCTGGGTGGTTTGATTGTTTTTGTCTCCCCCAATGACAATCTCCTGAGCCGGACCTAAGGCAAAATCAACCGCCTGCAAAAAATGAGTTGAGGTAAGAGGGTAGGCAGAAATCTGAGAAGAAAATGTTTGCACCATTCGATCCACTTTTTTTTCTAGGTCAACATTGCCGGTCATGCGACTGAGCCGCATCATTGTTAATGCAGCAACTGAATTGCCGGAAGGTATGGCACCATCATACGCTTCCTTCCTTTGCGCGATCAGTGTCTCATTGCCTTTCCCAGAATAAAAAAAACCCCCTTCTTTCTCATCCCAAAAAAGTTCTATCATATCATTATTAATGATAACTGCCTCTTCAAAATAGTCAATCTCAAAAGTAGCTTCATAGAGTTCAAGGAGGCCCCATAGTAAAAAAGCATAATCTTCCAAATAACCGGGAAAAGCAACCTCTTTTTCCCGAAAGCGTCTCAAAATTCTCCCCTCGGAATTTCGTAGTTTTTTCAAGATAAATTGAGCACTTTTTTGAGCAGCATCAGCATATCTTTGTTCACCAAAAACTTGATACCCTTTCGCGAACGCAGCGATCATAAGCCCATTCCAAGATGTGATGATCTTGTCATCTTTCAAAGGGTGAATTCGTTTTTCCCGAGCATCGAAAAGCTTTTCCCGTGCACTTTCCAAATTTGTTTTAAGTTCTGTTAAACCAATACCTTCTTGCTCAGCAAAAGCTTTCGCAGGAGCTGTTTCATGGGGTATATTGAGTCCAGGCTCAAAATTTCCTGTAGGGGTAATGTTATAAAAACGGCAAAAAAGTTCCCCAAGTTCTTGTCCTAAAACCGTTTTTATCTCTTTGGGCGTCCACACGTAAAATCGGCCTTCTTCTCCTTCGCTGTCCGCATCCTCAGCGGAATAAAAGCCGCCCTCGGGCGACGTAAGATCCCGCAGAACATAAGTAAAAATTTTTTTCACCGTCTGTTTAAAATCATTGTTACCGGTTATTTGAAAAGCTTCCAGATACCCAAGAGCTAATAAGGCTTGATCATAAAGCATTTTTTCAAAATGGGGAACCAACCACTTTTCATCCACAGAATAACGGTGAAAACCAAACCCAACCTGATCGAAAATGCCTCCTTTTCTCATTTCGTTGAGCGTTTTTTCTACCATTTTTAACGCCAGGGGGTCACCGCTTCGTTTAAACCAGCGCAAAAGAAAGGTTATGTTATGCGGAACTGGAAACTTTGGTGCTGGACTAAAACCGCCCCACATTGGTTCAAAGCTATGGGTTAATTGTTCAAAGCCGAGCTTTAACGTGGTTTCATCCACGGTTGTGTGCTCAGCTTTTGGCGGAGAGGAAAGCTGGATGGCATTGGTAATCATTTCACCGGATGTTTTAATTCGCTCCCGATCTTTTTTCCATAGGGTTGCAATGTGTTCAAGGATTTCGACAAAGCCCGAAATACCCATCCTTCCTTTTTTGGGAAAATAAGTGCCCGCGAAAAAAGGCTTTCCTTCGGGGGTCATGAAAATTGAAAGCGGCCACCCTCCTCGACCAGTGAGCGCTTGGCACACAGCCATATAAATTTGGTCGATGTCAGGGCGTTCTTCTCGATCGACCTTTATAGCTACGTAATTTTGATTGAGAAGGTCAGCTACCTCCGTATCTTCAAAAGATTCATGGGCCATGACATGGCACCAATGACAGGTGGAATACCCGATGGAGAGAAAAATCGGCTTGTCTTCATCGTTAGCTTTTTGAAAAGCCTCGTTTCCCCAAGGATACCAGTCAACAGGATTTTGTGCATGCTGAAGAAGATAAGGACTTTTGTTCTGTGTCAACCGGTTAACGGTGCATCCCCTCCTTTCAAGAGGATTGTCAATTTTTATACGTGTCCTCCTATGGTGCATTGGATAAAATCAATTTCTTTTTTGCACTTCTTACAGATATGTTTTTTCTCAAACTCGTCGGAAAAAATTTCTTTTTCTTCACCACAACGAGGGCATTTACAGGTAAAAGAACTAAGGTGTTTGACCTGTTCGAACCCTGGGCAATATTTGGGTGTCGTCATGAAATAATTCCCCCTATAACGATCAGTATGGGCAAACTTGGCAAATTACGGCAACATTTACCAAGTCCGCAATAAGGGCATTATTAATGGGTTGGTCTACCGTCAATGGTGTAAGGATAATCTCCTTTGCAATTTAGAGCTGGGTGGTCGTGACTCGCATCCTCGGTGACATCTGAGATGCGGTGCGAGGAATGACCAATGACCCTATATTATTTCGGTACTTCGCTCAGAGGGATGCCCAGGGCATTTGCGACTCCTTTCCCGTAGGCCGGGCTGGGTGTAGTAGTCGTCATCGTCCTCGCGGAAGTTCCAGTGGTCCGCGGCTCCCTCCAGGGCCAGGGGCTGCTCGGCGTATTCGGGCTGTTGCTGCCATTCTCCGTAGCTATTGGGCTCATAGCCGAGGGTGCTGCCATAGTTACCATCAACCCTCATGGAGCCGTCGCGGTGGAAGCTGTGGTAGGGGCAGCGCGGCGCGTTGACGGGGATCTGGTGGTGGTTCACGCCAAGCCGGTAACGCTGGGCGTCGCCGTAAGAAAAGAGGCGTCCCTGGAGCATCTTGTCGGGGGAGAAGCCAATGCCGGGTACCACGTTGGCCGGGTTGAAGGCCGCCTGCTCGACCTCGGCGAAATAGTTCTCCGGATTGCGGTTCAGTTCCATGACCCCCACCTCGATCAGCGGATAATCCTTTTTCAGCCAGACCTTGGTGAGATCAAAGGGATGAAAGTGATATTTTGCAGCCTCTTTCTCCGGCATGACCTGGATGGACAGAGTCCAGCGGGGGAAATTGCCCTTTTCGATGGACTCGTAAAGATCGCGCTGGTTGCTTTCACGGTCTTTGGCTATGATTGTCTCGGCCTCTTCATCGGTCAGGTTCTTTATGCCCTGCTGTGTTTTAAAATGAAATTTGACCCAGTGTCGTTCGTTCTGTGCGTTAATGAAACTGAAGGTGTGGCTGCCAAAACCGTGCATGTGGCGGTACGAAGCGGGGATGCCCCGGTCGCTCATGACAACGGTGACCTGATGAAGCGCCTCGGGAAGCGAGGTCCAGAAATCCCAGTTGTTGAGGGCGCTGCGCAAATTGGTGCGGGGATCCCTTTTTACAGCGTGATTCAGGTCGGGGAATTTGAGCGTATCGCGCAGGAAGAATACGGGCGTGTTATTGCCAACCAAATCCCAATTTCCTTGTTCCGTATAGAACTTGAGTGCAAAGCCCCGGATGTCGCGCTCGGCATCCGCAGCGCCGCGCTCCCCTGCCACCGTGGAAAACCGGGCAAACATTTCCGTTTTTTTCCCCACTTTGGAAAATATCTTTGCCTTAGTATAGCGGGTTATGTCATGGGTGACAGTAAAGGTGCCGTGGGCGCCGGATCCCTTGGCGTGCATGCGTCGTTCGGGGATGACCTCACGATCGAAGTGGGCAAGTTTCTCCAAAAACCAGACATCCTGCAGCAATGCCGGACCGCGTGGTCCGGCGGTCATGATGTTCTGGTTGTCGACGACGGGGGCGCCGTTTCTAGTGGTGAGTTTTTTCTTATCTGTCATAAATAACCTCCATGCTATGGCCTTTTTTATGTGTCAAACACTGGCCTTGTTGATAAGGATAGAAGTTCTTAATGGGCAGCTAAACAAAGCTTATTATGCTTTTATTTTTTGACCAATTTCCCGACCATAGGCTTGGGCCAATTGCGCATCGCCAAGCGATGCGGGAGATTTTATTCGCAAGGCGCTATTAACCATTTTCATGTTAAAAATATTTTGCATGGTCTGGTAAATTCGGTCTGGGGCTTCTCCGCTCCACCCATAAGACCCAAAAGCACCGCCAATCTTTCCATCGAGATTAGCTTTTTCTGCCATAAAGAGCATGGTTTTCATGGCTTCCATCATTTCTCCGTGATAGGTGGCGGAGCCAAAAGCATATCCGTCGTATCCAACAAGTTCCGACGTGTTCTTAATACTTTTAACATCGGCAACCTTTACCTCCAACCCGGCCGCTTTTATTCCTTCCGCAATGTGGTTAGCGATCTCTTTGGTTTTTTCACTCCGCGTAGCATAGACCACGAGTGCTTTCGGCATACGCTATCCTCCTTTTATTTTAAAATTATTTTTTAAGCGATGATAATGTGGCGCTCAAAGAAACAATGTGTTTCATCTCTTCTTTTATTATTTCTTCAATCCTGTCCCGATAGGTTTTATTATTTACCCCATTTTTCATGCCGAGGTAGAATACGATGGATTCCTTTTCCAAGTCAAGGGCAACGTTGAGAATGCCTTCCATGTTCTTTTGATCTTTAATGCGCGTTACCGGATCAGATTTCCTGTCAAAAACATGTCCATCGGCCCAGGCCTTAAGATATGACGAGGCTTGTTCGTCAGCATTAAAATCAATTTCCTCTTTCTTAAGATTCGCTCTCATCTTTGCGAATAATTTTTCGTGCCCATCTTCCATTGTTGCGAGTTTCTGCAGAAGTTCACGAACCCCTGCATCTTGAGCTCCTTGAGCGGCCTGGCGATAAAATCGTGCTCCGTTTCTTTCAATTTGCTCGGCCATTTCTAATATTTCATCAGGATTGAAAAAGATGCTCATGAAGGGTCCTCCTTTTACTTTTCGAAATCACAATGATTATGCTAAGCTTTCCATAACCCATGCAGATTACAGTATTCCCGTGCAATAATGTTGTTAGCCTGGATTGCAAACGTTGCTTCCGGCGCATCACCTGGTTTAAGAAATTGGCGATAGGCTTTGCCATCTGCGATTATTTCGATCCACTCAATATAGTGCTCCTCCACCATAGGGTGGGCGACGCTGCCCACTTTGACCTTCACCCCGGTCGATGTCTTTTCAATCACCGGTACATGTTTCTCGCGAGCAGCATCCACGGTGTTTTCGACAAAAAGTTTCATGGGCTTCCCGCAACATACTAGTTCTCCTTTGCCCTCATGGAGTAACTCCACGATATTTCCACAAACTTCACATTTATAAATTGATAACTGGTTAGCCATAGGTAGTCTCCTTTCTCATGAATTATAGTTATTGTGCTTTATGGGTTTGCTCCGCCATGCGTTTCATCGAAGGGTTTTTCGGCGACACCATAAACCGATTCATTATGATCTAAAGATTTATTAGTTCATAGGGCTTAGCCCGCAAAGTCCATTCACTTTGCGGAAATTCTTTCCTGAGACTATCCAGCCCTTCACGCAATGGTTTCGGGTTATGACTGGAAAGATACTGCGCGACTCCCAGATAAAAAATTGCTTCTGGCACCGCACAGGTTCCTTTATATTTTTTGGTTACATCATTGAGACACTTTATAGCCAGATCATAATTTTTCAAGGCCATCTCAGCTTTAGCTCCATCCAGGATGATTCGGGCACATAGGTCTTCAGGTGTTAAAAATCCGGTAAAGCGATAATGCTCTCTTCCTTCACCGTCCCAAATGGTAATCGTAGGAGTCCAGGTTACCAAATGCTTACCAAAAAGATCTCCTTGTTTGTCGCCGGAAATTCTTACCGGAATGAACCAATCCGTTACGACCTTAACCACCTTCTCATTTTTCCAGGAAACAGCATCCAGCTGCTGGCATCCAACTCACCCCGGGTTAAAAAAATCTACTAAAACCAGTTTCTTTTCTTCTTTTGCCTTTTTTACCGCTTTTTCGATCGAGTCTCCCCAGCTTATCATGGTAAGCCTCCTTTATAAAAAAACGTTTGGAAAATTTTTTCTTTAAGCCAGCTTTTCAAACTGGCTTTTACTTGCTCCACAGACCGGGCAAACCCAGGTGGCAGGGATATCCTCAAAGGCAGTTCCGGCGGGAATTCCGCCATCAGGATCGCCTTTTTCAGGATCATAGATATACGCACAGACCGAACATTTGTATTTAGCCTTTGAGACCGGCTTTTGCTCTACGTTAACATAGGTGGCGGCAGTTTTTGGTGTCGTCCCTCGCTTTACTTGGTGGTAGTAGGCATAGGTCATAGGTTCGCCTTGCTTGAGGATTCCAGCATCTGTAATCTCACCGATGAAAATAGTATGTGTACCAACATCAATGTCTTTAATTATTTTTGCTTCTATTGAGGCAAGAGCATTATCTAAAAGCACGGGAGCTTGAGAGCTGCCGATCTTGAAGGTTACCCCCTCGAACTTATTTTGATCTCGGCCGGACTTAAAGCCGAAGGTGCCAATAAAATTCAAGGGAGTGTCTTGCGAGAGTATTGCGATTGAAAAGACTTTACTTTCTTTTATGTATTCGTGCGTTAAGTTTTGTTTGTTGATACTTATGGCGATCGTTGGCGGCTCTGAAGTAATTTGCATTACGGCATTAGCAGTCTGGCCATTAATTTTATCTCCCTTTTTCGAGCAAATCACATAGAGGCCATAACTTAATTTAAACAATGCGGTTAGATCCATTTTTTATCCTCCTTAATAATTAATTATATTGTTTAAATAAAATGCTTCTCATATGCTTAGCTGCTTAATGCGGCATCAATTCGGGCACTATCGAAACCAACGATGACCTCTTTCCCAACTAAAATAACCGGCACACTTCGAGCGTTCGACAGTCTCATCATTTCTTTGGCAGCCTCTTTATCTTTCCCCACGTCAAACTCCTGGTAGGTGATACCCTTTTGCGAAAGATACTCTTTCGCCGTTTTACAGTGGGGTCAGGTGGGAAGCGTATAAACCTTCACGTCTTTTTCCATAACAAACCTCCGCTTAAACTATCTTGAGATTATTGATTAAGTTTTTCAAGGGCTGTGGCAAGCTCATCGAGTGGTGGCCGTTGATTAATGTCGTGAACATCCGTATGTCGGATGACACCATGTTTATCAATGACAAAAAGCGCTCGTTCGCTGACTCCATTTGACCGGAGGACGCCATACTTTGATGCTACTGCACCATGGGGGTAAAAGTCCGAAAGCACCGGAAACCATAACTTCTCACCCGGATTGCACATTTGTTTAGTCCAGGAATAGAGAGTAGGAATATTATCAACCGTAATGCCGAGAAGGACGGCGTCATTTTTAACAAAAAGATCGTGGGCAATATTATACCCTGGCCATTGATCTGAGCAGACCGGTGTCCAAGCAGCAGGAACAAAGGAGATGACAACGTTCTTTTTCCCTCGATATTGGCTCAGCGTTATGGTTCCCCCGTCAACCGCAGGGAGGGTAAAATCAGGCGCTTTATCTCCAGCTTTGAGCGTGAGAACACTGTCGCGAGGCTTGAGCTTTCCGACGGGATAAATATTGTCTTTAAAACTACTTGATTGAGCATAAACGTTATTGGTTCCCAAGAAAACCATAAGAAGACTAAACAACCATAGGCTGAGTACATATTTTCCCTTGCTCATTGTTTATCCTCCTGTTTTAGTCCCGAGAGGTTAAGGATTTCAGATAAAAAATTAGCAGCGTCAGTTAATTCACCTGATTTAAAATAAAACTGTTCAGCAGTTCCGTCGCGATTAATCTTAGCGCCGATGAACGTAGGGGTGCTGGACGCCCGAAGCATCTTACTGATGGAACTGTCTTGATCAGGAAAAAGGGGAAAGGGAATTCCATACTTGTTTTTAAACAAATCAACTTCATAAGGGCTATTGCCTATCCCGATACCGATTATTTTAATTTTTTGTTTTAAATCCGTTCGGCCCTGAATGGTCTGAAAAAGGTCATTAACGAAAGGGGCTGAGCGCTGACAATGGGGACAGTACATGTTGAAGACCTCAATGATAAGAACAGGACTGTTAATTTGCGTAACCTTAAAGTTCCCGGGACCAGAAACTCCCAGGTAGTTTTTCTCCCATGCGTTTTGCGGAACGGGAAACTCAAATACCGGCAAGGTTGTTTTAGGGGGCGAGGGTTTTGTCGGAGCAATGATTGATGATGATTTGGTTTCGGAAGAAACGCATCCAAAAGAAAATAAGAGGATAAGAATAAATAGCACGATACCGCTGTGAGCCTTACGAATTTTGTGGCCTGGATGCGGGCGAGACATCGTTTTTTTCTCCTTTTTCCTGTTGTATCATTATATTTAGTTTATTTTTGCCTTATGAACGCACAAGGCTGAATTGAAACGAGCATTTTGTTGAGTGCAAAGCCCTCTTTTTTAAAAATTAAGGTTTCTTACAGTTGGCACAAAGTCCTAAAACTTCTAACCGGTACCCCATGATTTTATAATCAGTAACGGGGCGAAACGTTTCTTCGACGACTGGTAAGGGCTTAATCAGAACATCTTCTACGCGGCCACAATTCAAACAACGAATGTGGTAATGATTTTCAAAATTTCCATCATACCGTTTTTGCCGGCCCGACCAGTCGAGCTTTTGAATCATCCCATTTTCAGAAAGAAGCTCGAGATTGCGGTATACCGTTCCTAAACTTATCCGGGGTAACCGTTGTCGCACCATCAGAAAAACTTCATCAGCAGTAGGATGCGAAACCGCCTTCTTGAGTTCTTCTAAAATCACCTGCCGCTGTTTGGTGATAAAAATTTTTGCGTCTGATTTCAACTTGCATTCCTTTTAGAAACAAAAGGACACATTATGGGTCCTTTTGATTTACTATCATTCAACCGGAAGAAAACTTTTTCTGGACGCTCCGCAAATAGGGCATCTCCAATCTTCGGGTAATTTATCAAAAGGAGTGTCCGGCAGAATTTTTCTTTTTTTGTCGCCCTGTGCAGGGTTATAAATATATCCATAATTTCCGGTTTGGCATATCCACATAATTTCCTGTTTTTCCTTTTAAATTTTGTTAAGAGAATGAATGCCTTCTTACCGTTCAGGTTCTTTGTTTATCAATTGCGGGTCGATATTGCCGGATCCTGCCCCACCACAGTCCGGAGTGTAGCAGGTGATGTCGATAAAACTGCATTCTTTTTGACAAGATGGGCATTTGCTTGGTGGAGTATTATCTCGGAGGATGTAGCCACATTGATTGCATTTCCACGAGTTTTTCATTGCGTTCTCCTTTTGCATTTTTTTTTAGGCATAGAAAAATTCCTTCATCCCAAATTATCTATATTTTACCAATTTTCCGATAAAAGTTCAAAGTACGCTTGGGGATGAACACAAGCTGGACATTCCTCGGGAGCGTCCATCCCTTCATGGACATAACCGCAGTTGCGGCACTTCCTTAAAACAACTCAATATTTCTTAGAAACTTTTTCTTCTTTAATATTTTTCAGAAGATCCCGATAACGTTTTCCATGCTGTTTTTCCGCGCGGGCTATGTTTCTAAGAACCTTGGTAATTTCAGTAAAATCTTCTGTGTCTGCAAGGAAACCGACAGTAACTTCATCATCTTCCCCTTAAAGAAACTTAAAAAACCTTTTGGCATGCTCTTTTCATCGGCTGCAGTTTCGATAAAGAAGGAAGATATCTGTTCAAAATTTCCTTTTTTTGCTTGGGAAGCAAAGAAAGAATAACTGTTTCAAGCTGGTGCCCCACCAGGAAGTGCTGTCAATAAAAATTTTTCAGTTTTGTTGCCTTTTAATTGCCTTATGGTTTTAAATTAAGATTAATAATAATTACTATTATTAAACAATTTTTTAATTTTGTCAACTTCCTTTTAAAACAATATAAAAAAATTTTTAATTTTTAGTGAATTACCCCGCCCACAGGGCGGGGCATCTTAAAATAGTTTTAATTAAGCTTAGGTGATTTCTCGTGTTCACGATGGTATTTTATGTATTTTCTAATCACTTCTTTTGTCACCTTATCCCCAACCGTTCGCACAAAATATC
>Ga0182021_10003253_pt1 | contig 19115 bp, 18 predicted proteins | sample 612E3MmetaG_FD_120493 | JGI IMG/M metagenome (GOLD analysis project Ga0182021, IMG submission 120493) | Permafrost microbial communities from Stordalen Mire, Sweden - 612E3M metaG (Illumina Assembly) | ecosystem: Environmental > Terrestrial > Soil > Wetlands > Permafrost | place: Sweden... | reverse complement strand
CCTCCGGTCAGAAGAGCGGTCATGTTTCGGTGGACGAGACGCCCGGACGGCAAGGCGCGACGAGAGCGCATACTCGACGTATGTAATCGAGGAGCAACGCAGCCGGCCGGGATGGATCGGCCGGCCAAACGTGGCCGAAATTCTGACCGGAGGCACTAGGTGCTGCCCGCCCGGATCTCTTCGCTCAGGTCCAGCTGTTCGAAAGATAGCGCGAACGCCAGCAGGTCATCGAGAGCCAACTGGCCCTCTTCATCGGCCACCGCGCGTCCAATCCGCAGCAGATCGCCGCACATCACCAGCGCCAGGCGCGAGGCCATTCGGCGCAGGCCTCTGGCCCAGGCGGTCAGATTGATGGACCCGTACTTGCGCACAAGTTGCTGGCTGACCTCTGCAATGCGTGTGCGCGCAGGTGCATCGAGAGCGGCGATGGCATCGCGCGCGCCTTCGTAGGCTGGTCCCTCCAGGCGCAGCGACCCGCGGGTCAGAGCGAGAGCGGCGATGAAATAGGGGCGCAACTGGCCACCCGAACGTACCGAGCCGGCCAGTCGCCCAGTCGTGGCCAGCGCCAGGGCGCGGCCCAGCCTGAACCCGAGCTCTACCGAGTCGGACTGCTCCAGAAGCGTCGGGCCGCACAGAAGTGAGGCCGGCTGCAGGTGGGCCATGCGTGCCTCACCCACCAGCCCCGGGTGGCGCAGCACCGCCGGTTCGCCAATTTCCAGAAGGTCGCAGAAGGTGACCAGCACGCCTCGGAATAGCGCCGGTTGCTGGCTGGGAAGAACCGACGCCTCGCTCTTGAGTCCCAGCTCGGCCATGGTGACCGGCGGAAGAACCCCGGTTTCGACCAGGAGTGCGATCATCGATTCGACTTCCGCGAACTCTGGGCTGTAGCCGACGCGGCTGGGCCAATCTGCGGGGAGCTTGTTCGAGATCCGACCCAAGACCGAGGGACGGCTTTGGCTGGCCAGCTCCGCGATCTTTTCGTCGCCCAACCCGCGCAGCACCATGGCCGTCGCTACCACCTCTGCCGCGTGATTCAGCCCTCGATCCAGGAACAGTTTCACTATCCGCTGCCCCGAACCGCCGTCTTCGGGATGGAGCTCCCACTCCGCCGTGATCGCACGCGCCATCTCACGCCAGCGAGTGGGATCCTCCGCATTCAGCTCAGCCGACTTTCTCAGAATGCCTACGTCGTCGGGCGCCAGGCGCGCCGCCATGTCGTATGCGATGCGTGCAGAAAGCCGATCACCCAGTTGGTTCTCGTAGAGGTTGGCCAGCTCGCACCACAAGCGTCGCCGCAAGGGCTGGGTGCGGTCGCCCAGAGCCGCGACGAGCTTGCGCATGAACCCCTCCGCGCCCTTGGGATCGTTGAGTCGTTGATAGGCCTGCAGCAACAACTCGACGGCGTCAGGCTGGAGTGGCTGCAGCTCGAGGCTCCGCTCCAGGTGCTTGCGGGCCGTGGCCGCGTCGTTCTCCGTGGCGGCCAGGTGGCCAAGCATGGTATGCGCCTCAGCCAGATCGGGATCGAGCGCAAGGGCTTGCAAGAGGGTGTCGCGGGTTGTGCCGGCCCACTCCGGACCGAAGGCGACGAATTGGGCCCAGCCCAAGTAGGCGTGATACAGCGCCTGGTCCGGCCGGGCGCGCACCGCGGCCTCGAACTTCGGTAGGGACTCGGCGGCCTGGTCAGTGTTGAAGAGACGCAGGCCCTCGCCGAAAGCCAGCTCGGCACCCAGAGGATCCGACTCGGGCGACGACGAGGGCGCCAGGGTTCGGTCGTAGCCCTGGCGCAGTTGCGGATTGGCGAGAACCCTGGCCGCTTGGTCGATGGCCGCGCGCAGAGCATCGAGTCTGGCCTGATCGGCAGAATCCAGGTGGAGCCCGGCCACGGCAGCAGGTGAGAACTCGTTGGCTTTGGCCGCACAAACGGCCACAACTTCCGCAGTCGCGGCATCGCGGGACACGCCCAGCGCTTCGTAGAGGCTGTTGCCACGGATGCTCAGATAGGTGCGCAGGAGCTTCTGTCGCAGAATCTCACTGGGCGAATCGCGGCCGGAGGATAGGGAGCCGCTGCCCACTCCGTCCCTGTCTGGCTTCAGCGTGACTGCGCGCAAACCGACGTCCAGGGCGCCGGAGTCCTGCCCATCGGCCGCCTGAGAGAAGCCACTCTGGAGATCAGCCACAGGGGTTGTGGTCTGAGGAACCTGACTGAACAGCTCATCGGGCGCGTCGGCATGGATGGCGTCGATCCGTCTACCGACCTCGGTCCCCAACTTCTCCAATGAGAGCGAGGACTGCCACGCGTTGGACGGGGGAGCTTCTTCAGGTTCTCGAACCGGGTCGCCCAGCTCGGCGAGGCCCGTTTCTAGCAGGGTGTCGATGGCGGCAATGACCAGATGGGCGTCGTCCCGCAACGCGAGCGAGCCCACGCTGGCTCCGGCCGTCAGAACTTGAGTGATGTCGGTCCCGAAGACCGCCTCGAAGCCCAGATGATGATGCGCAAAACGGCGCGTGAGCCTGACCTCACGGGCGCCATTCTGGTCAAAGCGGCCGACCAGCTTTTCGGGCGTGGCGCTGCGGAGCAGCCCCATAAAGATGATGCGCTCGACATCCAGATCGTGCTCGATGATCCGGTCGCCGAAGCTGTCGCCGGGAGCCCAGGTCCAGCTTCCTTCTTCCCAGCGCAGGCAGTCGGACACGCGCTTGCGCACCTGCGAGGACAGACACTGCAGCACTTCCTCGGGCGTCAACCAGCCGAGCTCGACCAGCACGGCTCCCATCTTGTGACCGCGGGCTTTGGTCTCCGCCAGCAAGTAGGCGAGCTGTCGATCGTCGATGATTCCTTTGGCGCAGAGTAGGGTTCCCAGGGCCTCTTGGCGCAGATTCGAGTCCGCGGCCACGACCTTGCCTTCGCGGAAGTAGATTTCTTTCCGCACCTTGCCGCGGGCCAAGGCCAGCGTGCCGGTCTGACACCCGTCGATGAGGTCGAAAAGCAGCTTGGGAACCCCTCGATCGGCCAGCGATCCCGAAGGACCTGGCAAAGGGCGCGAGGAAGGAGATGGTGGAAAGAAGCGCACGGTTTCCGTCCCGGCGGCCAAGGCGGGAGCGTCGGGCATCGAAACTGGCTGCGCGGGGGGCTGCAGAATGGGGCCAGGCGTTCGCGCGGGTGCGGGCGCACGCGGGAGCGCGACAACCGGTCGTGGTGTGTTTCCCGACGCTCGGCCATCAGCGACCGGCAGAGGAGGCCACCTCGGGGGCTCAGGGGCTTCCGCGATCGGAATGGACGGTCGGTCCGGCGTGCGCAGACAGGCCAACATCGCCTCCACGAGATCAGTTCGGGAAAACGGCTTTGACAAGAAGATTGCGCCGACGTCCTTGTGCAGGCTGACCGCCAGCGACGGATCCTTGTAGATGCCGGATATCACGATGAGCCCGACATCTTTTCCGAGAGGAGATTCGCGCACAGCTCGACAGAACGCGAAGCCATCCATGCCGGTCATGATGAGGTCGGTCACCACGATCTGCGGGCGATCGTTCGCGAACATGGCGAGGCCTTGCTCGCCACTCGCCGCTTGCGCCACCCTGGGTCCGAAAGGTCGCAGCCTGGCGTCGTCGAGGATGGCCCGCTCCATGGCACTGCGAGCCATCGGATCGTCGTCGACCAGCAGGACCGTAAATGCCATGGCCTATTCAATCTATTCGTCGGCGTCCTGGCTCCCGGGCAGTCAGGGCGTGCGCATTTCGTGTGACCTTACTTTGTGCGCTGTTCAATCGTCAGAACGCTGGGGATCTTTGACTCGTCCTGTGTGACCTGGGTCGAAGCGGGGAGGGCGGCCTTGGCCTCGGGCGCGGGGGCAAGGCCCATCTTGGCCTTCAACTCGGCCAGCGCCGTGTCGGTACCGACGCTGCCAGACTCCAAGGCCTTGAACTTCTGTTGCAAGGTGTCTCCCGTCAGCTCGTTGCCAAGCTCAACCGAGGCATCGGCTTCGGCCTCGATCTGGTCCACCCTGTTCGCCATGCGCTCGAAGGTGTCGAAGGCGCCGGTGTCCGACAGACCTTGCATTGTGTCTTGGATGGCCTTCTGAGCCTCGGCGCGCTTCTGGCGCGCGATGAGGATGTTCTTCTTGCGCTTGGCCTCCTCGATCTTGTCGTTGAGCGTGCGCAGTTGCTCCTTCAGCTTCTCCACCGCGTCCTTCTGCAGCTGCGCCTGCTTGGTGAACTCCGCCGCCTGCACCTCATGCTCGCTCTTGCGCTTCAAGGCCTCGCGCGCAAGTGTGTCGTCGCTGGCACGCACCGCCAGCATGGCCTTGCGTTCCCACTCCTGCACCAGCTCCCCTTGCTCGTCGCGCTGCTTTTCCAGGCGCTTCTGGTCCGCGATTGACACCGCCACCTGCTTCTTCGCCTCGACAAGCTGGCTCTGCATGTCGGCGACGAGCTGGTTCAGCATCTTCTGCGGGTCTTCCGCCTTGGAGATGAGATCGTTGAGGTTCGATTTGACTAGAGTTCCGAGCCGCGAAAAAATTCCCATGACTGATTTCCTTGTCGGGCGCTTGGTCCAGGTTCAGGCCGCTGCGCGAAATTTCGACAGCGTCGGATAGTGCTTACTGATGGCCATTCCCATGTCGTCCACCACCGCTTGCAGTTCGCTGAAGTCCAGATCCTCCAAGGGCAACGAATCCGTGAGCACGACCGCGTTGCCGTCGACGCCGAAGGTGGCATAGACCATCTCCTTGGCGTTGAGCCTGAGCAGGGTTTCGAAGAGGGCTTCCCGCCGGCCCTGGGGCAGGTCCATCACCTTGAGTCGGAAGACGACGACAGGGCCGGCCAGGGACACCAGAAGATTGTCGAAGCCGTCGTCCTTTATTCGCCAGACGCCGTGGCCCAGGTCTTCGTGAGTGACGCCAAGCTTGAGCAGGTAAGACTCGATATCTTCACGCGTTTTCATGGCAATCACCTTTCCTGTGGCTTGGTCGAACCCCGTGGCTTGCGAGAGGATCCCTTGCGAAGGGTAGACGATTCCGGAGCGGCCTACAAATCCGTTTTCTTGCCGTGGACGTGCGGCGGCAGTTGAAGCAGGCCCTTTCCTGTGGTAGCCGGAACCGTCCATGCCCATCGATCCTGCCGTGCTGCCGCGCCACGTTGCAATCATCATGGACGGGAACGGTCGCTGGGCGCAGGACCGTGGGCTGCCGCGTATCGAAGGCCACCGTCGGGGGGCGAACGCGGTCAGCGAGGTGGTGCGATCCGCGCGCCAGATAGGGGTCAAGGCCCTTACGCTGTACGCGTTTTCGCTGCAGAACTGGCTTCGTCCCCCCGACGAAGTCACGATGTTGATGCGGCTTCTACGCGAGTACATCATCGGCGAGCGCGCCGAGATCGTGGACAACGGCATCCGGCTGGTCACCATCGGAGACTTGGGCCGGCTGCCCGGCCTGGTGCGCGAGTCGCTCGATGACCTGGTCCGCGATTCGGCTGGCAACCAAGCCATGACCCTGTGCCTGGCTCTCTCGTACGGGGGCCGCGAATCAATTGTCGCCACGACCCGCGCCCTGTGCGAGGCGGTGAAACAGGGCACACTTTCGCCCGGCGACATCACAGAGGAGAGTTTTCAGTCAGCCATGCAGACCGCTGGCCTCCCCCAGCTCGATCTTCTCATCCGCACCTCGGGGGAGGTTCGGCTGTCGAACTTCTTGCTCTGGGAATCGGCCTACACGGAGCTCTACTTCACCGACACCCGGTGGCCCGAATTTGGTCGCGACGAGTTCATGCGTGCGCTGGAGTCGTACCGAGGGCGCGAGCGCCGCTTCGGCCGCACGCGAGAGCAGCTTCGGCGGCTGGGGTAAGGTCTAGGGTGTGAAGCCGGACCGGAAGAACCTGCTCGTCCGGATCGCCTCGGCGTTGGTGGCTCTACCCATCGTCGGCGTGCTCGTGTTCTGGCGTGAGCCTCTGGGCATGACGGCCCTGTGTCTCGTGGTGGCAGTTCAGGCTCTGCGCGAGTACACATCCATGACCATGGCTGCCCGGCCCAAGGCCGAGCGCGCAGGTGTGGTGCTGATTGGCGCGGGCTTGTACCTGGCGCTTACTTTCCGGCCCGACCTAGGCGCGACGTGGTTCTTGGCCGCCACGATCGCCGTGGCCATCTTGATATTGGTGCGCGCGGTCGACCTTCCGGCCGCAGGGGCGCGGCTCTACGCCGCGGAATTCGGCGTGTTCTACATCGGTGGATTGCTTGCCGCCTTGGCTCTTCTGCATGGCAGTCCAGGGCCGGCGTGGGTCGCGTTGGCCATCGCGGTAACCTTTGGCAACGATACCGGCGCCTACTTCGTGGGGCGGGCGTTTGGGCGGCACAAGCTGGCGCCAACCCTTTCGCCGGGAAAAACCGTTGAAGGCGCGCTGGGTGGACTGGTGGCCGGCCTCACTGTGACATTCGTGGCAGGGTGGACTTTCATGCCTGCGCTAACCATCTATGACCGCGTGATTATTGGTCTTGTATCCGGCGTAGTCGGGCCGGCGGGTGATCTGGTCGAGTCGCTCATCAAGCGCACGGCGGGTGTCAAAGACTCCGGCCGCTGCATTCCCGGCCACGGCGGCGTCCTCGATCGCATCGATGCGCTGCTGTTCGTCGGCGCCTATGTTTACCTACACGTCAACCTTCTCCGCTGCTGAGCCCCAATACGGCAAAGCCCCCGTGGTTATCCACGAGGGCTGCCAAAATACTAAGCGAGGCTGGTTAAGCTTGGCTAGATATGTTAAGCGGTTGAAGAATCAACCGCGAGTTCAGGCCACACCGGCTTGCGCCGGTGTGTTGGGAGGAGACGCAACTCTCGGAGTTAGTGCCGCCGTTCGTTGCTTGCCGAATATGGCTAGCAACGCTCGTGCCGGCCTGGACGCGGGCTCTCGCTTGACTCGGAACTGTTTGAATTTTTGAGGGTTTCATGTTACATGCGGTAAAACGACGAGACACTGATGGTCTGATACCCCTGACATTGACGTCAGGGTTGTCGAACCTAGATGCCGGTTTTTCACAGTCCTAAATGACTGACAGCTTTCTGGTCATCAACGCGGACGGCCCCGAGACTCGCGTTGCGCTAGTGGAGGACGGCCTGCTGGCCGAGCTCTACATCGAGCGCAAACAGGAACGTGGCATCGCGGGCAACATCTACAAAGGCCGGGTCGAGCGAGTCTTGCCGGGGATGCAAGCGGCCTTTGTCAACATCGGTTTGGAGAAATCTGCCTACCTGCACGTGTCGGACGTGCGCGGGACACCCGACGATCTTCGCCGGTTGGTTTCGGCCGGTGAAGCACAAGGGCGTGCCAGCGCCCAGGACGACGACGAAGACGGCGAGCCGTCGGGGCCATCGGGCGGCGCGCGCATCGAGGATCTACTGAGAGAGGGTCAGGAGATCGTCGTTCAGGTAACCAAGGAACCCATCAGTACCAAGGGCGCTCGGGCGACTCGCTACATCTCGCTGCCGGGCCGGCATCTGGTGTTCATGCCCACGGTCGAACACGTGGGCATCTCGCGGCGCATTTCCTCGGACAAGGAGCGGCGCCGCCTGCGCGAGATCATCGACCAGATGCGGCCGCCAGGGACGGGCTTCATCGTGCGCACCGTCGCGGAGAACGTGCCGGAGAAGGATCTCCGCGCGGACATGGACTTCCTCATCAAGCTGTGGAATGAGATTGTTCGCCGTACCCAGAACAGTCGTTGTCCCGCTCTCATCTACAACGATCTCGATCTCCTGCTGCGCACGGTGCGCGACATGTTCACCCCCGAGGTGGGCAAGCTGATCATCGACTCCCGCGCCGAATACGACAAGATCAAAAAGTTCATCGCGGCGTTCATGCCGGACTTCACCGGGCAGATCGACCTCTACGACGGACCGGAGCCTATCTTCGACGGCTACGGTATCGAGATCGAAATAGACCGGGCGCTGGAACGCAAGGTATGGCTCAAGTCAGGCGGCTATCTCATCGTCGACGAGATGGAGGCCCTCACGGCCATCGACGTCAACACCGGACGCTTCGTGGGCAAGAAGAATCTGGAAGACACCATTACCCAGACCAACCTGGAAGCCTGTCGCGAGGTGGCCGAGCAACTGCGCATCCGCTCTCTCGGCGGCATGATCGTGGTCGACTTCATCGACATGGACCGCGCGTCCAACCGCGACCGGGTCACGCGCGCTTTCAACGATCACTTGCGTCGCGATCGATCAAAGGCGGCGGTTACTCGCATCTCCGAGTTGGGTCTGATCGAGATGACCCGCAAGCGAACGCGCGAATCGCTCTTGCACGCGCTGACCGAGCCCTGCGAACACTGTGAGGGCAAGGGCTACACCAAGTCGCGGCGGACCGTGGCCTACGAGCTGCTGCGGGAGCTGAGGCGGCAGGGCAACATGATCGAAGGGGACACCGTGCTCATCGAAGTGCACCCCGACGTCGCGCAGGTGCTCGCCACCACGGATCACGGGTACCTGGAGGATATGGAGAAGCGCCTGCAGAAGCGCATCATCGTGAAGGCGCGTGGCTCGTTCGCGCTGGAGGATTTTGAGTTGCGTTCTCCCACGCAGAAGACGCCACTCGATCGCTCGGATGCCGACCGCGAAGGAGATCGCGCTGATCGGAGGCGCCGCCGCCGCAAGAAGCTTGGCCCACCGGCCGAGGTCGAGGCCATGCTGGAAGAGGAAGAACGCAGCAACGCCGCCGACCGCGAGGTGATCGGAGGGGAGAGCGCGCCGGAGACCCGCGATGACGAACGTGCGCGGGAGCGTCGAGACGCAGAAGCGGCGGCGGGCAATTCCGCGGCCGATCTCTCGCCCTCGGGTGCCGCGCCAGAATCTCCCAGCAGCCTTCCTTCTTTTGAGACTCCGCAGGTCGCGTCCGAAGCCCACGCGGTTCCTGCTGGCTCCGACGACACCAAGCCACGGAGCTGATGGTTGTGCCGTCAGCCAGTCGATGGCGATGTACTTTGCCTACGATGTAGCAAAAGGTCTTACCTTTACCGAGGTGTAGTTATCCACAGGAAAAGTCAAGTAACTTCAAAGTGATAGAATTTTGATCAACAGCCTGCCGGTTGTTACGATCGCGGAATCAAACGTGAGAAAAGAACGTTCTGCGATGCGACTAGGACACGGCAAGATGCTCAATGGAGGTGCCGAAGCCACACCCACGGGGGCTGAGTCGGCCTACGTCGATGCGCGGCAGCTGACCTTCCGCTTTGCCGATTCCGACGACGCAGATGGCGCCTATTTGGCGCCGGTATCGCGTTGGGCCGCGCGAGCAACGAGCCCGGGCCGGGTCGTCAGGATCCCGGCTTGCGGTCGCTCACTTGAGGAGATTCGCCTGGAGCAGGCCGTGGCTGCCCACCTGCCACCGGGCCATGGTCTGCGCCTCGCTCTGACCGATAATCACTACAACATCGTGGCGGTGCGACGTGACCCCTCGACCTATGTGGTCAGGATTCACCGCATATTCGCCGGCGCCGAGCCTCGGCTGGTGCGGGCCGTGGCGCGCTACGTGGTCCACAACGACCGGCGCGCCTCCGGCGTTCTTGGGGAGTTCATCGAGCGCCACGAGCACATCATCAGCCGGACGCCGCGCCGGCCGCGCCTGGTGAAACTGCGGGCGGCGGGACGCGTCTACGACCTGCAAGACATCTTCGATCGCCTGAACCAGCAGTACTTCGAGGGAACATTGCGGGCGCAGATCACTTGGGGGCCGGCGGTTTTCCGCGCGCAGCAGCGATCCATCAAGATGGGCAGTTTCTCAGTCGAGGACCGCATCATACGGGTGCATCCGGCGCTGGACCGCGCCGAGGTGCCGCTCTTCTTCGTCGAGTGGATCGTGTTCCACGAGATGCTCCACGGCAGGCACGAGATCCGCCGCAGTGGAAGGCGACGCTGCTTCCATCCGCCTGAATTTCTCGCCCAGGAACGGGAGTTTGCCAACTACCAGCGCGCCTCCACTTGGGAGAAGGAGAACGTCGATCGCCTGTTTGGGAGATAGAGCGATGACTCTGTCATCTTGGCAGCGTGGAGGATGTTTTTTGGCCAGAGAGTCGCTGGTGGGTCCGGGCTCGGCCAAGGACGGGCGTGGCCGCGGGTCTTTCGTGCTGGAACGATTGATGCTAGTTCCCTGGAAGCGCATGACAACGTCAAGACTCGGTGCACTGGCGGTCGTATTTGCAACGGCCATGGTTGGCTGCGGTCACACTCGGTTTCTGTCCGGAACCAACATCCCGGCCACCGAGGACAACCTGGCCGTGGTCGAGACCATCGAGCAGTATCGAGCCTTCCTCATCGAGAAGAACATTGATGGGCTGCTGCTGCTGGCGTCGAAGAAGTACTTCGAGGATGGGGGCACGCCCCAGGCGAACGATGACTACGGCTATGAAGGTCTGCGTGCGATCCTGACCAGTCGTCTAGGGCGTGTGCAGTCCCTGCGCTATGACATCGAATACCAGAAGGTCACGCTGCGTGGCGATCAGGCTGAGGTCGATGCATTCCTTAACGGCGCATTCGAGCTGCAAAGCGAGACCGGCGAACGCTACCGTCGCGTCAATGATCACCACAGGTTCGTGCTGGAGCGACAGTCCAACGGCAAGTGGCGCTTCTTGAACGGAATGTAGGGCATGCGCAGCCGGTAGCGGCGCTACAGCCGGTACACCAGGAGGCGCGTTTCAAGCGGGCCGTTCCACAGACGGTGGGAGATTTCGTGTTTGCGCCGGATAGCACGCGCAAGCAGAGGGTTGCCACACAGAATGACTGCGCTCCACCCGCGCATCCGGTCCAGGGCGTGGGCGATGGCGGCGTAGAGCTCGTCCAGTGGTTGCTCTGGGTCCGGACCAGGCAGTCGCTCGCCGTAGGGTGGGTTCATGCAGATGGTCCCGGGCGGCTCGCGCGACACCAGCGTTGCCACATCAGCGACCTCGAACAGGATGTCCTCGGCCACCCCGGCGGCCTGCGCATTCCGGCGCGCTGACTGAATCGCCGAGGTCAAGACGTCACGGGCCAGGATGGGGCAGGGGGCTTTGGCCAAGCGGGCGTCTTGCGCGGCTTGCTTGAGTCGCGTGAACACCGGGAGATGGCTCTGGTCAGCCCATCGCTCGAAAGCGAAGGCGCGGCGCAGGCCCGGGGCGATGTTTCGGCTGGCCAGCGCGTGCTCGATGGCCAACGTTCCCGTGCCGGTCATGGGATCGACAAAGGGCTGCTCGGCCCCTACGCCGCCCAGGGCGAGGACTGCCGCAGCTAGGGATTCCTTGAGGGGAGCGTCGGCCATGGCCACTCGGTAGCTGCGCCGATGCAGCGGCTCGCCGGCCAGATCCACAAAGAGGCGTGCATCCCGTCCGCGCAGGTGCAAGACCAGAGACACGTCGGGGTTCTTCACGTCCACGTTGGGGCGGTGGCCCATGCGGTCGCGGAGCGCATCGACCACGGCGTCTTTCACCTTGAGCGCGGCGAAACCCGAATGGTGCAGCTCGGGGTTTTCGTGGGTGGTGGCCGTGACAGCCAGGGTGGTCTTGTTGCTGAAAAAGCGGTGCAGGTCGGCCGCGCGCGCGCCGGCGTAGAGGGTGTCGGCGTCGAAAGCGGGAAAGCTGCCCACTTCGAGCAACACGCGCATGGCCACGCGCGACCAGAGACACACCTTCATCGCATCTTCCATGGTGCCGTCAAAAGAGACGCCCCCGGTGGCGCCGCGGGGCGCATGGATGCGCTGGACCACCAGCTCGCGGCGGAGCGCACCCTCGGTGCCCCTGGCGCAGGTCACGAAGAATCTCATCGTCCCAGGACCTACCAGGTGGCGTCGGGTGCGTCGAGGGCAGGTTTGCCAAGGCGCGATTGCTGGTTCTTGACCAACGGTCCTGTGCCGTGGCCTCTGATTGCCCACAGAACGGGCTGTGCGTTTCCGAAACAGATTTCGGCTGGCCTCATGGCTATTGCGTGACCAGCAAGTGCGCCACCAGCGCCGACTGTGCCGCGGGCACCGCGTGCACGGGCAACGATCCCGATGGTGTGTGCGCCTTGCGCTGCACCGGCGACACCGACTGTCGCACGGGCTATCACTGCAACCCGGCGGGCCGCGCTGGCGAGAACGTGTGCATCCCCCACTGCACCAGCGACAGTCAGTGCGAGAACCTGACCTGTCACATCGGCACGGGGCTCTGCTGATTCGAAGCCTTCCGCGCAGGAGCCAGGCGCCTGAAGGCGCCCGGCCGAGTTCGCGGTTCGCCTGTTGGTCCAGACTCTAGAAGGCGTAGATGAAGCGGCCGAGAACGTCGAGGTACGCCATGTTACTACCGGTGTGGAAGGCGATGGGGATGTCGATGCCGACGGCGGCAAACATGTGTGGCGCGAGCTTGAACTTCACGCCACCCTCCAAATCAAGCAGAAATGCCGTGTCGCTGTTGCTGAGGCCTCCGCAGGTCTCCGTCCCCGACACGCTCAGGCCGCAGACGGTCCTGGATATCGACCAGTAGTCAAAACCGAGCCCCGCACTTTCCGAAACTCGGTCACCATTCGCTATCCCGACCCGCTCACCTCCGCCAATTCTCCTCCCTCATGAATTGGGCCATCGACACGCAGATAGGCTACATAAATGTCAATTAGTACCCTATACCCGGCGGCGAACTGGTTCGCGCGTGGGGGCCGCTAGAGCGCCGATCGGTGCTCTAGAAGATGGCGCCGCCGCCGAACATCATGTCGTAGCGGATGCTGGTGGAGGACGCGACGCCGATGTCGAGAGTGAAGGGGCGGAAGGAGACCAGCCAGCGGTTGTCGAGCACCAGCCGCCCCTCGAAGCCGATCTGCATGTCGAAGAACGAGGCGCTCGATCTGCCCCCATCACAGAACGGCCCGAGTATGGTCTGCTCGCAGCCTCCCCCCGCGGAGCCCGCGTACAGGTAGCCGATCATGAAGCTCGGCGCCAGGTACAGCCCGAGGTTGTGCACCGGCTGAATGTCCCAGAGGAACTTGGGGCCGAGCTCGATTGAGGTGAAGCTGTTGCCGAAGCCCTCCTGCATGTCGAAGGCGATCGCCGGACCGGCGGCACTACCCATGAGGTGGTAGCCGAAGGTCTCGATCAGCTTGAACTGGGTGCCGGAGTCCTTGACGCTGATGGCCGGACCGAGGGCCATGCTGGCCCACATCGGGTGAGTCCCGGGCGCCAACAGCGCGGGCTGAGCGTTGGCGACGCCGGACAACAGCAGCAGGGAAAGGGCAGCGATGGTGAGGACCGCTCGTCTCATCCTCTTCCTCCATCGAGATTCAGGTGGAGCGCACGATAACGGTGCAAGTGGTCGTGCGAGCAAGAGACAAGAGGACACGGCAAGTCCAACCCGGTTCAGCATCGATCCCTCCTTGGTGAGTCGTTGAGCGAGGCCCAACTATCACGCGGCGAGTTCGATTGGTCAAAGGAAACCGAACGTGTCGGGCCGTCTGCCCGAACCGGTTCCCCATCCTACCCTCAAACTGGTCGCTGGATAGGTGCAAGCAGAGCCATATTGGGACTGTTCTGGCGCCCGTGACGGCCGTCGGTGAGCGCCAAGATCCACGTTCGGCCCTGTCCTCAGAGTCCCTGCACCGGCACGGGCTGCGATCTCTGCGTGGTCGTGCCATCGCCGAGCTGGCCATAGGTGTTGTCGCCCCAGCATTGCACCGAGCCGTCTCCCAGGAGCGCGCAGGCGTACGAGCCGCCGGCAGCGACTGCGATCGCCTGCGTGATGCCGGACACGGTTACCAGACGCGCTGTGGAGAATGTCGGTCCATCGCCCAGCTGCCCGTTGTAGTCGCTGCCCCAGCAATCGATCGAACCGTCGGCCAGGAGCGCGCAGCGATGGTACATCCCGGCTGAGATCCCGATGGCTTGCGTAATGCCTGGCACCGCGTGGGCTGCCGAGGTCGGACCCATATAGCCATTCGGCGTGTCCATGACCACGAAGCCCCAGCAGTGAACCGAGCCATCCTGCACCACCGCGCAGGTGTGTTCCCAGCCGGCGGAGATGGCCACCACCGCCGACAGATCCACGATCACCGGGGTGGAACTCTGACCTGACTGCAGGACGTCGCCCAGAACACCGCTACCGCGACCTCCCCAGCATCGGGCCGAGCCGTCCCCGAGGAGCGCGCAGGTGTGGCTGGAGCCTGCTGACACGGCCACGGCCCCTTGCAACCCGACGACGGTCACCGGCGTGCTGCTGGAGGTCGTCGTGCCATCCCCAAGTTGCCCGAGGCTGTTGTCCCCCCAGCAACTGACCGAGCCGTCCCGGCCGACCGCGCAAGTATGGCCAACGCCAGCCGAGACGGCGACGGCCGCTGTCAGGCCGACGACACTGACCGGTGCCTTGGCAAAGTCGATCGTGCCATCGCCGAGCTGGCCCTGGCTGTTGTTGCCCCAGCAAGTGACCGAGCCCCCCACCAGCAGGGCGCAGATGTGGCTATTGCCCGACATGGATTCCCCTCCATCGGAGCCCACTGACAGGGCGACCGCCTGGGAGATGCCGGACACGGTCACGGGCGCGAGTCCGTAGGAGTATCCCCAGCAACGGACCGAGCCGTCGCTGAGCAGAGCGCAGGTCTGCGCGGATCCGGCTGACACGGCCACTGCCACCGTGGCTCTGCTGCCGCCAGTGCTGCTCGTGCCGCCGCCAGCAAGGGTCTGCTGGGAGGTTCCGCCGGCCGCCACTGTGCCTCCGCTGGCGGGACTCCCAGCGACAGCAGCGGCCCCAGCCGTTGTCGCGCCCTGCCCGGCGGTGCTGCTCGGCTGCTCTGCGACCAATCCCCCGCCTGCACTGACCGAGGAGCGACCGGGTAGCCTGCCCATCTCGGTCCTGCCACAAGCCGCAAGCGCGACGGCCGCGAGGACGAGCGCTACCAGTGGGCAGGCATCACGAGAGTGGCGCGTCGAAGAGCAGCCCACAGTGAGTGAGAATAGCATCCGAGAGGCATGCGGTGGGTTCCGCACGGCAGGTAGTTGGCCCGGAATCTCTCGGGCTTGCAAGTGTCAATCCCAGACTGCATGACGGTAGTTCCGCCGGATCGATCGATCCTTGGTCAGCAGCGTGGCCCCGTTGAGCGCAGCGTGCGCCACTATGAGCCGGTCGAACGGGTCGCGCGTCCAGCCCAGACCCACGGCGCCCTCCGCCACCGACGAGAAGTCCCCTTCCGCCTGGACGAGTCCGAGCTTCCGCGCAAGATCCGCGAGGACGACGCCGGAGTTTTCCGAGATGCGGCCCACTTCGTGGAGGTACTGCATTTCGAGCGCCACCATGGGCGAAATGCGCAACTCTTCGCCGGCTAGCCGACGCCGAGCGGCCGGCGAGAAACAGCGCAACTCGCCAGCGTATAGCCACACCACGACGTGGGTGTCGAGGTGGATCACGGTCGCCACTGATGTGACCAGTCAAGGTGAACCAGATCCTCAGGATCGCCCTTGATGAAGTCGGGGCGGGACACCAGGCGATCGAGCCGGCCAACCGGCTTGCCCGGCACGATGCGCAGCGTGCGGCCGCGCCGCTGGACCACCGCCGGAACCCCGGTTTCGAGCACGCCGTCGAGCACCCGGTACACGTCCGCACGCAGGCGCGACGCGGTCAGCTTGCCGGCTGGCATCTTTCGCATGGTTGCTTTCATACGTACGTACCAGGTTGGCATAGTACGTACGCATGGGCAAGTGTGGAAAGGCCTTCCCGCCGAGAGGACATTTGGCCGCCGTGCCCGCTGGCGTGCCGCCCCGGCTGCGTGCGCCGGAGCCGCGTATCCTGATTGCTCTACTTCACCCGATTCGCGGCATCGACTCTTGCTGCGGCCCAGGCGCGCTTTCCCAGCAGCAGCTTAACTTCGGCGGCGGTCTCGGCCTTGGTCTTGGCTAGCTCCGCGTCTGCGGCGGCCAATTCCTGCGCGGCGGTGTCGCGATCGATGTCGCGTGCGGGCTCGCCCCGATCCACCAGCACCGAGATCTTGTCGCTGTCTCCACTGTGCGCCACCTGTAGCACGCCGTCGCCCACGGCCAAGAAGCGCGGGCCGTCCTTGGTCCGGTAGAAGAGCACGCCGGGCTTGAGCGCGGTCATGAAGGGCACATGGCCAGGCAGCACGCCGAATTCTCCCAGGGCGCCGGGCGCGGCGATCTCGTCCACTTCGATCTGGACCAGGGAGCCGCGCGGGGTGGTGACGGTCAGGTGCATTGCTTGGCTTAGCTTTCTTTGGCCATCTTCTCGGCGCGCGCACGCACGCTCTCGATGCCGCCCATCATGACGAAAGCCTGCTCGGGAATGTCGTCGCAACGGCCCTCGATGATCTCTTTGAAGCCGCGCACGGTGTCCTTGATCTCCACGTACTGGCCGGGCTGGCCGGTGAAGGTTTCGGCCACGTGGAAGGGCTGCGAGAGGAAACGCTGGACCTTGCGCGCACGCGACACGGCCAGCTTGTCGTCCTCGGAAAGCTCGTCCATGCCGAGGATGGCGATGATGTCCACCAGCTCCTTGTAGCGCTGAAGAATGCGCTGCACGTCGCGCGCGACCTGGTAGTGCTCGGCGCCCACCACATCGGGTGAAAGGATGGTCGAGGTGGATTCAAGCGGCGAAACCGCGGGATAGAGGCCCAGAGCCGCGATTTCGCGCGAGAGCACGGTGGTGGCATCCAGGTGAGCAAAGGCCGTGGCAGGCGCCGGGTCGGTCAGATCGTCAGCGGGCACATAGATGGCCTGCACTGAAGTGATAGACCCCTTGTTGGTCGAGGTGATGCGCTCCTGCAGCACGCCCATTTCGGTCGACAGTGTCGGCTGGTAGCCGACGGCCGACGGAATGCGGCCGAGCAAAGCCGAAACTTCCGAGCCGGCCTGGGTGAAGCGGAAAATGTTGTCGATGAACAACATCACGTCCTGGCCTTCTTCGTCGCGGAAGTACTCGGCCACGGTGAGCGCGGACAGACCCACGCGGGCACGCGCTCCCGGCGGCTCGTTCATCTGGCCGTAGATGAGCGCGGCCTTGGAGATGACCGGCTCGCCGGTCGACAGCTTGGAGTGGGTCATCTCGTCGTAGAGATCGCGCCCTTCGCGCGTGCGCTCGCCCACGCCGGCGAACACCGAGAAGCCGCCGTGCTTCTTGGCCACGTTGTTGATGAGCTCGAGGATGACTACGGTTTTGCCCACGCCGGCCCCGCCGAACAGCCCGATTTTTCCGCCGCGCCGGTAGGGCGCCAGCAGGTCCACAACCTTGATGCCGGTCTCGAACATCTCGACCTTCACCGATTGATCCACGAACTTCGGTGCCGCCCGGTGGATGGGCAGGAACTTGGTGGCCGGAACCGGACCGCGTTCATCAACCGGCCGGCCCACCACGTTGATGATGCGGCCGAGGACCTCGCGGCCCACCGGCATCATGATTGGCGCGCCGGTGTTCTTCACCGGCATGCCGCGCACCAAGCCGTCGGTGGTGTCCATGGCCACGCAGCGCACGGTCTGCTCGCCCAGGTGCTGCGCCACCTCGATGACCAGGTTGTCCGGCGTGGCGTCGATGGCGGGATTGCTCAGGGTCAGCGCCGTGTAGATCTCGGGCAGGCCCGCACTTTCGAACTTCACGTCCACCACCGGTCCGATGACCTGGACGACTTTGCCTTGCTGATTGCTGGTGTTTGTCGCGATCATAATCTTCGACCTCAGGTTCGGGACTTCAGCCTTTGAGCGCCTCGGCGCCGCCCACGATCTCCATCAGTTCTTTGGTGATGGCCGCCTGGCGGGCGCGGTTGTACTGCAGGGTCAATCGGTCGATCATCTCGGTGGCGTTCTTGGTGGCGTTTTCCATGGCGGTTCTGCGCGCGCCGAATTCCGAGGCGATCGATTCGAGCAAAGCGGCGTGGATCTGCATCTCGACGTAGAGAGGCAGAATCCAGTCGAGAATTTCGTTCTTGCTCGGCTCGTAGAGGAAATCCTGTCCCCCGCGGCCGGCCGCGCTGGGCGCGACCGGCAAGAGGGATTCGATGGTGATCTTCTGCGAGACAATGGAGCGGAACTGGTTGTAGACAAGGACAACGCTGTCCACGCGGCTGCTCAAGAAATCGTCGGTGAGCGTGGCGGCCAGATCCTTGGCGCGCTGGACAGCCGTGTCGCCCGTGGGGCCGGGCAGGTCGCCCTTCATGGGAAGCTTGCGCCGGCGGAAAAAGTCGCGGCCCTTGCGGCCTACCACCAGGTAGCTGACCTCGTCGGCTTCGCCCGCCTGGATCTTGTCGTTGCCCCAGCGCTGAGCCGCGCGACACACGTTGCTGTTGAAGCCGCCACAGAGCCCGCGATCCGAGGTGATGACCACCATGACAACCCGGCGCGCATCTCGCTGCTGCAGCAGCGGGTGCGACTCGCCCCCGGCGCGCGACGCCACTTCGGCCGTGACCTCGGCCAGCGAGCGGGCGTAGGGCCGCGCGGCTACCATCGCGTCCTGCGCCCGGCGCAGCTTGGCCGCCGCCACCAGCTTCATTGCGCTGGTGATCTTCTGCGTCGACTTGACCGACGCGATGCGGGTGCGGACGGCTTTCAGTGATGCCATGGAATGATTAGGTTGCCGCCTGCAGGGTGGCTGCGAACTCCTTGGCGAACTCGGCCAACACGGAACGCATCTGGGTGGCCAGGCCGTCGAAGGCCTTGCTGTCGGTGCCTCTGCTGCCCAACCCACTCAACAGCTCTGGGTGCTTCGCTTCGACGAAGGCGTACAGCTCGCGCTCGTAGCGGTCGAGCGCGGAAAGCGGCAGGGCATCCACGAATCCATTGGCGCCCGCGAAAAGAATCAGGACTTGTTTCTCGACCGGCAGGGGAGCGTACTGGCCCTGCTTGAGCAGCTCGGTCATGCGCGATCCGCGCGCCAACTGCTGCTGGGTGGCCTTGTCCAGATCCGAGCCGAACTGGGCGAAGGCGGCCAGCGCGCGGTACTGGGCCAGCTCGAGGCGGAGCATGCCAGCCACCTTCTTCATGGCGGCAATCTGGGCGGCACCACCCACGCGGCTGACCGAGAGGCCCACGTTCACCGCGGGCCGCTGACCCGAGTAGAACAGGTCGTTTTCCAGGAAGATCTGACCGTCGGTGATGGAGATGACGTTGGTGGGGATGTAGGCCGACAGGTCGCCGGCCTGGGTTTCGATGAT
>Ga0182021_10003251_pt1 | contig 19119 bp, 15 predicted proteins | sample 612E3MmetaG_FD_120493 | JGI IMG/M metagenome (GOLD analysis project Ga0182021, IMG submission 120493) | Permafrost microbial communities from Stordalen Mire, Sweden - 612E3M metaG (Illumina Assembly) | ecosystem: Environmental > Terrestrial > Soil > Wetlands > Permafrost | place: Sweden... | reverse complement strand
TTTTCCGGTGGAGGAGGCAAAATGAAACTTACCTTCTAAATTTCAGGAATTTGCAAGTGATTTTCAAAAGGTTTCGAAAATAGGGGTGCTCATTTGAAAGCGGAATTGAGCAAGATAAAACGTGACCTGCCCCAGGAACTTCGATCATGTTTGGGGTATGGTAGAAATGGTTAGGTTTTTTGATTTACAAAAGGAGAGGAGGCGAAAAATGGCTTAAGATAAATTTCACTGCATTAGGATTAGGCCATGCGAAAATATCGGTTTTGATTGGGCCAAGAAATCGGTGCTGCCGCAAAACTTGATAAATACAATCTTTTAATTCTTTCAGTATGTCATTAGATTCAGGTTTTAAATTCACCCCATTCCGTGCTGTCTATAGGCAAGGTATAAATCTTACAAAAACCGCTATTTTTATGGTGCCAATAATAGCCTTCTATAAAACCAATTAAAATACCTCGCTCTCCCTTGTAATGAAATTCTACTCCATGACCACCCCAAGGGATTGAGGGTAAAATAATCCATTCGATTTCAAACTGTTTATATTTTTCAGTATCTTTTGACATAAGAGGCTCACGGCTTTGATGAGTTTTTCTTTTAACCCGTGTGCGGGGAAAATTCAATAATAATGAAATATTCTGTGAAATAACCTCCCCCCCCTCACTTCTGGGAAGATTTCGAGAAGAAATGAGGCCACTTTTTGCTGAAGATACACACCAGGGCAACTTTGGCTTTAAAGGCTCCATCATAGCTTCTTCGAAGGTTTCGTACCATACGACCTCCTTGTGTCAGTATGGCAGGCTATCATGCAAATTATTCCTCTGTCCAGTTTTTGGGGAGTATTATAAATAGTCTATATTTTAATCCTTCGGGATAGGCCGTCCGACAGAATATAGTGCTTAAGAGACCAAGTGCTAAAGTGGCAATCATTAGAAGAAACTCCGTCATTTAATTCAAATGGGCTAACGGCAGATGTTAAGCAATTGCATGTCAAAGTCGAGTTTACAAACATAAAGGCAGTTTCAATTGGTCTTGTTTGGTGGGATGGAAGGGATAACGCTGCCCCTTGTAATTGCGCGCCAGTCCCGAAAAAAGCCAGATAGAATTAGAGCAGTGAAAAGAGTTGCTGGAAGCACAAGCCAACTACTGGGCAGGACTGGGGTGAGAGCAAGTCCAATAAAAAGGGCATTTGAACCTCCAATTATACGCCGATAATTACTTGCAGGGAGTTCGTTTATAGTGTGCATGCACCGGAAGTGTAGTGCATCTCGAAGGGCAAAGCGCACAAGCGTTACGAATTCGGGTGTAAGGTGGGCATGGTGACAACGTCAAAGGGGAATTGGAGTTTGGGGATTGATGCAATCCATGGGAATCCCTACGATGGGCATACACTGAAGGCCTCGATAGAGCAAGCAACGAAGATAGCCGGTTGGCAGCCGAAGGAAGCGTATTGCGACAAAGGGTTTCGGGGAAGTGGAATAATCGAGTGAACAACGATAAAGCTGACAAACCGGAAGAGAAAGAGCGTGAGCCGGTGGGAATGGAGCTGGTTTAAGCGCCGCTCAGCGATCGGGCCGATCTTTGGGCACTTGAAATCGGATAACAAGCTGGGTGGGGCGCAACCATCTCAAAGGCGAAGAGGGTGATCGAATCAACGCAATTCTTGCGGGCTGCGGGTTTAATATGAGAAAGCTCATCCGGGCTTTCTTTTTGCTTATAATTTATTGGCTCACATTTGGTCGGGATACCAAAATGAATAGCCATTTTTTCACAAAAACAGTTACTCCTGTTTCGTAAATCGACTTTTTCAGGGACAACTACTTAATATGCGGGGAATTATGGAATAGTCAACGCCGCTGTGTGAGAAGAAGTGCTTGTCCTCAGTGGCCAGGGTCGCATCTCGAAAAATTGGCGACAGATCCTCATACTTAGTGATTCGCCGGTACTCTCTTTTACCAACTCGATGAGTGGCCGGCCGTTGGCATTGTGGACGCAGCCAATCCCAGGAAATTCAAACCGGGCGGATGGTTTTATGTCAGGTAGGTGGGTTCGATCAAAATCGACCTGTAAACCAGGAATCCTGACCACTTCCAGGCACTCCAGAGACTATGATCGGAGAGGGGCCGAGTTATATGTTGATACCCTCTTACACCGACACTTCTTTTTTATCTCCGCAAACAAACAGTGCCCAGAGAAAGACGACAAGCCCTAACATTTAAAAACACTTTTACTTATCTTTTACATCTTCGCCTTCGGTGAAATAGGCACCTCAGGCCCAAGCAATACCGCAATCCATTGTGTGCTTTTATTGTTCTCGCATGCAAACTTCAGGGCCATGGTAAGCGGTATGCACAAAACCATGCCGATCGGACCGAGCAGGCTACCCCAAAAAATCAACGCGAGAAAGACAACCAGCGTGGACAGTCCAAGTCTCTGCCCCATGAGCCTCGTTTCAATCACAGTAACAAGTATGAAGTGAACGGCCATATATCCTGCTGTTGCCATCAGGGCCCTGCCTATACCTAATTGGATAAAGGCAAGAAGAACCGCGGGGATGGCGGCGACCAGGGAGCCCACACTCGGTACATAGTTGAGCAGAAAGGCCAGAAAACCCCAGAGAATGAAAAAATCTACGCCGATAATGGACAGCCATATTCCTATCAGAATCCCGGTGGTCAGACTGATGAGAGTCTTGATGATCATATAGCGTTCAATAGAACCGAAGAACCTTGTGAAATGTGGAAATACCTGCCGAGGATGACCGAGAACAGTTCGGAGCTTGACGGGAAAGCTTGAGGCCTCGAACAGGATGAAGGTTACAGTGAGCAAAATCAGGACAATGTTCGAAAGAGCCGAGCCCAATCCCGCGATCAAGCGTGCGGTCAGGCTCATTATCGCTACTGGATTGAAATATCCGAGTAGAATCTTCTCCATCCCCTGAATGCCCCTGTTTGACAAAAACGCACTAACTGCCGATACTTCCTCCTGCAAACGATTCTGATAGACCGGCAACTTAGTATAAAAGTGATTGATGGACGCGCCAACGATTGCGCCGACAATTACCACGATGGTGATCATGCCGGCCACCACGAGGAGCACCGCGAAAACGGAGGGAAGGCGTTTCCGCTCAAGCCAGAGTACAGGTGGTGTCCCGATAATAGCGAAAAAAAAGGCGACAAGGAATGATACCAGTACCGACTGTGCCTGATTGATTCCCCAGATTATGATCACGAGCGCCGCCACCATGACCAGGAAACGCATCCCTTGATCAGAATTATTTTCTTCCTTCATAGACAAATACCTCCTGGTCAAGGCCTTCACGCTTCACTCTTTTCTGAAGGGTGAACGAACCGTCCTTGGTTATTTGAAGGTTGAGATCGCCTCGTGGAAGGCAGTCTTGACTTCAGCCCGGGCCCTGCCTGCGCCTTTTTTGAGGTCTTCCAGCGACCCAACAATGACGGCCTTGCCGGCTCTGGATCTAAAAAAGACAGATTTGCGCGGTAAATTTTTCCCACTGCGCGTCGAGCAGTTCTTCGCACGCTTTTCGTGCATCAAACCTTGTAACTCCGCGCGGTTGAAACTTTGTGCCTCCGAGCAGCCCTTTAGCCTCCCATGACCAGTAACACGATGCCGCACACGAGGGCGACCGCTCCCACGAACGGCGAAAGCGGAAGCTTTCTCATCATTGATCTGGTCACGTAAAAGTGGACACCCCGTTAAGCGACTTTTGGCAAAGCAAACTTACTCTCAAAAGCATTTGGGGTTTTGTCCCCTCCGGCGCGGCAAGACGCTGGTGATCGAAGTCGTCAAGGATAGTCAACGCCCGTGAGTATTCAGCTATGATTTCGACAATTCCTTTGGCCTCCTCCGATATACCATCAAGAAGCGTGACATTACCTAATAACCGTACTGTTTCCTGTAGAGTTCGAATTTTTTCATTCTGGGCCATGAGTCTTTTTTTGTTAAGAGTATAGCCATTAACCAAATGCTGGCGCAAAACATTCGTTGCCCAGATGCGGAACTGAGTTGCCTGGTTTGAATTAACCCGATATCCCACGGAGATAATGGCGTCAAGGTTATAAAACCTTGTTTTATACACTTTCCCGTCAGCGGCAGTATGTTCCAAAATGGAACTAACTGAATCTCTATCTAACTCTTTGGTTTTAAACATGTTGGACAAATGTTTGGTAATCGCCGGCCGTTGGGTGCCAAACAGATAGGCTATTTGCTCCTGCCGCAGCCAGAGGGTTTCCTTTTCCAAACGTACTTCCAATCGGTTTTTATATAAAACAACTTGTCCTTTAGAGTCTTCTCGTTTCATTTTCTTGGCAGCTATTAAATCAAAAAAACTAATTGCTCTGGTTATATGGGAATTTGGCTTTTTCTTTTATTTTCCTTACTCATTGGAGCCCTTTCTTGAGGGGCAACCATTTTTTTTAGGATTAAGTTTGGAAAATTTATTTATTTTTACCGCTTGAGACAAAAAAAGTCAACCCAAAGAAAATTTTCAGGAAAATAAAACTCCGGGAATTCTGCTAAAGTTTGAGAGGAAAAGAAATACGTTACCCTAAAGGAGGACATGCAAAATTCTAAAATTTTCTAAAAACAAAAGAGTCTCGAATTGGAACCCTTTTCTGCATTCGGATTGTATAGTTTTTGCATAGTTGACAGACCAAAACAGGCAAAAACAGACTTAAAGTGAACCATTCCCGGAAGCTAATTTTTCCAAACAAACTTAAACAAATCGTTGCTAATTTTTAAGTACAAAACAAAACAACTACCCCCCCATGGGCCAACAAATAAAAACAAATAAAGTACTCCCATCCATAAAGCCCTCCAAAAAAAACCGTTCGCTCCAAACAAAAATGGAGTAACGGGTTATAATACAACGTTGACGGACTTTTTGCCGGACTTTATTGGTTGAAAAGGGATTTTGGTGGTTAAAAAGGCGTGTAAAATCAGGAGGGAGTCGCTAAAAAACGGCCTGTCACGCCGGAGGTCGCGAGTTCGAGTCCGTCGTCCCCGCTTTAAAATAATCAAGGGGTTAGGAGAAAATCTTAAACCCTTTTTTAATGCCTTAAATTTCAATCTCCAACACTATCCCCAACACACTCGATAAAAATCAGGGTAAAAAGAATTGGATCAGTTGAGGGATAAAAGGACAAACGATTGACCTTGCACCTAGGAAACAATACAATCTTAACACCAAAAACAAAAGCCCGGATCACCCTTAGTGCCCAAACTCAGATTAGAAAAATTTGTCCACTGGAGCCTGACGACATTCAGTTTTGCTCAGAAGAAGGAGGGGTTGGCAAAAAATATTCGGACGAAGGGATACAATGGTTATTGAAAGGAGTTGGCTCGATTGCGGAGAAAGGTATTCGCGCAACTCCGCAATCGAGCAAGGGATTTCTACGACTCAAACAGGAGGGTGATGGTCGCGGAAATTTCGGGACCTTTTTTGCCGGAAGGAAAACGCCACGCCTTCATCATTTTCGTAAGGCAGTGAGTGTCAATATTTTTCGTTTTTGTGTTTTGAGCGACTGATACTGCTTTTACTGTTCCGTCAGAGTTGATCACGAGGGTTAGGGTAATCTTTTCCTTTGAGCCAAAGGGGATCACGCAATCTTTGAACTCGTCGAGGTGAGTGGTTGCCACGGTTCTGATGTCCGCTTCGGTCATCCCTTTGACGGCATTGATGCTTTTAACCAGAATAGTCAGGGTTTGTTCCTTTTTATCATTGCTTGGGGCCTTCAGCGCTTCTATGGCCAGATAGTGAGGGCCCGCGCATTTTGGCATTGCTTCTGCCGCCAGCATTGCTTTTTCCCCCATACCTATACCCCCTCCCACCGCATAGTCGGAAACTCCCTGAGGTAGGGGAAGGGGTTGTTGGACCGTGGTAGGCTTCCCACCCTGTTTTCGCACTTCATTATCAATGGCAACAAAGGAGGTGTAGGCGGTCAGGAGATTGTAGGTAAGTCCCAGGTCAGTGACCTCTTTGACACGTTTGTCGTCTTCGCGAAGCAGGTTGTAGTCAGACAACATGGTAATCCGATGCCGGGCCCAGAGATAACGCAATGCGGCATTGTGATTGGAGGGTGCAGCATCCTTTACATTGATGGTTTCAGAGTAGGCGCCTTCGCCGGTAATACCGCTTAATTTTATTTTGCCCTGGACATTTCCCCACCATTTTCCAAACACGATGACCGGCCGTTCCGCCAGCACATCTGGAATAGAGGGCGGTTCAACATCGCAGGTATCGAATCCCTGGAAGTCCACTTTCGTTCGGCTTAAAACCGGAGACTGGATCATGGTGCGTAATTTTTGGGCGGCTGCCGGAGCTTCTTCAGGCTTGGCGACCACAAACGGCTCGCCCAGGCCCACATGGGCCATCCCTTCAATGATGTGCCGGTTTACGCTGGAACCGATTCCAAAAGCAAACATGTTGGCATCGTGCAGGTTGTTGCGGATAAGGTCAAAAACTTCTTCTTCCACGGTTACGTAACCGTCGGTGGCAATCACCACGGTTCGGGAGAAGTTCTCCGGGCGCTTAAGGGCAAGCGCACGGGTGAGAGCAGGAAGAAGCTCGGTGCCTCCTCCACCTTGCTGGTTTTCGATCAATTTGATAGCGCGGGCGATGTTATCCGAGGTCGCAGGCAACGACTCCTCTGCTAGGAGGGATGATCCGCCGGAAAAAAGGAGCACATTAAAGCGGTCGGAAGCGCGAAGGTTGCAGATTAAGTCTTTTAAAAGTTTCTTGGATATTTCGATGGGAAATCCATACATAGAGCCGGAGACATCCAGGATGAAGATGTATTCCCGCTTGGGGATGTCTGCGGTGCGTATCCGTTTGGGCGGCTGCATCATGAGCAAAAAGAAGTTTTCTTTTTCCCCTTCATAGAGAAGAAGACCGGATTGGATTTTGTTTCCCGCCAGACGGTAGCGCAGAATATAGTCGCGATTGCCGCCGTTTTTTTCCGACGGGTCGAGCGCGACGCGGGCAATTGAAGGACCGTCGTAAGTCGCCTTGACTTTATGGGAGGTGCAGACCAGCTCCTGAAGGGGAAGCCCGGCAGAGACCGTCGCATTGATAACAAAGGAATAGGTCGGAGCGTTCCCCTGATGCAGGTAGGGGTTTTGCACCCAGCGCTCCGAGGGGAGAGCGGTATCCGCTGATTGATTCGTGTAGCGCGGCCCGACAACCGTGGGATAGACGAATTCATAGATGCCATCAGTGGGAACCAGCAGCTCAGTATAGGTAAGCTCGACTTTGATTTCATCGCCAGGCATGATGTTGGCAACGTTCATTTGAAAGACATTGGGCCTTTGCTGCTCCAGAAGAGACGCGCTTCGGCCGGAATCCCGCGCCTGTTCGTACTGACGCCGGGCGGACTCGCGCTTATCGATCTTTGCCACAATGACCCGCTCGCCGATGGTCATCTTCATTCCGTAGACCGCGGTCCGAGTGGAGGCGGGAAAGATATAGATCGCCTCCAAGGGCTTTTTTCCTTCGTTTTTATAGACCTGCCTGACCAGCACGTCCGCGATGACCCCGGCGATATTCACCTCCGCCGTGGTTGCTTTGAGCGGGAGTTGGTCAATTGAGGCGTCATCACTTTTGACGAAAAAATACGGAGAAAGGGTGTGGTCGGGGTTGTCGTTTTCCTCGGCGCGGCTGACCGCGCCGAAGGGAATGATAACGACCATTATGATAAGGGATAAAAGGAATCGTTTTAGTGGTTTCATGTCGTACCTCCTTGGTTTTGGGTTTATGGTGGGTTCTGTCCCTTGAGACAAAGGAGGTTTCAAAAATGTTCCCGAAAATTTTATCTGCCAAAAAAATATTATGATGACGTGAAACCGACACGAATCAGGGGAAGAAATTTTTGCTTTCCGGGGATGGGGGGGGGATGGTTATTGGGGACTAATCTCTATTTGGACACGCAAGGTTCCTTCTGGGAGGTCAGAAAGTTGTGGCTCGGTTTTTATCTTGCCCAGATAGTTAAGTTTTTCGTAGAGCTCTTTGATTTTATCGGACGGCAGTTCCGCAATCATGGTTTCAGTGGCGCCCTGAGTGAGGGTCTCGATTTGTTTTCCCCCGAGTTGTTTAACGATATCCTCCGCAATCTTTTTGGCCACCGCAGTATCGGGTGCGCTGACGACGATATGGGGCATCAGTTGCTGGAAGGCAGTCTGTTTTTTTAGTGTTTCCTCGGGAGCAGGCGCCCCATGTTTTTCTTCCGCTCTTTTTTTTTCAAAAAAAGCGGCCTTCCCGGCATCCCCTGAAGCGCTCCCATACACCTGCGGCTCAGGGATTGCAGTTTGCCTGGGCACATTCACCAGTCCGGCTACTTCTTTTTTAGTTTTCTCTTCCGGCGCCACCGGAGGTATTGCCGGAGCATTTTCTCCAACCGTAACCGGCACGTTACCGGGCTTTTGAACTTCCCTGGCCGGAGCACCAGAGCTTAGCTGAGCGGTTTCTTCCTTTTTCGCCACGACGTTGTCTGCAGGCATCTTTTGAGGTGAAAGCGGAGATAACGCTTCGGTTGACTTCCCAGCACCCAAGGAAGTCTTTTCTTTGAGCGCTTCTTGCTCCATTAAAAGTGAAGGCGGAGAAGGAGCCTGAGTTATTTTTTTCGCCGGTTCCACCATTCGGTAAACCTGGAATACTATTGCGCCAACCAAAATAACGCTCAAGGCCTGAAGGGGGACTTTTATATGAAAAGGCAAAAAGAGTTTTTTGAAGAAACTCGCCCGTTGCTCTTTTTCCTCTCGCACCCGGGACATGATTTTTGCCGTAAGCCATGGCGGCGGCTCCACCTCATCGAGATTTCCGAGAAGGTCTTTCGCTCTCTGTAGCTCCGCGAGCGCGTCGTTGCACTGTGCGCAGGATGTCAAATGTCCTTCCAGGAGTTTTTTTTCTTCGGAGGACAAAACTCCGTCCACATAGGAAGACAAGCTTTTTTGGATTTCTTGGCAGTTCATCACCAATCTCCTAACTTGCTCTTTAACCGTTCTCTCAAGGCTTCCCGCGCCCTGAAAATCCTCGATTTCACGGTACCATCGGGGATATTCAGGATAGGGCCGATCTCTTCGTAGGAAAGCTCCTGAATGTCTTTCAAAATAAGCACCTCGCGAAAATCCGCATCCAGAGAGTTGATAGCTTCCTGGACCGCTTCCTGAACATTCTTTTTCTCAAGCAGTTCCACCGCCGAAAGCCCCCTCGCCGGAGGATCAAAACGGGGGGTTTCATCATTAGCCTCAGCGGACTGGTCAAGCGATATCGTTTCATAGTGCGAGATGACCCTTGTTTTTTTGAGGCTGTTTTTTGCGTGATTGAGCACGATGCTGGTCATCCAGGTGGCAAAGGTTGCTTCGCCACGAAACGTTTTGATCGCCCGAAAGGCGGAAAGAAAGGCTTCCTGGACAATCTCGCCCGCCGCCTCATAATCTCCGGTCATCCGAAAGGCAATGTTAAACATTTTTTTCTGATACCTTTCCACCAGGGCCCCAAAGGCTTCGGCGTCGCCCTTTTGGCATCGTGATATAAAGGTAAAGTCATCGTCGTGAACGCGATCCGCTTTATTAGACATCATATCTGAATATTTTGTTCCCCGTGACTTTTCTCTTGGAAGCGCCTAAAAATAACCGTTTCGTCAAACACGAACAAATGAATGGAAAAGTGTTATATATTATAAATTTTGCTTGACAAGGACGGCTTTTTGATTTTCATACTTCAAGCCCTCGGGTCGATATTCCAATTTGAGTTTTCTTTCCCTTAAAATGCTTATTCTGGGTAGTTATGCTCATATTTTAGTTTCCCTTCCTCATCGTATGCTTTCGTGTTAATCTTTTGCCCGTTTTTATAAGTGTCTAAATACCTTATCTCCCCGTTTGGGTAATACAATTTTGTCACACCTTCTAACTTCCCTTGCTTGTAGTTCCACTCACCCTCTAATTTTCCGCTTTCAAAGAACCCCTTGGTTACTCCTCATTCCTGTTTTCCGTCTTTACAGTTCAGCTCATAATGCAACTTGCCGCTCGGGTAGTATTCTTTCTTCAGCTCTGCCAACCCAAGGACTGGGGCACCCAAGACCATAACAAATAAATTACCCCGCCGCAAGCAGCGGGGTATTCAGAGCAAAACCCAACTATTTCCTTCGCGGCAAGCCGCGGGGTATTTACCCGGAGAGAATAAAAATATAAGGATCATCTCCAATTTAGTTGAAACAAAGACATGGAAAATGCTGTAAAATCAAATAGAATGGACATCCGGAATTTCCAGGGCTATAAGTTTGTCTGCCCAGATAAACTTTACCCAAAGGAGACCTGCGATGTCCGTAGTCAATATAGCAGCACAGTTCCCTTTTCGTCGAATGAAAATTGCCAATTAGACGGTCAGCCCGAGCTAAATGGGCTTCACATTCTGGCCGTGGACAAGATCTCAATCCGAAAGGGCCTTCGCTGTTTGACCGTAGTGCTGGACTATCTGAGCGGTCGCATTCTTTTTTGTCGGAAAAGATCGCAAGGCCAAAACGTTAAAACGGCTTTTCAACAACTTAAGCGTCGGCCAGCGAAAGGTCACCAAAGGCAAAGCATACAATTTTCATGGTCTTCGTTACTTTATACTGAAAATTTACCAGGCTTTCTTCAACTAATCGGGAGAAGAACCAAAAAAAAAGATCCATTTTATTAAAAATGTAAGAACTGTCTATCTCGGTAACTGTCCTATGGGATACATTTTCCAAAAGGAAACCCTATAAAACATAGCACACTTATTCTGTAGGATTTTTTACGCAATCAAAAAGGCAGAGAAGGTATCTAATATAGGAGAGGAGATAAATGACGGAATAAAAATGTTACTTCTTCCGCCTATCAGAATTTTTTCCTTGACCAAGGCAGCTCAAATAGGTGTTGGGTGACGTTTCCAGTCTCTCAAATATTTCGCCTTCAAAATTTTACCTTCTTATAGAAAACTCTTTTCGCCATTTCCGCTGTAATAATGTAAAAAAATACAATTATCACGATTAGCAGAAAAAGCGAAATTGAGGGCGGGGTGAATCCAACAATTTCAGCCAGTGGGGTGAAGGGTAAAATCACCGTCACGACAGTAATGGACAGAGTTGCTGCAATAGATATTTCCCTGGTTTACTCTTAAAGAAAGGTTTCCGACTCCGAATCACCAACACAATCAGTGACGCGGAAATAACAGACTTTATAAACCAGCCGGTTCTAAATTGATCCTGGGGCGCATGAAGGATGAACAAGAGTACAGCAAAGGTGAGGTAGTCAAATACCAAACTCACCAAGCCAAAGGTAATCATAAACTTGCGAATTGCCCCAATATCCCAACGCCGTGGATGGTCAACCATCTCGCTATCTACCCGGTCTGTCGCAATCGTCATCTCCGGGAAATCGGTTAGTAGATTGGTCAACAAAATCTGCTTGGGCAGCAGGCAGAACGAGGGATACCCCAGCCATGCTGAACATATTTCCGAAATTGGCGCTCTTCGCCCTGAACACGTACTTCAGTGTGTTCGCAAAAGTTGTCCGCCCTTCGCAGACACCCTGCACCAGAACGCATAGGACCTTCTGGAGTAAAACAATATCCGCCGCATTTTGACAATCTGGTCATTGCAGACTTGCTAAATTCCTTGACGCCAAGTCTTTAAAAAAACCCTTTTGTCTTTATAATAGGTTTTATAGGTTCATTTAATGAGTGCGTTTAGTTTTTCAATAAACTTTGACCTTCTGAAGTTTTTGAGCCAATCCCCAATAATAAGATGCCCACCCAAACGGTGTAGAGAATTCCACCAAATCCGGCTCCAAGAACGAGCGCCAATAATTGGTCTCATTAATGGATAAGAAATGGTCACCAACCCCACCTTTAAGGAGTGAATCAGTAATGAAACGAACCTCATTGGCCAGAAAAAATTGAATGCATAGAATTTACGCATTAATTTGATATACTCTTTCTGAAGTTCTTTCGGAACAATTCCTTCATCGGGTTTAAATACCAGCCACGTACCATCGTAAAATTCCCATCCCAAAGGTAGAATGCGTCCTTTTTCTTCCAAGAATTTTCGATCTTCAGTGCCTGGTAATGGAATGTATAGTAAAACCTGCAGGGTATGAGGCTTGGCCTTTTGGATAAATTTCCAGAATATTTTTCCGAGTTCTTTAGCTGACCAGCTTAATTTTCTTCCGTGCCTTATTAAGTATTCTTTAGCCTTTGGTGAAAGGGGGTAGCCAAAAATCAACATCATATGAACAGCAAAACCATATCTTTTCCAAATTTTTGTATAATTAAACATTTCTCCGGGTTTTATTGGTTTCTGCATCGCCGCTAATTGTTCGGCAATCGGTGATTCATAGCCGATTGCTACACTGGTAACTCCTGCATCACGCATTAACTGAAGAACCTCCGGATGTTCAGCTAAGGAAAGCCTATTCTGGGTGGTAATACCAATACGAGGCCTCCTTATCCTCATAAACTCACCCAAACCCTTTAACCAGTAAATAAAACCATCAAGGTCCTGTTCTGACCGGTCGTCCGCAATAAAAAGACGATGGGCGCCCTTGCTTATTAAAACTATAATTTGGTCTAAAAAGCGGTGGGGCGAAATTGAACGAGGCTGGCATTTTACCCGACAAAAAGGGCACTTGCCGTCACAACCTCGAGTCCGGCCAAGCGGAAAAATTTTAATTATCGAATAACGAACAAGGCCAAAATCCGGATCAGGCAAGTTATCCATCATTTCTTGAGGAACATAAATCTCAGTGGGTCCGTTTCGTTTAACCTGGGCACCCGACCAATAAGAAACGCCCGGAATCCCCGTTAATGGTTCACCATTACGTAAAGCGGTTAAAAGATCTTTGATAATTATTTCGGCTTCACCATGGACAACAACATCAGCACCGGCTTCCAACATCTCTTGGGGATTATCCAATGCGTGCCAGCCGCCGACAATAATGGCTTTTGGCTTCAAGTTTTCCGGTAAGTCCTTATAGAACCGGATTAATTCTATGGCACGCGGCGCTCCTGCGGTCATGCTGCAGGAAATACCAATAAAAGCAGCATATCTTTCTTTTTGCAAAACCAAATGATCCGGCATGCCCTTTGGGTCAACGGGCGCACCACGACGAATCGACCGGTAGTTATTTTCGTTAATGACTTCAGCTGTCAACCACGATTTGCCGTTAGCAATGCACCATTCCTTGGCAGTTGATGCTACCATCACCGGTCCCAAAGAAACCATCTGTTTGGCAGAGGCGCGGAAGATATTGTTTTTGGGAAAAGCCGGATCAATCACCCTAAATAAGCATCGCCCTAACTCTTCATTTCGTTCTTTTTCCGGGAACATAAAATTATTTCTCTCCCGATGAATTCATAAAAAAATTTCTCCTATTGTAAAAGAACGGCTACTATACCATGTTATTTACGCGCTTAGGTTATCTTCACTTTATTACTTGCTCCGACATTTCAACTGTCTCATCTGCTCTCTTAACTTCTTCTGCCTTTTTAACTGACTTATTTAAATAAACTATGTCATTTCATGGAATCATGAATACCCCCACCCCCAAGAGAATCATTAAATTTCTTTACTCCAGGGTTGGTAGCTTTTTTGAATAAATTATGGGTTCAAAATAAGTATGGTTGTGATTGGTCAAGGACTTTATTATTGTTTATAGAGCATACCGTCTAATCAAAGGTATTTTTTCAGTTTTTGAAACAAAGGCTTTTCAAAAAGCAAATAACAAGGCCAAACCGCCTTTTCGGCAATTCGGCCTTGTTTATGCTCGTTCAATTAAAAACTTTTTTTCGCAATCATACCCAAAAAACATTACTTTTTTTAAGTCAATATTTTATTTTTTTTTTTAGCCCTTAAAAGGAAAAAAGTCAAATAAAAAAACCGCTTCTGCGGGGTTCTCAAAGGAAATGGAGGACTTTCATCTTTTTTTTAAAAATTACCAAATTTTAAAGGTTCCTGCCAATAAGGTTAAAATCTTCCCTTAAATATGGTAAGGTTTATTTATGACCCTCACCGTAAAACGCATTCACCCGGCTTCAGTTAAAAAAAGCCTTAAGCTTCCCCTTTACCTGGCCAGGATACCCGCCGGGTTTCCTTCTCCGGCAGATGACTATCTGGACAAAAATCTTGATTTAAACGAATACCTCATTAAAAAACCATCTTCTACTTTTTGCGTTCGGGTGGAAGGTAATTCTATGGTCAAAGCCGGTATCAACGACGGGGATATATTGATTGTTGACCGTTCACTTGAACCGGTGGATAAAAAAATCGTGATTGCGGTTGTGAACGGAGAGCTTACCGTAAAGCGAATCCGGAAGGTAAAAGGTAAAGTATATTTGGAGCCGGAAAGCGATGAATTCAAACCCATCGAAATTTCTGAAACCACTGACTGCCAGGTCTGGGGAGTCATCACCTATGCCATCCACAAAGTCTGAGCTTATGTAATTATGAAAAGGTGCATTGCCTTAGTTGACTGCGATAATTTTTATGTTTCCTGCGAACGGGTCTTTAACCCCCGGCTTGCCACATGGAGTAAGCCACTAAAGACGAAAAGGACCTCAACCATGGACCACCGGATAAAGAAAAAAAGTAAAATCCTCAGTGACGTTGCTTTGGGAATTATGCCTCCGGATACGGTAATAACCAATGCTGCTGTTTTTAATGTTTTTACCCGGGAGTTTATAAAGGGTCAGTCGGTCTGGATAAAAGATGGAATGATCGCCTACGTGGGGTCAGAAAATGATTTCAGCCGGGACCAGAAGACCAGTATCCTTGATGCGCAAGGAATGGTTCTTATCCCCGGTCTTATTGAAGGGCATACGCACCTAATGAATCGCTGCAGCATTGAAGAGTTTGTTCGGTATGTCATTCCTAGTGGCGTTACCACGGTTATAACCGAAACCGCTGAACTTTGCACTATCCTTGGGAAGGCCGGAATTGAGTATTTAGCAAACGGCCTTGAGGGCCAGCCGATACGGTTTTATTATACGGTCAATCCTCACCGTGGCCTCACGCCCTCAGAAGAGATGAACGCTCCCTCGAATGAAGACCTACTGCCTTTTTTAAAGAGACCTCAATGTGTCGGGGTGGGGGAAATTTATTGGAGCAATATCTTTTTAAATGATTCCCAGGGGGAGGAGCTACGAGAAATGGCGGCTCAAGCTCTGTCTCTGGGGAAGCGGATTGAGGGACATTCTGCCGGAGCCAAAGGAAAAAAGCTTCAGGCTTTTGCTGATTTTGGTATCTCTTCCTGTCATGAACCGATCAGCGAAGAGGAGGTTTTGGAAAGACTGCGGCTGGGATATTGGGTAATGATCCGGGAAGGTGCAGTAAGGGAAGAGTTAGAGGCAATAAAGAATATATTCACCAGAGATATTGATTTTCGAAGATTAACCTTAACCACTGACGGCACGGACCCCGAAGGATTCATAAACAAAGGGTTTCTTGATGCCGGGCTGAAAAAAGCCCTCAAACTTGGTGTTCCGCCGGAAGTTGCTTTTCAGATGGTAACCATCAATGTAGCTGAACATTTTCACCTGGATCACCTGATCGGGTCTCTTGCTCCCGGGAAAATGTCTGATATGGTGCTCATACCTTCACCCAAGGAGTATTCACCCCAAATGGTTATGGTAAATGGGAAAATAATTTTTCAGTATGGACATAACCTGACGGAGCCAAAAAAAGTGTCTTTCCCTGAATATATGTTTCACACGGTTACTATAAAAGACTTTGACTTCCCCGAAATACCTCAAGAAGGAAAGGTCCGAGTTATGAACCTGGTAACTCGGTTAGTTACCAGAGAAGGGTTTGTGGATTTGAAAGATCCGGAAGCAGGTCGGGAGGTCATCATGCTTCTTGCCTTAAACCGGCTTGGAAGCGGAGATAAATTCCTGGGCTTCCTTCAGGGGTTTGGCCTTAAGCGAGGGGCATGCGGTTCCACTATGTGCTGGGATTCAGTTGATATGATCATTGCCGGATGCGATCGGCAATCCATGGAGACGGTCAGGGGAAGATTACAAGAAATTGGTGGTGGAGCAGTGTATGCTATTGATACCGAAGTGATTGCCGAATTACCGGCTCCCCTGGGCGGTGTGGTATCTTTAAAGCCCATGGGAGTGTTACAGGAAGAGATTAAAAAACTCGAAGCCGCTTTGCGGAGTAACGGAGTGCCCTGGGAAAATCCGCTGCTTACGATTGATGTGCTTGGGACTGGCGCTATTCCCCATCTGCGCATAACCCATAAGGGGTATGTGCGGGTTAAAGATCGAGAACTTCTTCAGGCATTGTCTGATTAATATTTAAGGAGCAAGGATGGAACCCCAGAAAATAATCCATCTGGACATGGTGCCCAAGGACCTGCTTTTCATAGCGGTGGGTTTGAATAGTAGGTGCTTTTGTATTGTGGGGTAAACGTTTAAGGCCATTATCCGCCTCACGACCCCGTTGGGGATAAGATATGAAGATATCTATGCACAGGCATTTCCCTTCAATATGTTGTTCGAAGAAATGATGCAGCCAGAAATGGTTGCTGAGACGGCTGAATTGAGGTGGAGAGGAATAAAACAGAGTATGAAGATGATTGTAAGCATTAATAACAGGGCCGGAGGAAACGCGCCCATGATCGCTCAGCGGGTTGCAAAGATGTTTTTACTTCCAGAAAAAAATTTGGTTAAAAATGTTCCTCATTTCTTCGGGTGAATACAAAAAAATCAATAATTTTAAAATCCTATTGACTTAACAAACAGGGATCCCTACAATTGCCTCCACAAAGAAGAATCCCTCAGCTTTGCCGGAGATATGCTTTAATGATTAACATTAGAATCCGCTATGATTGAACTAAACAACGCAACAAAGCAGTACGATTCCTTTACGGCTGTTGACAAAGTCTCCTTCTCCGTAAGGACAGGAGAGTATTTTGCTCTGCTTGGACCCAATGGCGCAGGAAAAACGACGATCGTCAAGATGCTGCTCGACTTTACGCGGCCGACATCGGGGGGGTTGTCGTTAAACGGCATTCCAAGCACAAAGGCTGCCAGCCGAAATGCAATCGGTTATCTGTCTGAAAATTTCCACATTCCACCCTACCTTACCGGATGGCAGTACCTGCAACGCTGTGCGGAGCTGTTGGATATCAGCCGATACGATGCCATGGATCAATGCAAGCGAGTCGTCCAGCTTGTCGGCATGGAAGGCAGGGAACATACCAAGGCGAATACCTATTCCAAGGGCATGATCCAACGTTTTGGCCTCGGCGCTGCGCTCACAGGCAATCCGAAGCTGTTAATCCTTGATGAGCCCACCGAAGGTCTCGATCCTATCGGCATCAGAGAAACGCGCCAGCTTTTAGAGTCACTTAAAGATCAAGGGATGACAATTTTCCTGAATTCACATCTGCTGTCGGAAGTTGAAAAGATTTGCCAGACAGTCGGAATCATCAATCACGGCAAGCTGTTAGTAAAGGACAAAATTTCCACCATTGTCAAAGATGGAGATACGCTTGAAGATGTGTTTGTAAGGCTTGTGAAAGGTTGACATGGAAACGTCGAAAACTCGTTCCCCCATTATCAGGGTTGCGAAATATACCTTTACCGATGAAACACGGCAGAAAAGCTTCATCATCATGTTCGCTGTCTGCGCCCTCTTCGTCTTTCTCCTTCGCAGTTGTTATCAAGGCAATTACATGGTAAACGGCCAGTTGCTCGATGCCGGAACCGTTGCAAGGACAATGTCGAAAGTGATTTTCCACCTCATTGGCGCAGGCGTGATGCTTCTGGCTGCTTTACATTCGATGCATGCATTAAAGCGCGACCGGGATGATGGGATGCAATCGTGTATCTTGTCAAAACCGGTTACTCGCCAACAGTATGTTATTGGCAAGATTGTCGGATTGTGGACCTTGTCGGTACTATTTATGTTCATCCTGCACGGCATTGTATTCTTGATTACATCCATAAATTTGAGGGTTTTCGTGCCGGAGTACCTTATTGCCTCGCTGCTATGCTCTTTCAACCTGCTCTTTGTGGTTATTGCCGTACTTCTATTATCGCTCCTGATGCCCGATATTGTCGCTTTTCTTTCTGTTATGGGGATCGGTGTCGTGAGTTTTGTAGCCGAAGGAATATACGCTATAAGCCATAGCCAGATGGTCCAAGCTATGATACCCCAGCCAGGCGCCCACTCTCAGCCGGACGTGGCATGGTGGAAAATTATCTACTATTTATGGCCAAAGCTCTCAGGTGTACAGCATCTTGCTTCTTCATTGATCGGTGGTGAAACATTCCCCGGATTCGGTTCCATATATCCACTCATCAATGTCTCTCTCTATTGCATTATCCTCGGTGCATTGCTTTTCCGGCGTTTTGGGAAGGAAGACGTTATCTAAGTTCACAGGACGATAAAAAACAGGAATTGTTAATTTGACCTGCCTCCCCTAAAAACCGATCCAGAGGTAACGTTATAATCAATCTGTTTGCTCATCAAAAAATAAATATACAAATCTTTATTAACGAAAAGTATTACCAAGAAAATATAAGGCTTCAATATATGAAGACAGTCAACCTTCCAGGTACACTCTCAGTTCCCCAGCTATGGTCTATTTACCAGAGCCTCCATGCATCATATGGCCAAGCTTCATCTCTGTGTATGTCTTCAGGCTCAATTGGACAAATCTTTCTAATTTGAGTTTGCGAACCCCTGCTGGTCCGGGCCTTCGTTTTTCATGGTAAGATTGTATTGTTTCCTGCGTTCCAAGGTCAATCGTTTTTTTTCTTTTCTCCGTTGCAAAATAGCCCTCTTTCTCCCCGCATACATGTTGTCATTGGGGGATCGACTCGTGCGGGGTGCTGTTGTACGTGGCAATGCCCTGATCCAAAGCTTTTTTCAGCTCACCGGGAGAACAATAGAGGACAAGGCACAGCTTCTCCAATCCCCCTATTCCCCTGCCCTGAGGATGGTAAGGATACCCCCCCTATGCCAGGTGGAGCGGGCGGGTTTAATGTCATTGACAACATATTTCCTTTATGTAACATGGAGGCGAAATCTAAAACAAAACATTTAAAGGTGGATGTCATGGAACAAAGCAATTGGTCGC
>Ga0182021_10003250_pt1 | contig 19126 bp, 31 predicted proteins | sample 612E3MmetaG_FD_120493 | JGI IMG/M metagenome (GOLD analysis project Ga0182021, IMG submission 120493) | Permafrost microbial communities from Stordalen Mire, Sweden - 612E3M metaG (Illumina Assembly) | ecosystem: Environmental > Terrestrial > Soil > Wetlands > Permafrost | place: Sweden... | reverse complement strand
CGTGCTGAAGCATTAAAAGTTCCAATTTATCTCCACCCCACAATACCGCCTAAACCTGTCATAGAAGCTTCTTATTTGGGAAATTACTCAGAAGAAGTTTCAACGTTGTTGGCGCGTAATGCTTGGGGTTGGCATATAGAAACTGGGTTACACATCCTGCGAATAATTCTAAGCGGAGCATTTGACCAGTATCCTAATCTACAAATAATAATTGGTCATATGGGTGAAGGGCTTCCATTCATGCAATCAAGAATAGATGATTCATTATCCAAAGAAACGATTAAACTGGAACGCATGGTTGGTGAATATCTATGTGAAAATATATATTACACTTTCAGTGGATTAAACTACACCCAGACATTCCTCGACTTGTTCCTTCAAGTGGGTGCCGAAAGAATCATGTTCTCAACCGATTATCCCTTTGTTCCCATGGAAAATACCCGTAAATTCCTGGATCAAATTCCGGTGAGCAGATCTGACAGAGAAAAGATTGCACACGGTAATGCAGAACGTCTACTACGCATGTGAGTCTAAATGGTTCAAAATCTAAATTTTTTTTCTTTATTATTATTTTCCACTTATTTCTTTTTTAACTTATGAATTCCAAATAAGATCTAATTGATTCGATAAATTAGTCCCCACGAATTCTTTCAAGAGCTTTGGTAGCAGCCATTCTAACATCATTGTTCTCATCGTTTAATACGTCTGTGAGTGGTTTTACTGCACGATCATCTTTGATTTCCCCAAGAATTTCTGCTGAATGCCATCTTAACCGCCATTCACCGTCTTTTAATGCATTTATAAGGATTTCGACAGCGGGCTCTCCAATTTCACAAAGAGCAATGATGGAATTGCTTATCACACCATTGTTCTCATCGTTTAATACGTTTATGAGTGGTTTTACTGCACGATCATCTTTGATTTCCCCAAGAATTTCTGCTGAATGCCATCTCACCCTCCAATTTTCATTTTCTAGTGCATTAATGAGCATATCTACAGCTGGCTCTCCTATTTTAATAAGAGCAATAGCTGCATTCTTTCTCACATCAATATTTTCATTATTTAATGAATTTATGAGCTGTTCAATGGTGGATTCTCCAATATCGCTATCGGAACCATTTATAACATCATTCTTTTCATAGTTTAATTCGTTAATAATCGGATCAGCAGTACTAGAATCACTAATTTTACCAAGAGCAAAAGCAGCATCTCTGCGAATAGATTCATCATTTTCGAAACTAAGTGCTTTCATTAACCCCTTAACATCTTTATTCCGTTCCATTTTTTTAATATCGGGTTTTTCCAGACCCAACACCTTTTTTAAACCCATGATTTTTCTCCTATTTTATGATTGTGATATATCAATTGATCAAATTTATTATAATATTACACATAGAATATTCTATTGTAATTAGTAGTTGGTGAAACTATGGAATCTTCAAATGAATTTTCGATTATAGCCCCATGCGGAATGAACTGTGGGGTCTGCATGGCGTATTTAAGAGAAAGAAATAAATGTCCCGGTTGCAGGGGTGATGATACAAATAAAACCGTTACACGTCTTAGATGTAAAATTAAGACCTGTGAAGTATATAAAGATGAAAATATTGAGTTCTGTTTTGAATGTGGAGATTTCTCCTGTGATAATTTGAAACATTTAGACAAAAGATACAGGACCAAATACCATATGAGCATGATAGAAAATCTGGAAAATATCAAGAATTTTGGATTAAAAAAATTCTTAGAGGATGAAAAGGTTAGATGGACTTGTTCTGATTGTGGAGGTACGATTTGTGTTCATAAAGGTTATTGTTATGATTGTGGTAAAGAAATGAAATCATAACTATTGAAGAACTTCGTTTATACAAAATTAACTACTTTTATTCCATTTGAATTAATAAATTCGTCTTATCTATTTTATATTGAAGTCAGAAATTTACAATTGTTTACAAGTTTTTTTATTTTTATTTATTTATTTGATAGAAAAGTTTAAATATTTAAACTTTTAACTTAAAAATGATAATAATTAATTATTATTGTATTTGTTTCAAAAAATTACGGAGGTTAGAATATGAAATATAAACTAATTGCAGTTTATTTAATTTTTGTGATAATAAGTATCACACCTGCAAGTGCAGTAGAATATGCTGATATACAGAACGATATAGACTCTATTAAATACAGTCAGCAACACTTTGGATTCTGGGAATCCTTTAAAGTTATGGGTAAAGTTTTTAAGCTCATGAAACATGTATGTCAAATCAACATATTTCCAATTATAAAAAGATCCAACTGTATGAGGGAAGGAGTAAAAATTGAGAATAAAAATAAACAGTTGGAACGAACAATCCTTTAAAATATTTGAATGATAAGGATAGAATTGAAAATCCAAAACAAATTAACCTGTTAAACATAAAAAAAATCTATTTACGACTTTAAGCAAATCAATAAATTTAAACCACAGAGTAGATAACATAATGGCCCTACTTAAAGAAGTTAACAATAAGATGGAACAATACGAATCAGAACTGGAAAACATTAAAAGTAATGACCCCAACTTCAAAAAAAGGATAGAAAAAGAATATTTAGATACAAAACATTTCGAATAAAAAAAGAATTAGGGGAATACATAAAAAGCTCAAATCCCTGAATTATCTATAGGTTTGGTATCCTATTTTTGGACTTTTAGAGTTGCAACAGCTTGATTAATGCTTTTCCCATTAACTGATAATGATACGTGTGTTACATCGGTACCGGTTGAAAGAAGTTTAGCCACCATTATAAACATTGGTAGACCATGGTATTTCACAGTACCAACATTCCAAACTCCTTTTTTAAAACTACCTTTAGATACTTTTGCATATAAAAGCTTGACATTTACAGATCGAGCAGGAATATTCTTAACCTTAACTTTATAAGCTGTTTTGCCTGTGTTGGTTACATAAATTGCACATGTTACAGTATCCCCAACTTTGGCCTTTTTAATGGGATTGCCTTTACTATTTAAATACACCACATGGACCAATACAGATTTAGATGTACTTGTTAATTTTATTTTTGACACATCAGAGGTGGTAGAGGCTGCTGAAACTGCATTGATACATATAAAAGCTCCCAGCATGAAAATGGCAAATAAAATTAATTTCTTCTTCATAAAAAAAAATCCTCCCCCATAAGTTATGATATTATTTTTAAGATCTTTAATTTATTTATATCTATTTCAATCAAATAGAAAGTTTTTAAGTAATATGAGTTATATGAACTTTTTTACAAAAAAAATCTGAGACCAATTCAGTTATTTATTATTGGAATTCTTTTTACAGAGGTCTAATTATGAATTTAAATAAGAATTATATTGAAAAATTATTTTAAGAACTTCTATTCTGATTTGAAGTCTGTTATTACGAATATACTTGATATATAATTAAAATTAATATAGGATTTATTCGCTTCAATTCAAACATAACCTGATAAAAGAAAAAAAAGTTAAAGGTTTTTTTTAGTAGGGTAGTTGATGTTTGAGTTTGTATCTAAGGTTGTGCCAGTAATAATAGGTTGCTGTGTGTTTGGTGTGTTTGTAGATTACTGTGTTTGGTCCTTCTATGCTTGGTTCTGTTATTCTCAGTTTTGTTTTTGAGATTTTTTTAACGTCAGTCCATGTTGTAAAATCCATTTTCACATATTTATGGGTTTTTGAATTGTATTTGTATCCAATATATTTTATATAGATGTGGTTCTGACTGTACCTGTAAACTTTTATCACATCAGCATCAGAACTTTGCCCTCCCATATGATAAACAGTGAATTGATCGATTTTTGTAATAGCTGCTGCTGTTTGTACAGTTTGAAGTCCAATGAAAAACATTGCAAATAACATCAAAGCCAAAATTATCTTACTATTCACTTACAGACCTCCAATATTTTTTTTGAATTATCAAAAATAGCATAAATTATTTTATTTTGAACACATTGGAGGTGATGGCTTCTAAAAAAATAATGAGAAGTTAAATACACGCCTTTCAATGGAAACACTTGTAATTATATTCCTATGCTACAAATGATAATTTCATATTTGTGATTCTTATTATTTTAGTATCTAGGATTTGAGCTCTTTTTTGAATTTGTGCCAGTAATAGTAAACTGCAGAGTGTTTGGTATATATATATGTATAGGATTTGTTTCCTTCTATTTTGGGTTGTGATATCCTTAGTTTAGTTTTTGAAATCTTTTTTAAATCATAAAAAAATTTATAATCACTTTTATAATATTTATGGGTTTTTGTGTTCAGGTTGTACCCTGTATCTGTTATATAAACATGGTTTGTACTGTATTCATAAACTTTGAAAACATCTGCATCATCATTCTGTCCCCCACCAGGGTAGTAGACATTGAATTGGTCTATTTTTTTGACTGCTGCTGCTGGTTGAGCTGTTTGAAGTCCTATGAAGAACATTGCAAATAATAATGAAACCAATATTATTTTATTATTCATTTAAAACCCCCAATATTTTTTGTTAATTATCAAAAATAGCTGGATTAAATTAATATTTTGATTTTTTTTGGGGGGTATGGGCTTTTAATAATAAAAGAAGTAGAAAACATACCTCTCAATGAAACTTTGTGCTCATAAATGGATAAACTACAAATGATAATTTCGATATCACATTAAAATTTAACTGAATGTGATATAAATATTACTAAATAATTTTTTTTCTATAAAGCTTAACTTGATAAGATCACAGTAAATATTTAATGTATACATTTATATAAAATCTATTCACATATTAAATCGTAGTGATTAAATTGAACGCAGAAGAACTCTTAAAAGAAGTAGAGGAGAAGTATGGAATAACTTCAATGGAAGTTTTAACAATTTATTCTCGAAACTTCTACTCTAAACCAGATGAAATCAAGTTTTATATGGAAAAAATTCCAGAACTAACTGCTGAGGATATATTTAACACCGTAGATAGCCTGAAAAATCCCAACCCTTCTAGCAAGTTTGTATGGGAGATCAATCAGGTTACCATGTTTGACATAGATGGAAATATAAAGTCCGAACCCAAGGACTGGATAGCATTCGGTAAAAATTGGTATGATAAAAGGGAACTGGTTAAGAAGGAAGATTGATTTTGAGTTACGAAAGTCCCTTAAATTAAATATCTTCATATTATATATGGGATGAGTCTCTTAGTCCTCTTTTTATATTCTATGTATGATTCACCAAGTTCGGAGATTAGAGCTTTTTCTTCTACATAAATTCTGTAACCATAGGCTATGATGAATAATAATATTAACGTTAAAATTGCAGCCCATGATTGTAAAGCTAATCCAATAAAAATAATAAGGGCTCCTGTATAGGATGGATGACGAACATATTTATATGGGCCTTTTTCTATTACCTGTTGATCTTTCTGAATGCCAACTACTGCAGATAAGAATCTTCCTAAAATAGCCATGGACCATTGTCTTAATATAATTCCTAAAATTATCAGAACTATTCCGAGACTAAAAACCCATCCAGGTAACATTCCAATTTGGGCTCTTGTAAAAGAGAGAGAAAGAATAATGGCTAAGAATATGGTGGCAAATAAATATAGGCCAGAAAATCTGTCTTTGCGTTTTATAACACTGCCCCTACGTCTTATACTGGGAATTATGACTGTACCAACTATTTCACTTAATAACCACAAAGTTAAGACTAATTGAAAGATTAGAGCTTCAGTATTTGTTGGGAAGAAAATTGAAAAATCACTCATTAATATTCACCAAATTAACAATATTCAGTCGATTTGTTAAAAGAATGGCCAATTATATTAAAAAAAATATAGATTTTTTTTGTATGTATGGATCTTTCCAAATTTGTAATTTTATTTATTCTCCTACAACATTACCGGGTCCTGCTGTGTAGTAGTTTCCACCATTCCCACTTAATGTGTTGTTAATGACAGTGTTACCATCTGTACTCTGTTGAGTTGTCAGTGCTATCCCAACGACCTTGTTATTGGTGATGGTATTTGATTTGATTATGTTTCCAGTACCAGTTATATCTATGCCCTCTTGGTTCCTGTTTAATTGGTTATTGGAGAATACACTATTCGATACAGTCATCCAGATAGCATTGTGGTTACCTGTGCAGATATTACCATCTACTTTGAATCCACTTGCTGTTCCGCTACCTAATGGCTGGATTGCTATTCCATCCCTCTCATTACTTACTTTATTATTTAATATCTGGAAATTAGTACTTCCAAGGATGGTATAAATACCTGCTTGATCCCCATTGTCTCCTATGACACTATTTCCACTTATCAGGTTATTAGTACTCGCAACATCAAAAAGTATTCCATGCTGTGTTCCAGATACACTGTTATCTTTTATCTGAGAATTACTTGTAACACCCTCAAATGCCATACCATTACCATAAGTGCTACATGTACCGATTATATTGTTTCCGGATACTAATATATTCGTATTAGTTCCAGTATCGCTTATACCATTAAGGTTAGAGTGTATGGTGTTATTTAATATGTTAACACTGTTACTGTTCGTTAATTGGATTGGATAGTCATCTGTAAGAGTAAAACCTTTTATGGTAGCTCCTGTACCACTTATACTTACAGCGCCCAGATTTACGGTTCCATTAGCAATTAGAGTTACATTCTTATTAATGGTCAGCTTTTGTGAATACGTTCCAGGATTAACTATTATATTACTTCCAACAGGGGCGGTGTCAATGGCTGATTGAATGCTCTGTCCCGGGTTCACAATTATACCTGATAGTTTAGTTGTATTATTAGTAAAAGATTGATTTATACAACCACTTACAGCTACAACCAATGTCAAAATGCACAATATCCCTATGAAAATTATATTTTTTTTCAAATAACCCCTCAATTAAATTAAACAACATAAATCTAATATCACTTAGTTAATTTATGTTTTGAAAATGATCTTTATATAAATTTGGATAAATAGCAAACTATGAAAAATAAAACGGGCCCGACGGGAATTGAACCCGCGGCCACTCGGTTAAGAGCCGAGCGCTCTGCCAGACTGAGCTACGGGCCCCATACAATTATGTTGGAGTTTAATACTCATTGTGGGCTTCTAAGTCCCACATGATATCCCTCAACAACACAACATATATAGTAGTATGGTCTTAAGATATTGAATCTATTATTTAAAGATATTTAAATATTTTTTTTAAATAATTCTATCCAGTAATTGTAGTTTATAAGTAATATCAACTATGTATATTTTAATATTTTCGATACTGTTTTATTGGTTATAAAATATACTAAATTAATAGGATATAACTTTTTAAGAAAATAAAATATCGAAACATTGTATATATTGCTATAAATGTATTATAACACCTAATTATGATGTATAAACCTTTAATAATGGTATTTCAACGATATGAAAGAAAATTCTATAAATCTTAAAGAGATATTTGTTTAATGCTCGTTATTAATAAGTTAGAGAACATAATGAATCTGAAAGAAGGAATAAATCATTTATCAACTAGTGTATTCGCAAATATAACCTAAGAAAGACAATAAGGAGATGATAAAAAATGACAGATTTTTACATAATGGTTAATGAATCAGAAAAAGAATTTATAGACCCCATGAGAGTTGGCAACTACTCAAGAGATCGCGAATTAGATTTTATAGAAAGTTCAACTATTTTTTGGTATCTTATGGGAGCACATGAGAAAGAAGAACATGATAACGAAGATATAGTATATCATGGTAGATGGAACGGTAAAAAAATTCGTTTAGTAGGCAAAAAAAATGACAAAGACCTATATGATGCAATAATAAATGACGACAAGTACACAGACATCACCATAGAAGCACATAATGAAATTGAACAATGAAACATATGAACAAATTAATAAGATTAAAATTTAATGGGGAAATCTAAATGGATGAAAACAACAAAAAGAAAATCTTAAAAATATTATATAATGCAAAGAAGGAAAATCCCGAAAATCCTGTGGTATCTACCAAAGATTTAGAGGAAAAATTAAATATGGAAGATGCGGAGTTAGAATCATATATCCGAGATCTAAAATATAGAGGATATATAGAATACGGTGGTTCAGAAACTTTCGAGGGTCAGGACATTATGCTTACTCCTAAAGGAGAAAAAAATGTCTAATAATCAAACTTTTATCCTTTTAATTAACAATCCCACTTTGAGAGATTAAAATAGATCTGATGAATAGATACTCCAAATCCAATAATTTAATCAATCTTTACAATAATCCAGAATTTAGTTATTAAAGAAATTTAATTCTTACAGATAATCTCGATTTCAATTCAATGAGAGATTTTTGAATAATTTAAAGAATTTATTATATATTTTTTTGTTTCAGTCATGTTAAAAAATTTATGTAAATATTAAGATTAGTTCATAAAAAAAGGAGGAGCTGGGCATATGGCGGAATGCATTGTTTGTAATGACGTTGGAGTAGTAGAAAGACATGGTAACTATTTTTGTGCTTTACACGGTAAATATCATATTTTAGACCCAAATAAATTAGAAAACATAATATTAATGAGATTTGAAGGTAAGTCACCGAAAGAAATTGAAGAAAAATTAGATAAACTTCTATGAGTTTAAGGGGGAATCGTTAATGCCAAATATACGGGAAATAACATTACAAGAACTAACTTATTCGATTGCCATATTAAGAAAACAATATAACAGTAAACCCAGTGAAACAATTGGAAAATCAATTGATGAACTGGTAGAAGAACGAAGTAAAATATTGCATAGTATGGGCTTAAATGTGAACGATTAAACATGCTGATTTATTGAACTATAACTACTATATCGTTCGTTTGATAAATTACGCTTAAATGTTAGTATTATTCGTTATTGATTCAACTTGTTGGCTTAAAAGTTTGGCGAATTCGGGATTTTTAGCCCTAAGATCTCCCCGCTGATTATCATTTGCTTTTATAGCTTCGATGGTTCCATTAAATTCTATTGTGTTGATCTTTGATGTGTTGTTATTGTATTCTGCATTTAATAGATCTTCATATAAATTAGTATATGCTATTATTAAATCAGATTCGTTACTTAACATTGTAGCATATTTTTTTTGCTGATCAGAGGTGGAATAATACATCATTTCACGAATATAATATTTTCTGGTGTTTTCAACGGTTTTTACTTCATCTAATTTATTTAAGAAATCAGGATAATTTTCATACCATTTAGAGATATTCGTACTTTTATTATTAGATGAGTTAGATACTTCTGTAAAGAGATCACTAACTTTTTGACCATTGTAAGCTTGTAATCTGTAGTCATCATAGTATTTGTAGTTTTTATAGTGTGCTAAAGAGTAGTATCCTGCTAATACTGCAACGATAATCACAACAACTATAAACACAATAAAGATTTTGTTCTTTTTTTCCAAATTTATCACCGAACACAGTCAAACGTTTTATTATAATAATAAGATATCACTTTATAAGATATAATGATTACTAATTCAAACAACTAAATAGATATAAAAATAACTTAAGTTAGAAGTTGAATCTTATATTAAGCAAATAGATCTTTCAAAAGAGCTAAAAGAACCTGTACGATCTTTACTAAAGGATAGTAAAATGGTAAATAGTGGTTCTTATCTCTTAAATCGCCTCCATCGAGGATTAATAAACTAGAATCTATCTATTTCTTATTTTTTTTGGAGGGAATATGTTATGAGAGAAAAAAAGATTCCGGTTAAATTGCTTTTTTCTAATTATTTTTATCAGATCATCTTAGATCGCAGAGAAAAGGCTAAATATAAGAGTTTATCTTGTTTTGTTGAAGATCAGTTACTGCAATACTGGGGAATAGAGGAGGAAGTTTTGTAATAAGTGGATGGATATGATTTTACACGTATTTTATCCTTTAAATCACTCCTATCATAATGAGAATTGAACCATAAAATAGAATTAACAATAAACTTAACAGAATAATACCTATTCCCCTTTCTCCTTTATTCTTTAATATATAATCAATTCCAATGAATATTCCTAATATTGGAATTATTATTGTTAATAAAATATCAGCAGTATGGACACTAACAGGTCCTTCATTTTGTTCAGGAATTACTGGTTTAAGATTTGCTCCACATTCGCTACAAAACTTTCCATCTTCTATTTTAGCCCCAATTCCTTACAATACATTTAACCACCATTTTTATATTAATATGAAGTTAATAAAGCAAAAACTATCAAAGCAATAACAAAACCAACAAAAATACTAATAAGACCCGTTTTAGTTGTTAATTTATCCTTAAACAACCTTCCATTTATAAAACCGCCCCCAAAACAGCCTATAATAAAAGCATAAGTTGGTGTATAAGAATATAAAAGAAATGTTATAAAAAGTGTTAAAGCAGACATTGTTGTTACAGCTTTAAAATCTAAAATTTCATCTTTCTTATCAATTTGGCTTGGAACATTTTTTCCATTATCAAATGATTCATTACGTTTTGGAATTGTTATAACAGATCCAGATGCACTTTTTTCAACTTCTTCTTCATTCTTCTTCCATTCTTCCCCTCTGCCTTCTATTTCCATATATTCTTTGGTACCAACACATTTAGGACACCAACTACTTTCCCCTATATCTTTTCCACAAAGAGGACAATAAGCCATATAATACCTCCTATTACTCTCAGTCTTAAAATGATATTCACCTCATTCGGGATGTTAGTTACTAATATATCTGATTTTATACATTTAATGAATTATATACCATATTTTGTGTATTAAGATGATCATCTAACTTATTCAATAATATTTTACTCATTAGCCTTGAGATTGTAATTATTATATTTTCTATATATTATAACTCCAATAAGTCCACCTAAAAGTCCAAATGCTCCTAATATGAAAAGCCCTGCCATTAGATAATATAAACCTGAAAATAATCCCATAATAATAGAATAAAAAACTGCGACGATCACTGAATTAATAATACCATTTAAATATTCTCTTCCTGAAAAAAATCCGGTTATTATTCCGGAAATACTCATCAAGAAAATATATGTTAATGGTGAATAACTGATATCAGGGGTATTATAATTTCCAGAAATATACAATGCCACAACAATTAGCATCATTACAACAAAATAAGCTATTATTCCTATTAAAATTACTTTCCAATTAATAATTTTTGTGATTCCGCTATTATTCATTTTAGGTTTTATTCTTGTTCCACAATTTTGGCAAAATGATGCATTACCTCATTTTCATTACCACATTTAGTACAATAAACCATTATATCACCAATCCTTACAATGCATTAGACACTCCTATAGTTTTAAATTTATTCACTTTATAAAGCAAAAAATAAATTTAACTATCTTATATTTTCATTTTGTGCATAATATTTTTCTAAAGCTGTTTTGGATTCTGTAACTAATTTTGATGTATCTGATTTTTTATCAAAAAATATAGTCATCTCAATAATTGCTCGGTTTTTGTTTTTATCATAATAAACATGTATCAGAGTATCTGAATTGAAATATTCTTGTAATATTTCTTGAATTAATCCACAAGATTCTTCTGGGAGTTCGTCATCATAAAACTTTAATATTTCCAGATTAGGGGGATCACCATAATTCTCAACATTTATTATTGGTTCGCTTATTAATCCTTCGTAATGTAACATCTAATCCTCTCCTAATTATTCTAAGTTCTTATTATTTTCTTGGCTTCATCATAAGTCCATAGAATTACTACAATTAAAGCAATTATACCCCATATAAGACCTAAAAAATATCCTACCGCAAACACAGCTATAAAAGATATAAGACCTTTAGCATACTCACCTATATATATAAACCCTAATCCAGCGATTATAATATTTAAAAGAGCCGCCTCCACTGGATTTTTCTTATCAGTTTTTTGATTAGATTTGCTATCAGGTTCAATATTCTTAGATTCTTTTATTTCATTACCACATTCTTGACAAAACTTAGCATCTTTAAGAATTTCTGCTCCACATTCATTACAAAAAGAACTATCCCCCAAATTGACACCTCACATTATTTAATGATATACTCTTATTGTCTTAAATGTTTGGATAATAAAATAAAATTGCGATATAAAGCGAGAAAGAAAAATTAACTCTTATCTTTTAGATTCATGTTCATATTTATCTAATAGTTTAATAATACCATTCATTAGGTTATTAAATTGAAAAATATAGTTCCGATTGGATTAATTCTTTTTATCACATTGGTTATTATTTCAAGTAGTGGATGTACTGGAAATGGAATATCTTATAAAACATTTACTAGTCAATATATGTCTTTCCAATACCCTGAAGGATGGACAACTGAACTTAATTCTGTAGATGGAGTAATTATTCGTGAAAATTCTAGTAGTACAGATCAACAATGGTTTGAAGTTACACCCTATGGAACGAATGGTGGAAATATGCTTACACTAGCTGATTTTAAAACAGATATGGCTACAGATATATCAGAATCTAACCCACCTGATCTAAAAAATGGAAATATTAATGGAACATCTTATGAATATACAGAAGATTCTAATTCAGGGGATGGAAATAGTGGAAAATCTATTTTCTTTACTAAAAATGGTAAGTCTGTTATTATATATGGTAATGTTAAGGATATGACAGTTTTAGAGCATGTTGTAGCTACATTTAACTAATTCTAATCCCATTTTTAATCGAGTTTATATTTTTTTTCTAGTTCTAAAATTAAATGATAATATTTATAGTACTGTAAATGATACTATCAAAAAGAGGGGAGTATTTATTCTACCTTCTACAATTTCCCATTTTACCAGAGTTTGCTCCTTTAAATTGTGATTGAAACTCCCCTCTTTCATGAATACTAAAAACATCTTAATATAGTCATATGGGGGGTTATTCTTGAAAAAACTAACTTTAGGGATAATAGGATTATTTTTAATAGTTGTAATGGCTTCAGGATGCACGTCCTCATCAAGTCAAAATTATACAACAACTAAAATGTCTTTTACAGCTCCTAATGATTGGAAAGTAGTGGAATATTCCAATGATTCAGTACAATTTATTAAGATCCGGATACAATTAATGTAATGCATCTATCAAAAGATGATTATAAATCAATTGGAACAACTGATCCCGTTGCTCTTGATGGATATTCCTATATTGGTAATTTTACAGATGAACAATCCGGAGTTCCATATAATGTATAACAGTACTTCATCAAGAACCGATGGACTTCAAAATATAGGATATACATTCTCTAAAAATGGTAAATACTTCGCTGTTTGGGGAACATCCGATGATGATATGCTGACAATAATGAGAACAATAAGTTAGGGATTATTTCTTTAATCTATTGACTAAAGAATCCCCTTTTTCAATTGCTTTTGTATATGAACCTTTAAAACTATACCATTTATCATAAGAATTGAGTGTAAAAACCCTTCTTGTATCCCCGAGGTGTATATAGTTTCGGTTGTTATCATACTCCTCTTCTTGTTCTTTTAATTTAATAAGATCTAATTGAATTTTTAAACATTTATTCATAGTTTGATAAAAGCTATTTATTTCATTTATTTCTTCTTCCTTTAATGCTTGAGCTGTTAATATAGTTTTATTAAGCCATATTGGGTTTTTTATTTCTATTAAGTCTTTAATAACTAATTTAGACGCTAAAAGATATGGTTCATCAATACTATTCTCAAAAAGATCATCATAGAAGTTTATAAGATATTGAGTATTAGAATCAATTTCTATCTTTAGTAATATTCTTAAAGAATTTTCATCCCGCTTTTCTTTTCTAATTTCGGATAAAAACCTAAAGAAATAACCTAATATATCCATAATTGTTTAACACTCCTATGAATAATCATTAAGAACTATAATTTATTATTTTCTAAAGGAAATATGATAATTAAGATCGAAGTACATAGAAAATTGATGATCAGTTATTATTAAATTATATAAATAGTATGCCATTTTACGGGCTGTTTGTGACAAAAAACTAATATTTGTGCTCACGAACTGAAATAAATCAGTGCCAGGCATAAATTGTTTCATTTGATCCACGAAACCTCCAATATACTCTTCTATAACGTGGATTATCGAAACCGTTAGTATAGCGACAAATATCCATTCCATAAACTTGACTCCTATAATTTTATAGAACAAATTATATTATTTTTTATATAATTAATTTATAGACACTATTATCTAAAAATTAATTGACTAATTGAAATAAACAAGTAATCTGTCTATTAATTGACTACTTTTTTGACTACCCATTTGACCAGAGGCTTTTTTTATGAAAAGATTTATATATTAACATAACGATCGTTATATAATATGGTGATCAAATGAGAGCAGTTATAGTACAACCATTTTATTTTCCATGGATAGGATACTTTGGAATGATTGATGCAGCCGATATCTTTGTTATTGCAGATGATATACAGTTTGTAAAGAAATCTTGGCAAAGAAGGAATAAAATAAAGAACACAGATAATAAGTCTAAATGGCTTTCAGTCCCTGTAAATTTGAATTTTGGTCAAATGATCAACCAAGTAAAAATAAATAACTCTATAACTTACAAACATAAAAATAAAGTGTTAAATTGGAAAGAAAAACATTGGAATCTAATATCTTCATCATATGCTAAGGCAACATATTTTAATGACTATAAAGAGGATATCAAAGAAGTATTTACCAGAGATTGGGTATTTCTATCTGATCTAAATATATACGTAACAGAAAAGATTTCTGAATTACTGCGTCTAAAAATACCAAACTTCATTAAAAAATCAGATATGCAAGGGCTAGAAGGAAGGAAAGTAGACTCAATACTGAATATTTGTGAATACATAGGTGCTGATGAATATATAAGTGGCCCAGCAGCAAAGGATTATATAGATTACAACGAATTTCAAAAATTTGAACAGGAAAAAGTAGATCTATACTGGTTTGAATTCCCACATCCAGTTTACCCACAATTAGGAACCGATTTTATACCATATCTATCTGCAATTGATTTACTATTTAACACAGGAAAAAAATCAAGGAATTACATACGAAAGAGTTTAGAAAACTGCTTACAACTAGAAAAAGGGAACTCCTTAAAAATAGAAGATGGAATCAGAAACACAGGTAGATTAAGAACGTAAAAAGTTTAAATTCGTCGTTTTTTTTACCAAAATCTCTTTAAACGAAGCTTTGATCAAATAAGTTATATTGAACAGATTAAAGGTCACATGAGCTTTTAACCGCTTATTTGACTATCAACAGGGTTTTTTAAAACGTAGTAAGTGGAACGGCTACCTCCTTTTTGATCTATAATATCCATATCCATCAAATACCTTAAATCTTTATAAGCCCCTTGACGTGATATATTTAGAAGTTTTTGAACCTCAGAGTTTGTAATACTACTTTTTAAATGTATATATTCCAATATTTTCCTATGTTTATCTGCTATTTTTATTCTTTTTTTCCCAGGTTTATCAGGTAAAAATATCAGTATATGGTCCTTAATTTCAGAAATTGAGAGCAAAAATCCATCTAAAAAATACTCTAACCAACTGGTTAAATCTCGAGTTTTTAAATCGACAGAATTAAGTGCACTGTAGTACGATTGTCTATCGTTATCGTAGTATTCATCTAGAGTAAAAAATCTATCAACATCGAATTTTTTAAGATAAAGAAAAAGGGCTGCCAAGGCCCTGCCAGTTCTTCCATTACCATCTACAAATGGATGTATCCTCACAAATTCATAATGAATAATTCCTGCAGCAACAACTGGATTTAATTCCACAGCACGATTTAGCCATTCAACGAAGTTTCGCATTTCTTTAGGAATCAAATTTACTGGGGGCGGTGTAAAAACTGTTTCACCCTTCTTATTAACAACATGAACAGGTATGGTTCTGTACTGGCCTTCTAAATACGTGTAATTTAATGTGTAATGAGTTATATCCTCATGAAGTTGTAATATGGTTTGTTCAGTGATTTTTCCATGTTCAGAATATTTATCCAAGTTTTCTAGTACATTTAAATAATTTAAGACTTCCTGTTTGGCTTTTTTTTGAGCATTTACTTTGATGCCCCTGACAAGTTTATCGACCTGGTTTAACGTTAGGGGATTCCCTTCAATAGCTGTTGAGTGATGTGCAGATTTTAATAATGCATCCCTTTTTAGTGAAACTTCCATTTCAACAACTAGGGGAGCATTGACTATAAAATCATTTATGGATTGAATTTCCAGCAAATTATTGACCATCCTGTCATTATAACTAAAATTTGGTCTGAACATATTTTATAAACCTCCTACTTATGCACCAAGAGATCATTTGTAATTAATAAAATAAATATTTGACTATTTTTTGACTACAAATAATTCAATAGTTGTAGAGTTGGTGGTACTATTGGATTAGTTCATTAACTAATAGGTTAAATTGATTATTCCATTAATTTAATGATATAATTTAAATCAGTTTTTAATTCAAGTGCTTCATCTTTATTTAAAAGCAAAAATGTACCAGTACAGAGATTCTCTATTTTTATAAGATTTTTATTGCTATTTAATTTAGTGGATATTCCCAATAGGATCACCTGCCTTTAATTTCAGAATTTGTGAATCAATATGACTCGTTAGTATAATAATACAATTTTTTTTGTTGAAAATAATTTCTGAGTTAATAAACCTCATTTGACCTTAAGATATCTGTATTATTAAGTGCGGTGATGAATAAAATGTACATTCAAAAAATTGATATTAACATTTATAAGAATATGATGATGAGTAATCTATTAATGTTTTATAAACAGAATTAATTTATTATTCTTATTATTATTTGATGAACTCATAATATGTTTGGAGAATATAATGCCAAAAAATAAACTTGTAAAAAATGAAGTGAATTTGGAAGAAATAACTGAAGAACTTTTTATTTTAATTAGAACCAGTTATAATCAAGGATCTAATGAAATCAAACTCATTATATTAGACAACTGTATGAAAATTATACTAGACTCATTAGAAAATGAATCAGATCTCAAAAAGTTGAAAGCAGTATTTGATAATATAGCTGGTGACTAAATCAATTTAAAGATTTGAAACAAGTGAGAGAAAAAATTTGAATTTAAAATCACGGAAATATTTGATATCAATGGAATACAGTGATGTAATCTTGTTTACTCCATAAACTTCTTATTTGATTTAAAAATTGATTTAACTGGGTTGTAGGAATTTGTTTAATAAATAGAGGTTGTGGATCTTGACCAGTAACTTGTGTGGGAAACTCTGAGAACAGTGAATAACCTGCAGTATAAGCTGCTGAATGAAATAAGATGGCTCTGTGATTTGGATCAGCTTTAAGCCAATTTTCAACCGGTTTTTTATCCTTTTCAGTTTCTACTCTTACTCCTATTACATTTGCACCTGTCTCTTGTGCTTCTTTAACTATTTTATCTGTTTCTCCAATGTTAGCATTTACCACATCCAGATTAAGTGTTACGTTGTAAACCTTCTCTAGCTCTGTGAAATATCTATTAGGAGTGTCGCAGTACTGGTCTGGATAGGTTTCATTGGTTGTTTGAACAATAATAAGCTCATTTTTATCTATTGGAACTGGTTGAGCTCCTATTACAGCTCCTGTTCCATCATTAAGTGGCCTTATAGGTTCTCCACCAAGAATGACTCCTGTACCATTGTAACCCATTACATTGGCCGTGAACCTATCACATGGAGCGTAACAATTTATACCATGTTCAGCCATGTATACTTCAGCTTTAGCTTTACCTGGAAGATCACCACATGCAACAACAAGATATGCATTGTTTTTGATAGCTCCTGGAACCATAACATTCATTCCATGGGTATTAACCTCTATTTTAGTTTTAGGATCACTAGTGTTAATTGAGAATAATGGTCCAGCTTTACTAGGGTCAACACCAAATATGTAATTACCATGATCGTCGGGGCCGTACCAGTTTCCGTTAATATTCTTAATTGGCACGCCTGTAATTGGTATGACCTGAACATGTGCATATTTCATAAGTTGTGCTACTCTGGCTCCTTCCATGTATGGTACTAGTTGAGAGGGTGAGCTGGGACTTTGTCCCGGTGGAGTATCATCGTTTATATTAGAAGCTGTATCCTTTATAACACGATCAACTTGTGTTACAACCTTCGCATTGTTTGGTACTTTAATATATGAAGCTCCCATGACAATTATAGAAGAATTTTGTGGACTTGTTTCCACACTATAATTTACTTTATTCTGAGACCCTTGTACAAAGTGGATATTGATATATCCGATAAAGATGCCGGCAAGACATAAAAGAATTATTATTGGTATTATAAATTTTTTCATAATTATTTTACTGTTGATTTTATTCTTACTTAATCTTCTTTTAACTATTTATAGAATCTACAGATATGTTAATATTATTAATAATACTAAAAATTTAATTCTTAAGAATTAAGATTAATAGAATTGTCCCACTGTCCACAATTACAATTTAACGAATCTTTTTTTCCCTTTGTATGTATTATTAAAATAACTCTACAATTTATAGGAAGCATTTTTAGATGATTCGTTTAATATGAAATTAAGAACCTAAAAAAGTAACATCAAAATCAAAAATTACTAAGAAATTATAGGATCAATAAAATGATGCGAAATATAGCAAAAGAAGTTCATGATACAGATTTCCGTGAAAACCAGAAACATTTCTTTAAATATTTTATAGAACACGAAAATCAGAATATTATAGCTGACGCACCTACTGGTATTGGTAAAAGTTTAATTGCAATTCAAATAGGAATCAATTTAGAACGGCCAGGTACAGTATTCATTGTTACACCCACAAAGGATTTGATGAAACAGTATGAAAGGGATTATGGAAGTTTGGAAGATGTAATGTTACTTGCTGGTAAAAGTGAATATAAATGCAAGGCTAATCCAGACGTAACAGCAGAATTATGTACTCATAGTTTAAAATCTCCATGCAAACATAATTATAGTCAAACCAATGATTCATGTGAGTACAGTAAAAAAATCAGCACATTCATGGATTACAAGGTAGTTGTAACCAACTACCATATGATGCT
>Ga0182021_10003249_pt1 | contig 19128 bp, 20 predicted proteins | sample 612E3MmetaG_FD_120493 | JGI IMG/M metagenome (GOLD analysis project Ga0182021, IMG submission 120493) | Permafrost microbial communities from Stordalen Mire, Sweden - 612E3M metaG (Illumina Assembly) | ecosystem: Environmental > Terrestrial > Soil > Wetlands > Permafrost | place: Sweden... | reverse complement strand
CGGCGGCCAACTCGCGCGGAGCCGCACGGGGGGCCAACTCGCGCGGAGCCGCTCCGGCGGCCAACTCGCGCGGAGGCGCTCCGGGGCCAACTCGCGCGGAGCCGCACAGGGGCCAACTCGCGCTGAGCCGCACAGGGGCCAACTCGCGCGGAGTGCTCCCGGAACTCCCGCGATAGGCCCCGCTACTCGCCCAGCAGGATCCGCCGGATCACGGGGATCGGCGGGGAGCCATGAGCGATGACCGACTCGAGGTGCTCCTTGTAGCTGAAGCCCGGCGTCTTGCCCAGGCCGCCGACGACGCGCGACTCCCGAACGGCCGAGGCGCCACGCGGATCGCCGGACGCAGCGGCAGCCCGCCGCCGGCGCTCGCGCTCCAGATTCCACATCTCCATCGACCCGACGAAATAGGTCGACAGCTGAGTGGAGGTCAGCCGCGCGCGGTCCCACTTCTTGCGGGCTTCGGATTCCTCCTGGAAACCGCCCGTGACCATCAGCTCCATGGCCTCGGCCTCCGTCATGGAGCCGGCGTGGATCCCGACGTCGATCATCGCGTTCGTTATGGCGCGCAGATAGAACTTCCAATGGATGAGCAGAAGCGCCGGGTCGTCGGCGTGGAACCCGAGGTCCATCATCACCTGGGTCACGTACACGGCCCAGCCCTCCACGAAGACGCCGCTTCCGAAGACGGCTCGCACCACTGACGGGCATCCATTCGAGTAGACGAGCTGGAGGTAGTGACCGGGCGTCCCTTCGTGGATCGTGGTCAGTGCGATCTGCCGATCGTTCTCTTCGGCGAGGTAGGACTCGATCTGCTCAGCGGTCCAGTCGTCGGGAGGGGGAGTCATGAAGTAGAACGACCGCTGACCCTTGTCGAGCGGGCCCGGCGAGTCGAGCATCGCGCCGGCGAACTCGCGCAAGAAGGGCGGGGTCCAGTCGATCTCAAGCGGTTCATGGGGAACACCGATCAGGTCCTTGCGCATGCAAAACTCGACGATCTCCCGGTACGACTCCTTGCATGCCTCGACCAGCTCGCCGGCCGGATGATGAACCGCGCCTATCGCCGAGGTCACGCGGCTGACGATCTTCTGATCGGCCGCTTCCTGGCTGCCCTCGCTCGCCGCGCTTGGCAGCGGCTGGCCGGGCACCCACTCTTTCCAGATCTTGCGGGCAATACGGATCATCTCCGCCCGAACGGCGTCGTATTCCAGGCGGGCCTGGGTCAGTATCTCCTCGTCGGTCAGGTTGCTGCGGAAGGTCTGCCGAAGCTTCCTGGCGAACAGGTCGCGCCCGAGGCGACCCTCGCCGTGCGATCGCGGTCGCAGATCGTCCCGCAGGTACCTGCCGAAGCCGTCGAGCGCCTTCCGGCCGATGGCAGCGGCCTTCTCGAGACGCGGTTGCAGGGCGGCCACCGCCGGGTCGGAAGCAGCCGCCGCGGCCTGGGCGAGGGCGTCCTCCGCCAGCGAGCCGATCCCGGGCAGCTGCCGAAGGGCCATCTCCAGGTGCAACTTCGAAACGGGCCGGCCGTTTATCCGGCCGAGTTGACCCCTGGCCGCCCTGAAGACCGCCGGCATTCGCTCCAGCCGCGACGCCACGCAGGCCAGACGCACCGCAAGAGGCGCAAAGTCGCGGGCGAGCAGCGGGAAGATGCCGCCGCCGAGAAGATAGACGTAGCTGAGCGGGTCCCAGCCGGCTTCGCGAAGCTCCGTCTCGTCGAAACGCAGGGCCGCCAGCTCCGAGATGAGGAGGTCGCGGTCGATCCGCTCATCGGGCGTCAGGGATGCCTTCGGCGTGGCTCGCAGCTCAACGGTCCAGTCGTCGATGAAAGCCAGCCTGTCCGCCTGCCCGGCGTCGGTCAGATCGGGCCACTCACCATCGTGAGCGTGATTGCCGGTGGCCGTCGCAGCCACAGGATAGAGACGGAAGAAGTCGCCCAGAAACGCGTCAACACGCTCAGCGAACATTGCATCCTCTGCTCGGGGTATGGCTGGAGTGTAGCGGTCGGACCTCGCAGCGGATCATCGAACTGCGTGTTTCGGGTGAGTGGAGCCACGCTCCGGCCTCGGGATGGTCGCACGAACCCCTGACGTCCCCCCGACGCGGGCGCTAGCATCCGACCATGCGACGCGCGCCGTTTGGCGACGCCCAGCTTCGGAGGAATCGCTCATGCTCGACCTGCTGATCAAGGTCGCCGTGAACGCCGTAGCGCTCCTCGCCGCGGCCAACGTGGTCCCTGAGTTCAGTCTCAAATTCCACAACGACCAGCCCGCAGACTGGGCCAAGATCGCGATCATCGCGCTCGTCTTTGCGCTGGTGAACAGCTACCTCAAGCCGATCCTCAAAGTCCTGACAATGCCCATCGGGATCCTGACGATGGGCTTGATTGCCTTCGTCATAAACGCGGGAATGCTGCTGGGGACGGCATGGATCGTCAGCCAGGCCCAGCTCAACATCGGATTCAACCTGGGTGGCTACCCGCCGCATTGGGGCTACGAAGCCATCGGGGTCGCCGTGGTCGGCTCGATCGTCATCAGCATCGTAGCCACGATTCTCGACCTGCTGCTCGTGCCGCGAAAGGTCCTCGGCCTGTAGCTTCGCACGCCGTCCTCTCGCGCCGCCTCTCGCGCCGCCTCTCGCGCCGCCTCTCGCGCCGCCTCTCGCGCCGCCGCGGCCTATTGTCTCGACGGCGACGAACCCGCTAGGCTTTCAGGCATGCCTGCCACGCACACGCGGTCGCCGCTCGAACTGTTCGCCCTGTCCAGCGCGAAACCGGCTGCCCCCAGTTCCGCCCGGGACCCCGGGGCGCTGACCGAACGTGAGCGCTTCCGTATGCAGTTGCGACGCCGGCCGCTGCTGTTCGACGGCGCAATGGGAACGCTGCTCTACAGCCGCGGCATTCCCCAGCGAGCCTGCCTCGACGAGATCGTCCTGACCCACCCCGAGGTCGTTTCCAGGATCCACCGCGAGTACCTCGAGGCCGGCGCCGACGCCATCGAGACCAACACCTTCGGCGCCAATCGCTTCCGTCTTGTCGAGTTCGGGCTGGAGAAGCTGGCCGGACAGATGAACCGCCGCGCGGCGCAACTCGCCCGCGAAGCGCGAGACGTCGCCGGACGCGAGGCTCTGGTCGCCGGGGCCATCGGCCCGCTGGGCGGATCGCTTCGAAACCAGGATCGACCTCATCCCGGGCTCGCGAGGGCGGCCTTCCGCGAGCAGGTCGAAGGGCTCCTCGAAGGCGGCGTCGACATGCTGGTGTGCGAGACCTTCGGCGATCTGGAGACTCTGCTGGCCGCGATCGAGGAGATCCAGCGCGCCTGCGATCTGCCGCTGATCGCGCAGATGACCTTCGGGGAGGATCTGCTGCTGGCGGACGGCGCAACCCCTGCCGCTGCTGCGGCCGCGCTCACCGAGGCAGGCGTCGACGCCATTGGAGTCAACTGCGGCGCGGGCCCGCTCGCCTGCCTCGAGGCGCTGGTCCGAACCGGTCCGCCGTCCGCCGTCGTGGCGCGCTCGTTGCAGCCAAACGCCGGCCTCCCCCAGCGTATCGAGGGCAGCCTGGTCTATTCGGCCGAGCCCGCGTACTTCGGTGAGATGGTCCCGCGGATGCTCGCCGCCGGCGCCACGATCGTGGGCGGCTGTTGCGGAACCACTCCCGCGCACACCGCAGCAATGAGGGCCGCGATCGACGCTCTGGGCGCCGAGGGTCGACGCGGAGCGACCGTCGCTCCCCGCCCGGACGAGGGCGAGCGCGACAACGCCGCGTCGGCCGCCCCGCGCACACCTCGCCGCGACGTCGGTGCCGTTGGCGAGGCGCCACCGCCGACGGCCCTGGCGCGCAAGCTCGCCGCCGGCACGTTCGTCATCTCGGTCGAGATCGACCCGCCGCGCTCGATTCGCATCGACCGCACGCTCGAAGCCGCCCGGCTCCTGGAGCAGGCGGGCGTCGACCTGGTGAACATCAGCGACTCGGCCACGGGTCGAGTCCGAATGGGCGCGATGGCCGTGGCCTTCGGCATCCAACACGAGATCGACCTCGAATGCCTGGTCCATCTGACGACGCGCGATCGAAACCTCATGGCCCTCGAAGCCGAACTGCTCGGTGCCCATGCCCTGGGCATTCGCAACATCCTGGCGCTGACAGGCGACCCGCCTCGGGCGGCCGACCAGCTCACGACCAGGGCCGTATGGGACGTCGACGCCATCGGCCTGATCGAGGTGATTCGGCGCCTGAACATGGGCGAGGACCAGGCCGGCGCGGCCATCGGACAGCCTGCCGGCTTCACCATCGCCTGCGCCCTCGACCCCACGGCCGCGGACCAGGACAAGGAGTGGTCCCGCCTGGAGCGCAAGCTGGGTGCCGGCGCGAACGTGATCATGACCCAGCCTCTCTACTCGGTGGCCCAGGTGGAGGCGATGCTGGATCGGGCGCGCATCACGTTCGGCCCGGGCGGCTTCCCCGTCCCGGTGCTGCTTGGCGTTCTGCCGCTCCACAGTTCGCGCCACGCCGAGTTCCTGCACAACGAAGTGCCCGGCATCACGATCCCCGAGGAGCAACGCGCCGCCATGCGTGAAGCGGGCGCACGCGGCGCGGAAGTCGGTCTCGAGATGGCGATGGACCTGCTCGAGCGGACCGAGGGACTGGTCCAGGGAACCTACATCATGCCCAGCTTCGGTCGCTACGAGCTTTCGGCCGAGCTCGTCCGGCGACTACGCGCCCGAATGGCCGCCAGATCCGCGGATTAGCAGCAGGGGGACGCGATGAGGCTCAATCGATACCGGGCTGCCGTGGTGGTCGGGACGGCCGCTCTCTGGTCGAGGTCGTTCGGCGGCGGCGGCTTCGGCGGCGGGGGCGGGGGCGGCGGATTCTGATTCCGACCGCGCCAGATGCAAGCGGCGGCCGGTCGATCCGGGCTAAACTCGCGGCATGGGTGCTGTCGACACGATGGAATCGTTCTTCGAGCTGCTGAACAGCGACGATCGCGAGGGCGCGGTCGCGCTCATGGACGAGAAGGCCGAGATGCGCGTCCACGTCGGGGGCAACGCCCGAACGCTTCGTGGGCTGCGCGAAATAGGCGGCTGGTTCCTTCGCGCCGAGCCGGGCTTCCGGATGTACCCCGGCGACGTCCGCGACATGGGCAACACCTACCAGGCGAACCTTTTGATCGTCCGCCCCGGCGCCCCCAGCCAGTCGCTGGATGCGAGCTTCCGCGTGGAAGCCGGCAAGATCACCGCGATCAACCTGACGCCGAGCTGACAAGGGCCGCGTGGCGGCGTGTCATTCGGCTGCCGATCGGCCGGTGAGCGCGAATCGCGCCAATAGCCGTGCGAAGATAGCGGACCGGACCTGACTGTCCCGAGCGCCTAGAGCGTCGCCGTTGGCGTTGGCGTGGCCTTCATTGTAGGCGTCGGAGATGGGGTCGGAGCGGGCGGCGTCCAGGTCTGCCACGGGATGAAGAATTGGTCGCCAATCCTGATCACGTTGAACTTCGGCGAGCCGACCGGCCCAACCGCCGGATTCGCCAGCTCGAGTTGCGTGAGCGAGATCCCGAAATGTTGCGCCACCAGTGTGAGGTTCTTGTCCCAGGCCCGGGTCCCGATGGGGTACAACAACAAGGTCCTGTCGGCCTGTGGAGTCGAGAGGGGCGTATCAGTTACCAGGGAGGATGACGGACCGCCCGCGATGAACGACCCGCTCCCACTTGGGTTCGCGCTGCCGCTGCTGCCCACTAGGCCGCCGCCCTTGCCGCCGAGAAGTGGCAACAGGATCAGGGCTACGAACAGGACTGCGACACCAACCGCCGCCAGCAGGAGTGGCTGATTGTTGTTCCGTTCCTCGCGAGCCCGCAGCCTCGGATAGTTGTCCAACCGCGGCGGCTTCTCCCAATCGGGGTGCGACGGCTGGCGACGGGCCATCGTGTAGGCCAGAGTCCCCGGCGCCGGATCGCTGGAAGCCGCGGCAGGTGCGGCGAGAGAGGCGACAGACCGCTTGGGCGCGCCCTCGAAGCCCCACAGACCCGAGCCCGGGTCCGAGGTGGCGTGCGGCGTGACGGCGCCTGCTTCCGCGGGTGTAGTCCGGGCGTGACTGGCCAGAAAGGCCGGCGTCTCGACGGCCGCCGTCCTTGCGGCCGCTGTCGCGGGCTGGACGGTCGCGGCTGAAGCGCCAGCGGCGTTCTTGGTCACGACCCCGGCGGCCTCCTGGCGCGCCCAATCCAGGAAGATCGGGCACTGCGCGAAGGCGGCAGACAGGCAGAATCGCTCCTGGTGCGGAAGGGCCCGTGGCTCCGGCTCGGCCGCGGCGAAGCAGCGGTGGCGGTAGTCCGGATTGTCAGCTCGGTGATCTCGGTCGTCCTCGAAGGCGACAAACGGGCAAGCCGCATGTCCCTCCTGGAACGACGTGACAGTCTCGTCGCTCATCGGACAGATCATACCCGCGCCGGGCGGGGCGTGTCTCGCGGTCCAGGGATTCAGGTCAGTTGAGCGGCAAAGGTGCGTTAGATGCACTTAGGGTGCGCGAAATGGCGTCGGTGCGAGCGTGCAAACGCGGAAGGCGCCGCCGACACCGGATGCGGGGTGCCCGGTCCGGAAGGGAATCCACAGCCGAATCCACGCCCGGGCCGGCAATCCCAGGTAGTCTGGGTCCCGAGATCCGGCGTCGATGAAGGTTCTGGTTCCGACGAGAGACGGCCTGCCGAACCGTCTTATCCGGGTCCGAACTACCCGTTCGACCGCCGCCGCAGGTGGATGGGGCCGGCTTTGCGCTACCCTGTGGGCCGACAACCCTGGAGGAGAACTTGATGCCCCAATTCCCAGCCCGCCGATCCAGCGAACGCAGGGTGGCCCGCTCGGCGTCGTTCGGCCTGGTCGCAGCCCTGGTGCTCGGCGCCGCGCTTGCCGGTTGCTCCAGCGCCGCCAAGACGCCGAAGGTTCTCTTTGTGACTCCGTCCCCGACGCACACACCGGCCCCCACTCCCACGCCCGTTGTTACGCCATCGCCAACGCCCACCCCGCCGCCGACCCCCAAGCCGTCGCCGACCACTGGGCCGTGTTTTGGGGCCAACCTCAAGATCGCCATCGCAGTCCAGGGCGGGGTTGCCTGGCAGAGCGGCGCGGGCCACGAGATGGCCAGCTTCACGCTGACGAACACGGGCTCGGCGCCGTGCCTCGTCAAGTCCAAGAGCCAGCCCATGCTGCTCAACGGCGACAAGTCGGTTCTGATCACCGGTCCCGTTCCTGGCTCGGTGCCGATGCTGATGCTCGCTCCGAGTGCCACGCTCCGGGCCCAGGTCCAGACGTCGAACCTGTGCGCCGCGCCGCCGATCGTGGCTCCGGTCACGGTCGGATTCGTCATCGCCGGCACGGGCCTGGTCGTCTCAGACGCAGCATCCCCGACCGATCTCGGCGGCGTGCCGTCCTGCATGGGCGACGCCAACGTGCCTTCGGGCGATATCCAGATGACCTCGTGGGCGCCGTAGTTCGCCGCTAGTCGCGATTTCTGCAGCCCTGTCCGTTCGGGCCTGCGTGAGCCGCGGTCCTATCGAGCCGGGCGCCGGTCCGAACCAGGGCCAGGCCGTCAGGCGGGGAGCTGATCGAGCGCCGACTGAAGCGACTGCAGGTAGCCTTCGCTCGTGTAGGTCGCGCCCGAGATCGTGTTGACGTTGGCGCTCTGGGCCGACAGCACTTCACTTTGCAGCTGGGGTGCCACGTAGGAGCTGATCTGCTGCGAACGGCGCTGGTCGGCGGGCATCTGTAGCGTCTGCAGATCCGTGATCTTGCCGTTCTGCATCGTGACCTGAACCTGGACTGTGCCGAACGGGATCTGCACGGCCTGCCCGGTCAGCTTGCCGCTATAGGTGCTCCGCGTTCCGGTGCCGCTGCCGGTTCCAGCTCCGGAGCTGCTCGGCTGCGGTTGGCCGGCGGTGGTACCGGTGTTGTTGCCGGTCGTCCCACCGGTGGTGTTGCCGTTCGAGTTGACTGTTGCGAGCCCGGTAGCGTCCGGCGTCTTGAAGCTGAGGATCAAGGCCAGAGCGACGGCGGTCAGCGCCCCGCCGATCACACCGCGTTTGGGGAAAATATTCATCCTTCGGTCCTCAGAACGTGAAGCGTTCATAGTGAATCTGCGACTCCGGGATCCGGAGCCAGTGGAGTCCGGACAGGACGCGTTCCATCATGCCGGCCGGTCCGCAGACGTAGATGTCTCGATCGCGGAGATCGGGCACGATCTTTCGGAGCGCTTTCGGGTCGAGTGGATCGGACGGCATTTCGTGCGAGCCGCGACGGCCGACCAGGTAGTGGACGGTGGCGCCCCTCAGGCTGGCCAGCTCGTCGAGCTCGTTTCGGAAGACCACCTCGTTCTCGTTGCTGGCCCGGTAGACGAGACTGAGGTTGCCGCGGGCGGCCGGAAGCTCCTCCAGCAGCGCCCGAAGCGGCGTGATGCCGATTCCGCCTGCGATGAGCAGGACTCTCGCCTTGGTTCGGCTGGCGCCGGTAAAGACGCCGTACGGGCCCTCGACGAAGACCGACGTTCCCACTCGAATGCCCTGCAGGAGCCTGGTGTAGTCGCCCAGGTTCTTGACCGTGAAGCGTAGATACCGACCGTTCGGAGCGGCCGAAATCGAGAACGGATGACCGCGCCACCAGCCATAGGAAGTGATGAAACGAAGTCGGAACCACTGGCCGGCCCGGACCGGCAGGCGGTCGAGATCTCGACCGGTCAGGTAGATGGAAACGACATCCGGTCCCTCGGAGACGACGTTTGCGACGCGGAGCCGATGTCGCCACGAGATCGTGATCGGATGCCCGAAGCGGAAGACAAGCAGCGTCGCGATGGCCATCACGTATAGCGCGATCCAGTAGATGCGGGCGACCGGATCGGCGGCGAAGTCGATGCCGACGACAAGCTGGTGAAGGAAGCTGAGAGCGATGGCCAGGTATGCGTAGAGATGAATCATGTACCAGGTCTCATAAGAGGCCCGGCTACGCACCGCCCGAACAGACGTGATGCCCACGATGATGAAGAGAACCAGCCCGACCCCGGACCAGAGCACGTACGGGTAGCTCGTGAGCAAGTTGAACGTCTCGGATATGGGGCCGCTACCGTCTGCCATCCCGTAGCCGACGGTGGTGAAGACGAAGTGGGCCACGAGGAGCCAGATGGCGCTAAAGCCGACCCAGCGGTGGGCCGCGACGAGGCGATCCTGGCCGAAGACCTGATCGAGCCAGGGGCTCCGCGACATCAGCACAAGCTGGATCAGGACCTGATAGGTCCCGTACAGAGCGGCGATCTCACCGATCGCAGTGACGATCCCCGCCGGCGTCGCCAGCTCGTGAAGGTTGCCGTGGCGGATCCACATGGCCACGATCACAAGCGCATTTCCGCCGAGGAAGGCGTAGACGTCGTAGTCCCGAAGAGGCCAAACCCGCGGCGTGGGGAGTCTGCGAGCCTTCCGGGCAGGCGCCGAATAGGCCACTCCCCCGGAGGGGTTCGCGGCTGCCGGCGCGACGTTCGCGGCCGGGGAGTTCGGATTGCCGGAAGGGTTTGGACCGCTCATCGAGTAGTCGGTGGCTCCCTGTGCTGCTGCTCGGTGGTCTGGCCCCGGGGCTACAAGAGTATGAGGGGCCGGATGAAACCCATTGTTGTGTGCGCAATCTGCAAACAGGCTGAAAACCAGACGCAGGAAGTATGGATTTTCTGTGGAGGCCGGACGCCCTGATTCCGGGCCCTGTCTGCGGCGGGCCCGAGCGCCGAATTGGCGGACCAGCCCGATCCAGACCGGTGGCCGGATCGGTGTGGCCGCCGGATTGACACGGCGCGCAGAGCCATCAGACTTGCATACGGCCGAGGCCCAGCGAAGCTGCCTGCTAATCCCCGCCTCGCCTGCCGTCCCATGTTGGGAGGAGACCCGATGTCCCTGGTCACGCGCTGGCTGAAGCCCGCCACAACCGTATACGCCCACTGCGACGTCCCGTGCGGCATCTACGACCCGCACCAGGCCGAGCTTGCCGCCCGAACCGTGGCCCGTATGGTGGAGCTGCTTGGGCAGCTGCCCAAGGAAGCCCCGTCCGAGGCCGATCGCCAGAAGTTCGTTCGATGCGTCGCGATCAAGGAGCAGCACGCCGAGATCGTGAAGCACGAGATCCAGGTCATCTGGAGCGACTACTTCAAGCCCGAGCACATCGAGCGCTACCCGGACATTCACGATCGAACCTGGAAGATTCTCAAGCTCGCCAGCAAGAACAAGCAGAACATCGACTCCCAGGCCGCGGCCGACCTCGAAGCTGCGGTAAAGGAGTACGCCGACATCTTCTGGTCGACCAAGAAGTAGCCGATCGGGGCGCGGGCACTCAGAGCGCAGTCACCGATCCACCCCGATGCCCATCGCGCAAGCGTGGCGCCGCTTCCGAAGCGGGCCGTGGCGCGTGGCCGTGGCTGAGGAGAGCATGACTCCGGCCCTCCAGCCGGGCGATTGGCTGCTCCTCGACCCACTGCCACGCCGCTGGCCCCGACGCGGCAGCGTTGTCGTGGTGCGCCAGCCGGGAACCGGGCTCCTCGCCGTCAAGCGGGTGGCGGCCGGCCCCGGCGATATCGTCCTCGCAGGGACCGAGTACATCAAGCTCGGCGATGAGGCGTGGCTGCTCGGCGACGGCGGCGGCCATTCCGTCGATTCGCGGCACTACGGCGCCGTCCCGCTCGAAGCGCTGGTGGGACGGGCGTGGTTCCGCTACTGGCCGCCGCGCCGGATCGGCCTCGTCCCCCGGCGTCGATCCAGCAGCGCCAGGGCGCGTGCCAGCATCGCGTCGAAGGGCAAGCTCCGGAAGTAGGCTCGGACCCGCCGGTCGCGGGCGGCTCGCCTCAGATCCGGCCGATCAGCTCGCGGGCGATCAGCTCGATCATCGCGTGATCACGCGGCAGCATGTCCTGGAGCATGATCCGTTCCGCTCCGGTGGCGGCGAACCGAGCGGCCATGGCCCGGGCCTGATCGGGCATTCCGACGATCCAGCGCGGCCGGTGCTCGTCCAGCCATGCCGCGGCGTCTGTTCCCGCCTCACCGACCATCGCGAGCAGGTCGTGGACGCGCCGCTCGAACTCCGCCTCGTCGGCCCCAACCAGGAAGCCGACCATGACGGACTTGTGCATCGTCGCCGGATCGCGGCCGATCTTGCGACACTCGGCGTCCAGCAGCGCGAACTTCGCGCTGCACTGGTCGGGGTCGGAGACGGACATGTTGTACTCGTCGGCGTAACGAGCGGCCAGGCGCAGCGATCTCGGTCTGCCCTCGCCCCCGACGATGATCGGCGGGTGCGGTTGCTGGACCGGCTTGGGGTGGAATCCGGCATCGAGTACCGAAACCTGCTTGCCCTCGAACGACCAGCCGTCGGGCTCCTCCCAGAGCCCGTGCAGGATTGCCAGTTCGTCTTCCAATAGATCGGCCCGTTCGGCGATATCGGGGAATGCCAGGCCCAGCTGGCTGTGCTCCGGATCGTTCCAGCCCGCGCCGACACCAACATCGATTCGACCGCCGCTCATCTCGTCGACAGTGGTCACGACCTTGGCGAACGAGCCGGGATGGCGGAACGTGACCGGCGAGACGAGCGTGCCCAGGCGGATGCGCTCGGTTTCGCGAGCGATGCCCGCCAAAACCGTCCAGGCGTCTGTGGTCGGCTCGTCCGCCCGACCGGGGAAGCTGCGGTAGTGGTCGGATCGGAACAGGGCCTCGAAGCCGAGCCTCTCCGCCAGTCTGGCAATCTCCAGCTGCTCCAGGTAGCTCAGGCCCTGTTGGGGCTCGATCATGAGCGCGAAGCGCATTGCATCCTCCGGCATCCCGATACGGACTGGTACGGCGGGTGCCGTCGTCGAGGATTCTGCATCCGATGGCGGGATGCCGCAGCGGCCGTGCAGCAAGTCGCTCCACGGGCTAGACTGCCCGGGTCCGCACGGGGGGCGGACCCTTTTTGGGGCATCGCCGACAGGCGAAAGCTGTGAATTTACCTTCAGGCGGGCCGGCTCCCCCTCACCGGCCCGCCTCTCTTCTTCTTCGTGGATGCGACCGGGCCAGTACGGGCGGGGATCGCCAGACGCGGCATACTTGATCCATGCCCGAGAAGCTGACTCCGCCCAATCCGCCGCTCACCGACGGTGCCGTCACCTTGCGCGTCTTGCGAGCGGAGGACGCCCCGGCCGTCACCCTGGCCTGCCAGGACCGCGAGATCCAGCGCTGGATACCGATCATCCCCGTGCCCTACACGGAGGCCGATGCCCGGCGCTTCATCCTGATGACGCTTCAGGCCTGGCACGACGGAACGAGCTACGAGTTCGCGATCGCGGACCCCTCGACCGACCGATTCATCGGGTCGATCGGGCTCCATCTGGGACCGAACCCGCGATTGCATGCCGTCGGCTACCTGGTCGCGCCGGCGGCGCGCGGGCGAGGAGTGGCGTCGCGGGCACTGCGCCTGGTGACACGGTGGGGTTTCGAACACATCGACATCGAACGCCTGGCGCTTTGGACGCTGCCGGGCAACGCGGCCTCCCAGGCGGTTGCCGAGAACGCCGGCTTCCGCTTCGAAGGACTGGCCCGCAACTGGACGTTGGATCGGGATGATCGACCCACGGACGCGGTCATGTACTCGATGACGCCGGATGATCTGGCGGACGCAGTGGCGGCCGACTCGGTTGCGGCGAACGTGCCGTTCGCCGCCGTGCCCCGCGAGCTGTGGGCATCCGGCACCCGGGCGGCCCCGTTCGTGCAGGTCGCGCCGATCGCGGAACTGACGCCCGGGTCGATGCGCCGGGTCACGCTGGCCGGAATGGATCTGCTGGTGGCCTGGACCACCGATGGCATCGTGGTGACGGACGATCGCTGTCCGCACATGGCGGCGCCGCTCTCAATCGGGAATCTCGATGGCTGCGTCGTCGCGTGCCCGCTGCACGAGGGCCGCTTCGACTTGAGCAGCGGCGAGACGGTCCGGATGCCGACCACAGGCGGGCTCGATGCCGACGGCACGTACCACTCCCCGTGGTCCCCGTCCGGGGCGGAGATGAAACCCGAGCCACCGACCAGGAAGCTCGAGGCGCGCCGGCTGACACGGGTCAACCGGCTGCGTTTCTATCCGCTGCGCATCCGCGACGGCCACCTCGAGGTCCAGCTCCCGATCGTGCCCGAGTAGGCCGCTAGCGAGCTATCCGAGATTGCGGTTCGGCACCCCGCGCCCGGCCCAGTCACGCGCCGCCCGAGTCCGATCTCGGCCGCCGTCGCCCCGCTGCCGCGCTGCCGCTGCCCCGCGGCGGCCCTACTTGGCTCCGATCGTCTTCTCGGCTGCCTTGTCGGCCGCGGCAGCTTCTTTCGCTCGCCGCGTGGAGCCGGCCGTGAGCATCCTGCAGGCCTCCTCCATGTCGTCGGTGCAGTCGAGAAGGTCCAGGTCTTCTGGGGCGATGTTCCCGCGCATGGTCGGATCGCGGTGCAGCCAGTCGAGCAGGCCGGCCCAGTACTGGGTCCCGATCAGGACAACCGGGAAATGGCGGATCTTGCCCGTCTGGATGAGCGTCAGCGACTCGAACAGCTCGTCGAGCGTGCCGAAGCCGCCGGGGAAGATGGCGAAGCCGTCGGCGTATTTCACGAACATGGTCTTGCGCGCGAAGAAGTAGCGGAACTCCACGCCGAGATCGACGTACTGGTTGACCGCCTGCTCGTGCGGCAACTCGATGTTGCAGCCGATCGAAAGCCCGCCGGCCTCGTGGCAGCCGCGATTGGCGGCCTCCATGATGCCGGGCCCGCCGCCGGTGATGACGGCGAAGCCCTGACGAGCGAGATTCTGGCCCAGTTCGCGAGCCATGGCGTAGTAAGGGTCGTCCTCGTGCGTCCGGGCCGAGCCGAAGATGGTGACGGCCTTGCCGACGGCCGCCAGGGCATCGAAGCCTTCCACGAACTCGGCCAGGATGCGCAGCGAGCGCCACGGGTCCGAGTCCAGGAAGGCCGGCCGGTGACGCGGCGACAGCAGCCGCTCGTCCTCGGTTCGGGCGTGGACGGTCAGCATCTCCGCCGCCTTGGGGCGGTAGGTGACGCGACCGCTTCGGCGCCGGTCGTGAGACGCGTTGCCGTTGTGATTGCCGTTCGCGGCGAGCGGTGCAGCGCCGTTCGTGGGCGGCGCAAGAGCCGGCTCCGTGGAGGAGCCGGGCGTCAGGTCTGGCGAGGCCGCGGGTCCTGTCGTGTCGGTCGCTCGCTCGCCGGCCTTGATCCTCTTCTTCGATTTGTGAGGCATCTATCTCTCCTGGTCGTACCGTCGAAGCATGCCACGCCGATGGCCCCGCCGTGCGGGCGACTCCGTAGTGATCGGCTGATCGGACGCTCTGATCAGCGGCCGCAACGGGTGTCGACGGCGGCTCAACCGCGGCCGGCGCGGCCGCTCACCCGTCGCCGCGCGGCAGGCGCCGGCGACCGGGCCGGGACCCACGGAGTCGCCCGCCGGTGGCTATCCGGTTATCTCGGCGCGATCCGAAAAGAGCGCGGTCACGATCAGGGCTCCCACGAGCCAGACACCCACGAGAACGAGTGCCTGGTCGGCCGGCAGGGCGCTGACCGCTCCACCGAAGCCGCCGCTGGTAGTTGCGCCACTCGACGTCGTTGTCAGGGCGGCGTTCGCGACGCTGAACGGCATGTACTTCACGATGTCCGGCAGGAAGATGCTGGCGAAGCTCTCGCCGAAGTAGAAAGCAATTCCGGCGCCGATGCCGGCCAGCTGACTGCGCGCCAGGGTTGCGATAGTGAAGCCGAGCGCCCCTTCCTCGACGACCGCGAACCAGCTCCTGGCAAGCCGTTCGGGCAGGTCCGTGAGCGTGGGCGAGTCTCCAAGGCCGCTGGTCGACACATTCGCGAGGTGGGCGCCGACGATGGCAGCAACCACGCCGACGACGAAAGTGATTACGATCCCGACGCCGATCATGACCGCGACGGAGGCGAAGGACAGCAGCATGTACCGGACGCGACTCTCGCCTCGCGCGACGGCCGACTTGAGCGTGCCCCAGCCCCATTCGGAGCCAGCTATGGCGGCGCCGTAGATAACGGCGAAGAGACCGCCGAGCCCGGTGATGAACTCCAGGATCCGGCCGTACGCCCCCGGGAAGGTGACGAGATTCCGGGCCGCGGCATCCCTGGCGGTATTCGCTCCATTGGCCGTTGCCCCGACTGCGACGATGATCAAAGCCAGGAGGCCGACCAGCAGACCGAGCGTAACCCAGCTCGCGGGCCGTCGAGTGAGCTTTCGGAATCCCGAGAAGAAGAGCCTCATGCCGCGGTCCCCTTTCCGGCGCGGGCGCCGCCATCTTGCCCGTCGATTGGTCCAGCCAGGCCGACGAACGTTCCTTCGCCGTTGGGCGACCCGTTGCCGCCCGTAAGATCCAGGAACAGCATCTCCAGGTCGGCGCCCGACTCGAGGCCGGAGGCGAAGATGCCCGCGCCGGCCAGGGTCTGGTTGACATCCTCTGCCCGATCGGCAGCGACATGAACCGAAAGCCAGCCTTCGTCGCGGTCCGTTTCCGCCAGCGGCTCAGCCTTGGCGAGCGGAGCCAGGGTCTTGATCGCCGCGTCAACCAGGTTGGGCCGGACGCGAACCTTGACCACTCCCTCCAGTGAAAGCAGCTCCTTGAGGGGGCCTTCGCGGACGAGCTTGCCGGCTGCGATGATGCCCACTACGTCTGCCATGACCTGAACCTCGGCCAGCAAATGGCTCGAGATGAAGACCGTCTTGCCCAAGCTCGCCAGCGTCTTGAGCGTGTCGCGCATTGCGACGATGCCGGCCGGATCGAGGCCGTTGGCGGGCTCGTCGAGCAGCAGCAACTTTGGATCGCTTAGCAATGCGCCGGCGATGCCGAGCCGCTGCTTCATGCCCATCGAGTAGCCCTGGACCTTGTCGTTGGCGCGATCGCCCAGCCCCATGAGATCGAGCAGTTCGTCGATTCGCTTGGCCGGGACCGGGGCGCCGGACGCGGCCAGCTCACGAAGGTTGGCTCGGCCCGAGAGGAAAGGGTAGAAAGTCGGCGATTCAACCAGCGCCCCGACTTCAAACAGGCGACGTCTGTCGCCGCGCTTGAACGGCTTGCCGAGGAGCTCGACCGTACCGCCGTCAGAGTGGACGAGGCCGGTTAGAAGTCGCATCGTCGTCGTCTTGCCGGCACCGTTGGGGCCGAGGAACCCGTACACCACGCCGGTCGGGACCGACAGGTCCAGGCCGTCGAGCGCGCGCCGGTCTCCATAGTTCTTGCGCAACCCTCGGGTCGCCAGCGCGAGGCCGTCCGTACCGCCGGCACGGCTCATGCCGGTTGCCCCGCTCGTGCCGCCGGCTCCGGTCATGCCGGTCCTCCGCCGGCATCCTCTGCCGGGGTCGCGGGTGAGGTTCTGGAACTCATTTGAATGTCTCCTTCCGTCGAGGCCGACGCGCGGGATTCGGCCGATGAGCGCTCGGCCATGATCTGAAGCAGGTGATCGAACTGGGTCAGCTCGTCCGCTGTCAAGACCGCCAGCACCCGACCCATCGCCTCACGACGGGCTCCGCCGATCTCGGTCAGCAGGCGGACGCCTTCGTCGCTGAGCCGGCAATCGACGACGCGCCGGTCGTCGGCGCGGTGGCTGCGGACGGCCAGGCCACGGCGCTCCACCCGATCGACGAACTCGGATGCAGTCGCGTCGGTCACGCCGAGCAAGTCGGCCAGCTGGCCGATCGAGACCGGGCCCGACTGACCGAGCACGAACAGAAGCCGCAGCTGACCGAATGTGAGGTCGTGGTGAGCCCACTGGGGCGGCCCTTTGGGCATCAGCTGGAACAGGGCCTCAGCATGGGCCTGGATCTCGTCCAACGTAACGGCACGTCCTGATATTTCGGGCATGCCCTTACCTTATGGCGAATTCCTCAAGAAATTCTGAAAGCGGCCGCAGAATGGACTCGCTCATTCGCGGGCCCCGGTCGACTCGAGCCGGGTAGAGGCGATGGAGCGGCTTCCCCGCTACTCCGTCGCGCCCGGGTCTCGTCCGGTAGCTCTTGCCATGAGTCCCTCGAACGAGTCGACTCTGAAGACGATGATGCTGCCGTCGCGCGGCCCGCGGACCACGACAACCTTGTCGCCCTGCTTGATCTGCATCGCTGCGCGGGCGTCGGCCGGGATCACGATCTGGCCCTTCGACCCGACCGTAGCGGATCCGTAGAACGCGTGGGTTTCCGCCAACGTGTTGCTCCTTGTGTCACTTGATACTACATGTATGTCTGGATATGCACGATCATACCTCGCCGGACCCGAGGGTCAAGCGCAGCTGTCGTGGCTGGGAAGCGCCACAGGGAACCGAGACGCGGCCCGGACGGGCGCCGCGCCGAACGGTCGCGCCGAACGGCCGCGCCGAACGGCCGCGCCCGCGGCCGGCAGACGGGCGGTCGGCAGACGAGCGGTCAGCCTTTCGGGCCTGCCAGCCAGTCCTTCCACGTCACGTCGGCCGGGCCCGCGGTGAAGGCGTTCCCGAAGCGGACGAGGGGCAGCCGCAGCAGCCCGTTGTTGGCGAGCAGCCGGGCCACGATCTCCTCGTCGCCCAGGCGCATGTAGACCAGGCCCATGTCCTTGTACTGGCGCCCGTCGGTGTCGAGCAGTGCGGTGGCGCCCAGCCGCTCCACGAACCGGCGCAGCTCGCCGGGCGCGACGGCCTTGCGGCGCAGGTCGACGAACGTGACGTTGACGCGCCGCTCCTTGAAGAAGCGCAGCGCGGCCTGGGTCGGCCGTGAATCGACGAGCCCGAACAACTGAACCGTGGGGCCTGTCTGCGCGGGCATGGCGAGAAGATTAGCTGGGTCGCGTCGCTGGGACTTGACCTTCGACGAGGACCGCGGGCCGACTCGGCCCGATCACCCCAGCATCGCGACGGCCGCACGCGAAGCGGCAGAAAGGCGCAACACCACGACCGCGGAACCGGCCCCACGCCCACTCCCCTCCCCTCGGCCGCCCGCGACCGTTACCATCCACTCAGGAGGTGCGGCGTGATCTGGTTCACCGTTCAGCTCGACGACAAGCCCGGGGCACTGGCGCGGATGGCCGCGGCTCTCGGCGACAAAGGCATCAACATCACGGCGATCGTCGGGATCGCCGAGGACACCGACGGCGCGCTGATGCTGACTACCAGCGACGCCGCCGGGACCCGCAAGGCCTTTGAGGGTCTCGGGCTCGCATTCGAGGAGCACGATCCCGAGTCGGGTCTCAGCCTCGACGACATGACGCGGGCGACCGGCCTGGCCGATCGCGGCGTGAGCGGGACTCGCTGACGTGGCGCGCTCCGAGCATGCCGCCCCGACCGTCGCCGTACGACTCGACTACTCCGACCGCCCGGCCGCGATCGCGGAAATCGCCACCCAAGTGGCCGCGGCCGGCGGCACCGTCCGAACGCTCAGCACAGTTCGCCGCTGGACGGACGCCGAAGCTGGACCGCTGGTCGAGATCGAGCTGGAGGTCGAAGGCCTGCCCGACGAGCGAGTCACCGAGATCCTCGCCGCGCTACCGACCCTGCGCGGCTGCCGAAAGACCAAATCCCTCGACAAGGTTTTCGGCAAACGGCTCATCGTCATCGGCGGCGGAGCACAGATCGCCCAGGCCGTGCTCGGCGCGGTGAGCGAGGCGGATCGCCACAACATCCGCGGCGAGAAGATCAGCGTCGACACCATTCCTCTCGTCGGCGAGGAGAACCTCGCCGCGGCGGTCCGTGCGGTGGCAGACCTCGACCGAGCACGCGCGCTCTTGCTCGCCGGTTCGATCATGGGCGGCGACATCACCAAAGCCGTGCGGGAATTGCAGGCGGTCGGCATCCCGGTGATCTCACTCAACATGGTCGGCTCGGTGACGGACGTCGCCGACCTGGTGGTCACGGACCCCGTCCAAGCCGGCACGATGGCGGTCATGGGCATCGCCGACACGGCCAAGTTCGACTTCGCCCGACAGAAGGGCCGTCGCTACTAGGCCAAGCCGGGGCTGCCGAACGGTGGCCGGCCGAAGCGTCGACTGGCCGAATGGGGGCGCGGATGCGCATCGCGACCTGGAACGTCAACTCGCTCAAGGCCCGCCTGCCGCGGGTCGAGGAGTGGCTCGCCCAGCGCGCCCCCGACGTTCTG
>Ga0182021_10003248_pt1 | contig 19132 bp, 17 predicted proteins | sample 612E3MmetaG_FD_120493 | JGI IMG/M metagenome (GOLD analysis project Ga0182021, IMG submission 120493) | Permafrost microbial communities from Stordalen Mire, Sweden - 612E3M metaG (Illumina Assembly) | ecosystem: Environmental > Terrestrial > Soil > Wetlands > Permafrost | place: Sweden... | reverse complement strand
GTCCAGGTCCGGATCCGTCAGCCACAGGCCCGCGTTGACGTGAATGTCCGCGGCGGCGCGGCGCATCTGCCAGTTCTCGTCCCGATGGCGGGCATAGTAAGGGAAGCCGCGCGGATAGACGCGAGCCGCGCCTGAGTACTCCAGCAGCTCGCAAATATTGAGGAAGCCGGTGGCCGATCCGGCCAACTCGTGTTCGGCGGGCGGAGCGCACACCACGGCGTGGGCGGCGAAGAAGTCCTCCGCATCCAGGCAGTAGTTGTCGTCGTCGATCGAGATCAGGAAGTCGGAGCCGGATTCGAGCGCCATCAGGTAGCCGATGTTGCGGCGGTTGTCGGAGTCGTACGGAACCATGCCCGCGGGGACGCCAACGCGGAGAAGAAACGCCTCCTGCTCTTCGAGCGAGGGGCAGCGGCAGGACAGGCCGGCGGCCGAGACCTCCTGGCAGATGCGCGCAGCCGAGGGGGGCGTCTTGCGGTCCGCGATGAGGATGACTCGCACCTGCTCCAGATGGCCGAAGTTGCGGAAGTTCGAGAGGTAGCCGTTCAGGGCGACGGGCTCGAAAACAGTGGTCAGAACCATGCTTGCGCTGGGAGTCGGCACGACTTAAACGTTATCACAGGGCGCGCGGGAGCGGCTCACGGATGAGCCGAAGGCCGGCTCAGACGGGCGGCCGCTGTGTCTCGGCGGCGCCCTTCGTCCGCCTCCCGCGCAGGTACTCGGCAAAGACCGGGATCAGCGAGAGGAAGACGATCGCAAAGATGACCTTGTCGAAATGCCGCCGCACGAGCGGGTAGGCGCCAAGGGTGTGGCCCAGCATGGTGATCGAGGAAACCCACGCCACCACGCCCCCCACGCTGAAGGCGAGGAAGCGGAAGTAATTCATCTCCGCCACTCCCGCCAGAAAGGGGACGAAGGTGCGGACGATGGGAACGAACTTGGCGTAAACGATGGTCTTGCCGCCGTAGCGGTCGTAGAACCGTTTCGAGCGAACCAGGTGCTCATGGCGGAACAGGCGCGAGTTCGGCCGGTTGAATATGTGCGGGCCGGTGCGGCGTCCCAGGAAGTACCCGGTGCTGTCTCCGGCGATGGCCGCCGCCATCAGCAAGGGGATGACGATGCGCAGGTCGAGGCCGGCCGCGCCCACCACCACCCCGATGGTGAACAGGAACGAATCCCCGGGCAGGAAAAACCCCGTCAGCAGGCCGGTCTCGGCGAATACCACGCCGAATAGCAGCGCGTAACCCAGCCACCCGGTCAGCACCGTGGTCAGCAGGCGGATCAGCCGCTCGGGCGTGGTGAGAGTGCGCAGAAACTCGAGGAGCGCTCGGATCATCGGCGCGTCCGATCAGCCATGATTCGCAGCGAGCACCCGATCGTACACCTGCTGGTGGATCTTGACCTTCCCTTCGCGGATCAGCGCGGAGCGGATGGAATCCACGAACAACTCCATCTGCTCCTGGCTTTTCTTTTCCTTCAACGCCGCCTGGATGTCGGCCCGCTGCGTTTCGAGTCTGGTCATGTCCGCCCCAACTCTCTCGGCGACCCGGCATACGAACTGGCGGCCGCCCACAAGAATCGGCCCGAAAACGCTGCCCACCGGCTGATCGAATGCGGGCCGAAGCACGCTCGCCGGGCCGATCCCTTCGGCCGCGCCCTCCGGGCCGAAGTCCGGCGGGGTTTTGACCTCAAGGCCCATCTGCTGCGCGACCTTCCTGAGGTCGCCGCCCTCGGCCTTCGCCTTGTCAGCGAGATCGCCGGCGGCGCGCCTTACCGTATCCTTGAGCTTCAACTGTGCGAGCACGCTGCGGATCTGGCCCTCCACCTCGGCAAACTCGGCCGGCCGCGCAGCCGTGACCCCCGTCACGACCGCCACCACCAGCTTGTCGCCCGGCGCCGTCATCACCGAAGTCACGCCGCCCACCGCCAGGGCGGAGATAGCGTCGCCGAAGTCCGGATTGGTCCCAAACACGGGCAGCGGCTGGCTGGCGACGACATCGTTGACCGAAAGCAGATCCAGGCCGAGATGGCTGGCGATCGCGGCTGCCTGCAGCGGATGCTTCGTCAACTCGTCGTGGGCCTGGTCCGCGAGCTGCTGCGCGATGTCGTAAACCTGCTGCTTCTTGCGCTCCTCCGCAATCTGGTCCTTGACCTCTTCGAACGGCTTCACGTGAGCGTCCTGCTTCTCGAGCACCTGGAGGATGTGGAAGCCGTACTCGGTCTTGATCACGCCGCTGAGCTCGTTGGGCTTGAGCGAGAAGGCGGCGTTCTCAAACGCCTTGACCGTTTGCTCGCGAACGATCCAGCCGAGATCTCCGCCCTTGGCGCCCGAGCCCGGATCTTCCGAGTACTTGCGCGCCAGCGTCTCGAAGTTGCCGCCGGCTTTGAGCTGTTTCAAAAGGTCTTCGGCCTTGGCTTGGATCTGGGGGATTTCAGCGGGCTGCTTGTCGGTCGTCTTGAGCAGGATGTGGCGGACGTGGACACGCTCCGGAATGCGGAACTGGTCCTTGTTCTGGTCGTACATGCGCCGCAACTGGTCGTCCGGGATGACGATCTTCTGGCCGATCTTGGCGGCGTCGGCCACCAGCATCTGGAAGCTGCGCTTTTCCGGGGTGCGATACTGAGCCCGGACGCTGTTGAAGTAGATGCGAATCTCTTCCGGGCTGACCGTGACCTGGTCCTTGAACTTATCCGCATGGATCTCGACGTATTCGAGTTTCACCCTTTGCCCGCGGCGCTGGAACTCCCGGGCTACTTCATCCGGGGTCACGATCGCATTGTCGACCGCCAGACCGGTCAGCCGGCTGACCAGCATTTCATCGCGCATCTCCGCTTCGAACTGAGGAATCGTCATCCCCATCTGCTCGATGGTGGCGGCGTACGCCTGCGTGCCGGCGAACTGGCCGTTGGGAAACAGTTGGGGCAGTTGTGCCCGCAGCGCGTTGGCGACATCCGCGTCCGATACGGTCATCCCCATGCGCCTGGCCTCATAGACCAGCGCGCGCGAGCTGATGAGGCTGTCGAGCATCTGCTGAGCGAAGACGGCGGCCGACCCCGGCGGGACCGACCTGTTCCGCTTGGCCAGTTCCAGCCGCTGTTGAACCTCGCTGAAGGTCAGCGTCTCTTTGCCGATCTCGACGACAACCTGGTCCTGGGCCCTGTCGCCGCCGAAACCCCCCGGGACCAGGTAGGTCACCATCGAAAGCGCGACGAGCACCAGCAAAGCGCCGAGGAAGATGCGCACAGCTTTCGCCCGGCTGCGAAACAGATCAAACATACCGAGAACTCCTTCGAAGAAAATCCGAGCTATCAGTATAGCGGACCGTGGGGCGAAGTGCCTGCGGCGGGTGGTCCGGGGTACGCGACACAACAGTGAAAGAGTCGAGGAAACCGAGCAAAACCGGCACAATCTGGAAGTACCGCGTGCTCGGACCACGGTGGCGGCTCTCCCGGCTGAAGGAATCACTGGGGGAAATGTCGCAGCAGCCGATTGAACAGGCTCGCGAGTTGCCCGATGGTTCTGCCCTCCTTTTGGGCGGCGTCTGGCGAGGCTCCGGTCAGGGAACGATTCGCCAACGTCCAATGATAGGAGGGCTTTTCTCTTCGCTATCCCAAGGTCAAAACTGTCTTGGACAAGGGTGGGCTGAAGACGTTTCGTTCCACTTATGCGACCGGGATGCTGCGGGCTGGATTCGACGTGCGAACCGTGCAGCACTGGATGGGGCACAAGTCACTCGAAACAACGATGCGCTACCTGGTACCCGCCACCGAGGTCCACGCCAAACTGGATCAGATCGACATTCCGTGAACCTCGCTCGACACGGCCCGGCCGAGAAAGAGCACGGAAGAATAAGGGTGAGGGACAGCTCAGGAGCTCGAGTGAGCGGCTGCGTCAATATAGTTCCACAATGGAACTATATTGACAGGACATGCTCTTGCCGCCGAGATCCCGATCGTGCCAAAATGGGTCTGTGCCCCGCACACGTTTCGACGAACTCGTCGCGCTTGCCGAGGAGAATGACGGCCTCGTGACGGCGGAGCAGGCTCGAGAAGCGGGATTCACTGACTCAGTTCTGGCGAGGCTCGCCCAGCGTCAGCGGATCGAGCGAACCGCCCGAGGCGTTTATCGTATCCCCTATTTCCCTCCCGGCCGATTCTCGCAATACCGGGAAGCGGTCCTTTGGGCCAGGGCGAACCGCGGGCCGCACGACGTCGCCCTGTCGCGTGCAACGGCTCTTGTTGTGTACGGCATCTCCGATGCAAACCCAAGCGCCATTCACATTACGGTTCCCAAGTCCGCCCGGCTCCGGCGACAGAAGCCGAAGGGCGTAGTGGTGCATCGCGAGGACCTGACGCCCGAGGACGTGGCCGTCCAAGAAGGAATTCCGGTCACGACGATCGGCAGGACCGTCACCGACCTACTTCGCTCCGGCGGGAGGATTGACCTGGTCCGCCAGGCCATCTCCGACGCGCGGCGCGAGGGATTCATCGGCGATGCGGAGGCGAGGCGACTCCGGCGGCGGGTCGAGGCGCACATCAAGTCGCCAAGCGCCGCCCGTGGCCGGACGGAGCCGGCGGCCCGATGAGTTCCAGGCTGAGACCGCCCGAGCGGTTCGAAAAAAGACTGGCTCGCGTCGCGCGGGACCTGGGACTCGATCAGGAGCGGCTGCGGCGGTGGATCTCCTTTCTGGCGCTGTGCGGGGTCCTCGAGAGAGCGCTTGAAGCGGGCGTCCTGGGGACCTACTATCTCAAAGGCGGTGTCGCGATGGAGCTGCGCTTCGCACAGCGCGCTCGCGCCACCAAGGACCTGGACTTGGGCATGGAGGGTACTCGCACGAGCCGCCTCCAAACGCTGGCGGAGGCCCTGCGTCTGGGCTTCGACGAGTTCACTTTCCGCGTCAAGGCCCAGACTCGGGACATGGAACAGGCGGACACCGTCCGCGTCCAGGTGGCCATCCAGTATCGAACGCGTGCCTGGCAGACGATAGAGGTCGATCTTGGGGCCGCCAAGTCGGGCCACGTTGACCTTGTGGAGCCCAAAGTCCCGGGCCTGCTGGAATTGGGGATCCCTGTGATTTCGCACGTTCGATGTTTGGGGCTTGCCGACCAGGTAGCCCAGAAGCTGCACGCACGCAGCGGCCCAGCGGCTGCGGGACGGGCACGGGACGTGCTGGATATCCTTTTGATCGACATGCTTGGGGAGCTCGACTATCGGAAGACCGCTGACGCGGCGCGCTGCGTGTTCGAGCAACGCGCAACTCACACATTCCCACCTGAGTTCGTCATGCCAGAGGAGTGGCGTGCTGAGTTAGAGGGGTTGGCAGAAGAACTCGGCTTTCCTCTGCGGACCTCCTCCGTGATCGAGCAGCGGTTTCTGGAAGTCATTCAGATGTTGGAACGCGCCGCGAGGGCCGATGGGTGACGAACTCCTTCGTCTTCGCAGCGAGAATCGGCGCCTCCGCGACCTGCTTGCCGAACATGGCATCGAGCTCCCGTCCGACACGGGCCCGGCCGCACAGCCTGCCGTGGCCAAGAACGCTCCGGTATTGGCGCCCGAGGAGAAGGTCAAGCTGTTTCGAGGACTCTTTCGCGGTCGTGAAGATGTGTACGCGGTCCGTTGGGAAAGTCCGGATGGCCGGAAAGGGTACAGCCCCAGGTCGGAACGGGACTGGAAGGTATACTATGCGGCGAAGCGGGAGGACCGGCAGCGAGTCGACAAGGAGACCCGAAAGCTTCTCCCTCTGACCGACGATGTGATTCGAGCACATCTCACGGGCGAGATCACCGTAGGAGTGTTCCCGCTATTGCTCGATGAAACGTGTTGGTTCCTTGCGGCGGACTTCGACAAGAAGACCTGGCAAGAGGACGCCGCAGCGTTTCTCGCCGCCTGCCGGGATTGGGATGTGCCGGCCGCCCTGGAGAGATCGAGGTCCGGAGAGGGCGGTCACCTCTGGATCTTCTTCGATCGCGCCATTTCAGCGGCGCTGGCAAGGAAACTCGGCTGCGCGCTGCTCACACGCACCATGGAGCGCCGCCATCAGATCGGCCTCGATTCCTACGATCGATTCTTCCCAAACCAGGACACCCTGCCAAAGGGAGGCTTCGGCAACCTGATCGCACTCCCGCTGCAAAAGACGCCGCGCGAGGCCGGCAACAGCGTGTTTGTCGATGATGGGATCGTGCCGTACCCCGATCAGTGGGCGTTCCTCTCCTCGGTCCGTCGCATGAGTGCCGCGGCGGCCGAATCGCTGGTCGGTGAGGCTCAGCGAAGGGGCGATCTCATCGGGGTACGTATCAGCGCGACCGAGGACGACGATGCCCCTGACCCTTGGACGCTTCCGCCATCGCGGAAGCGCGCGGATCGTCCTATCGAAGGTCCACTGCCCGCCTCGGTGAACATCGTCCGCGCCAATCTTCTCTTCATCGAGAAGAAGGGACTGCCGCCGGCGATGCTGAACCGGTTGCTCCGAATCGCCGCTTTCCAGAATCCGGAGTTCTACAAGGCACAATCGCTGCGCCTTCCTACCTATGACAAGCCCCGGGTTATCGGGTGCGGCGAGGATCTGCCCAAACATCTGGCGCTGCCGCGCGGTTGCCTGGCCGATGCGACCGCGCTGCTCGAGAGTCATCGAGTGAAGCCCCTGGTTCGAGACGAGCGATTCTCCGGAGCGCCGATCGATGTCCAATTCCGAGGCAGCCTGCGCGTCCATCAAGAGGAGGCGGTCAAAGCCGTCATCCAGCACGACGAGGGCGTGGTCTGCGCTCCGACTGCCTTCGGCAAGACGGCAGTGGCGGCGTGGTTGATCGCCCATCGAAATGTGAGCGCACTTGTGCTGGTTCACCGGCAACAGTTGCTCGATCAATGGCGCGAGAGGCTGGCAATGTTCCTGGATCTTCCGGTCGATGAGATCGGGCAGATCGGAGGCGGGAAGACCAGCCGTACCAGGCGAATCGATGTCGCGGTCCTTCAGAGCCTTCACCAAAAGCAGGAGGTCAAGGATTGCGTTGCCGAGTACGGCCACATAATCGTAGACGAGTGTCATCATTTGTCGGCGGTCACCTTCGAGAAGGTGATGCGCGAGGCCAAGGCGCGCTTCGTAGTCGGGCTCACGGCGACACCGACCCGAAAGGACGGCCATCATCCGATCATCTACATGCAGTGTGGCCCGATCCGCTATCGCATGAGCGCTCGGACGATGACCGAGGCCAGTCCCTTTGACCACGTAGTCATCCCTCGGCCCACCGATTTCCAGATGCCTTCCGAGCCGGGGAACATCACCATTCAAGACATCTACGCCGATCTTGTTGGCGACGAGGCGCGCAACGACATGATCGCGGGAGACCTGGTCCGCGCGGTTCAGGCGGGCCGGTCCCCACTATTGCTCACCGGCCGAACCGAGCACCTGAATGTCTTTGCGAGCAAGGTGAGCGGGTTGGTGAAGAACGTGTTCGTTCTGAGGGGCGGACTCGGCCGCAAGCAGCGCAGGGCAATCGCGGAGCAACTCGCCGCAGTTCCAGAAACCGAACACCGTGTGATTCTCGCAACGGGGAGCTACATTGGAGAGGGGTTTGACGACGCCCGGCTCGACACGCTGTTTCTGGCGATGCCGATCTCGTGGAAGGGGACTTTGCAGCAATACGCGGGCCGGCTTCACCGGCTGTACGACAGCAAGCGTGTTGTCGAAGTTTACGACTACGTCGACGGAAACGTGCGAATGCTGGCGCGCATGTACGAGCGACGATTGAAGGGCTATAGCGATATGGGCTACAAGATCCTCGATGGCGCGCCTAAGCAGCAGGCTTTCTCGTTATGAGGAGGCGGCATCGGGTCAGGTCCACTTTGGTGTCCCCGGCCCGAACGAGGGAATGCCGCGCACCCGACGAGATGACCGGCGGCTCCAGCACGCTGGCTCAGGTTCCGTGCCGTGCGGCCGTGGTGTGTGTTTTTGTACGATTGGTGCTCTTTACAGCTTCAAGCAGTACGAAGAATCAATACGATAGTAGAGTCAGTGGGAGAACCTTGTTTCTCCTGCGGGATCGATGTAAGCATTGATAAATAGTGCTTTGTTTGTTATGCTTACGTGTGAGAACTGAGCGGGAGTAATTCAGTGGTAGAATGCCAGCTTCCCAAGCTGGACGTCGCGGGTTCGAGTCCCGTCTCCCGCTCCATCTTTTCAACAACTTAGCGGACTTTCAGCTCAACTGCCATCCCGGTTCTCAAGGCAATCAAGGCAATGGCAGCGATACTGGGACTGTCAACCCCAACAATTCCCTAGGCTTTTGAAATTGACTGCCGGCGCCGCAGGCTGGGCGTCACGCAAGCGTACCAGGCCAGCAACATGTGGCATTTCGGCCTTAGGCCTCAGCTAAGGATGTCTCGCGGCGAGCGTGGTCCGTACTCTGGTGGCTGGCGCTCGGCCGACCGCGGGCGCCATTCGGTTTGAAGTGTCATGATCGGGTCTACCGCCAGCGCGCGACGGACCGGCACGTAGCGGGATATCGAGCGCAGTTTCGAGACGTTCAGGAGCGTTGTCTGGACGCGGCTTCCCTTGTGTCCGATCTTCGCCTCCACGTGGATCACGGGGGCTGTGGTTCGCCGGTACGCTCGGCCGTCGCTTTCACTGGTCGACGCACAGCCAGCGCGAGCGACGCTATGCCATAGACAGAATATTCTGTATATGGCATAATGAGCTGTGGCTTGGGAAGTCGAGTTCACCGAGGAGTTCGGCGCATGGTGGGAGACCATCGCTGAGGATCAACAAGACGACGTCGCTCACTCCGTTGGCCTGCTAGCCGAGCTTGGTCCGGCTCTGGACTTTCCGTACAGTTCGCGGGTGAATGCATCTCGTCACAGCCACATGCGGGAGTTGCGGACGCAAAGCGCTGGGAAGCCACTGCGCACCTTGTATGCCTTTGACCCGCTGCGAACGGCGATCTTGCTTTTGGGGGGCGACAAGACCGGCGACGCTCGCTGGTATGAGAGGTTCGTTCCGGTGGCGGATCGGCTATATGATCGACACCTTGCTGAGTTGAAGAAGGAGGGAAGACTCTAATGCCAACGCGAAAGTTTCGTGAGCTGGTCAAGGCGATGCCTGCGGACCGGCAGCAGAGGATCGCTGCGCGCGTGCACCGGACCCTTGCGTCGATGCCGTTAGAGGAGATCCGGAAGGCGCGCCAGATGACGCAGGCAAAGCTGGCGGAGGCGCTTGGGGTGAACCAGGGCGAGGTGTCGAAGATCGAACACCGAACCGACATCTACCTCAGCACACTGGCAGGATACCTTGAGGCGCTGGGGGGAAAGCTGGAGATCCGAGCTGTCTTTCCAGACGGAGAAATGCGAATCACGCAGTTCGAGGAACTCCGATAGGTGCGGGTTTCTGAAGGTGCGCCTGGCGGTGTCTGCGAGGTAACCGCAGTACTCGATTGCCTAATAGCGGAGCAGCCCAGTGTAGAAGATCTGCCCGCAACATTGACCGGCATCTTGGCCATCGCCACACTGGCTTCAGAGGTCAGCGTCACTCCGAAATGGTCCGCATGGCCCACCCCTCACCAGCCTGTATAATGCGGTCTATGGCCGCCACCCGCGAGGCTCAGGTTCCGGACCTGGTCGATCTCTGGCACGTGCGGCCGGACGAGCTGGGGGCGATACTCGAGGAGGAAACCGCCCTCTGGCGGCAGCAGCTCGACTGGGACTTCCACGCTTCGGCCGAGCTGGTGCGCCGCTTCGTCGAGGTGCACGCGCTCAACGGCTTCGCCTTGCTCGCGGGCGGCGAGGCGGTTGGATACGCCTACTACGTGTGCGAGGAACACAAAGGGCTCATCGGCGACCTCTTCATCCGCGAGGAGTTCCGCACACCGCCGTACGAGCACCGGCTGCTGGCGGCTGTGGTCGGTCAGCTCATGACCACCCGTGGCGTGCGGCGGATCGAATCGCAACTGATGCTGGCGCACGCCGGCCAGTCCCGCGTGCTGCCCGCCGCTCACTTTGCGCACGCCCACCAGCGGAATTTCATGATGTACGATCTCGGGGGCGCCAAAGTGCTGGACGAGCGCCGGACGGAGGGGGTGGTCTTCGACCGCTGGACCGAACGGCGGCAGGACGAAGCCGCACAGGTCATCGCAGCCGCCTATCGCGGCCACATCGACAGCGAGATCAACGACCAGTACCGGTCGGCCGAGGGCGCTCGCCGCTTCCTGTTCAACATCGTGCAGTATCCCGGATGCGGCGTCTTCTTCCAGCCGGCTTCCTGGGTGGCTCTGGACCGCTTCAGCGGGCGCCTCCAGGGCGTCTCGCTGACCAGCATGGTGGCGGAGGGCGTGGGCCACGTCACGCAGATCTGCACCTCGCCGGCCCTGCGCCACAGGGGCGCCGGATACGAGCTGCTGCGCCGCTCCCTGGTCTCGCTCGCCGATGCCGGGGCCGCGCGCGCCAGTCTGACCGTCACCAGCGCCAACGGGAACGCCGTCGCGCTCTATGAGAGAGTGGGCTTCGAGACCCTGCGGCGCTTCCCGGCGTTCGTTTGGGAGGGGTTCTGAGGCGGGACGCCCGGGCGAGGCCCTGCGTATCGAGGCCGGCGGCAGGCTGCTGGCGATGGCCTTGGCCGCCCGCTCCGGCGCCGGTCCAGCCCTGTCAACCCAGCAGCGCGGCGATGCGGTCGGGGTCGTTGGGAACCACCGTAGGCCGATTGCCGAAGGTCGGCTCGATTTTCGCGCCGGCGGGCGTCGTGAGCTGGCCGGTGTGGTAGCGGTAGATGTAATCGGGGTCCTTCAGCAGGTTGCCGGTGAGCACGGCCACGACGTCTTCATCCGCGCGCATAAGGCCGGCGGCACGCAGCTTGCGGATGCCCGCCAGCGTGGCCGCTGAGGCCGGCTCGCAGCCGATGCCGCACAGGCCGATCTGCGCCTTGGCGTCGGCGATTTCCTGCTCGCTCACCTTCTCCACCACACCGTTCGACGAGCGCACCTCGTGGAGCGCTTTGGGCCACGAAACCGGGTCGCCGATGCGAATTGCCGTGGCCAGCGTCTCGGGTTTCCCGACGGCTTCGAGCCTCGATCCCTCGGCCGCCCGCGCCAGCTCGTAGAAGGGCGCGGAGCCTTCGGCCTGGATTACGGCCAGGCGCGGCATCTTCTCCATCAGGCCGAGAGCACGCATCTCCCGCAGCGCCTTCCCGAAGGCGGAGGTGTTGCCGAGGTTACCGCCCGGAAGCACGATCCAATCGGGCGCGCGCCAGTCGCGCTGATCCATCATCTCGACGATGATCGTCTTCTGGCCCTCGATGCGGAAGGGGTTGATCGAGTTCAGCAGGTAGATGCCGAGCCGCTCGGCGAGCGCGCGTACGAGCGCGAGAATCTGGTCGAAATTGGCCTCCACTTGCAGCGTTCGCGCGCCGTATTCGAGCGCCTGCGCCAGCTTCCCGTAGGATATGTTGCCGTGGGGGATGAAGATGATCGGTTCGAGGCCTGCCGCGCTGGCATAGGCGGCCATGGAGGCGGAAGTGTTGCCGGTGGAGACGCAGGCCACGCGTTTCATGCCGAGCCGCAGCGCCTGCGCCGCGCCGCAGGTCATTCCGTTGTCCTTGAAGGAGCCGGTGGGATTGAAGCCCTGGTGCTTGAACGTAATGCGGTCGAGGCCGGCGTAGGAGGCGGCGCGCGGCGCATCGAGCAGCGGCGTGTTGCCTTCTCTCAGCGAGACCACGCGATCGGAGTCCGCAAGGAACGGAATGATCTCGCGGTAACGCCAGACTCCGCTCGCGTCGAGCGCCGCGTTGCTGGTCCGCCGCTCGCGCCACAGCTTCTTGAGCGCCGCGGCGTCGTACTGCCAATCGGGATAATCGGTCTCGAGCAGGCCGCCGCATCGAGGGCAATTGTAAAGGACATCGGCGATGGAGTAACGCGCGCGGCAACGCGGTTCGAAGCAAACCAGTTCAGCAGGCATGAACCCTTGATTATACTGGGACCGGGTGGCGGGCCTCATGCTGGCTGTGCACATCGAGAACGGGCGGGTAGAGATGCGTGAGGCGCCGCGGCCGGAGCGGCCGCCCGGCTCTGCACTGATCCGCCTGCTGGCGGCGGGCATCTGCAACACCGATCTCGAACTCCAGCGCGGCTATTACGGCTTCAGCGGCACGCCGGGCCACGAATTCGCGGGCGAAGTGGTGGAAGCGGAGGATGCGGCGCTCGTCGGGCGCCGCGTGGTGGGCGAGATCAACCTGGCCTGCGGCGCCTGCGAATGGTGCCGCCGGGGGATGGGCAGGCACTGCCCCAACCGGACCGTTCTCGGCATTGTGAAGCACCCCGGCGCCTTCAGCGAGTACTTCACCCTGCCGGAGCGAAACCTGCACGCGATTCCGGAGGGGATCTCGAACGAGCGCGCCACGTTTACCGAGCCGGTCGCCGCGGCGTGCGAGATTCTGGACCAGGTGGCGATCCCACGGGGCGGGGAAGTGGCGGTGCTGGGCGACGGCAAGTTGGGGTTGCTGGCGGCGCAGGTGCTGCTGGCACACGGCGCGCGGGTACACATCCACGGACGGCACCCGGAGAAGTTGCGCATCGCCGGCGCGTGCGGCGCGGAAACGTTCGCGAACGCCAGCCTGCCCGCCGCCCGCTATGACTGGGTGGTGGAAGCGACAGGCGCGGTGGAAGGGCTCGCGAACGCCATCTACATGACCAGGCCGCGCGGGACGGTGGTGATGAAATCCACGGTCCACGGCAGCGTGCCGCTCGATACCGCGCCGGCCATCGTGAACGAGATCACGCTGGTGGGCTCGCGCTGCGGCCGGTTCGAGCCCGCGCTGGCTCTGCTCGCCGGCGGCCGCATGCGCCTCGAGGAGATGATCTCGGACCGGTTTCCGCTGGCCGAAGCGGCGCGCGCATTCGAGCGGGCCGCCGCACGCGGGGTTCTCAAGGTGATGCTCATGGCGGAGGGAAGATGCTGAAGAAGATCGTCGTGGCGCTGGCGGTTCTGCTGGTGCTGATTCAGTTCGTACCGCAGAAGGTATTCCCCACCACGAATCCACCGGTCGATCCGGCCAACACGGTTGAAGCGCGCGCGCACGCGCTCACGCCGCCGGTCGAGGCCATCCTGAAGCGCTCCTGCTATGACTGCCATTCCAGCCAGACGGTCTGGCCCTGGTACGGCAAGGTGGCGCCGGTGGGGTGGCTGCTGTCGCACGACGTCAAGGAAGGGCGCCGCGAGGTGAACTTCTCCGACTGGGCGCGGTACAACCCGAAGCGCGCGGCACACAAGCTCGGGGAGATCTGCGAGCAGGTGGGCCGCGGCGAGATGCCGCTCTGGTACTACCGGCCGATGCACCCCGAGGCGAAGCTCTCCGCTGCCGACACGAGCGCAATATGCGCCTGGACCCAGGCCGAAGGCGCGGCGGCTCCCGGCCCCGGGAGATAGGGGCCGATCCGGCGCGGCCCCTGGCCACGGGAAATAGGGGCCGGTCTACGGCATCTTGATCGTGTCGTCGAACGCCAGCTCGACCTGCACGGTCTTGCCAGGCTCGATGTCGATCGGCGCAGGCACGCCCGGGGTCTTGCTGAAGATGCCGACCGAAGAACCCTGGGGCGGCGGCCCGGATTCCCCGTCATAGTCGCCCGCCGGGTCGAAAGCGGCGGCGGCATAGATCGGAGAGGTGGTCAGACCGGAGAACGTCACGACCGCGTCCTTGGCCGACGCCACGTCCTTGGCGATGAACATTACGTTGCCTGCCATGAAATCCGGCGTATCGAACAGAAAAACGGCGATTCTGTGCTTGGCGTCCACCGTGCCCGCGCCGGTGTAGTTCAGCTTGATCTTGAGGGTCCGGGTGGCCGGCGCCTTCTCCTCGGGTTTGGACTGCTGGGCCGCCAGCGGCATCAGCGTCAGGATGGCCAGGCCGGCCGTCAGACAGCAAAGTTTCTTTATCACTCTGTGGCTCCTTTGGGGCGAGAGATACCTGAGATACGCGCCGGCCCCGGCGGAAGTTCCCGTGATTGTCGCCGAGCGTATAATGGAGTCCAAGGGGGGCAGTCTATGAGTATTACTGACGACGCGCTGGGTGCAAATCGGAGTTACTCCGCGCAATTCAATCTGGGCAGCCTGGCCATGCCGCCGGCTAAGAAACTGGCCGTGCTGGCGTGCATGGACGCGAGGCTGGACGTGGAACTGGTCCTGGGGCTGAAGCCGGGCGAGGCGCACATCATCCGCAACGCCGGCGGCATCGCGACCGAGGATACCTTGCGGTCGCTCATTATCTCGCACCATCTGCTGGGCACCCAGGAATTCATGGTCATCAACCACACCGATTGCGGCATGTTGACCTTCAAGGACCACGACCTCGCGGCGCGGTTGAAGAAGCAAACCGGAGTGGTTCCCGTGGCGCCCGCGGTCTTTCACTCCTTCACAAACCTCGAGGACAATGTGCGGGAACAAGTGGGGAAACTCCGGGCGCATCCATGGATCCCGCGGGAGATTCCGGTGCGGGGATTCATCTACGACGTGAAAACGGGCCGGCTGAGTGAGGTCGCGATGGAACAGGCGAAGGGCCACGGCGGCGCGTGAGGCCTACTCGAGCCAGCGCTCCAGGATGGGGGCGTAAGCATCTACGCGGCGGTCGCGCAGGAACGGCCAGTTGTGGCGCACTTCTTCGACGCGGCGCGCATCGCACTCGGCGATGAGGATGGCTTCCCCGTCCGCGGGCGCCTGCGCGACCACTTGCCCGAACGGGTCCACAACGAAGGACGATCCCCAGAACTCGATGCCGTTTTCCGGCGGACCCTCGAAGCCGACCCGGTTGACCGCGGCCACATAGACGCCGTTGGCGATGGCATGGGCGCGCTGGATGGTGCGCCAGGCATCGAGCTGGGCCGCGCCGTGCTCCCGCTTTTCGGCCGGATGCCAGCCGATGGCGGTGGGGTAGAACAGCACCACTGCGCCGCGCAGACTGGCGATGCGCGCGGCTTCGGGATACCACTGGTCCCAGCACACCAGCGTCGAGATGCGGCCGAAGGGGGTCTCGAAGCAGGGAAACCCGAGGTCGCCGGGGGTGAAGTAGAATTTCTCGAAGTAGAGCGGGTCGTCGGGGATGTGCATCTTGCGGTAGAGGCCGGCGATTTCGCCATCGGGCCCGATGACGGCGGCGGTGTTGTGGTAGAGGCCCGGGGCGCGGCGCTCGAATAGCGACGCGACGATCGCGATCCCGAGCTCGCGCGCCAGCGCGCCCAGGCACTCAGTGGTGGGGCCGGGGACCGGTTCGGCCAGCGCGAACCAGCGCGCGTCCTCCTCCCGGCAGAAGTACTGGCTGCGGAAGAGCTCTTGAAGGCAGACGATCTGCGCGCCCTGCGCCGCCGCCTCGCGGACACGCCACTGGGCCTTGGCGAGGTTCTCGTTGGGGTCCTGGGCGCAGGCCATCTGGACGAGGCCGATGCGAAACGGGGAATCGGGCGCCATCACTCGAATGATAGCCGACGGGGATAGCCGTCAGCCATCTGCCGTCAACCCTCAGGCCGGGACCCCCGGCGTGCCGCGTGCGGATGTAGCATCGGAGAGTATTCCCATGCGCACCCAACTGACTTTGGCGTTACTCGCGTTTGTCGCGATCCCAGGCTGGGCGGAGCAGCGGCCCGCGTGGTGCGCGGCGCCCGCCCTTTCGGATCGGCAGGTGAAGGACATCGTGGCCAGGGAAAGGACGCAGAGCAAGGAATTGCCTGCGCCATTTCCTGCCTACGACTGGGTGGTGCGCAGGACCGGGTGTTACTACTTCTATGTGGAGAATAAACTTCCGCCAGCGCCGGACGCGAACTACTGGTTCGTTCTGAACCCACACGGCGCCATCGTTGACGTTCACGAGGGGATCGGACCGAGTTGTTGCCTGAAGTGTCCGGACAAGGTCTTGAGTGAGAGCGAGCTGGCCGCGATCGTGAGTAAGGCACGCGCCGAACGCATGGATCTGCCGCCGCCGTATCCGAAGGCTCAGATAGTCGTCTCGCGGCAAGGTTGCCTATACCGCTACACGGAATTTGCCTTGCCGGACTTGGCGTCCCAGACCTTCACCCTCGATCCATCCGGCGAGTTGATGGAGGTGACGCGCCACCCCGCGCCTCCCCATGCGCAGCGATGACCGGCTCTGGGCTGCCCGTCCCGCCTACATATACATTCCGCCGTTGACGCTCAGGATGTGCCCCGTGATGTAGGCCGCTTCTTCGCTCGCCAGGAAGGCGACGGCGGCGGCGATGTCCTCGGGCTTGCCTCCGCGCTTGAGTGGGATGGCGGCCAACATGCGGTCCTTCACTTCCTGGGGCAGCTTGGCGGTCATGTCGGTCTCGATGAAGCCCGGCGCGACGGCGTTGACGGTGATGTTGCGGCTGCCGAGTTCCTGCGCCAAGCCCTTGGTCAGGCCGATGATGCCGGCCTTCGAGGCGACGTAGTTGGCCTGGCTGGGATTGCCCGAGAGACCCACCACGGAGGCCATATTGATGACGCGGCCCCAGCGCTCCTTGATCATGCCGGGCAGGACCTGCTGCGTGATCAGAAACGCTCCGGTGAGGTTGATGGAGAGGACGAAGTCCCAGTCCTCTTTCTTCATGCGCAAGGCGAATCCGTCCTTGGTGACGCCGGCGTTGTTCACCAGGATGTCGATGCGGCCGGCCTCTTTGAGCGCGGCTGCGACGGCTTCCTTGATGGATTCCTGCGAGGTGAGGTCCAGATAGACGGGGAAGGCCTGGCCGCCGGCGGCGACGATCTCCGCCACCACCAGGTCGTTGTTCTCGCGCTCGTTCGAGGCGACGGCGATCCTGGCGCCCGCCGCGGCCAGCCGCAGCGCCACAGCCTTTCCGATTCCGCGGCTCGCGCCGGTCACAAAAGCAGTTCGATTGGTCATTGGAATCAATGATAATAGGTTTCAGCCGTCGGCCGTCAGCCGTCAGCAGCAGAGCCGAGGGCTGAGGAGGCTGAAAAGCAGTTCTTAGCCGCCGATGAACCTAGCGCGGCCTGAGGGTTTCTTGCCTCGCTTCCGATGGCTGACAGCAGATGGCCGACTCCCATGCCCTACACAGACCTTCGCGAGTTCATACAGGCGCTCGAGAAGCACGGCGAGCTCGAACGCATCCCCTTTGAAGTCGATCCCGTGCTCGAAATCACCGGGTTCGCCGACCGCTCCGTCAAGCGCGGCGGGCCGGCGCTGCTGTTCGAGAAGCCCACCGGATCGAAGATTCCGGTCCTGATCAACGCCTTCGCATCCATGCGGCGGATGGAGCTGGCGCTCGATGTGGAGTCGATCGAGGAGGTGGCCGGGCGGATCTCGGCGCTGCTGGCGATGCAGAAGCCGGAGGGGTTGATGGGCACGCTCAAGATACTGCCCAAGCTGGCCGAGATCGGGTCGTTCTTCCCGAAGACGGTGTCAGGCGGCCCGGTGAAAGACATCGTCCGGCGGGACGGCTTTTCGCTCTTTGACTACCCGATCCTGCACTGCTGGCCGCAGGACGCCGGAAGGTTCATCACGCTGCCGCTGGTCTTTTCGAAGAACCCCGACACGGGCAAGCGCAATTGCGGCATGTACCGTATGCAGGTCTTCGACGAGCGCACCACCGGGATGCACTGGCAGACGCACAAGCAGGGCGCGGAGCACTACCGGCGCATGGCGGCGCAGGGCGGGGCGAAGCGGATGGACGTTGCGGTGGCGATCGGCGGCGATCCGGCCACGATCTTCTCGGCCGTGCTGCCGCTGCCGCCGGACATCGACGAGATGCTGTTCGCGGGCTTCCTCAGGGGCGCGCCGGTCGAGATGGTGAAGTGCGAAACCTGCGACCTGGAAGTGCCGACGCAGGCGGAAATCGTCCTCGAAGGTTACGTCGAGCTGGGCGAGTTGCGGCGCGAGGGTCCGTTCGGCGATCACACCGGCTACTACTCGCTCGAAGACGATTACCCGGTCTTCCACGTCACCTGCGTTACCCAGCGGCGCGAGCCGGTCTACGCCGCGACGATCGTCGGCCCGCCGCCCATGGAGGACTATTTCATGGGCAAAGCGATCGAGCGGATCTTTCTGCCGCTGATGCGGCTGCAACTGCCCGAGATCCGCGACATCTCGATGCCGGCCGAGGGGATCTTCCACAATTTGATGTTGGTGGCGATGCGCAAATCCTATCCCGGCCACGCGCGCAAGGTGATGCACGCCATCTGGGGCATGGGGCAGGCGATGTTCTCGAAGTGCATCGTGGTGGTGGACGAAGACGTGAACGTGCAGGACGCGCGCGAGGCGGCGTGGCGTGCGCTGAACAACATCGACCCGCAACGCGACATCGAGTTCTCGATGGGGCCGATGGATTCGCTCGACCACGCCAGCCGCCTCGCGAACTACGGCTCGAAGATGGGCGTGGACGCGACGAAGAAGTGGAGGGAAGAGGGCTTCACGCGGCCCTGGCCGGACGTGATCCGCATGTCGCCCGAGGTGGTGCGGCGGGTGGAGGAGATGTGGAGGAGGGCGGGGCTGAAATGAGCGGCGCGTCAGCCCCTCCTGAAGTAGTACTCCACCGACAGGTAGTACTCGACGCTTGACGTATGGATATTGCCTCAGGCGTAGTATAATGAACGCGAGGTAAGATGCATGGAGACGGTAGTGTCGTCCAAAGGCCAGGTTGTTATTCCCTCCGTGTTGAGACGCAAGTATGAAATCAGGAAGGGCACGAAGATGGAGGTGACGGACCAGGGGGGCCGTATCGTGCTCGAACCGGTCAACCGTGGGACAATCCGAAGGCTCCGCGGCATTCTCAAAGGCACTCGGGCGCTCGAAGACCTGATGGCCGATCGGGCGCGCGATCGCGAGAAGGAAGATGCGGGCTCGCGTTCTCGATAGCTGGGCCGTCATGGCGTTCCTGCAGGGGGAGCCGGCGGCAGAGCAGGTGGAGGCCGTCCTGGTCGAGTCGCAGGAGTCCGGACGGCCAGCCCTCATCGGCACCGTCAATCTCGGCGAAGTCTGGTACCAGGTGGCGCGAAAGAGCTCCGAGAAGCGGGCAGACGAGACGGTTGCGGAGCTCCAGAAGGCGGGCGTCCGAGTGGAGGACGTCGACTGGGAACTGGCTCGTCTCGCGGCCGGCTTCAAAGCCAAGTACCGCCTCGCCTATGCCGATTGCTTCGCGGCTGCTTTGTCGAGACGGG
>Ga0182021_10003247_pt1 | contig 19132 bp, 15 predicted proteins | sample 612E3MmetaG_FD_120493 | JGI IMG/M metagenome (GOLD analysis project Ga0182021, IMG submission 120493) | Permafrost microbial communities from Stordalen Mire, Sweden - 612E3M metaG (Illumina Assembly) | ecosystem: Environmental > Terrestrial > Soil > Wetlands > Permafrost | place: Sweden... | reverse complement strand
CCTGAAGTTCGCCCATGTCCGTGCCCAGCGTGGGCTGGTAACCGACGGCCGAGGGGATGCGGCCCAGCAGGGCCGAGACTTCCGAGCCGGCCTGGGTGAAACGGAAGATGTTGTCTATGAAGAGCAACACGTCCTGGCGCATCTCGTCGCGGAAATATTCGGCGACGGTCAGGGCGGACAGCGCGATGCGGGCCCGGGCGCCCGGCGGCTCGTTCATCTGGCCGAAGATCATGGCCGTCTTGCCGATCACTCCGGAGGCGCGCATCTCCCCATAGAGCGCCGTTCCTTCGCGGGTCCGTTCGCCGACTCCGGCGAAGACGGAATAGCCGCCGTGCTCGGTGGCGATGTTGCGGATCATCTCCTGGATCAGCACGGTCTTGCCGACGCCGGCGCCGCCGAAGAGCCCGATCTTTCCGCCTTTCTTGTACGGGGCGAGCAGGTCAATGACCTTGATGCCCGTCACGAGCAGCGTGTCCTTCGTCTCCTGGTCTTCGTAACGAGGCGCCGGACGATGGATCGGCATGCGTTTCTCGGCGGTGACGGGACCGGCCTCGTCAATCGGTTCGCCGAGCAGGTTCAGCACGCGGCCCAACGTCCCGGGGCCGACCGGCATGGAGATGACGCCGCCGGTGTTTCGCACTTCGGCCCCGCGGACAAGGCCGTCGGTGGAATCCATGGCAATGGCCCGGACGATGTTATTGCCGAGATGGTGGGCCACTTCGAGCGTCAGATTCCACGGCTTGTCGTTGACGAACGAATTGGTGACCTGCAGGGCCGTGAAGATGGGCGGAAGTTCGTTTTCGGGGAACTCCACGTCCACTACGGGACCCAGCACTTGCGCGATTTTTCCTGAACTTTGCGTCGTTCCATTTTGCATGGCGTCCTTCCGTCCTTCGTGTGGCCTCAGTAACTCAGCGGCAGGCATTCTGCCCTTGTAGGGCCGCCGCTTGCGGCGTGCCGTGCTACGGCGTGGCGCAAGCGCCATCCCTACAAAAGTCCTCCGGCATTATGCGCCGCCTAACTGAGGCATGTCCGTTTTCTTCACAACCGCTCCATTCCCTCATCACTTGAGCGCTTCGGCGCCCGCCACGATTTCGGTGAGCTCCGTCGTGATCTGCGCCTGCCGCGCCCGGTTCCGCCGCAAGGTGAGCCGGTCAATGAGACTGTCGGCGTTATTCGTGGCCTGATCCATGGCTCGCATTCGCGCGCCGTGCTCGCCGGTGGCGGAACTGAGCAGGACGGAATAGACCTTGAGATTGACCATCCGGGGCAGCAGGGAGTCGAGCAACTCATCCGGGCTGGGCTCGAAAAGCCAGTCGCCGGTCACTCCGCTCTCCGCTTTCGCCAGCGCGGCCAAGGTCGCGCGGTCGAGCGGCAGCAACTTTTCGATCGCGGGCACATAGTTCGCGAGACCCGCGGGGGCGTTGTGCGCCAGGTAAACCTCATCCGCTCCGCCGCGCAGGAACGCCACCTGCAAGTCGTGCCCCATGCCGGCGGCCTGTTCGTAGGCGGGACGCCCGGCGGCCTCCTCGTAATACTTCCGGATGGCGGCCCTGTTGCGGAAAAAGGCGTAGCCCCGGCGCCCGCTGCAACTCACTTCCACCTTTCGGCCCTCGGCCGTCAGGCGTTCGATCCAGCGCATGACGGCGCGGTTCAGGTTGTGGTTGAAGCCGCCGCACAGTCCGCGGTCGGACGTGAAGACCAGGATCAGCGCCGATCCCGTTTGCGGGCGGGGTTTGAACAGCGGGTTGTCGCCCGTGTCGCCCGTTCGCGCCAGCCGCCCGATCATGTGCAGGACGTGGTCGAAGAAGCCCCGCACCCGCCGTTCGGCTTCTTGCGCCCGCCGCAGCTTGTTGACCGAGACCAGTTTCATGGTCTTGGTCATCTTGCGCGTCGTCCGCAGCCGCGCGAGCTTGACGTTGAATTCCTTCAGGCTGGGCATGGGCCGGGTTCCGTCACGCCGCCTTGACCGACAGCTTCTTGAGCACGGCTTCGAGCGCCGCCTTGACCTCCGGCGTCATCGTCCGGGCCTCGGCAAGGCGCTTCATGTATTCCGCGGGTTCGCGATCCAGGGCGTCGAACAGTTCCTCCTCGAACACGCGAAGTTTGGCGACCGGAATGTTGTCGAGATACCCTTGCGTTCCGGCGTAAATGATGGCGACCTGCTTGGCCACAGGCAGGGGCTCGTGGATGCCTTGCTTCATGATCTCCATGAGCCGGCGGCCGCGTTCGAGCTGTCGCCGCGTGGCCGCGTCGAGATCGCTGGCGAATTGGGCGAAGCCCGCGAGTTCGCGGAATTGGGCCAGTTCGAGGCGCAGCGAACCGGCCGTCTGCTTCATGGCCTTGATCTGGGCGTCGCCGCCCACGCGCGAGACGGAAATGCCGGGATTCATGGCCGGGCGCTGGCCGGAATTGAAGGCGTCGGTCTCCAGGAAGATCTGGCCGTCCGTGATGGAAATGACGTTCGTCGGGATATAGGCCGAGACGTCGTTCGCCTGGGTCTCGACGATCGGGAGGGCGGTTAAGCTCCCGCCCTTGCGGGCGGGGCTCAGCTTGGCCGCGCGTTCGAGGAGGCGGCTGTGCAGATAGAACACGTCGCCAGGGAACGCTTCGCGGCCGGGCGGGCGACGAAGGAGGAGCGACAGTTGCCGGTAGGCCTGCGCGTGTTTGGTCAAGTCGTCGTACACGATCAGCGCGTGGCGGCCGCTGTCGCGGTAGTACTCCGCCATGGTGCACCCGCTGTACGGGGCCAGGTACTGCATGGGCGCCGGATCGGACGCCGTGGCGGCCACGATCGTGGTGTACTCCATGGCGCCGTAGCGTTTCAGCTTCTCGTAGACCTGCACGACCGTCGAACGTTTCTGGCCGATCGCCACGTAGAAGCACGCGACGTTCTCCTGGCGCTGGTTGATGATCGTGTCGATGGCCAGGGCGCTCTTTCCGGTCTTGCGGTCGCCGATGATCAGTTCGCGTTGCCCGCGGCCGATCGGGGTGAGCGCGTCAATCACCTTGACGCCGGTTTGGAGCGGTTCGCGCACGTCCGCGCGGTCAATGATCCCGGGCGCTTTCACTTCGACGCGCCGGGTTTCAACCGCCGCAATGGCGGGGCCGCCGTCAATGGGCCGGCCCAGGGCGTCCACGATGCGCCCCGCGGCGCCTTCGCCGACGGGAACCGAAGCGATGCGCTTCGTTCGCGTGACGACGCCGCCTTCTTTCACCTCCTGATCCTCGCCGAAGAGGGCCGCGCCGACGTTGCCCTCTTCCAGGTTCAGCGCGAGGCCCGTGACGTTGTGCCCGAAGTCGAGAAGTTCGCCGGCCATGACGCCCGCGAGGCCATGGACATGGGCGATGCCGTCGCCCACGCTCAACACCGTGCCGATTTCCGACACTTCCCCCTTGCTATCGAATTCGGCGATCTGCTTGCGCAGGATCGCGGTGATTTCCTCAGGTCTGAGATCTATAGCCATGACCGGTCCCCTTCAACGGACGCGCGCGTCAAACCGCGTCCGAAACCATTCTTGATCTCCACAGGCGCAGGCGCGCCGCCAGGCTGAAATCGTAAACCGTATCCTCGATTTGCAGCCGGTACCCGCCCAACAACTCCGGAGCATGAACGAATTGAAATTCGATCCGCCGGCCCGTTTTTTGCGCGGCGCGATTCGCGAGCAGTTCCCGTTCCGCCGTTGCGAGAGGCTGCGCGGAACCGAGCCGCGCCCTTAGAATGCCTTGCCGGGCGTCTTCCTGCTCCCCGTAGGAAGCGCAAATGTCCGGCAGCAGCGCCAGCCGGCGCCGGGACTCGATGAAGCGGACGAATTGCCAGGTCAGCGAATGAAGTCGCGGGGCCATGAGCGTCTCGATCACCGCCAGGCGGGCCGCTTTGGGGAGGAGGTAGTTCGAGAGGAACCCTCGGAATTCCCCGGAGTCGCTTGTCCAACGGCGCGCGGCCGCAAGATCGCGGGCGACTTCGGCGACCGCCCCGGCGGACACGGCCAGATCGTGAATCGCCCTGGCGTATCGGTCGGCCGCTCTGGCTCGGAGGCGCATGGCTTACAATTCCTTGGCGAGATCCCGAACGAGCGCCTTGTTTCGCTCGCTGTCCATGTTCTCGCCCACGACCCGGGTCGCCAGGGCAACCGCAAGGTCCGCGGCGTCCCGGCGGAGGACGGTCCGGGCCTCGTCGGTGGCCGATTGAATCTGCCGCCGCGCGTCCTGAATGGCGGCTTCGGCGTCCCGCTCCGACCGTTCCTGGATCAGGCGGGCGCTTTCCTGGGCCGCCGTCTTCGCCTCGGCCACGATGCGCCGCGCTTCGTCCGCGGCCTGCCGCAGGGTCTCGCGGTTCCTGGCTTCGGTGGCCTCCGTTTCCGCGCGCGCCTTCTCGGCGTCTTCCACGGCCTTTCGGATGGACCGTTCCCTCGCGTCCAGGGCGTTCAGGATGGGGCGCCAGGCCACCTTGGCGAGGAGCAGGGCGAGAAGAAGAAAAGTTCCCCAGGTCAACGCCAGCAGCGGAAACTCCACGGCCAGGATATTGGGCTCCTGGCCGTGCCCGGAAGCGGAACCGGCGGCGGCCACTTCGACCGTCGCTGTCGTTTGGATTCCCTCTTGAGCCATAGCGAGACTACCCCTTGGGATGGGCCGTCATGAGACCAGCGTCGAGGAACAGCCGGGCTGTCCTCACTTGGCGAGAATGCAGATGACCGCGCAGAAGAGCGCCGTTCCTTCCACGAGCGCCGCGCCAATCAACATGGTGACCTGAATCTTGGCGGCCATCTCCGGCTGCCGGGCGATGCTCTCGATGGCCGAAGCCGCCGTTCTGCCGATTCCCAACCCCGCTCCGATCGCGACGAGTCCTGCGCCGATGGCCGCTACGGAACCAGTGATCGTACCCATAATTCGATGTCCTTTCTATGTCCGAGGATCCGCGCTGGGCGGATCATGCGTCTCCGTTATCCGCGAACTTATCAAACCACGGAACATTTCCGCAAAGCCTTTTTGGAATCGCCGCCGGACGCGCACGGAGCTTGGCTGTCCGCGGGCGGGACTCCGCGCGATCCTTCAGTTCATCGGGAAGCCCGGCCCTGGCGCGCTGCTGTCGAGTGGAAGACCCCCAAACGGCGAAATCTGGCGCGGCGCGGGCACCAGGGCCTGGAAGGCTGGCATGGGGCGCAGCGGCGCGAAACGCGGATCGGAACGCAAGACGGCGCGCGCGGCCTCGCCGCCTGTTTCGACCGCGCGTCTCAGCGCGGAAAAGGTCGGGTCCTGTTTGTTCTGGGCCATGCAGGCCGCCGCCAGCTCGAGCCACGCCTTGAAGTTGTGCTCGTCGCGCTTCAAGTAATTGCCGAGCGCGTATTCCAGTAGATCCCAGCGTTGGGCATTGCCGTACACCTGCGCCACGGCCAGGCTGACGTTGGGCGGGAGATTCGTGTTCTCCACCAGGCTGCGGGTCAGCCCCTGGAACTGGGCCTCCATGTTGAGACGAAGGTAGACGTTCGCAAGATCCATCGCGCGGCTGACGTCGAGCTTGCCTTCGCCCATGGACTTCTCGAGGTCCTGCCGCCGCCCGTCGTCCTGTTGCATCATGATGATGCGGTTGAGGAAGTCCAGAGCCCCGCGGTTATAGACGTCAATCTCGTGATAGTCTTCCATCAGTTTCTTCGCCTTGTCGAACTGGCGCTGGCGCATGTACAGGTCCGCCAGCCGGAAGCTGGCCTCCGGGCTCTCGGGACACAGCGCGATGGCCTGTTGGAACGCATATTCCGCTTCCCGGTTCATGCCGCGCGCGGCGTAAAGCCCGGCGATCGCGGAACGCATCTTGGAGAAGGACTTCTTGGCGTCGGAGTTTCGCACGAATTCCGGGCGGTTCGTGAAGGACGCGGTGAGTTGATTCCAGTAGGCGGTGTCCCTCGCCACGATGTTCGACCACAAGGCCGAGTCCTGCTGGGGCGGCGGAATCGGATCCTTCTCGATCTTCATGATGACGCCGCTCGGACGCAGATAGGGATACATCCAGGGGATGACGTAGCTCTCCTCCACGTAGAAGGCGTGCTTGTCCTTGTTCTTCTCGAAGATCCATTTGGCCAGGATGCCGTTGATCTCCATGACGCCGCCCACGCCCTGGACGCTGACGCGCCCGTTCTCGATCTTGATGTCGGCGCTCTTGGGGATCCTTCCGGACTGGACTCCCTGGACGTACTCCTGGAAGGCTTTATTGCTCTCGTCGGGGCTGGGGATGAAGATCGGCTGAGGCGGGTAGGTGCGATCGCGTTTCAGCAGGGTCTTGAACAGCACGTTCGTCGGCCGGCTGAAGTCGTAGTGGTCGCGGATGTAGGACATGTACGTGTTATCCGCGAGCGCGTTCTGGGTAATGATGTAGACGTCCGACCGGTCGAAGTCCTTGGGCGTGGAACTGCCCGTGGGCGGCACGGGAAGTGGGGTGTGGAATCGGTCCTTGGCGGGAACGCGGCTCTCGCAGAAGATCATGTAGGTGGGCACGAAGCGGCCCGGATCCGTGCCGCCGTAGAGCACGGCATCGCGTTCCATGGGCTCGTAGCCGCCGCCCGGATAGAACATCAGGTAGCCGAACAGATAACCGAAGTCGTGCCCGCGCAGATTGCAAAGCGCCCAATTCCTCTGGAACGTCACCAGCGGCAGCGCCAGGCAGGCCACGCAAAGGAGGCGGACCAGCGGCTTCCCGGCGCCGCGCCACAGGGCGAGCAGGCTCATCAGGATCGCGAGCCCGAAGCCGATCAGCATGGCGAAAAAGCCGTGAGCCGGCGCGAAGAACTTGATGTTGATTTCCTGTTCCTGCAACTCAAGCTTCGGATTGATGATGGTCAGGAGACCGAGGCTGGTGACGACGAAGGCGCCCGTCACGTAGATCACCCAGGCGCGGCTCCGGGGGGTCACCGCATGCCACAGCGACACCAGAAAGACGACGCCCACGGCAAACGCTACCGCCCACAGGAGCGCCATCCACTGGCGGCCGGTCGGATCCATGACGAGGCGCGTGACGGAGAAGAGGACAAAGCCCGCGGTGAAGGAAATCGCCGCCGACCACAGGATCATTCCGTGGATCTTCTTCTCGCGGACGGCGGTCCACGCGGCCAGGCCGACGATCACGAGCCCGAGCAGCGCCAAGGGAAGGGAGTACTGGCGACCCAAGGCCATGACGAACACCTGGACCTTGATCAGGAAGTCCTCGGTGAAAATACGGAACGCCGGGATTTGCTCGTACTGGCCGCGGGTCACCGCGTGGAGGAACCCCGCTTTCGTGCCCGCATAGCCCCAGTTCATGGGGGGATTCGTCCACGCCGCGATGGGCATGTACAGGTAGATGGATAACCCGCCCAGGATCGCGGCCGCGCAGAGCAGCGCGCGTTTGACCCGCCACCATTGGGTCGCGAACCCCGTGACCAGTCCGGCCGCGCCCAAGAACCCCGCTCCCGCGGCCAGCCAGAATTTGTCGTTGTGAACCATGTCCGGAACCGAGGACGATTCGAGCCACGCGAAGACCAGTTCCCCGGCCATGACGCTGAGCGCGCCGGCGATGGCCAGTTCCCAGAAGCCGGAAAGGCTTGTCATAAAGGCGGAGAACCAGGATTCATCGGGAATCGCCGCCTGGCGGCGATGTTCGAGAAAGCGGTTCAAGCCCACGGCGAAGGCGCCCAGCAGGAACGGCACGGACATGACGCTGATCGTCTGGTGGTTGCCCAGGCTCAACCCGAAGAAAAACAGCATGAAGTAGAGAACCTTGCGCCGGTGCGGCTCAACGATCCAGGCGAAGAACAGGCAACTCGTGAGAATGAAGGAGAAGACGTTCAGGACGCGCATCTCAGAGACCGACGCCCACAACCAGACGCCCCGGTTAAAACCGAACAGCAGCGCCGCGCTTGCGCCCAACGTGGCGGCGATCCAGGAGTTCAGCCGCTCGTCCTCGGCCTTGGCCCACGGCACGGTGTGGAGCAGCAACCGGATGCTGCGCGTCATCATGATCGTCAGCGTTCCCACGGTCAGGGCGCCGGTGACCGCCGAAAAGGTGCCGATGCGCCAGGCGGGGTTGCCGAACGGAACGATGAAGTGAGTCCAAAGAAAGCCCAGCAACGCCCAGAACGGATAGCCCGGGGGATGGGGCACGCCGAACGTGAAGGCTCCCGTCACCAGTTCCCCCGAGTCCTCCAGAGTCACCTCCGGCGCCATGTAGTGGAGGAACGCGAGTCCGGAGATCAGCGTGGTCGCGATGGCAACCAGCCAGTCCTCCGGTTTGAAGAAGTGGCGTAAACTTTCCGTGGGCTCGGATTGAACGGATTCCTCGGTCTGCGATTCCTCGGCGTTGATGGGGGCCTTGTTTGGCAACGCCGCCGCTGAGTTGTCGTTCTGTCTTTGTTTTGCCATCGCTTGCTCCCTCTGGCCACGCGTTTTCATTCGTGAAAGCGGTCTCGAACGAATGGCGTGCATTATGATCGGATGAAATGGCCTTTGTCGAGCCCGGCGTTGTGCCGTCGCAGCACTCAAGAAGACTTGGAGGCGCAGAAGGCGCGGGTCATTGAGGACAGACCGGAGGCAAATGCAGTTCCCACGTCTTGCCGATATAGGTGAGGATACCCCGTGCAACCCCTTCCGCCAACGTGTCCCTGTAGCTTTCGTCGAGGATCCGGGAGTTCTCCGTGGGATTTGAAAGAAAACCGCACTCCACGAGCGTCGCGGGACAGGAGGCGTTGCGCAGCACAAAGAAACGAGCCCGCCGGATTCCGCGATCCTCGGCCCGGCTCTGCGTAACGACACCCTTATGCACGCAGTGGGCCAGCAGTAGATTGGCGCCGTCAAAACGGTTGCCCGAGCAGGACGAATAACGCGCCCGGGCGTCCGGCCGTTCGGGGTCCGATGTCGCCGAGTAGCCGGCCGCAGGGAGAACGTAGGTTTCTATTCCGGAAGTGGCGCGGTTCTTGGACGAGTTGAGATGAAGGCTCACCCACAGATCGGCCCCCAGACGCGATCCGAGCAAACACCGTTGGTCAAGACTCACGGTGCTGTCGCGCTCCCGGATAAGCCGGCACTCCACGCGGCACGCACGCAGCTTGCTTTTGACCCTCTTGGCAATGTCCAAAGTGAGGCTCTTCTCGGCCACACCCCGTCCATTCAGGGCGCCCGGGTCCTCGCCGCCATGACCCGGGTCCAGGACGACCGTCGTCCAGCCCGCCGTCTTCAACGCGCGTGCTGGAAAAAGCAGCGCCCCCAGATTGTCCACAGCGTCCACCGGTGCGATTATCCAGTCCTGACCGTTCCGGACGACGCTGGAGTTCAAATAGAGCGCGAGGCCGTCGAACAAGACTTTCCGGCTTCCGGCTTCGATGACGACGGTTGACGTCCGGCTCCGAAACACGGCATTCCGCCCATACTCGCTCGGCGGGCCGAAACCGTAGGAGGTCATGATGTCCCCAAGCGCAAGACCGTACGACCGCGCGCCTTCCGCCGGCCCGGCCAAAGCCCACAGGCCCGCGAACGACGCGAGGATCCATCTCGACCGTCTCTTCCGGAAGGCGCACACCGCGCCATGCCAAGAAGGGCGTACGCCGCCAGGGGCGCCGGACGACATCGCCGTTCCCGGGCCGCTTTGCGCTCCCGCCAAATTCATGATACCCAGCACTCGCCTTCCAACGCCGCCGAGGGCCCCCGTGGATTCCCCATCCCCAACCCCGTACGCACACCCCGCTTTTTTGTAGCCGTTCAAATACCACTTTGATATACGGGGTCTGACGATGTCAAGCGATGCCTTGCGTCGCGCCGCCAAGGGAGTCACGATCATGGCTGAAGTCACGCTGGAACAAGTTTCTCAGAAGGCCAAGGACTTGTTCAACAGGGGGTTTGTGGCCATGGAGCGGGGGAATCTTGACTATGCGATGGACATGTTCACGGCCTGCCTTCAGGAAGAACCGAGGCTTCACAGAGCGCGCAGGTTCCTCCGGGCCGCGGAGATCAAGGCCTTCAAGAACAGGGGCGGGAACCGTTTTACGCACGTGATTGCGACAATTACGGGACTTCCGACCCTACTGACCGCGACCGCGCTCTTGAACAGGGGGAAGCCGGACCAGGCGCTCGAGGCGATCGAGAAGGCGCTGCGAAAAGATCCCTTGAACAAGTCTTGCCTCAAGATCCTGTGCAGGGCGGCGGAGCGTTCGGATGAACTTGAAATCGCCGTTCAGACGCTGGCGATGGCACGGGAACACTATCCCCGCGACCCCGAGATCCTCGACGAGTTGGGGAATCTGTACATGAAGACCCACCAGCCCCGACTCGGACGAGAGTGCTTCGAACTCCTGTGCGAGATCAAACCCAACGACGCCGCGGCGTTCAAATCCCTGAAGGACGCCATGGCCATAGACAGCATGAGCAAGGACGGATGGACGGAGGCCTCGAAGACCGGCGCGACCTTCCAGACGATGATCAAGGACAAGAAGGAGGCTGCCCTCCTCGAAAAGGAAGGCAAGGCCGTGAAAACCCATGGCGATGTCGAGATGCTGATCGAGGAGAACAAGGCGCGCGTCCAGCGCGAACCGGGCAACATCAACTACCGCCGGGCTCTGGCCAGCCTGTATGCCGCCAACCGGATGTTTCCGGAGGCCGCCGCGACCCTTCGGGACGCCCAGGCGGTGGCCGGCGGACGCGACCCGCAGATCGACCAAGCCCTCAGCGCCCTCCAACTTCAATCGTTCGACGAAGAGATCAAACACCTCAGGGCGACCCACATGACGGCCGCCGCGGAGGCGAAGGAAAAGGAACGGTTCGCCTTCCTGTTCAAGGACACCGAAGATCGCGCCGCGCGATACCCGAACGACTTGCAGGTCAAGTACGACTACGGCGCGCTTCTCTATCAGCAGGGGCGTATCAACGAGGCCATACAACAGTTTCAGGCCGCCCAAAGGAATGCGCAGCGTCGCGTCAGTTCTCTCTATTACATCGGCCTCTGTTTCAAGTCGAAGCAGCAGTACGACATGGCCATCGAACAGTTCGGGAAAGCGTCAGCCGAAATCCCCGTCATGGACGATCAGAAGAAAGCCGTTCTTTACGAAATGGGTCAAACGTTCGAACTCATGGGGCGGCCCGCGGAGGCGCTCGACCGCTACAAGCAAATCTACCAGGTGGATATCGGCTATCGGGACGTGGTCGGCAAGGTCGAGCACGGCTACCGCGCAGCGCCTCCCAGCCCCTGAGACGCTGGAGCCAACAGTCGGGATCGAACCGACGACCTGCGCATTACGAATGCGCTGCTCTACCAGCTGAGCTATGTTGGCTTGGAAATCCGTGTACCCTATCGAAAATAATTCCCCTGTCAACCCTCCGCTACCGGGTGATCCGAACGAGAAGCGACTCCAACACCGCCTGGGGGGACACGCCGCTCGAAACCAGCGACTCATGGGCCTCGACGACCCAGCGCTGATTTCGCATCAACTGGCTCATCGTGTAATTCCGCGCCTGGCCCGCCAACTTGGACGCCGCGAAGGGATGCGCCTTGCGCGGATCGCGCTTCAGGCACGTCCCCAACACTTCCCCGACCTCGGCGGGAACGGTTTTCCAGACGCTGGAGTGGCGGCCGGCGTAACCGCTCGCGGCCACGGCCCAGCCTCGATCCAGCGCCTCCCGATACAGAATCAACTCCCTCAGCCGGGACGCCAGGACCACCGTGATGCCGACGGGCGATTCGCCTTTCGCCAGGAGATCGCGCAAGATGGACAGCGCGGCCGGGAACCGCTTCCCGCCAATCGCGTCGGAAAGATCCCATACGGCGGCAACCGAGGTCCGGGACACGATCGCCTGAACGTCAGCATGGGCAACGTCGCGCCGCTCGCCCAGAAACAGCGAGAGTTTTTCGGCCTCGGCCGCAATGTCGCGGGAGTCGAAGCCGACGATCGCGGCGAACTCCTTCAGGACCTCCTCCCCGGCCCGCAGGCCGCGCGCCTTGAACTCCGCGTCCACCCGCTCCGCCGCGTGTTTCTCCAGGAGATAGGCCTTGTCCGGAATGCCAAACTCCCACACCTTGCCCCGCTCCTCGACGAATCGAAACAAGGCGGAACGCCGGTCCATGTCCGGACAGGTGACGACCCATACGCTCCCCGTCCCACCCTGTGCCCCCAGAACCTCGACCAGTTCACGGCTTCGCTCGCGAACCGCTTCGGCGCGCATGACGACGGCGTTCCCTAGAAACTTCGCGTCACGCAACCACACAACCTTGCCGGACGCCGCCAGCAAACCCGGGGTCCGGAGCGCGTCGGCGCAAGAACGCAAGGCCAAGGCCGCCCCGTCGGCGGTATCGGCTGTCCCCTGAACCGTCTCGAGGCCGAAGGCCTGATCGGCTTCGGGCACGGTGGCATTGATCAACTCCCTGGCCGCCTTCTGCAAGGGCAGGTCGTCTTCTCCCACAAATAAATGAACGATAGCCCGCGTATTCATGCCTTGTCTGCCGCCGAAAAGACCTCTAGATTGTTTACCAATTCGCCGGTTGTTTGTCATGGTCATATGAACGTCGCGGTTTCGAATCGGCAGCGGATCCTGAAGGTGGACACGGCAAAGGTCCGCAAACTCTTCGCTTGTTTCCTGCGACTGGCGCTGGCCCGGAAAGCGGAAGACTGGGGCGAAATCGTCCTGGTGCTCAGCGACGATTCCCGCATCCGGGCCGTCAACCGTCTCCACCTGGGCCACGACTACGCGACGGATGTCATCGCCTACACGTACCCGCCGGCGCCGGGCGACCCCGGAAACGGCTGCTCCGGGGAGGTCTTCGCGAACGTCGAGCGGGCGGCCCAGGTGGGCCCGCGGCACGGCGGCCTGGCCCACGAACTCGCGTTGTATATCGCCCATGGATGCGATCATCTCGCCGGCAGCAGCGATGGCACCGCGGCGCAGCGGAACCGGATGCGGCGCCGGGAACTGGCCTGGATACGGCGGACCCAGAATCGTCTCCCGGACGCTCTTGCGTTCCTCGCGCCCCCACGCGCCACGACCGTCAGAGGCAGGCCGCCCGCAGGGGGCTCAAGGCGATGATTCTCAAGACCCACGGCGTGGCGCTTCGCATCGAGCCGTTCTCAAGGACCTCGCGGACGGTCAGTTGGATCACGCCCGACAAGGGACGCCTGACGACGCTCGTCAAAGGCGCCCAGCGGCCTCGCAGCGGGTTTCTGGGCCAGTGCGACCTCTTCTACACGTGCGAAATCCTGTACTACGGAGGACGGCACTCCTCTCTCCACGTTCTCAAGGAGTGCTGCGCCGTCGAATTCCGGGACAACTTGAGAACGGACTGGAAGAGCGCGGCCTGCGCGTCTTACTTGTGCGATTTGCTGAACCGCCTCAGCCCCGAAGGAGTGCCCTTGCCCGATGTCTACAGGTTCGCCTGGCAGATTCTCGATTTCCTCGCCGCGAAGGGATGCTCTTTGACGGTTGCCCACTGGGCGGAAATCCGCCTGCTCAAGCTGTTGGGAGTGGCGCCCCAGGTCGCCGATTGCGTGGCTTGCGGGAAGGCCTTGCCGAAGGCCGGTTCCGCCGTCGGGTTTTCGGTGCCAAGAGGGGGGCTTCTTTGCCGGGAGTGTCAGCCGGTCTCGGCGCAAGGCATTCTCCCCTTATCCGATGACGTGCTGGCGATGCTCAGAACGTGGCAGGAAACCCCATCCCCTACCATCGCCCTGCGGACCGCCTGTACGACGGACCAGCACGCTTCCTTGGACCGGCTGCTGGGCGCTTTCGTGGACTATCACCTGGAATCTTCGCGGGCCCGAAGAATTGCGCTCGACCTGCTTTGAAGCGAAACGATTCAGGTCGAAACACCCTCACCCCCACCCTCTCCCCTGAAGGGAGAGGGAGTCACGCAGCCGAAGGGTGGACGTCAAACGCTGAAGCGGAAATGACAGATGTCGCCGTCCTCAATCACGTAGTCCTTCCCCTTCAAGAGTTCCTTGCCGGCCTTTCGGGCGGCCTCCTCGCTGCCCGCGGCGACGAGGTCGTCGTACTTGACGATATCCGCCCGGATGAAACCGCGTTCGATGTCGCTATGGACCTTGCCCGCCGCTTCCGGCGCCTTGGCGCCCTTTCGGACCGTCCAGGCTCGCACCTCGTCCTTCCCGATCGTGTAGAACGACATCAGCCCCAGGGCTTCGTAGGCGGCGGCGTTGAGACGATCCAAGCCCGACGACTCCAGGCCGATCGCCTTCATGTACTCGCGCCTTTCGGCCTCGTCCTGGAGGCCGGCGATTTCCTGCTCGATGCGGCACGAGACGACGAAGACGCCCTTGGCGTCGGCCCACCGGCTTTGCTTCAGTTCGTCTTCATCCACGTTCATGGCCCAGAGCGTCGGCAGCATCGTCACGAAACCCAGGCTCCGGATGGCCTTCTGCTCATGCTCTTCGAGAGTCAACGATCTCAAAGGATGGCCGTTGCCGACGGCCTCCTGACCTTTTTTGAGAACCTCTTCCTCCCTGGCCTGGATCGCGGTCTGGCCTCCGCGTTTCTCCTTGGCCAGCCGGTCCAGACGTTTTTCGATCAGTTCCAGATCGGCGACCATGAACTCCGCCTCCAGGCTGCTCCGGTCCCGATCCGGATTCACGTCTCCGGCGTGGTGGTACACTTCGGGCGAGGCAAAGGCCCTGGCCACGACGCACAGCAGATCGCAGCGCCTGGCGGCTTCCAGCCACAGCCGCTCCGTTCCGCCGGGGGCGATGTCCGGCAGCAGCACCAGGTTGTTTTCCGCGTACTTCGTACGTTCCGGCTCGATCAGGGCGGACAGTACGTCCACCCGGGGGTCCCGGATCGGCGCGATGCCTTCGACGGCTTCTCCTTCCTTTCTGGAGGGAGGAACGTGCCGCCCGGTGAGGAGCGAGAACAAGGTTCGCTTGCCGGCCTGCGGATACCCAAGAATGCCTATTCGCATATCGTCACCGCTCCTTCTTCTGCAAAAAGAAAGAAGCCGGACTTCTGGTCCGGCTTCCTGATCTCTCGGGAAAAAACCGACTATGCCCGATTCATTCTGACCGTCACCTGGCTCGCCAATTGCGCCAAGCGCCCCCGAAACGTGAACACCATGGAGAGAATCACGGTCATCATCAGCCAGATCGTCTCCGGCTCGGGGACCGGCAACTCATCCACGCCGAAATTACCGAGGCCGTAGGTCGTGGTGCCATTGTCAAGTCCTTGCACGTACACGCCAATCCAGTCCACATTCCCGATATCGTTAAACCATGTGTTGCCAGCAGACGTATTGTATCCGTTATACAACCCACCAATATAGGTCCATTCCTGCGCAGGGCTCAAGATGGCGGAATATGTCGTTGCACCATTAGCTATGGGCGCGCCAAAACCACTGTACGCCCACAAATCGTTTCCAGACTTGAAGTAAAGAGAGAGAGCATTGGGTGGAGCCCCATTTGTTGTCTGAAACTCAAAATGTACAATCAGCCCTTCACCGCCGGGGCCTATGTGGTCGTAGGAACCCTGGAAGTTAGTTGAATACCCGCTGCCTGTCCTAATAACCCCGGAGGCGCCAACGTAGCCGTCCCCCGTCAACGTTATCTTCAGATACCCGTTGTTATCGCCGTTTGGTGCAACAAGGCTGCCCGACGATTGATTTATCGAAACCGTGTTGTTGCTGATCCCCTGATCAACGATCCATCCCTCCGTGGTGGAGCCGCTCCACGTTTCGGACTTTGGAGGAATGACCGGCGATGCGGTGGCGATCCCGCATGTGATAAGCATCGCTGCTAGAGCCGCGACAAAGCACATATTCAGTTTCGTTTTCATATCGTTTCCCCCGCTTTCCCCCGTCACTGGATCTGAACCTTATAGAAGAATGGCCCCTGCCCCCCCTCGTCCGTCGTGAACACATCCTGGGTTCCCCCCAAGGTCTGAGGCGGAACACCGGTGACGGGTTGAAATCCCGTGGACCCGGTCAGATCGCTTGAACGCAAAACAGTGTAGGTCCGGCCTGAGGCGTGATCCCATCGCAACACCGCCTTCCCGCCGACGTCACGGGTAATACTCACGGCAAAGAACGACTTCGCTCCTGTTTCCAACGAGGGATCGGTCCCGGCCAGAAACTCTCCATAGTTCGAGAATCCGTCGTGATCCGGATCGTCATCGGCATTTCCATTGCCGTTTGTCAAGCCGTACTCCATTTGCCAGTACACAGGCAATCCATCAGCGGTCATCGGACCGCTCCACGGACCTATCAATTTGAAATTATCAACAGTAATGCTTCCCGCATTGGTTCCGGTTCGCAATGCACACACCTTCACGCTCGTGACCGATCCAAGATCGGTTTGAAGAGACCCGCCTGCAGGGCCTACCCAGTTCCATTCGGAAGCGTTTGTCAGTGAAAGCACGACACGGACATACTCGGAAGTCCCCGGCGGCAAAGTGAACGGATGGCTGTAGGTTCTCGGCCCGCCGACGATCCACACCGCGCTTGAATCCTCCAGCCCATTTCGCTTCACGTCAAACGAGAAGGCCGTAATCCCCGCTGAGGCATAGTCGCCCACAAAACGACCGCTGGAAGCGCTGGCATCGGCAATGAGATAAGAGTCCTGCCACTGCACAGTCCAAGGATAGCCCGAGGCGCGCGCCGCGAAGAGAAGGCTCTCCGCATCGCCCGTAAAAAGGTTGGTCCCGCTCCCACTGGAGGTCCAGTTGGCATCCGTGTTGAACTTCTCCGTCAGGTTCGCAATGGGCGACGTGCCGGCCATGGCCACTCCGGAGAAAACGGATACCGCCGCGATTACCGCTTTGATCCTGTCAAGTTTGTTCTTCATGTTCCCTACCCCCTTCTTCGATGGAATTCCGCTACAGCCAAAGTGTTCGATCTCATCAAGGCGCTGGTGCGTTGGTGTACGCCGCGCCTCTATTGCGAACGAACACCGCTTCGCCCAGATTCACGGTGACGCTGTCGGCGATTACACCGTTTGGATAACGCCACGAGCCGGACGCATCGCGAAGAATCCTTGTATATCCATCCCGGTTCTTCCACAACTCTGAGGTCGCCGGAAAGTTCGGAAGCATGTTGGAGACGGTGATAGAGGTGTCGTAAGGCCATCCAATCATACCCCAGTCCGCTGGCGCTATAATCTGCACGCCGACGCTGGCATCGTACTTACCGACGAACACGGCCCGCACCGAAGCCGAAGAAGCCCGAGTGACTAAAATACCTTGCCCTCTTGACACTGTCATATCGGGTGCGGCAAGACTCGGATAGATCTTCCAACCACTGACCGTCCAAACAAAATCGCTGTGCGTGCCGTCCGACAAATAGACCGTAATCCTGTCGCCGTGACTCGGGTATGCATCGGCGGATGGAGCCAAATTCAGCGCTGTAACCAGGTTCGATCCAAACTGCCCCTGCAGTTTGTTATCTGTTGCAACGGGAGGCACCGCAAGCCAGATGCTATTGGCCGAGTTAGCGGGAAGGGTGTAGACTGCGTACGTGGTACTCGTGCCCTTGAAACTCCCATCAAGACTTGATGAAACCACCTGATAGAACTGCCTGCCAGCAGGCAGATTACTGATGGAAAAGGCGCCGCCTGCACTGGTGGACCCCGTGGGGGTAAAATTGGAAGGGCTTGAGCTTCCAAGCAAGATTGTCTGGTACCCGCTGCCAAGGCCAAAATTAAGAGCCACCGTGTTGTTGGAGACAGTCGTGGAGGCGACGGGATTGGTGGTTCCAAAGGCGGCGGTGGTGGCGTCTGTCGCGGAGTTTAACGAACCGAGGTAGATCAGCTCCCAACCGTCGCGCAGTGTGTCGTGGTCGCTGTTGCCCGAGAATGTGTCATCCAGTTTGTTGGTGACGTTCACGTTGTCAACCAGCGTGGCGTTGGTGCCTCCGCCGTTCTCCACGCTGAAGCAGGCACAAACGGAGGCGTTCGTGTTGATGAACCCCAGGTTCGTCGCAACCACACCCAGGTTCGTGTCCATTCCGTCGTCCGTGAACATCGCCCAAGTCTTGTTCGAGTAATTCTGATAGATGGAAACGTGGACCCACGCATCCGTGGTAGGAGGAACAGCGGTCCACGTATTCGTAACCGCCCCACCGGCGCCGCTCAGGGTCACCCAGTAGCCATCGGGGTTCAGGAAGAACATGGCGGTTGCGTTCGTGTCCACGTTGTTGCTGCCCGTCACGGGACTGAAGGGGCACGGAACCGTCCAGAAATCGCTCCATGCAATGCCGCCCATGCTCACGTTGTTGGACACCGCCGTATTTCTCGGAATCGCAAGCACATTGGTCCCGCCGTTCTTCGCTCCTGCCTGCCACGATGTGGCGTTTAAAATCGCCGCCACGGACTCTCCCGTGGTGTACCATCCTGTCAGGTTGGTCACAGCGGTTCCGTCCGCGTAGCCCTCGAAGGACTCCGAAGTTGCCTTCGATATCCCGGCTGCGCAGATAACGGCCCCGACCACCCATAGCCTTAGTGATTTCTTCATTGGTTCACCTTCCCCCTGATGTCCGAATTCCCCGTTCGCCTCAGCCACTCTCCTCGGGAACAAAAATCACTTTCCGATTACTTGAACTTGTACATCGTGCCGACCGCAACTTCCTCATACTTGGCGCGGATCGTCCTGGACCGGTCCATCAGCACACTGATGGTGACGCCACCGTTACCGCTAATCAGGCATTCGTTGGTGTCTGAGTCCCAACCGGTGAACTTCTTGCCGTACTTGGTAGAGGCGGTCTCTACAATAGAGGTACCTGCATCCCACCAATTGCTTCCTCCCGGCGACACACTCCCCCAGTTCGTATTGGGAACAACCGCCATTGTCAGGTTGTACTGCGTCTTCCAGTTCCAGGTCAGCGACGCGTCGTTGGTCAAGGACAGCGTCACACTCGTGTCACTAGAGGCGCTGGTTTCATTGGACACGACCGTCGCTCCCTGAGCGAGGTATTGCGTGTAGGAACCTGATGGGACAATCGCGGCGATCCCCAGAGTGAACGGAGTGTTATAGCTGTTGGTCAAACCGTAGGGGTTGGCTGCGCACGGATTCGTGTACTGAACCCATAGGTATTGCAACCTCACGAAATTGCCCGTGATGCTGCGGGCCTGCGTCATGTTCGCCGTGAGGATATTGTCCGCGTACCAACAAGTGTCGGTATCCCCGCTCCAGTTCGTGAATG
>Ga0182021_10003246_pt1 | contig 19136 bp, 23 predicted proteins | sample 612E3MmetaG_FD_120493 | JGI IMG/M metagenome (GOLD analysis project Ga0182021, IMG submission 120493) | Permafrost microbial communities from Stordalen Mire, Sweden - 612E3M metaG (Illumina Assembly) | ecosystem: Environmental > Terrestrial > Soil > Wetlands > Permafrost | place: Sweden... | reverse complement strand
TGAAGACGCTTGAGCAGAAGCTGAAGAGTAACGTGTAGCCGTTCGGCTCCTCGCACGCGTGGGCGATGCGTCGAGGCCTGCCCCAACCACGCCGTGAAGATCACCTTCCCAACCACGGGGACGTTGAGAACACGGTGAAACGGATCCATGAGAAAGTGGACGTAAAGTAGGTCAGTAGTTCTCCGCGAAGCGCTCGTAGTAGCTCTGAGGGTGCTTACAGGCGGGGCACTCCTTCGGCGCCTCCTTGCCCGTGTGGACGTATCCGCAGTTCCGGCACTTCCACTCGATCACCTTTTCGCTCTTGAAGACCGTGCCCGTCTTTACGTCCTCGAGTAGCTTCCGGTACCTCTTCTCATGCCTCTCCTCGACCTCGGCGATCTCCTTGAAGCTCTCAGCGGCTCTCTCGAGACCCTCCTTCCGGGCGATCTTCTCGAAGGAGGGGTAGAGTGTCCCCCATTCGAGGTGCTCACCCTCGGCTGCGGCGAGGAGGTTCTCGGCGGTGGTCCCAATCCTCCCCGCGGGGTAGGTGGCGGTGATCCCGACGTCTCCCCCCTCTAAGTGCTTGAAGTAGATCTCCGCGTGTTCCCGCTCGTTGTCGGCGGTCTCTTGGAAGATGCCCGCGATCTGCTCGAACCCCTCCTTCTTCGCCACATTCGAGAAGTAGGTGTACCTATTCCTCGCCTGGCTCTCGCCCGCGAACGCCTTGAGTAAGTTCTTCTCCGTCTCCGATCCCTTGAGTTTCGCCATGAGTTTCACCTATAGATAGAATCTCATACGGGTGGATAATAAAGGGTCGTGGCTAGAGGAGTTCAACGGCACTGGCCTTGAAGCTTATGTAGACATCTGAGCCGACGTTGAGCCCCATCTCTGTGAGGGTTCGGCGCGTAATGTGGGCGGTGAAGACCCTCCCCGCGTCGATCTTGAGCCTGATGAGGGAGCCGCTCTCCTCGACGCCTATTATTCGTCCCCTGAAATTGTTACGGGCGCTCGTCTCGACAGGCATCTTGGAGACTATGATGTCCTCGGGCCTGACCCTGACGGCGACGCGACCGATCCTGTACTCGGCGCAGGCGATCGTTACTCCACCTCCGACGTCGACATCCGACTCCCCGTTGGCGTTCCTACCTATACCCGAGAATACGTTGCTCCCGAACCTCTCCGAGGCGAGTACCTCTACGCCGCCCTCCGCGACTATCTTCCCCGCTTCGAGCTGAATGACGCGCCCCGCGAGCATCCCGACCCGCGCGAGATCGTGGCTGGCGATGACTATGCTCCTCGCTCCCGCCTCCCCCGCTATGACGTCGGAGATTATAGAGGCGTTCTCCGAGTCGAGGTTGGCGGTCGGTTCGTCAAGGAGGAGTATCTTGGGGTTTAACACGAGGGCGCGCGCTAGTGAAACCCGTTGCTGCTCCCCGCCGGATATCCTGCGGGCGTCCCTTGACTCGAATCCGGGGAGCCGGACCTTGGCGAGGGTCTCAGAGACGCGCTTAGAAATCTCTGCCTCTGGTGTGCCCCGGAGGCGGAGGCCGTAGGCTACGTTGTCGTAGACGCTCCCCCTGATGAAGAGTGGGTGCTGGAAGATCATTGTCGCCTCCTTCCTGAGCTCCGTCGCGGCCTGTTTATCCATGGTTCTCCCCTTCCATTGGAATGCCCCCGCCGTGGGCATGTCGAGCCCAGCCAGTAGCCTGAGCAGGGTCGTCTTCCCTGCTCCGCTTTCCCCTACGAGCCCGAGCGCCTCTCCCTCCTCCAAGGAGAGGGTGATGGCGTCGAGGGCGTGCCTCTCCCCGAAGCTCCGGTAGACTCCCTCGAGCCTGTAGAGTTCCAGCTACCGCTCCCTCCCGAGGTAAGCGATCAGGAAGTTCAGGGATATGACGACTATGAGGAGGATGAAGCTGAGGGCGAAGGCCAGGCCGAGTTCACCCATGGCCGTCTGCAGGGCGATCGCGCTGGTCAGGACCCTCGTGAGTCCCTCGATGTTCCCCCCGATCATCATGGCGATGCCGAGCTCGGCGAAGGCCCTGTTGAAGCTGGAGACGAGGGCGAGTGATACGCCGCTCCAAGCCTCCCTGAGGATTGCGAGGCTGCTCTCGTACTCGGAGGCGCCGAGGGTCCGGGCGAGGTCACGCACGCCTACGTCCCTAGCCTCGACGGCGCTTGCAACGAAGCTGATGACAAGAGGCGTCACGAGAACCGCCTCACCGACGGCAATCCCCGGAACCGTGTAGAGTATCTGCAGATATCCAAGCGGGCCGCTTCTCGAGAACAGAATGTATAGGAAGAGACCCAGGGTCACGGTGGGGACGCCGACGAGGGCACTGAAGAGTGTCTTGAGGAAGCCCCTCCCCCTGAAGGAGCCGAGGCCGATGACCACCCCAATCGGCATCCCAATTAAGGCCGCCATTCCTGTCGCAGCGGCAGCAGTCTCGAGACTCCTCAGGGCAATCTGCATGACTACCCGGTCCCCCGTGAGGATCAGGCGCACGCCTTGCGTTAGGCCGTCGATAATTGGCTGCCAGCTCAAAAGGGGGGCTCCTTCAAGAAATGGTGGGTTCAGTCCCTTTATTTGTATAGGTCGTCCGCTTGGACGCGGTACTTGGTCGGGCACTCGGTGCCGTTGATGTATGCGTAGTTCTGGATCCAGGTGATTGTTGTGGTATCTGTGTTCGCGGTCTTGAGGGGTATCCAGGGATTGAAGACGGTCTGGCCAGCGACGCCGAAGTTGGCGAAGAGGTTTTGCCCGTCTGTGGAGACTAGATACCTCTCGAAGATCATGGCGGCGTCGAATGTGCCTCTATAGTTCTTCATGCTCGGATTAATGACTATGACCGAGTAGACGTTGAGCATGTCCTTACCCGGCCCCACATATTGGACGAGGTGTATGTTGCCTTTCGCCTGGTTGTTGATGTAGCTGGCGATGTCCGTGAGGGTGTAAGCGCTCTTCTGGTCGGCGAGCTGGAGGGTCGCCGTCATCCCCGCCCCGGCGGATAGGTACCAGGGGCTCCCGCTGGGGTCCTTCTCGGCGACAAGCTTCGTCGTGTCGAAGCCCGCCAGCTTGAAGAGGGCGATCTCCTTCGTGTTGGTGCCCGACTTGTCCCCCCTGCTTACCCATAGGGCTGTCCCCGCCTCGCCTGACGCCACGATCTTCTTCAGGGCGTCAACTATCGAGAGCCCATTGATGCCGGCTGGGTCACTGGCTGGTCCAACGAGGAGGAAGTAGTTGTAGGCGATGATCTTCCTATTCACTCCGGTGCCATTTGTGAGGAACATCTTCTCGCTAGAGGGGGCGTGGACGAGAACTAGGTCAGCGTCGCCGCGAGCCGCTGTGGCGAGCGCCAGCCCGGTACCCTGACTGATGAAGCTGACGTTATACTGCGGGTACTGCGCCTCGAAGCTCTTCTTGAGGGTCGAAAGGAACCCGGTCTCGAAGAAGCTAGTGGTCGTCGAGACTATCAGCTGGGTCTTGCCCGCCACGGGGCGGTTGAAGTACCAGACCGCTCCAACGAGTGCGATAACGACTATGACGGCGAGGATTACCGCCGTCTTCTGATTGATTGCCATACCCTTCTTCTCTGTCATCTCGAATCACTGATCGAAGTGTCTATTCATGCAAGTCGGATAAGCTTTGCCGTCATGCATGCGCATGCATAACCATTTTAGGGCGCGTTAAACTCGTATTGAGGCGAGTATCCGTTTGGAACCCCTCGTCGACCCCTTCGGGAGGCGCGTATCGAGCCTCCGCGTAAGCGTCACCCAGAGGTGTGACCTCGCATGCTTCTTCTGCCACCGCGAGGGGGAGCACGACCCGGGGAAGGAGATGACCCCCGCCGAGATCGGGCGAATAGTCGAGGTCGCCGCGGAACTGGGTGTCACCAAGATCAAGGTGACCGGCGGGGAGCCCCTCATGAGGGGAGACATAGTCGAGGTTATCCGCCTCATATCCCCGCACGTCAGGGAGGTCTCGATGACGACGAACGCCCTCATACTCCCCGGTAGGGCCGTCGCTCTGAAGGAGGCGGGGTTAAAGAGAGTCAATATAAGCCTCCACAGTCTCAAGCGGGAGACGGTCAAGAAAATCGCGGGCGTCGACTGCCTCGACCGAGTTAAGGCTGGGATACAGGCCGCCGATGAGGCGGGTCTTAAGCCGATTAAACTCAACTTTGTCGTGATGGAGGGTCTCAACTCCGGTGAGATACCCGATATGCTCCGCCTCTCCGCGGAGACGGGGGCCATACTTCAACTCATCGAGTACCAGAGCCTCGAACGCGGCGTCGAGAGGTGGGGAGACCTCTACTTTGACCTCACGCCACTCGAACATGTTTGGGATCGGGAGGCTGTGAGCGTCGAGGAGCAGGTGATGCACCGAAGGAAGCGGTACACACTCGCCGACGGCGCCACCGTTGAGATCGTTCGCCCCATCCACAATACCGTCTTCTGCGCCAACTGCAACAGGCTCCGGTTAACCAGCGACGGGCGTCTCAAGCCCTGCCTCATGAGGGGGGACAACCTCGTCCCAGTGGTGCAACTCTTAAGGAGCGGGGCGGGGGAGGAACAACTGGTGGAAGCCTTTCGGCTGGCGACGAGCCTGAGGGCACCGTACTGGAGTGAGGATAGGTGAGGCTGAGGGTACGCTACTTCGCTAGTATACGCGAGTTCACTGGGCTGAAGGAGGAGCAGTTGGATGTTCCCGAAGGCTCCACGGCTGAGGCATTGAAGAGGGAGGCTCAAAAGTTGCACGCCTCACTCAAGGGGCAGGAGGACAACATTCTAGTCGCCGTCAACGGCTCCTTCGTCGAGCTGAAGCGGGTCCTAAAAGCGGGGGACGAGATCGCCCTCTTCCCACCCGTTAGCGGGGGCTGAGATCTTGATCAGGGTCACCCGCGACGACTTCAGCGTCGACGAGGAGTTAATGAGGATAAAGAAGCCCTCCGTTGGGGGATTGGTAGTCTTCGTGGGCACTGTCCGCGACGAGTCTGAAGCGGGTCACGTGGAGCGCATGGAGATAGAGGCATACCCTGAGATGGCGGAGAGGCAGCTAACCCTCATCAGGGGCGAGGCGCTGGCGAAGTTCGGCGTCGACAACGTCCTCGTCGTCCACAGGTACGGCGACCTAAAGGTTGGTGATAACATAGTCCTCGTCGCCGTCTCCGCGGGGCACAGGGAGGCGGCCTTCGACGCCTGCAGGTACGTAATCGACGAACTGAAGAGGAGGGTGCCCATCTGGAAGAGGGAGCACACCCCAACTAGGGCGTGCTGGGTGGAGGCTGGTAAACCTGACAAAGATTGATCCATTTGGCATGGTGGACATAGCGGACAAGGGGTCGGTGCCGAGGACCGCTGAGGCGGTAGGAAGAATTGCCCTCAAGAAGGAGACGATTAAGGCGATCAGAACGGGGACGGTGAAGAAAGGTGACCCCCTCGCCGTAGCCGAGATAGCCTGCATACAGGCCGTGAAGAGGACTCCGGACCTCATCCCGATGTGCCACCAGATACCAATCTCATCCGTTGACGCCTCTTTCACCCTAGACGCCGACTACGTCGAGGCGCGGTGCCGCGTCTCCGCCATCTACAAGACGGGTGTCGAGATGGAGGCACTAACTGGTGTCTCAGTCGCCTTGCTCAACATCTGGGACATGGTTAAGTACATGGAGAAGGACGAGGCGGGGCAATACCCGTCAACTAAGATCACGGACATCAGGATAGTCGAGAAGAGGAAGGGAAAATGAGCGAGCACCCGACTAGCAAGAAGACGCCGACCACATTCGGACTCATCATCACCAGCGACACCCGCACGGAGCGGGAGGACGAGACGGGGAGGATAGCCATCGGCCTCATCGAGGGGGACGGCCACAGGGTTGCGAGCCACACCCTCGTCCCGAACAACGAAGAGAAGATCAGGACTGAGGTCGAGAGGCTTCTAGGAGACGACTCTGTTGCCGTCATCATTACGAGCGGTGGGACGGGCATCGGGGTGAAGGACAGGACCGTCGCCGCCGTGGCGCCCCTGCTGGAGAAGGAGATGCCCGGCTTCGGGGAGCTCTTCCGCAGGATCAGCTACGACGAGGTGGGGGGCGCGGCTATCATGAGTCGAGCCACCGCCGGAGTCGCACGGGGGAAGCTAATATTTTGCCTCCCCGGCTCCCGGAACGCGATGAAGGTTGCCTTAACCATGATCATCCTCCCAAATGTCGGGCACATGCAGTGGGAGTTGAGCAGATGAAGCCATTCGGGAAGCTGATGACGCGCCTCGAAGCGGTGCGCCTCATTGACGGGAACGTGAAGCGGATCACGCGCATCGAGGAGGTGCTCATCGAGGAGGCGGCGGGTAGGGTACTCGCCAATGACGTGGTCGCCGGCTTCAACGTACCTCCCTTCAACAGGAGCTCGATGGACGGCTACGCGGTGAAGGCAAAGGACACGACGGGAGCTGCGTCGAAGTCCGTCGCGTTGAAGCTCATAGGTGCCCGCCACGCGGGAGAGGTCTTCGACGGCGTCATCGGCGACGGCGAGTGCATAGAGATCGCCACAGGCGCACCCGTGCCGAAGGGGGCGGATGCGGTCGTCATGGTCGAGTACACGAGGCTCGCCGGCGACGGGGTCGAGATACAGAGGGAGGCGAGGGCCGGGGACAACGTCGCCCCAGAGGGGGAGGACATCAAGAAGGGGGAGGCAGTCGTCAAGGTCGGTGAGGTCTTAACTCCGGGCAGGCTAGGCGCAGTTGCCGCCCTCGGCTTCTCAAAGATCAGGGCATACGCAAAACCTCGCGTAGCCATCTACTCCACCGGCAACGAGGTCGTCTCTCAGGGGAAGCCCCTCAAGCCGGGGCAGGTCTACGACATAAACAGCTACACGCTCTCGGCGGTGGTTGCGGCGAACGGCTGCGTCCCCGTACGGAGGGGGCTCGTGAGGGATAACTTCGAAGCGATTGCAGACACCGTAAGAGATGCGGCGAAGCATGATGTCGCCGTCTTCAGCGGCGGCAGCAGCGTCGGCGTCAGGGACCTATTTGCGAGCGTGGTCGAGGACCTGGGAGTAGTCCACTTCCACGGGCTCAGGGTGAAGCCGGGGAAGCCGACGCTCTTCGGGGAGGTCGGGGGGACGCCCGTCTTCGGGATGCCGGGCTACTCTACGAGCTGCCTCAACAACGCCTACGTCTTCCTAGTCCCAGCGCTGAGGAGGGCCGCGGGGCTGCCACCCTCTAATGCGAGGACTGTGATGGCGAGGCTGAGCCAACCAATCAAGGCGGAGGGGGAGAGGGAACAGTTCTACTCCGTACGTGTCGAGGGGGGTGAGGCCGTGCCCGTCTTCAAGCAGAGCGGCGACATAACAAGCATGGCTTACGCCAACGGGTACATTATAATCCCGATAGGTACTAAACTCATCGATAAAGGCTCAGAGATAATAGTCTACCTCTTCGACTGAACCCTATTTCTCCACTCAGCCGCGAGCAGCCCGAAGAACAACTCGTCGTGGATCTTGTCCTTGTAGATGTGCCTCTCTCTTAGGCGCCCCTCGATGGTGAATCCCGTCCTCTCAAGGACCCTGTTCGACGCCGCGTTCTCCGAGTCGGTCGTCGCCTCGACGCGGTTCAGGTCCAGCTCCTCGAAGCCGTAGCGGAGGATCGCATCCACCGCCTCAGTCATAAGCCCTAAGCCCCAGTGCTCTTTGAGCATGTCGTACCCCATCTCAGCGCGGCGGCTCTCCTTCGTGTAGTAGTAGAGGCCGATGGTCCCGATGGGCTCCCCAGTCTCCTTCAGCTCGATGATAACCCTGAAGTGGTTCGGGAAGCCGGGCTTGAGATATGTCTCGTACATCTGCTCCGCGTCGGCGAGTGTCTTGATGTCGTCGTAGCCGCTGTAGAAGTTTGTCTCGCTCCTCGCGAATAGCTTGAGGATGAACGGTATGTCTTCTGGGGTGACGGGGCGGAGTCTGAGGCGCGGCGTGTTGAGGGTCGGTGTATCCATCCCAGCAAGTGTGGGGGGTCGGGAAGAAAAGGGCTGCGAGGCGCTGGTCTTAAAGCCACCATCACGGACATCCACCCATGAGCAAGAAGACGTTCAAGTACGAGCTAGACGAGGACTTCGCCCTCAGGATGGATGCAGAGGATCCCCTCGCCGTCTTCAGGAGCCGCTTCTACCATATACCCAACAGTATCTACATGGACGGGAACAGCCTCGGCCTCATGAGCCGGGACGCTGAGGAGACGCTGATGAGGGTTGCCAACGAGTGGAAGACCCTCGATATCTCCGGCTGGGGGAAGGGGAAGATTCCTTGGATCGACTATGGGGAGGCCCTAGGTAATCTGGAGGCCCCCCTCGTCGGCGCGGAGCCGGGGGAGGTCATAGTTACCAACAGCACGACCGTCAACCTCCACAACCTCGTCGCCACCTTCTACGAGCCCAAGGGGAGGCGCCGCAAGATACTAGCCGACGAGCAAAACTTCCCGAGCGACCTCTACGCCCTATACGCCGACATAATCCTCATGGGAGGGGACCCCGAGGAGGACCTCATACTCGTAAAAAGCAGAAACGGCCTCATCGAGGAGGACGACATCATCGAGCAGATGACGGGAGAGGTGGCACTCGCACTCCTCCCGAGTGTCTACTACAAGTCGGGTCAGCTCACCGACATGGTGCGCCTGACCAAGGCGGCGCACCGCAAGAAGATATGGATAGGCTTCGACTGCAGCCACAGTGTCGGCGTCGTGCCCCACTTCTTCGACGTCTGGGACGTCGACTTCGCCTTCTGGTGCAACTACAAATACATGAACGCGGGCCCCGGGGGCACAGCAAGCCTATACGTAAACAAGAGGCTCTTCGGAGTCCGCCCCGGCCTCGCGGGTTGGTGGGGGAACCGCCGCTCCACCATGTTCAACATGGAAACCAAGTACGACCCGGCGAAGAACGCGGCGGCGTGGCAGATCGGCACAATAAACATGTTCAGCGCCGCGCCGCTGGAGGGCTCCCTCCGAATCATGGGGGAGGCGGGAATCGAGCGCATCAGGGAGAAGAGCCTCAAGATCACGGGCTACCTCATGTACCTCATCGACGAGATGCTGGGGAAGGCGCCCTACAACTACTCGATAGCGACCCCACGCGAACCGGAGCGCCGTGGCGGCCACGTCGGCGTCGCCCACCAGGAGGGGTGGAGGATCAACCAAGCCCTAATCACGCGGGGAGTCATCCCCGACTTCCGCCCGCCAAACATTATGCGCCTAGCACCCATACCCCTCTACGTCAGCTACCACGACGTCTGGAAGGTCGTTCAGCACCTCAAGGCAGTCATCGACAACAAGGAGTACCTGAAGTTCAAGGACGAGCGATCCACCGTCACATAGCTCCCAACATATTTTACGCCCGTGGGGCGTATCCTCCCCATGTCCGAGACCTGTGGGGGATACATACTCGCCCTCGACGAGGGAACGACGAGCGCCCGAGCCCTGCTCCTAAACCATGAAGCAGAGGTCATCTCCCAGGGTCAGTTCAAGATCAAGCAGTTTTACCCCTTCCCCGGGTGGGTGGAGCAGGACCCACGGGACATCTGGAGCACCCAGCTCAGAGCCGCGAGGAAAGCAATCAAAGAGGCGAAGATTTCCCCCTCCGAGATAGTGGGCATCGGTATCACCAACCAGCGCGAGACCACCATCCTCTGGGACAGGGAGACAGGTGAGCCCGTCCACAATGCCATCGTCTGGCAGTGCAGACGCACCGCCGAGATCGCCGATGCTCTCAAGCCACAGGCAGCCCTGATCAAGGAGCGGACCGGCCTCGTCCCGGACTCCTATTTCAGCGGCCCAAAGATCAGGTGGATACTCGACAACGCCCCCGGGCTCAGGCGGAGGGCAGAGAAGGGCGACGTACTCTTCGGCACCGTCGACTCGTGGCTCATCTGGAAGCTCACGGGGGGAAGGGTCCACGCCATCGACTACTCGAACGCCAGCCGCACGATGCTGTTCGACATCAGCAGGCTCCGATGGGACGCGGAGCTTCTTGGGCTCCTCGGAGTCCCTGAGGCGATGCTCCCAGAACCCCGCCCCTCCAGCGGCATAATTGGGTACACCGACACTAGGCTGCTCAACGCAAGCATCCCTATCGCGGGGGTCCTCGGTGACCAACAGGCCGCCCTCTTCGGCCAGACCGCCTTCGAGGCGGGAACCGCAAAGTGCACCTACGGCACAGGGAACTTCATGCTCATGAACACGGGGGCGGAGCCGGCTTGGTCGGATCGGCTCCTTACAACTGTGGCGTGGGGCATCGGCGGGGAGACGACCTATGCCCTAGAGGGGAGCGTCTTCGTCACGGGAGCAGCCGTTGAGTGGCTGAAGACCGCGGGCATAGTCAGGAACCCACGGGACGCTGAGATGCTCGCCGCGGGCCTGGGGGGGAACGACGGTGTCTACTTCGTCCCCGCCCTCACTGGTCTCGGCGCCCCCCACTGGGATCAGTACAGCCGCGGCACCATCCTCGGCCTCACTCGTGGCACGGGCAGAGCACATATAGCACGCGCCACCCTCGAGGCCATCGCTTACCTCACACGGGACGTCTCCGACGCTATGGAGGAGGGAGGGATGAAGCTCAGCGAGTTACGCGTCGACGGAGGCGCGACGAGGAACGACTTCCTCATGCAGTTCCAGGCCGACGTCCTCGGGAAGCGCATCGTCCGCCCCGCGAACACTGAGACCACGGCCCTAGGCGCTGCCTTCTCCGCCGGGTTGGCCGTTGACTACTGGGCGAACAGGGGAGAACTTGTTAAGATATGGCGGGCGGAGAGGGTCTACGAGCCCGCAATGAGGAAGGCCGACCGCGACGCGCTCTACGCGAGGTGGCGGGAGGCCGTCACCCGGTCACTAGGCTGGGCCAAGACCGGGAACTGATCCCCTCCCCCGGAATCAAGTTATATTCCAGAACCGTGGACACACTAGGCTGGTAAGTGGAATCCTATGCCAGAGGAAGCAGTCCGGGTCAAGGTCGAGACGCTCCGCAGCTTCATGTTTAACGTCTTCAAGAAGGTCGGCGTCCCCGACGGGGACGCGGAGACATGCGCCGACGTGCTCATCGCCGCCGACGTGCAGGGCATCGACAGCCATGGCGTCAGCAGGCTCAAGCCCATCTACTACGATCGAATCATTGCCAAGCAACAACACCCCGTCACAAACTTCGAGGTCATCCGCGAGGGGCCCACGACGGCAGTCGTCGACGGCCACAACGGCATGGGCATGGTCGTCGGGAAGAAGGCGATGGAGTTGGCGATCGCGAAGGCGAAGAAGCTCGGCATGGGCATGGTCGCCGCACGCAACAGCACCCACTTCGGCATCGCGGGCTACTACGCCCAGATGGCGGTGGACGAGGGTCTCATCGGGGTCGTCGGGACGAACGCCCGCCCCTCCATCCCTCCGACGAACGGCGCCGAGAACATGCTCGGCACTAACCCCCTAACATTCGGCATGCCAACTGACGAACCCTTCCCGTTCATGCTCGACTGCGCCACGAGCATCATCCAACGCGGCAAGGTCGAGGTCTACGCCCGGATCGGGAAGAAGGTCCCGGAGGGACTAGTCATCGGCGCCAACGGCGAGTATATGACGGACCCCGACGAGATACTCCGCGACCTCACCAAGGGCACTGCAGCTCTCCTCCCAATCGGCGGCCTGGAGGAAACTGGCGGCTACAAGGGTTACGGCTACGCCACCGTCGTCGAAATACTCAGCGCCAGCCTACAGGGCGGCGCATTCCTCAAGGTTCTCACCGGCACGAACCTCGGCCACTTCTTCATCGCCATCGACGTCAACGCCTTCACCGACCTCGCCGACTTCAAGAAGACAACCGGCGACATACTCCGCGGCCTACGCGCCAGCCGCAAGATGCCCGGCCACGACCGCATCTACACCGCAGGGGAGAAGGAGTACCTCACCAGCCTAGAAAGGGCGAAGATTGGTATCCCCCTCAATAAGAGTCTACAGAAAGAACTCGCCCAGCTAGGGGATGAGTGTGGCCTCAAGGGCTACAAATCCTAGACTGCTAACGTGTCATTCACTTACTTTACTCTACCACCACGCCGCCGTTAATGGAACCGGAAAAGACCCTTAATCAACTAAAACGACCAGAATAACCGGAAACGCGGTGGCGACGAAGGTACCACCCCCTCTCCCGACACGCACGCGATGACAAATAATATCAACACCCTCGCCCCCATCAACACGATTCCCAAATGAAGAAGATCCTAGAGGACATCAAGGTCCTAGACTTCACGCACGTCTGGTTCGGACCCTACTGCACCATGATGCTCGCCGGCCTCGGCGCCGACGTCATCACCGTCGAACCCCCGTGGGGCAACATCGGCCGCCTCGGCCCAGGCGAACTCTACAAGGGCACGAGCACCAGCTTCATGGCAGTAAACTGCGGCAAGAAGGGCATCGCCATCGACATGAAGAACCCCGAGGGCATCGCCCTCGTCAAGGAGCTCGTCAAGGAGTCCGACGTGGTCATCCAGAACTTCGCCCCCGGCGCCATGGAGCGTCTCGGCCTCGGCTACGAGGAGCTCAAGAAGATCAAGCCTAACATCATCTACGCCGCCCTCAGCGGCTTCGGCCAATACGGCCCCTACAGCAAGTACGGCAGCTACGCAGTCGTTGCCGAGGCGATGAGCGGCCACACCTACGCAACCGGCAAGGGCATCAGCGAGGACCACGAGCCCGTTCAGATGGCCGGCGCCCTAGGCGACATCGGCCCGGGCGTCTTCGCCGCCTTCAGCATAGTCGCCGCCATCCGCTACCGCGACAAGACCGGCAAGGGCCAGATGATCGACGTCAACCAGGTCGACACGATGGTCAGCTACAACTGCTGCGAGACCGTCGCCTATGACCTCTTCAAGGAGAGTCCAATCGAGAGACGGAGGAAACGCGTCCGCCCACCCAGTGAACTCTGGGGCGTCGTCAAGGTAAAGGACGGCTGGGTCCAGATAGCCGGCAGCCGCCCCAAGGCGGTCGAGGAGATGAAGGCCAAGCTAGGCGTCGAGGAGGTCACCCTGGACTTCGTAAAGGAGAAGCTCTCCACGATGACCCGGAAGGAGGCGTTCGAGTGGCTCGTCAGCTTCGACGTGCCCAGCGCCCCAATCTACGAGGCGTACGAGGGATTCGACGATCCCCACCTCAAGGTGCGGAAGACCTTCGTCGAAGTCCCTCACCCCGTCGCGGGCAGCTACCGGATACCCAAGTTCCCCGCCGAGTTCAGCGAAACACCCGGCGAGATCAAGACCGGCGCCATAGTCCTCGGACAGCACACCGAGGAGGTACTAAAGACGGTGTTGAAGAAGACGCCTAAGCAGATCGAGGAGCTCGAGCAAAACGGTGTAGTGACGATCTGGAGGCCGTGAAGCCCACGTTTTTTAAGAAACTCTTACCTCATGGGAAAGGACCATCGTAGGATGTCCTTCACCGACTTGTCTACATAGTCGCCGCATCGCTGGGCGATGTCGCGCGTCGTTATTACTCCATATATGATACCGCTCTTAACGACGGCGAGGCGGGGCACATTCTGCTTCGCCATCATCTCTGATGCCTTGATTAGGTCCTCGTCGGGGTCGACTGTCACGAGCGGCGTTGACATTACGTCCGCAACCATCGTCTTGTCGAGGTCCTTGCTCATCGCCACGACCTTGGCCACGATGTCCCGGGACGCGATCATCCCCTTCGGCGTCCCCTTCTCTGTCACTATGATGTAGGCGTGCTCCCCCTCAGCTAACATTTTCGCGGCCTCGCGCACCGATCGGCCCGCGTCGATGGTCATGAAGGTGTTGTCCATGTAGTCCTTTACCTTGTATGACGTTTTACATCACTCAGGTCAACGGCGGGGAAGGGGAGTTTATACACGTTACCACCAGGCGCTTAGTAGTATATGGTGTCAGTCCTCTTCCCGATGATGCCCATGAAGGCTCCCCGATACATCTCCGAGCCAACAAGCTGGGCACGAATGGAGTCGTACTCCGCCTTTAGCTCATTAACACCTTGGATCGCCTTCGCGGGAACATTAAACCCTAGTTCGTTCCTCAGCACATCGAAAATAGCGGGGTTTGACAGGGCCGCCCTGCCGATCATTACGCCACCGACGCCCATGTCTCGAAGGAGCTTCACTTTCGCGGCAGAGTCGATCCCACCGTTCGCGATGACGGGAATGCCGCGGGCCGCCTCGATGCACTCGGGGAAGACCGAGTAGTCGTCCACCTCAGCCGACTCCTGTGAGGCGGTCTTCGCGTGTACGACGAAGAGGTCTGCGTCGACACTACGGAGGCTGTTCAGGTAGACCTTCTGCGACTTCTCGTAGGTGTTCGTGCCAAGTCGCATCTTTAAGGATGCCCTGTAGCCGTGGCCCTGTATGATGGAGACTAGCCTCCCCGTCTTAGTGGCCCGCTTGATCATTGCCGCACCCTTTCCCCTTCGGATGACCTCAGGGCTCGGGCAACTCAGGTTGAGGTTGAAGCCCTCGAACCCGGGAAATGGCTCGAAGCCAGCGAGGAATGCCTCGAGGTGCTCCTCCTTACCTGTTAGCAGTTGTATCTGAACCGGCGTTGAGTCGTGAACAGTTATCTTCTCCAGCGCCTGCCTGCTACCTCGGAGGAAGCTCTCGACGTGTGCCATCTCCGTGAAGGTGAGGTCGGCGCCGTGACTGTGGCAGAGAGTCCTCAAGACCCCGTCCGAGTAGCCCTCAAGCGGAGCGAGCATGAAGCGGAACAAGGCCACGGATAGAGTCAGCAACCCGGAATATATGAGTGACACGAGGCCGCGTCACTTGGAGACGAACCTGTTGCCCGGGATGTAGAACCTTAGTTCCTCGGGGAGGTCCCTAGTCACCCCGATCCTGTGGCTCGTGCAGTAGTCAGTAACGCATGGGGCGTCGAGGATGTGGACTGGGCTGTCCGGGTCCGTAACTGGGAAGCCGTTCAGCTCGTGCGTCACCCCTAAGGCTAGCGTCAGCTTCCCCGGCCCGTTCGCCAGCTCTCGATCGTCCCCCACATGGCGGAGTTTCCTCATCGTCTTCAAGTCAAAGGTCGGCTCGATGGCCCTGAAGAGAACGCCACCTACCTCATCCATCCGGTGCGCCACTACGTTTAACATCCAGTACTTGTGGACGTTGTAGATGAAGAGGTGCCCCGGCGGGTTCCACATCGGGGAGTTGTAGTTCTTCCTCCCGTGGAAGGCGCGGCTAGCCGGGTCCGCGAGACCGTGATATGCTTCCGTCTCGACGACCGCGCCGCCGAGCCTCTCGCCGTCGAGGACCCTGATCAGCTTCTTCCCGAGGAGGTCCCGCGCCACGTCCTTCGGGCTCCTCTCGTAGAACTCCACTGGGAGGATACTCTGATCAGATGCCAACTCGATCGACTCCTAACAGGTTATTTTAGTGGTACCATATAGAGTGATACACGTCACGAAAAGACATCGACATCGGGGAAGACACTAAGAGTGACCTGGACTAGCTAATGGGGGAGATGCAGGGCGTGGATTCATCAAGCTGGCTTAAAATCCTCCGCGAAGCCTCCGAAGCCATCTGTTTCTCTGTCGCAGAGGTTCAGCTGAGGGGCGCGGGGCTTGAAACCCTGGACTATAAGCAGATACTCGATGAGGCAGCCCAGAACGCTCTAGTAGACGCGCTAAGCGATCAGGGTATCTCCGCCCAGCTCATCAGCGAGGAGGGAAACGTCCTTATCGGGGGCGGGGGAGCAACCGTCATCGCCGACCCCGTCGACGGCACCACGAACCTAGCGAGGGGCCTCCACCACGCTGTGACATGCCTCTCAGCCTCGGGGAACGGACTCGAATCCGGAACCCTCGCCGCATTGGTCAGGGACATCTACACGGGAGATGTATACACCGCTGAACCTGGTAAGGGGGCAAAACTAAACGGCTGCCCGATACGCGTCGCGTCACCTAGGCAGGCGAGGTCCGCCCTCGTCTCGATGGACATAAGCAAGACTCCGAAGCTCGACCGCGTCACCCCCCTCCTCAACGCCTGCAGATACATCAGGATGTTCGGCAGTTCGGCATCCGAACTGACACTGATAGCATCGGGGGGCTTCGACGCCCACGTTGACATACGCGACACGCTTCGTGCTACCGACGTGGCCGCCGCCCTAACGATTCTGAAGGAGGCCGGAGGCATCTACGCAGTTAATAGCACCATCGGCGGGGACTTCACACTGACTAAGGAGACGACTATGGAGCTCATCGCCGCGTCCAACGGATCGCTCCTCGACGAACTCCTAGCCCTCACGAAGTGTCCCTGATGTTATTCGGATCCCTAACCCACGCGACGTTCAAGGCCCGCCCAAACAGGTTCGTGGGCTTGGTCGAGGTCGATGGGCGTGTGGAGGAGTGCTTCATAGCGAACCCGGGGAGGATGAGGGAGCTACTGGTCCCCGGGGCCAGCGTCTATCTGAAGAGATGCGAGTCTCATTTGAGGAGGACGCGTTGGAACCTCGCCCTCGTTGACCACTGGGGCATTTTTGTCTCCATCGACTCCAAGGTTCCCAATGTTGTCGTCGAGGAATCCATCGAGGCCGGTCTAGTTCCCGAGTTCCATGGCTACCGTGTCGACCGACGCGAGCCCGGCTTCGGGGACTCGCGCCTCGACTTGCAACTTACTAAGGGCTCCGCGCATGCGTGGGTCGAGGTGAAGTCATGCACCCTCGTCTTCGACGGCGTGGCCCTCTTCCCGGACGCCCCTACCGAGCGCGGGACGCGCCACCTGCGTGTCCTGGGGGAGGCCTTGCGCCTCGGGAGGAGCGCCCTTGTCTTCCTTATTCAGCGCGGCGACGCCTTATCACTGAGCCCGAACGAAGCCACTGATCCCGCCTTTGCCGAGGCCATCCGTAGTGCCCTCCTTAAAGGCGTGGAGGTCTATGCATACAACTCCAAGGTGACCCTAGAGGGCATCACTATTAACAGACGCGTGCCCGTCGACATTTAACCACAAATTCAAATTAACACAATTAAGATAAAATTGGATCAGGGGCTAACAGATAATTGAAGCATACTAGTTAAAAAATGGCTTTTTCCGCTAATGTGCCCATAGGAACCGTTTTTAAGCTTCCCGCCATGCTATCAACCGTTAGAGGTCGCTCAATGGGCATGAAGAAGGTACTGAGCGAAAAGGACCTGTATGAGATGGTCCTCCCCAGCAAGAACGATGTGCTAGGCGTCGTCCAGAAGATGCTGGGATTCGATAGGGTGATGGTGAAGTGCCAGGACGGGAACGACAGAGTCTGTCGCATAAAGGGTAAGATGAAGCGCCGTACCTGGATCAGGGAGGGATACATAGTCCTAGTCAGCCCCTGGGACTTCCAGAGCGAGGAACGCGGTGAGATATTCTGGCGCTACACCCAGAACCAGGTCGAGGAGCTAAGACAGAAAGGCATACTGAAAGTAGGGTAGCTGATTTCCACGTGCCAAGCCAGGACAAGATCGAGCGCAAGGCCGAGAAGCTGCAGAGGAACTACGAAGAGAAAGACCTGATGCTGAACAAGAACCAGGAGGAGTTCAACGTTAGCGAGGCCGTCTTCGACCGGCCGACCCTGGAAGGCATCCTGAGTCTAATCCAGCACAAGAAGATAGACAAGATCAAGGGCGTCCTAAAAGCGGGCAAGGAAGGCCACGTCTTCTGGGGGACCGCCACCGACGGGAAGGAGATCGCCATCAAGATCTACTACACGACGACCTCCGAGTTCCGGAAGGGCATGATGAAGTACATCGAAGGCGACCCCAGATTCAAGCACATCCGTTCAGACAACAAGAGCCTCGTCTACGCCTGGGCGCAGAAGGAGTACAGCAACCTCCAGCTCGCCCAGCAGGGCTGCGTAAACTCGCCCCGCCCCATCGCTTTCCTCAAGAACATACTTGTGATGACGTTTATAGGGGTCGACGGCGTCCCCGCTCCCGTGTTGAGGGAACTGCCGCTGGACGACCCAGAAGGCTTCTACGACAGGCTCACGGATGAGATGAGGGCCCTCTACCAGAAGGCCGGCCTCGTCCACGGCGACCTGAGTGAGTACAATATAATGGTCTGGGAGAAGAAGCCAGTCATATTCGATCTGAGCCAGGCGATGCTAACCATACATCCCCTCGCCCCCAGCCTCCTACAACATGATGTGGAGACAGTGAATGCATACTTCGCGAGGCTGGGCGTCCAGGTGTACGACAATAAAGAGTTACAGGAGTGGGTGAAGAGTGGAGAAGCGTAACTACATAAGAATACCACACGACAGGGTCGGCGTCCTAATCGGCCCAGAGGGTAAAGTGAAGGCCCGGATAGAGAAGACGTTCAAGGTCAGTCTACTCATAGAGAGTGAGTCGGGGAACGTCGAGATCGTTCTCAATAAAGATCAGCCGGATGTCTCCATTATCTTCACCGTTGCGAACATAGTCAAGGCCATTGGTAGGGGTTTCAGTCCTGACCGTGCAATGCTACTAGGTAATGAGGATATCGACCTATCCATAATCGACCTTGAGGAGCACGTGGGGCCGACTCACAGCGCCCAGGAGAGGGTTAAGGGCCGAATAATCGGCAGGGAGGGGAAGAGCAGGGCCCTCATCGAGGAGCTCACCGAGACTCAGATGAGCGTCTACGGCAGCACCGTCGCCCTCATTGGCAATATAGAGTCCCTACCGGCGGCGACCGAGGCAGTCATGATGCTCATCCGTGGCAAGTTCCACAAGACCGTCTACAACTACCTCTTCGCCTACCGGCGCCAGCTCAAGAAGGACCGCGGCGAGATCTGGTACGACCAACCACCACCAGTATCCGAGAGGAAGTAGCCAAATGACACAATCACAGGAGACGGAGTACCAGGCAGTAAGCCCGAGCGACTTCTTCTACCGCAACAGGGAGATCGCGGGCTTCAGCAACCCCAGCAGGGCTATCTACGTCGGCGTCAGGGAGCTCCTTGAGAACAGCCTAGATGCCTGCGAATCCGCCCAAATTCCACCGGATATCTACCTCCGTATAACCGAGTTGAGCGCCAGCAGCGGGGAGAACGGGACAGCCGTCTACCTCCTAAGGATACAGGACAACGGCACCGGCGTCCCGGCGGAGGAGATACCCGCCTGCTTCGCACAGGTCTTCTACGGCTCCAAGTACACTCTCAAGCAGAAC
>Ga0182021_10003245_pt1 | contig 19136 bp, 18 predicted proteins | sample 612E3MmetaG_FD_120493 | JGI IMG/M metagenome (GOLD analysis project Ga0182021, IMG submission 120493) | Permafrost microbial communities from Stordalen Mire, Sweden - 612E3M metaG (Illumina Assembly) | ecosystem: Environmental > Terrestrial > Soil > Wetlands > Permafrost | place: Sweden... | reverse complement strand
CCCCAGGAGATTGGGGATATTCCCGATGCGGGCACCGGTATGGGGTAAGTTCGCGTTAGATACAGCAAGCAGGACTAAATAAAAAACAATAATGAGGCCGACTAAAATAAACAAAAGCACTCTAGACATCGATCGCTTACGCATTTTGAACATTTCAGCGCTAATTAATCTAATCACCGCTAGTACCGCCTGTTAACTGTAAGAATACCTCTTCCAAACTGGCGGCTTTGTTCACCAGTTCCGAAGCGAAGATATTATGCTCGGCCAGCGCCTGATTAACGCGGGAAGCGCTGTCTTTCGGCGCATCTATAATTAAAAATTCGTTTTCAATTTTTACAGATTTTATCCAGGGAAGAGTTTTCAACAAATCGACTGCCTGCTTTTGATCAGCCACCTTGATTTGCAGCATCTGTCCTTGCGACGTTAATTCCTCAACCGTTGAACTAGTCAGTAAAGTACCCTGCTTGATGATTGCGACTCGATTGCAGACCAGTTCGACTTCGTGCAGCAGGTGACTGCATAGAAAAACGGCGCGGCTTTCATGCGCTAATTCGGGAATTAAGTCGCGGACTTCCTTCGTACCGGCGGGGTCGAGGCCGCTGGTAGGTTCATCCAGAATAATCAGTTCCGGGTCTCGAAGCAGGGTTGAGGCAATTCCCAGCCGCTGTTTCATACCCATGGAATAATGGTCGTAACGGTCTCCGGCACGGTCAAACAGGTTTACCCGTTTGAGCACCTCATCAATTTTGGTTTTAGGGACGTTGCCGATAGACCGGGACAGCACTTCCAGATTGTCACGTCCGGACAAATACGGGAAAAAGGCCGGCTCTTCGATTATTGCCCCGACACGCCGCATTAACGGCCAACTGTTGCCATCAAGTTTTGTGCCAAAAAGCTCGATACTGCCGGCGGTGGGGGCAACCAGGCCTAATATCATCCCGACAGTGGTGCTTTTACCGGCGCCATTAGGTCCCAAAAAGCCGAAAACCTCACCGCGGCGAAGTTCAAGGTTTAGATTATTGACTGCAACCAGAGTGCCGAATTTTTTGGTCAGGCCGCTGGTCCGCAGAATAACATCATTATCTTTTTTTATGGATGTTTGTGGTTGAAGTGTTGTTTGTGTAGTCATTCTGGAAATTATTCACCTATTAACTTCATACTATACTGGGACGGATTCCTATGTCAAACTTCAAGAAGAGAACACAAAATCCTAATCTCTCGAAGGTATAAAAACTAAACAAAATCAAATATCTAAAATTAAAAACACATAGACCATCGCGAGGACCGTAGGGACGCGGCGATCTCACGGATAAGGAACAAGTCATGGGAGCACTGGGAATGTAAACTCATAACCCTGAACTCAAAACTAAAGGCTGCGCGCTATTCGTATTTTGTATTTCGATATTGTTTAGCATTTTGTTTTTCGAATTTATCATGAGATTGGTCTTTTCACCGGCAGCCCTGAACCCCGTGGGTATTGGTCCGGAGTCGGCGCTACTTTTTCGACGACTACCAGACAGCGGTTATCGGGGAACTCTGTCAGCGTAACAGGTTTAATCTCGATCAGCTTTCCCCCCATTGTAGAGATAGCTCTCTTCGCCAATTTCATTTCTTCTTCAATATTACTCTTTTTATGCGCGATTACCTTGCCGGCGATTTTGCAGAACGGAATCGTCAATTCTGCCAGTGTCGGCATCGGCGCTAAGCCTCTTGCCAGTACCAGGTCAAAACTCTCTCTGTAAATCTGATGGGCGAGTTCTTCTGCCCGCCCGTTTATAACTTCAATATCATCCAACCCCAATTTTTGTTTTAAGTGATTAAGGAAAGTAAGTTTTTTCCCCGTAGAATCCATTAATGCCAATCGTATTTGTGGGAAAACAATCTTCAGCGGAATACCCGGCACTCCGGCGCCGGTGCCGATGTCAATCACCTTGGGATTGGGTTTATTAGCGGGTGGTTGCCAGGCTAAAATGACGGTTAAAGAATCCAGAAAATGGTTGATTTGTACTTTGTCGTATTCGATGATGGCAGTCAGATTCATCCGCTGGTTCCAGTCAGTCAGTTCTTCAAAATAGGTCTGGAAGAGAGCAATTTCCTTTTCTCCCAGTTTCAACCCCAGTTTTTCTGCGCCCGCCGCCAATTTGTTCATTACCATGAATCTATTATAGCAAGATATAAATATTTTGAGGCTGTCTGAATACTGGAAATTGCGATTTTCATTTCCCACTAGGTGACATAAAATGGCTATAATATTAAATATATTCCCCACAAGCATCCGATTATTCGCAAGTTTTACCCTATATTATCCCATTTACAATTTTTTGACTGGCATTTTCGGACAGCCTCAGATACAGAGGGAATTTTACTATACCGTCCCTGTCTTTGCGCGTCCGCCTCACGCGGGCGTGGCAATCTAAAATGCATGCCTGAAGAAAACGAACCCATATAATTAATTAGTGTCTATTCACATGTAATGCTTTTAACAATATTTGACGAGTACTTGTGAAGTATGACGCTAAATTGAAATTTAGAAATATTCAACCCTTGAGATTTGATTATTGGAACTTGATTATTTCCCCCTTATCCCAACCCCTGCCTGAAATTTGATTTTTCACTCCAAATACGCTATAATGATAAATTACAAGTTAAAAAACTGAATAGTAAATTATCCGCTAGGGGTGCTGAAGGCTGAGAGTCCTTCTGAAAGAAGGATGACCCTTGGAACCTGAACTCGGTAATGCGAGCGTAGGGATGCGGTCAAACAAACCAGGGAAGAATCGCAACCCTGGTTATATTGTTTTTGGAGGTGTTTATGACGCAATTAGAACTGGCCAGAAAAGGCATTATTTCGCCGCAAATGAAAATCGTCGCGGAACAGGAAAAACTTAACCCTGAATTTATTCGTGCCGGCGTCGCCGAAGGGAACATTGTCATCCCGGCCAATATTAATCATAAAAATTTCACGCCATTCGGTATCGGCAAAGGGTTACGCACCAAGGTCAATGCTAATCTCGGCACGTCCTCGGATTACGGCACGATTCAAACCGAACTGGAAAAACTGCGCGTGGCAATTGAGTCCGGTGCTGATACTGTTATGGATTTATCTACCGGTGGGGACATTCCCGCGGTGCGCCGCGCGGTGATGAAAGCCAGTTCCATTCCTGTCGGGACTGTGCCGATTTATCAGGCGGCTATCAAGGCCATCAAAGATTCCGGCGCTATTGTTAAAATGAGTGCCGATGATATTTTCTCTGCAATTGAAGACCATTGTCATGACGGCATCGATTTTATCACGGTCCACTGCGGTGTGACGCGCTCCGCGATTGCTCGGCTGAAAGAACAGGGGAGAATTACCGATGTCGTGTCCCGTGGTGGGGCTTTTACTGTTGGCTGGATTTTACATAATGAGCGAGAGAACCCTCTTTACGAATACTATAACCGACTGCTAGAGATTGTACACAAGTATGATGTTACCTTAAGTCTGGGCGACGGTATGCGTCCGGGCTGTCTGGCGGACGCCACCGACCATGCGCAGGTTGAGGAATTATTGATTTTGGGCGAGCTTGTCCAAAGAGCCTGGAAAGCCGGGGTACAGGTGATGGTGGAGGGGCCGGGGCATATACCATTGAATCAGATCGAAACCAACGTAAAACTCGAGAAATCCATCTGCAAGGGCGCCCCGTTTTATGTTCTTGGCCCGCTGGTCACCGATATCGGAGCCGGTTACGACCATATTACGGGAGCCATCGGCGGTGCTCTTGCCGCTATGGCCGGGGCTGATTTCCTCTGCTATGTGACACCTTCGGAACATCTTTCCTTGCCAGATGTCGAAGATGTGCGCCAGGGCGTTATCGCTTCGCGTATTGCCGGCCATGCCGCTGACATTGCTAAGGGTGTCAAAGGCGCGATGGACTGGGACATTAAGATGGCAAAAGCCCGTAAAGCCTTGGATTGGGAAGGCCAAGCAAAATTAACTTTAACCCCGGATTATTCCCGTAAAGTCCATGCTAAACATACATCCAATGGTGAGGCTTGCAGCATGTGCGGCGATTACTGTGCCATGAAAGTTGTGGGTGAGTATCTGAATATTCCGGCACCAAGCTGTCAGGAATAACAAGACTTAAATTCCGAATATCGGACCTCCTGAGCGCGAAGTGCGAAGTACTAAATAAATCATAATAACAAAATCATAAACGCTACGACCATAGCGAGAACCGTAGGGACGCGGCGATCTCACAATAAAATTATAAATTATGGTATTTATTACATTCATGTTCCTCAACTACTTGGATGTAAATGATAACTCTAAAGGGTCATTCCGGCGAAAGCCGGAATCCAGATGACTTAACGTAATTAAAAGCTGACCGCTGGCTGCTGAATGCTGACAGCTGTTTAAAACTCGCCTTAAACAGGCCTTTCGTGTTAAGCTAATATTTGGGGTTAGCGCTCAAGTTGCTATGAGTAGAAAGATAGATTCTTACGATGTAATTGTCGTTGGCGGTGGACCGTCTGGCAGCCAGATAGCTTATAAATTGGTGGGGATGGGGTACATCGTTGGGGTGGTAGAGAGGAAAGCTACTCTCAATGGCGATGTTTGCTGTACCGGTCTAGTTAGCCGCGAATGTGTTGATAAATATTCTATCCCCGAAAGCGTGATTTATCATTGGGTAAATAGTGCTGTCCTGTTTTCTCCTTCCGGAAAACCGATTCGAATTCAGCGTGATACACCCCAGGTGGCAGTCCTGAACCGTGCTGCTTTCAACCAAATCTGGACACAAAGAGCGCAGAGAGCAGGCGTTGAGTATCATTTTAGCTGCAACTTGAAGGGAATTGTGCGTGAAAAAGGTAAAGTAACAGTGGAAGTTTCCCGTCATGGAGAAATCTTCACTTTACAAAGCAGGGCAATAGTCATTGCTACTGGTTTTGGAACGCAACTATTGGACAATCTCGGGCTTGGCGGCGCCGGCGATTTTGTGATGGGAGCTCAGGCGGAAGTAGATTCGAAAGACATTGATGAGGTGGAGGTTTATTTCGGAAACGAAGTTGCTCCCGGATTTTTCGCCTGGCTAGTTCCATCTTCGCCGGGAAAAGTATTGGTTGGACTTTTAGCAAGGCGGGATAATGCATTCTACCTTCGCAAATTGCTTGCCTCTCTAGCCGCTAATGGTAAAATTGTTTCGGCTGGAGTTAAGATGTCGTTCGGCGGAGTATCTTTAAAACCATTACCGCACACCCGCGGCGACAATCTGCTGGTAGTCGGCACTGCCGCCGGTCAGGTTAAACCCATTACCGGCGGCGGTATTTATTTCGGTTTGATATGCGCTGACGTGGCAGCCAGCACTCTAAAACGCGCACTTGAGACCGGGAAACTTACTGCTCATGGTTTAGCCGGTTATGAACGAGTGTGGCGGAGGAGACTGGCACGTGAATTAAGGACCGGCTGTTGGGCCAGAAAAGTCTATGAAATGCTCAGCGACCGGCAAGTCAGCCGGATTTTCGGATTACTGGAATCAACCGGGATTATTGAGGAATTGCAACAATCAGAGGAATTGGGTTTTGATTGGCACGCCGATGTTGTTGCCAGGATAATGGGACAGAAATTGTTAGCTAGCGCCGTCAGCTCCATCGGGGGTTCTTTTAAGCGCGAAAAACAGGCCGGTGAGATTAAGAAAAGTTGATGAGTTTTAAATTAGGAAAAGGGGTGTAATGGTTACTAACAACAGGAATGAATACGTAAGTCTGGGAGAAGCGGCAAGTAAGTATCTGGCAATTTTACCCGATGAGAAAAAGAATGCCGCGCAGCAGGAAATTAATAATTTCGTTCGCTGGTATGGCGGCTGGGAAAAATCCATGAACAGTCTCGAAGGGGCTGCAGTCGGAAATTATGCGGAACGTTTAGCAAAGACAGATGCTACTTGTGTACAAAAACTGGACCTGGTCAAAGGATTTCTAAACTATGCTCACAAACAACAATGGTGTCGTGAAAATCTTGCAGTCAGCATCAGAGTTGTTAAACAACCAAGATCGAAAACCAGCGCGGCTTCGGTAAAAAAGAACGGGCAGAAAAAAGAGCCCGCCTACATGACGCAGAAAGCCTTTAATGAAATAGAAATTGAATTGAAAACCCTGCAGGAAAAGCGGTTGGTTGTGATGGAAGATATCAAGCGGGCGGCGGCCGATAAGGATTTTAAAGAAAACGCACCCTACCATGCCGCTAGAGAGCAAAAAAGTATGCTCGATGGTAAAATCATGGAACTTGATGAAATGATTTCTAAGGCTGTCATTATTGAAGAAAATCAAAACGTGAATTCCGTCTGCATCGGGAGCACCATTCTATTACAGGAAGTAAATTCCGGCAAGGAAGTGCGCTACACCCTGGTAGGCCCTAGGGAGGTCAATCCCGCTAAAGGCAAGATTTCCGGTATCTCGCCGGTTGGCAAAGCGGTTCTGGGCAAACGCCCGGGCGATATATTTGAAGTTGCTGTACCAGCGGGCAGGTTACAATTTCAATTGAAAGACATTGAACACAAACCGCTTAAATTCTAAATCCGAATTACTAAATCAGCTCGAAAAAATAAAAATGAAAAGCTTTATAATTAGGTAATTCGAATTTGTGCCGATTTCATGCGGCATCCCGTATGAACGGAGTGAATCGGGATGTAGAATTACGATATTAGAAACTAGGATTTAATTGTTATGGTTGACTGGCAAGTAACCGCTATTACCATCGAGTGCAGAGCCGTTGCTGAGGAAGTGACGATACTGGTGAAGAATGACTGGTCGGCGCAGTGCACCGGCTTTGAAAAATATGCTGCATCTCATCAGGCTAGCCTGGAATTAACCAAGCGAAGTTTAGATATGAAACGTGTCCTTGAATGCAAGGGCACGCAATGCTCTCAAATCACCGCCTACATCCAAAAATTACAGGCGGAAGAGAGCCGAAAAGTCAGTCCCGGCGGAGAGAACAAATGACAACTCCAGCTGAGCACAAAGTAAAAATAGAAATAGAGAATTTATCACTTTCTTTCGGTGGGATGAAAGCGCTGGATAGTGTCAGCCTTGATATCTATGAGAATGAGATACTGGCAATCATCGGGCCTGATGGCGGCGGTAAAACCAGTCTTTTGAATTGTATCACCGGTTTCAGTAAGCCTCAGCGCGGTGAAATTTATTTGGATGGTGAAAAAATTACCCGCATCCGTCCTGATAAAGCAGTGCAAGTGGGACTGGCGCGGACTTTCCAGAACATCGAGCTTAATTCCGGTTTAAGTACGCTGGATAATTTAATGGCTGCCCGTCATATTCTGGTGAGCCAGAATCTACTGACCGGTGCTATCTACTATGGCCCTGCCCAGGGTGAAGAGATAGACCAGCGCCGGGCGGTAGAAGATATTATTAGTTTTCTGGAAATGGAGTCGACTAGAAAGAATATTGTGGGTACGTTACCCTATGCTTTACGTAAACGTATTGAATTTGGTAGAACCTTGGCGTCAGAACCGGAAGTCCTCCTTTTAGATGAACCGATGGCAGGCTTAAACTCGGCAGAAAAAGAAGACATCGTCGGTTTCATTTCAGACATTTTCAAGGGCGAGGCCGACACTTATCCCCGGACACCGGTCTTACGCGATGGCGTCAATTGCATTGTTCTCTTCGAGCACGATTTGGCTGCGGTGATGGACATCGCCGACCGTGTCATCGTGCTGAATTCCGGTAAGAAACTGGCCGAAGGCACTCCGCAAGAAGTTAAAAATAATCCACAGCTAATCTCCGCTTATTTGGGCAAATAAAAATAGGTTTGCTTTCTCTTTCCACCTCCCTGCTTAGACCCTTTTGGTTTAAAATAAATTAGCAGAATCAGGTAAGTCTAGTCAAGGTCAGGAGGATATTTATGGAACAGATACAGATTTGGATTTCCGCCGGAATAATATGGTCTCTGTAGAAAAAATCAGCAAGTCCAAAGCCGAGTGGAAGAAGTTATTCACCCCGGAGCAATATAAAGTCACCACGGAAAAGGGTACGGAGGCACCATTTACCTGCACGTTTGATGAGATTAAAGAACCGGGCGTTTTTAGTTGCGTGCGATGCGGCACGGATTTGTTCGCGAACACGGTGAAATTTCATTCCGGCACCGGCTGGCCCAGCTACTAACAACCAGTTTCCGATTTAAATATCCGTTTGGAAAATGATAATAGCTTCATGATGCGACGGACGGAGGTGCTCTGTGCGCGCTGTGATGCTCATCTGGGGCATGTCTTCGATGACGGCCCGCCCGCGCGCCCACCTATAAACGTTATTGTATTAATGCCGCGGCGATTAATTTGCTAAAGAATAGCTAATTCAGGGGGAGTAAGGGGACAAAGTCCCCTTAGGTACCATTGTCATTCCGTACTTGATACGGAATCCATAAAAATCTTTTTTCGGATATAACTTGTACCATCGTTAACACGGTGATGTCATTCATTACTATATAGGAGGACAAAATGCCTGGAGAAGAAGTCGCTACCCTTGCCAGCGGATGTTTCTGGTGTCTGGAGGCTGTTTTCAAGGAAGTGAAAGGTGTCCATAGAGTTATTTCCGGTTACACCGGCGGCAAAAAAGTAAAACCTTCTTATCAAGATGTTTGCAGCGACAAGACTGGCCACGCCGAAGCAATCGACATCACATTTTCCCCTGATGTAATTTCATACCGCGAAATTCTGGAAATCTTCTTTACCGTTCACGACCCGACTACTCTGAACCGGCAGGGCAATGATATGGGAACGCAATATCGTTCGGCGATTTTCTACCATAACGAGGCGCAAAAAATCATTGCCGGGCAGGTAATTAAAGAAATTAACCAGGCTCATATCTGGGATACATCGATTGTCACTGAAGTGAAGCCATATACGAAGTTCTACAGCGCTGAGGATTATCACCGCGACTATTTTGAGCGTAACCCGCAGCAAAGTTATTGTCAGGTTGTAATTGCCCCCAAAGTTGCCAAATTCCGTGAGAAGTGGGCCGATAAGTTGCGAAAGTAATTTGCTTTACTCCATCGTCTTTGACCACGCCAACACTCTTGAAGAAGTTTTAATCACTGAAGGTTAATTATTGACCGCCCATGAGTTACTCAGTTTTCAATTTGTCATTGAGAAAGCACTTGGTGCTCGCGGCAATCTGACAGCTCAATTTCATCTTGAGGCTCATAAGCCGAAATATTTTTACCATTAAGGTAAAATGTACTGAGCGGAGCGAATGGAGCTCGTCCGCTCTCAGCTACTGCCCCTTCAACCTTCTCCAGCCTTCCTTCCGTCTGTTCGGCACCAATACCACAATTAGTACTATCACAATCGCTACCGATATCGTGGCTGCGATTGAAGGAACATCCGTCGGCTGTATGCTTTTACCTTGAATCGCCGGCACCAGTTGATTAGTCACTAGTCGCAAAATAATAGAGCCCGGTATCACTCCCCACATGTTGCCGAATCCGCCGATGATTAGAATCACGATGTAAAAAAATGACTCCGAGAAGCTAAACATGCTGCCATTGATGAATCCCGTCCAGTGTGCCAACAATGCCCCGGCCACACCCGCCATTGCGCAACCGACACAGAGGACCAGTAGTTTATTCCGGAAAAGATTGATACCCATTGCTTGTGCGGCGCGCTCGTTATCGCGAATGGCGATGAAACCCCGTCCGATGCGTGTCCTGACCAGATTATTGGCTATGAATATTGTCAAAATCATCAAGATTATAATCAGGAAATATTGACCCTTTGGAGTAGCGGCAAACGAAGTTACAGCCACGCTTAATCCGGCCGTGCCGCCGGTCATGCCTGCCCATTGGTTGATGCCCCAGAGAATAATAAGTTGCACGGCAATGGTGACGATAGCCATCCAATAACCTTTGATTTTCCCCAACGGCAAACTAATGAGCGTCCCTAGTGCTCCCGCGACTAGACCCGCGGCAATCATTGCGACTAAGAACGGCTGCTTATATTTTCCGGTCAGGATGGCCGAAGCATAAGCCCCGACCGCGATAAACCCGGCGTGCCCGAAAGAAAGTTGTCCGGCATAGCCGGTTATCATGTTCAGCCCGGTCGCGGCAATAATCGTGATACCGATCAGGCTGACCATTCCCAGCCAGTAAGTGCTCAGCCATAGCGGTGAAAATGCCAACAGTAACAAGATGATGGACAACAGCCACTTTTGTGTCCTGGTGCGGAAAACAGCCTTATCTTCGACGTAACTGTAATTTCTCACTCCGGCGGGTAAAGCCATCTTATGCCCTCTCTGCCTTTTCTGCCTGATTTTGCTTCAGTATGATAATGTGTCCCTTTTCGTTTATCCTGGCCTTATCGCCGGTATGGTACCAGCCGTCCGCCAGAACTTCGGCGGCCTTTTGTACGTTGGGGGCGTCACCGCTGAAAAGCCAATCGCTCCTGACCAGCAGTTCGTCCTTATCGCCGATGCGCACTTCGGTGCCTAAGATGGGCCGGCCGACTGTTTCAAAATCAATCTCATTCTCGCCCTGGCAGGCAACTATTCCGATTTCATCGTTGGCATATGTCTGGCTTAGTTCTATCCCGATAGCATGCAGTAGGCGGAAAGCATCCTGGCTCAGCCCGGGACCGTCGGTCGCCGCGACTCTCACTTTACTCAGTCCCAGTTTATCCTTGAGCGTACGGAACAGAAGAGGGCTATTCAGCAACCGCTTAACAATATTCGACGTGTGAGCATCTTTTATTCTCGCCCGTATATCTTCTGCCATGCTTTCCCATTGTTCGTGCGGGTAGAAAATAAAATCCGGCGCAGTTTCCCGCATGTCCGTGGGAGTTGTCTCCGGTTTTTCCGGGAAGTTCAGTGCCGCCCCGGTTAATACGTGCGGCATCGCGGTAAAGAAAATAGATTTGGCAGTACCTGCGGGTAAATTCGAAATCAGGTTATCCTCGGGGTGAATCGGGCAGCGCTGCAGAAAACCCCGCTCGGCGTTAAGTAACCCTCTGTAGGACATCCTGACGGCCGTAGGCTGCCCTTTTGTCCCGGAAATATAATAGGTGAAGGCAATATCATCCTCGGTGACCCTATCGATGTTCTGCTCAAAAAGCTTGGTGTTGGCTTTCATATATTCGGTGCCCAGTTTGAGCACGTCATTGGAGTTGATTAACCGCGGATCGGTATTGCCTTTCAAACCCCTGGGTTCCCAGTAGATAATCTTTTGCAGCGCCGGGAAATCGGCTTTATTTTCCAGTAATTGCGCGACTTGTTCCCGACCGCTGACGATGGCAAATTTAGCGTTTGTTTGCGTGAGAATGTACTTTACTTCCGCCGGTGCGGCGCCGACCGGGATCGCGGTGGGAATTGCGACCGCGGCCTGTACGGCAAATTCACCCCAATACCATTCCGGCGCGTTTTCCCCATAGAGACCAACGGCGTCGCGGCGGTCTAAACCTAGACTGATTAACCCCAGCGATAGTTGCCTGATAGTTTCGTAGTTTTTCCGCCAGGGATACTTTTTCCAGATGCCGAATTTTTTCTGACACATTGCCGTCTCGTCCGCGCCCTGGTCGTAGTTGTGGCGAATGAGTTTGGGAATGGTCTCATAGACCTTTTTCGGCGGCGGTTCAGGTCTGTGTTCAGGAGGCGGTTCATATTCCGATTTGAGAAATTTCGGGAGTTTCTTTGGTGGTTGCATAATTAACTATTATACACGATTGAAGCTTTCAGCGTTCAACTTTCAGCCGTAGGGGAGGGTTTCAAACCCTCCCGCGCTTGTCATTCCTTTATCTTAGTTCCCTCGCCCTCGACGGGAGTAACAGTGCACTGTTAACAATTCGGTTTTGGATAGAGTTCTCAGAGCTGAAGATGGTACGACACAATAATAGTTTTGCAGTTTTGAGTTAACTCCTCCTTGTAACGCTTTAGAAGTTTAAATATGTGAAATCGGCGTGCGTGTTGCTCTCTACCAGGCTATCGTGTAAAATTGCAGTTATCGCATATACAATGTAGCAGAGACGTAATGTATATAAATATTTTAAATCTATTACAAATGATTAGGTTGGGTATTTTGGTTACAAAGAAGTTACGCCGTGGATAAATTTGATCAAGCGATAGTTTTGGCGGAATCAGCAAGGTTTGATGAAGCCAAAGAAATTTTCGAAGAAATGTTGCTTGAGGATCCCAAGAATGCCGAAGTTCTTTACAACCTCGGGATGTGTTTTACAAATTTGGGGCACCCTGATAAAGCGATCGCAGTACTGAATAAATCAATCGAGTATAATCCCAAATATTCAAATTCTCTTGTGGCTCTGGGCTATGCCTATGTTCGTAAAGGAGACAATGCTAACGCTAAGAAACTCTTTCTTCAGGCTTTGGGACTCGATCCTCAAAATTCTTATGCCACGCGAAATTTGGGGGGACTGTATGGGAAAGATGGTGACATTCAAAAATCCCTTGATTATTTAGAGAAAGCCTATAAGGTGAATTCCAATGATGTGAACACAGTTTATGGTTTAGCCTACGATTATCTACAGTTAAAGGATTATCAGAAAGCGGACCGATATTTTCGCAAAGTATTAGAAATGGATGCTCCCACTGAGATATCAGAGTTGGCAAAAACGGGACTTAGAGAAATTGCCACAATACAGTTGAAGTCTCATGGTCTCCGTATGGATGCCGTAATGTATATGCTATCAGCATTACGACTATTTGATAAAGAAAGTCAAAGCAATACAAGGGAGATAACTTTTCAAATAGCTATGTTAGGAAGGAGTGGTTTCGATATAAACAACCCTGAAAAGAAATACACACTACACAATCTTCCTGGAGTATTTACTGGACTTCAATTAGTGAGTTACATGTACGTCGGGTTTAAGCAGATTGCTCCTGAACAAAATATTGGTGTGGATTTATCAAAGGAATATGAGGAAGCTTTAAAATTATTTAATAAGAAGGCGATAGAGGTCATTTCGAAACCGCTGCAAGGATTTCTGTATTTTATGCAAGAACCGGGACCACCCTCATCTTCACTACGACGAAAGTTTTCGTTGAACGAATTACAGATATGTTGATTGAGTTAATGAAGAATGAGCCTCTTACTTTGGACAATGAAAGATGTAAACTAGCAAACGATTGTGCCGATATTTTGGGTGAAGATCATAAATTAGTAAAAGCAATAAAACTCGGCGTTTGCTATTACCATGCAGATTTACCGAGAAGCATAAGGAGAATAGTTGAAAAAGAGATTAAAGATGAGATCCTACAGATTATTGTTTCAACAACTACGTTAACTGAAGGAGTAAATCTTCCCATTAAAAATGTAATCGTTCATTCACTTAGTCTCGGGAATGAAATAATAGCTGCACAATTTTGGAATGCCGCCGGAAGAGCTAGAAGGGCTGGATTTGAGACGGAGGGACATATTATTTTCTGCGATTCTAGAGACTGGCAAAGAATTACTGCATCGAAAAAAGAAAAAGAGCAAAGTTTTGTAGCAACCGGCATACGTATCCTAATTCAATCAAGAGTGCCCTCAATCCAGAATATTGATGATTTCCTTGAGAAATAGTCGTTAGTGTCGACCAAGCAATTTAGAGAAGGTGGTGATGATTATGAATCTTGGACAGCTGTAAAACTAAAAAATGCCAAAAAAGCGCAAAAAGAGATCTTAGAAATTTTAGACTCACAATTGTTAGCCTGGATTACGGGAGAAACACTTGGAGAAATTGACGACGAAGCAATAACTAATTGGATTAATAGGACTCTCTTTTCGACACAGACTGTAGATATTCCGAAAGAACTAAATAAGATGAAGGATGGCTTAAAAAACAGGTCTATAGCTGTATATAAACTACTTGATAAAGATGAAGAACGAAAGTCTTTTAATAAAACAGGATTAAGTATAACAGGGAATAGAACCGCGTAAAAATTAGCCTTAGAAATCAAATCAAGTCTAGCGGATTTGAAAGATCTTACATCGCTGCCCCGCGATTTTATATTGTCCTTAAATGAAGGTATGAAAGAAATACCCGAGTTTTCGGAATTAGCCAATATAAGTGGGGAATTGCTTGCTGATTGGATAGAGGGGATCTCTTATTTAGACCTCGCAAATAAGTATTATGATGGCAATATTGAAAAAACTGTCAAAAATATTGAAAATGCGATATATCCATTTCCTTGGGGATGTCATTCACTTATTGTCCATTTAAAGATGATAGTTGAAGAGGATAGTATCCCGGCGCTATTATGGAATCTGCCAGCGTTTGTCTATCATGGCGTGCCAGAATTAGCTGCTGTCTACGCATCTAGGTATATCAGATCGAGGATTTGCTATTAGATTGGCTACTGAGTATCAAAAAGAACACGAAAAACTTAGTTACGGTGATTTCAAAGATTGGTTACAGGCGATTGAGTATGCTTATTGGGCAAACCTGGTTAAAGACAAATCTGTAGATCTCATGGAATATTATTATAATGAGATAAATGTGCGTACACAAATATCAGAACAAACCAATCTAATACTCGAATTTGATTTACTTGATTATAATGAAATAGTAGATATCCATGATCATGATTTAATGATTGCTAGTTATAAAGGGGAGTTCTGACTCTGTACTTATGAATATCACCGAATAGGACGGCTAAGCGGTCCCAAGTTAGATCGTCTTGCAGATATTGATAGGAAAGACCGTGACCTATTAATTCAAAATTTCGATAAAACGGCCGCAAAATTAAGCGTTAGAATTCGTTGAATGCTAAATCATTCTTACTGTTCTATAAAACAGAAGATCTTCCCCTACAGACCTCTCAAAAACTCCGGCCTGAGTAAATTCGGGTCGCCTTGCCTGATGATTTTCTCCAGCGCTTTTATCATCTTTTCCTTGTCCTGCGGCAACGTGCCGCGGACGGAGAAGTAGTTGGAGGCGTGCATCGAGCTGAAAAAGCAATTGGTGAAATTGGTGTTCCTGACGATGGTCAGCAATTCCTTTAACGATTCGAAGGGCGTAATCAACTTGAATTTGCCGGAGGCCGCGGCATCGTACATCGGGGTGCCCGGCACCAACGTCACCGTCAGTGCGCCGGCATAATCCGGGTCCATCGTACTTAATGCTTTGGCGGTGCCCAGGGCATGTCTTTCACTGTCTTTCCGCAGGTCATTCCCCTGAAGGATGCCGCCAAGTCCTAAAATGACGGTGACCGACGTCAGAATCCCGGCTTGTTTGACGCGTTTCACTGCATCGATGACCTGCTGTGAAGTTACGTTTTTGCAGACTTTCTCTAATATTTCGTCGTCACCGCTCTCCAATCCGATATAGAGGATGCCCAGTTTTAGTTCCCGCAACTGCTTTAATTCGTCGACGCTGCGGCGCAGGACGTCCTGGGCGGTGGCATAAGCCCCGATGCGCTGAATCTTGGGCAATTTCAGGTTCAGGTATTCCAGCACCTCTTTCAACCTGGCGAAGGGGTAAACGAGCGCATCGCAATCGAGCAGGAACAGCCCCTCCCCATCCCATTCCCGCGCGACGGCGTAAACCAGCGGATGGATATCCGGCAGGGTGAGGCCGCTTATCATGTAAAGCGCCAGCGCGTCGATTTCCTGTTTGACTTCGGCGATGTCCCGCATCTGGAGTTTTTCACCCCAGCGGTTACAGAAGGTGCAGGTGTTATTAGAGCAGCCGCTGGTCAACGGCAGAAAGTAGCTGCGCCATTCACTCGGCGGCCGGACGATATCCGGTCTGTTAAATTTCATGGTTGCCATTACCTCTATTTTAACTCATTTATATTTGGTCGAACAGGCGTCTCTGCCTGTTTTGGGCGGTCGGGTTCGAAACCCGACCCTACATTACATGGTTACGATTGCGGTCATACATTTCGACTGTTGTCGACAGTATTTCGTTTTTTCTTACGAAAAACTCAAGGTTAAACACCCGACCCTACGTTTCTACCTAATCTTCCAGCACCCTAGCGAAAATGGGGTTGGAGGTGAGAATACGGGATGGTTTCAGGCGGCAGGCACTGCCTGTTTGAAGTAAAAGTCCTTCCTGCACCATTTTATCGAGGCAGCGGATAATATCGGAGGTGTTTGCCGATCCGAATTTGGCAGTCAATTCGTCTGTGTTGAGGCCTTCTTCGAGCAGACGGAGACGGAGCATGGCTTCCTCGGCGGCTTTTTCCTTCGGGTCCAATTCTTCGACGTCTTCGATTTGCCCGGTCGGGTTCTCAAGGTAGGCATCTAAGTCCGTGCGATTTTTAAACCTTTCACCATTCAAATGTGAAGCCGCCGCCGTCCCCAGTCCTAGGTACTCGCCGCCGCGCCAGTAATTGAGGTTATGCAAACACTCATACCTCGGCAGGGCAAAGTTCGATATTTCATAATGCGCAAACCCGCATGTAATCAAATAATTTCTGGTTTCCTCAAACAAAGCCGCCTGCAAGTCGTCGGTGGGCAGGTCCGGCGGAGGATTGTTTCCTAAAGGCGTGCCTGCTTCCAAAGACAAACAATAGACGGAAAGGTGTTGAATTCCCATTCCCACGAGTGTCTGCAGTGAATAATGGAGGCTGGTCCATGTTTGTCCCGGCAGCCCGATGATTAAATCGGCGGAAATAGATTGTAAATCGAGCTTTTTAGCCAGTTTTATAGCCGCGATGGCCTGTGCGGCAGTGTGGATTCTACCAACGCTCTGGAGTTCTTTATCGTTGAGGGATTGCACGCCAAAAGAAAGGCGGGTGAAGCCGAGGTCCTTAACGGTCTGGAGGAATTGGGGAGTGGCGGATTCGGGGTTTAGTTCGATGTTGGATTCCGCGAGGCCAAGTGAGGACTCCTCCCCCACTGCTGGGCGGTCGGGTTCCAAACCCGACCCCACAGGTGTGAAAATTTTGGATAGGCCGGTGATAAGGGCGGTGAGGTTTTTGGGGCCGAGGATGCTGGGGGTGCCGCCGCCGATATAGAGAGTTTGGAAGGATGCTTGGGAGGTTAAATGCTCCTCCTCCCTGAGATTACCGCGCTTCGCTCCTAATGACAGTGGAAGAGAAAAATCCCCCTTAGTCCTCCTTTGCGAAAGTGGGAAACTGTTGGCTTCTTTTAAAACGGCTTGAACGTAAGATTCGATGGTGTCTGTGCGTACTGGTAAGGAATAGAAATCGCAGTAGGAGCATTTTTTAACGCAGAAGGGAATGTGAATGTAAAGACCCTTCAACTCATTCCTCCAAAACGACGAGATAATCTCCGCTACGCTCAAGTACCTTGTGCATTCGCTCAACTCAGCACGATAAGTACACCCACATCCTGACCTTCTCCCATTAAGGGAGAAGGAACTACCCTTTGAAAAATCCTCCTTGTAATCCCTCCCGCTTTGCGGTAATAAAAGCCTTTTCCAAAGTGGGAGAATACGATATGAGTGGACGTAAAGACCTCACCCTCCAGACGACTAGATCCTTCGACTACACTCAGGATGACAAAAACGTCACTCCTCCATTTTGAGGAGCAGGAGAAATGCTTCCTGCGGGACTTCCACCGACCCCACCATCTTCATTTTTTTCTTGCCCTCAGCCTGCTTTTCGAGGAGTTTGCGCTTGCGGGTAATATCGCCGCCGTAGCATTTTGCCAGGACATCCTTTCTGAGCGCAACGATGTCTTCACGGGCGATGATTTTACCGCCGATGGCAGCCTGCAGGGGAATTTCAAAATTCTGGCGGGGAATTAATTTGCGCAGGCGATGGATAAGAACCCGGGACTTGGGCTGAGCGCTTTCACGGATAGAAATAAATGAAAGGGCATCAACCTGATTTTCTTTGACGAGGATATCCACTTTCACAAGGTCACCGGGGTGATAACCGAGGAAATCGTAGTCCATGCTGGCATAGCCGCGGCTGACGCTCTTCAGTTTATCGTAGTAACCGGTAATCATTTCCGCCAGCGGGAATTCATAAGTCAGCAGGGCGCGCCTTTTATCCGGATGTTCCATGCCGACGAGTTTGGCGCGCTTTTCATCGGACAGGGCCATCACCGGTCCCACAAACTCGGTGGGAACAATGACGCGTAACGTAATAATCGGCTCTTCGATGTGGTCGATGCGGGAAGGGTCGGGGAATTTGGAAGGATTGTCAATCATCTGGAACTGGCCGTCGGTGGTATAGACCTTGTAAATGACCGAGGGCATGGTGGCAATCAGTTCCTGGCCGTATTCGCGCTTCAATCTTTCGAGCGTGATTTCCATGTGCAGCATACCCATAAAACCCAGGCGGTAGCCCCAACCCAGCGCCGCCGAGCTTTCTTTTTCATAGACGATAGAGGAATCATTGAGCACAAATTTTTCTAACGCCGCAGTCAGTTTGATGTAATCGTTGGTATTGATGGGATAGATACCGCAGAAAACCATTGGCTGGGTGTGTTTGAAACCGGGGATGCCTTCGGTTCCGGGATGGTCGGGGGAAATGATGGTATCACCGACGTGGATGCTGCCCACTTTTTTGATAATAGCGCCGACATAACCCACTTCTCCCGCGGAAATCACTTCGGCGGGAGTCAACTGAGGGGTGAAATAGCCGACTTCATCGACTTCATGAATCTGACCGGTGGACTTAATCATGATTTTATCGCCGTGTTTGAGATTGCCGGAAAAAAGCCGGATGTGCGGAATAACGCCGCGGTAAGTATCGTAAAAAGAGTCGAAAATGAGGCATTTGAGGGGCTCGGCGGCGCTGCCTTTGGGCGGCGGCACCAGAGTCACAATAACTTCGAATAACTCTGGAACGCCGGTGCCGTCCTTGGCGGAAATCAGGAGCGCGGTTTTTCCAGGCAAACCGAGCGTGTCTTCAAGCTGCTGGCGGCATTCATCAATCATGGCGTTGGGCAGGTCGATTTTATTGATAACCGGAATGATTTCCAGGCCGGCGTCGATGGCGAGGTAGGCATTGGCGATGGTCTGGGCTTCGACACCCTGCGAGGCATCTACCAGCAGGACGGCGCCTTCACAGGCATTGAGACTACGCGAGACCTCATAATTAAAGTCGACGTGGCCGGGGGTGTCAATCAGGTTCAGGATATAATCACGACCATCCTGAGATTTATAGGGCATGCGGACGGATTTGGCTTTAATGGTAATGCCGCGCTCACGCTCCAGGTCCGTGCTGTCCAGCACCTGGGCATTTTCGGTGGT
>Ga0182021_10003244_pt1 | contig 19136 bp, 17 predicted proteins | sample 612E3MmetaG_FD_120493 | JGI IMG/M metagenome (GOLD analysis project Ga0182021, IMG submission 120493) | Permafrost microbial communities from Stordalen Mire, Sweden - 612E3M metaG (Illumina Assembly) | ecosystem: Environmental > Terrestrial > Soil > Wetlands > Permafrost | place: Sweden... | reverse complement strand
GATTACTCCGGGGTTCAATCATGATTAAACTGCTTTGGCAGGAAGAAGCTTTTGATTCATTGGCTGCATTGATAATTCCAAAGATCGTATCGCACTTTCCAGTACCGGTCGTTGCACCTTCGCATAGATCATCGTTGTCTTGATATCCGCATGCCCTAACAACTTGCTTACCGTCAAGACATCCACACCGGCATCGATGAGTTTTGTAGCGTGCGTGTGACGAATACTGTGAAGTTTGAAACCAACCAACCCAGCTTTCTCACAAAAATATATGAACTTGTGAGTAACAAGACTCGGCGTAAAATCCGCAAACAACTCTTCGCCAAGTTCAAGCAATATTACTTTTGCCCGACGGCTCAGCGGGATCATCCGTGTCTGTTTTGATTTTGACTTTATAACATAGAGAAGATTCTTCTTGAAGTCGATGTCCTGCCAACGTAAGCGCAAACCTTCTTCTCTTCTCATTCCTGTGTGCAACAACAGTTCAACATAAAGTCCAAACTTATGATGAATGGCGCGATGGTGTGCATTTCTGCTGTTCATCGCTTCAGTTCGGATACTATTGAACAATAATTCAAGTTCATCATCCATAAGAAACCGTCTACGCTCCTGCACTTTTAGATTGCGAAGCTCACTAAATGGATTCTTCTCGATATATCCCCACTTTGTAGCTACGTTAAACATTGCATGTAGCGTCCTACGTTCTGTGTTAAACGTAACGGGTTTAACGTGTTGCAACGTATGCCCCTGCCATCGATCAAGAAGTCGAGCGTCAACAGACCGAAGGTTTATATCACCTGCAAATTTCAGGAACTTCTCTACGTGGATTCTTTGCAGGTATATAGTCCGCTCTGATTTTACTCCCTCCGCATATTGGAAATATTCATCGCGAAAATGCGAGAAACTACAATCCTTTTGCTTGTACTCTAAAAGATTAAACGTTCCTCGGGCAATTTTCCCTTGTATGTCGTCGAGTATTGTCCGGGCAATCTTTGGATCCGATGTCTTGGTAGACATTACATAGCGTCTTCCTTTATAGGAATAATCGATATGATATACGAACCCTGTCTTCGTTTTTATTTTTCGCAAACACGCCATTATTGTTTAATCTCCTTTCTCTCCCAGATTGCATCAGCACGTTCTAAGGATTGCGATTTTACATCCGGACCGGATGGATTGATTGTTAGGGTACTGATCCATTCTTCCAGTTTGAGTTTGTAGAAAAGATATCTCCCCTCGATTTTATGAAAAGGAATTCGTTTCTCTTTAATAAGTCGTCGAATGATACTTTCAGAGACTCTGAGAAAATCCGATGCCTCCGGTACATTCATAATCACTCTATCGGTTACTTGAATCTTAGTTGCTTTCAATCTTATACCCTAAGATTCAAGACCTCTAAAACTAATTCTCAACAAACATGCTATAAACATTATTTTGCCTTTCATATAGAGGGAAGCGCCCTTCCGAGCGCCTCCCATTTTGAAATCTTTATCAAATTATTCCATTGGAAAGAAACGGATCGTTGCTTTTCTGTATCAATATTTCAAGCTCATCTGCCGCTGTGCTCTTTCCGATAACGATCGAATGTAGATACGGGAGTGCAGCCTTTGCAAATACGCCGATCTTTAGAATGAATGCGGATATAGATTGTTGAGGATTTGCAACATAATCCAATTTCAGACCATCCTTGAACACAACGTTCATATCAGAATCGATCGATAAGAGACCGAGTGATAGTATTTCATTAAGTCCAATAGCAAACGTGGCTACCTCATCTAAAACTATTTGATCCATAGTCCCACTGTAGGGATACTCCACGACAATAACTTCATCTTTCTCGTTGCATATTACAAAGCAATCTAATTGATCGCCGCCAATTACAGGCTGCGCGATTAATGTGTTCGCCGGCATAACAATAGGCCGAACGGTATACTTGATGCCGTTAGCATCGAGTGAATCTTTTACAACTTCAATCAGTTTCATATGTTCTCCTTTGACTGATTGGTTTTGCAGCTCCCAGGCATCTGCGAAAATGAATTTATTTCCTGGGTATATGCACAAAGGTGCACGATAATATGTGGAGGCACCCAGTGAAGGATGCCTCCATTTTAATTTCAACACATCACATGCAAAAAGTGTGATTAATATTGATCAATCTGTTTCGTTTGAGCGATTTTTTCTTGCTATCCGAAGCTCGTCCCCAACGGTACTGGATCCATTTGCAATTCGATCCAAATGACTGTAGGCAACCAATGCAGCCTCGCCAATTTCAATTACGAACGCCGCAATTGACTTTTGTGGATCCTTAAGATTGTCTAATCTGATCCGGTCTTCGTAACAGTTTTCACCGGTATAGCTGACAGATAGGTGACCCAAGTTCAAGTTATAGTAACTGTTGAACTCATCGGCGAATAATTGAGCTTCATCCACATTACTATAATCGACATTGTCACTAAGAAAATACGAGGCGCTCATAATATGTCTCTGTTCGTCCACATTAATAATGCAATTAATTTCTCGCTCATTAATAACAACGTGAGCGAATAAAACATCCGATTGCAGGACTGGCTCCTTACCGGAATAATCGATGTCGTTTGTATCGAGTGAATCTTTTACGACGTCAATGAGTTTCATGATTATCCTTTAAAAAATTTGATGTTGCCATCGTTGAAGTTTTATCGGTAACATTTGCAATTTCCAACTTAATATCCCATTTGCGGCCCTTCTTACAACCGTTATTATATATTTCTTCAATAGTCAATATGTACGGTTTCCTCGTTGGGATTCCACTGGTTAGCCGTATTTGCAAATAAAACAACGCCCCCTGAAACGCTTCTTTCCGAGTATCGTATTCTGCATACCAACCTCCATAAATGTCGACTCGATTGTCTGTCATTAAATAGTGCCGCTTATTTTTAGTTTTCATTATGATACCTTTGCATTTTTGTTTTTCACACGCCTGAATTATTGTAAAGGGTGCATAAATCGCACGCAAAATAATTTGTGTGCAGCGGAATCAAGATCACGTTACTTTTTTTAGGTATCTCCATTATTTGTGAAAATTTTATGATTGTTCAATCAATCCCTCCTTTAGGCATACGATAAGAAGATCAGGTGAGGGACAGAAATTTGTGCCTCACTATATAATCGCAACATAGTTCAATTAGGTCGTCCTTTGTCATCCAAATCTTCCATTTTTGTAACTGGTTGTGATGCAGCAAGTACAATTGAAACTAATACTTGCGCCAAGGCCACAATTGTAATTCCACTTTTGTATCCCATGCATACTTCATAAATCTTGTAATATGCAGCTTTGATGGAATCCATCGAATTATTTTTTGCATATTCCTGCTGCACCTTATCAAAATGAGCCAGTGTCTCAGATGTAAATAATTTCTTAGCGAAATTATAAAAATCTGGAATTTGATCTTGTGTTAACATGTTCAACCTCATAAATTTATTATTGTTTGCCACCCACAGAGTTTCTGCAGATCTTAAAAAAATGTTTTCCGGAGAAAACTTAATTCGATTAGAGCTCGCAATGTTGCGAGCATAATTCGAAGATATGGTGCAAATGCTATCGCACCATAATACATAGAGAGGGATATAAATAACAAAAGCCTCTAAAATCAAAATCACCATCGCGAATCTCCGTTATACTTCTATTTTTAACGTTGCCGTTGTTACGGCTTAATTCGCAAGGTGACTCGATTTCAGAGGCCTTGACTTGCTATAATTAAGATATAAATTTATTTCTTATTAATCAATAGGTTCTCCACTTTTTCATCGCACCAATACCCCGATGTTTCCGGCTTTGAATGATTGGTTCACCTTGCTTGGTTCTTTTTTGTCGAACGTGATTTTTTGTACAGGTAATCGTATCCATTTCTGATTTATCTCACGATAATTACATAGCAATTGATAGCCATTTTTTGTAATTTATATAAAATTTTGAAAGGAAAGAATTATGTGGTCTTTCTTAATACTTGATGGTGGTTGGCGGAAATAGGCTTATAACCCTCTTTTCGAATATTCTTTTTTAAATGGAATTACACGCATTTCGGATTTTTTTATTAATCCGTGGTTATATCTGTGTGGTGTGCTTTCTTATTCCCACCAAATAACATCCAGTACATCATCTCCGATTTTCATCACACCACCTTACACACACACATCCACCCACAACCCGCCACTGTCGGTGCGGAGATGATGGTGTATGCTCTAAATCCTTCAGGGCGAACGGGCACAAATCTATCTTCCTACTTCCCCCAATTTGCTGATTTTTTGTAATGGTTATCAAACTCCTTGAATATTTCAGTGCTATAAAATTTCATTCTAGAACTATTTTCGTTTTTTGGATTGAGCAAACGGACAGTACAATAACGCACACCATTCTTCTCAGGATCTTCCAACTCTTTTTTCAGTCGATTAAATGCCTTATTAAATTTCAAATCGGAATAACGTTCTTTCAATTTCTCTTTAAGTTCAGTAAATGACATAGGATATCTTCTTGCCAAGTCATCTTCGACTGTCGTTCTAACCTTTATTGCATCGGGATCATTAGAGTATTGAACTAATACAGTTGATTCAGTGGATGAGCGCACGAACTTCGTTGAAAGTTTCATTGAAACATTCATATTGTTTTCTTGAGTTGAAATACTTTCGTTCTCCAAATACGATAGAAATTCGAGGACTCTTTTCATTTCATGACTCGATTTTAATAAAGATACAGGATCCATTGTCTGAGGTGTATAAAATGAAAGAGGCATCAAAAAGAAATTGTATTTCGATAAATCATAATTGAACCATCTTTGTATAAGAATTAGATAATTTCTCAGACTTGCAGTTCCAAATTCTTGAACTTTTACGCAGAACATCACACCTTTGTTCATAAAATGAACTGCGTTATCTCGTATCTCAATAAGACCAGCAAGATTTAAACGTAAATCTTTAGGCACATTAAGTTCACCAAGCTTTCTCATTGACTCATCAATATCGATTGTTCGAGGATTTCCTGTTCTATTTTTCTTCGTCCCATCATAAATCGTTTTTATCTTGTTACCATTGTCGTGCAATAATTTAGCTTTAAATAACAACTCCCATGCATTGATCATTAATACGGAAAAGGTTTCTTCCCTATATTTAAAATCAGGTTTGTTATAGATTTCTATAGCAGAGAGACATGCAAAAACTGACTTATGAAGAAGTTCTTTCGCACGACCTTGTGCTTCACGAGGTTGCGCTTCAATTCCAATTATCATTCGACATACTTCACCGTTTCTATTTTTATACAATAGTCTCTTTATATTTTTTGGTTCTGTTTTGAATTTAAATCCAAGGGTATGAAGTCGATTGATTAAAGCAGCAGGCTGATCGCTAATACTACGTAGCTCAGTATGCAAAGCCTCCCTTTTATATGTAAGAATTAAAGCAGCGAGTAGGCTGGAGGACCTAAAGGGCGTACCTTTAAAATTCAATAAATCATCATTGATAGCTGGGTTTTCCGAAATACCAAATTTCTTCAAACATTGCTGAATCGCTGCTTTTCTTTCAGATACTAGATCAATATTCATTATCCCTCCGATTATTTTAAATCCATCCAACAACATTCGGGGAGGATTCCTTAAGCTAAATTCATTTCCCCTCCACAATCCTTATATCTTCCTCAGTCAAACCATTTAGCTCATACACCGCATCATCAATTTGGTGGTCGAGACTTCACCATTCGAGCGCTTGGTTAGGTGGCGTATCTATTTCAGTGATTTGTCTTTTACTTTTATGTCTTTATAAAAAGACTCACCTGTATTGGGTTCAGCATTATCCGCGTAAACCGTCCAATAGATCTTTAAGTCTCTTAATTCTGGAGTATCCTTTAACAAAATTCTTGAATAGGAATTTGTTGATAATGAGACATTTGTTTTAGGTAAGACCGGAATATATCTTGTAGGGCCATAATTTGGATAACTGAATGAGCCACTACCGCTTGCTCCGATAACATCTCTGTCCGTATTTTTTCGAAATCTCTTTTCAAAAGGAATACCATCCTTCAAGAAGATTTCAGGAGTTGTTCGTTCATCTTTTTTAATAAGAATTGCTTCGGGAATTTCAAGGACACAATTGATATAGTTTGCCAATATTTTGCCATTATTGTATGCATATACTAATAATTCAATATCAGTACGATACTCTGGTTCTTGTTTATGATCGACGAATAATGGAATACCTGGAATACCGCGACTGACTTCATAGGTTTCTTTCTCTATAAGAAACTCTATATTAATTACAGGTGTTTGTGCGCGATTTAATATGTCGCGTATTTCGTAGTCGTACATAGCAGTAGATTCAAAATTGAACCTCTTATAATACCTTTTATCACTGGCTTGGTGAGCGGTATTACTTTTTGGTATAGTAACCACATAGATCACACCGTTCGGAGAAACGCTAGTAGGAATTGGCTCAATGATGATATTAGATATGCGCGGAAAGATATTTGTATTAATAATTTGCTCTAACCATTCTTTCGAAATATCATTTCTATCAATTGGGTCAATTTTTTCTGGTAAGTGTCTCATCTCTGAAGCATCATATTCTTTAACTCCATATATAATGACACCTCCGTCAGAGTTTGCCATAGCAGAAACATCCTTAGCAATTTCCTTTTTCTTTGAATCCGAGGATTTGCTGAGAGATTCTGCTGACTTATAATCAAGATTCAAATTTTCCTCAATATGATTCTTAATTAAACCTAATATTTCTTTTTCATTCCATAGCTTATTCATTTTTGATACGCCACCTAAGGAATGGAGCTAAGCTGCGACGTTGATAACCTTCCAATTTTACCGCTGTCGCGCAGAATACCTTACTTAAATTCATAATCTTTACCTTCCACGCGCGGACTTTTGCACCCGCGTTCTTTCCGTCAGCTTGCCTGCCTGGATCATTCGCTGCTTACAATCTTTTACAGGATGAAATATTTGGCACCAATTCCCACAAGGAATGTGTCAGTTGAGTTTTGAGCATTATAGCGTACCCTTGAATAAACCATTGCGGGTTCTATAGAAGCTGAACGTGCAATAAATATTTCCAGCCCTCCGGTGAAGTTGTATCCGGTTGTTGGTGCTTGGAACGGCTGACTGGAATCGTAATATGACGTCATCCAGGAAATTTTCCCGCTTGCTCCGATAAATGGAGCGACCTTGTCTAAAGGGAAATAAAAACGCATTCCCAGGTCTAATGCGAGGCTTTTACTTTTTGCCGGATTTACATAATAAACGTTTGCAGGATTGAGGTCTATAGAAGTGTATGTATAATCGACGCCGAAGGACAATTCAAATTGATCGATGAGGAAATACGAGATGGATGGTGCAAGAGCATAGGTCGAATTGCTAAAACCTCCTTCTACAGTCTTTATCGAAGAATAGGAAATGCTTCCGCCGAGCGAATAAACTCCCTGCTTTATTTGGTCCTGGGCTGGGGATGCTGCAAACAGGAAGGCAACCAGGCACAGACTACGGGTGATTTTCATGATATCTCCTTGATGATGTTTGTTGTACAGCCAGCGAACAGGTGATGAGGAAGACACTGGTTATAATTTTATAAATACGCTAAAAAACAAAGCCAACGGTCAGGAAGAGCCCGTGGAGTGCATTTGATCGGCACACTACATTTCCTTTTTAGATTTTTCTTCAAATTGGAACCCCCCACGGCGAATTACCGTGCGATGAATAGCCTCACACGTGAAACAACTGTGACAAAGTACGTGAGAGATCAATCAAACGCAACAACTTAGCCAAACACTATTTTGTACTCCATTTGTGACGCTCTGAACACCTCCCCGGAACACTTTGTGATCTCTCAGCGACCACTTCTGTGCCTTGTCTCAACGTAGTTCACTGGAAGTAATATGACATTTGATATCGCTTAATTTAGTATTACACAACCACTTCTGAATTGGGATCAACTGGTTGCGACGAATCCATGGGTCGTAACCACTTGCAATAATGACCGATTTATATAAGACTTCAGATGGTTTTTCGTGGAGGTGAATTAGAGTATTTCGAGGACAACGATCAAACCAAGCATCTATTCGAAAGTTAATAGCTGTGTCACCCCATCCATACCCTGACATCACCATGACTTCACATTGACTTAGAATTTGATGTAAGCGAAAATGCATGTCGGCATAGATTCCACGTTGGTATGAAACAGCCTTATTTATTCCAGTTAAAAATGACGGCATACGAATTTCAAGTTTGAGTTCAGTTCCGTTTCCATCCTTGATATGTTTGATATCGTCACCGAGAAAGATTACTTCCTTCAATCTTCCATCCACTACAAACGAATGCCAATTCACAGAACCGTGTAATTTAAATAATCTGACTTTAGCCTGACGCACATCATACACATCATCTTTATACCACCGCACATCGCCATCACGTTCGCCAAATCCATCTACGAAATCCACTCTATTCTCAAACAGAAACCGCTCAATTAGAGTGTCATGGTTGAGTGTGAATATGTTTAATTGTTCTATGTCTTGTGCAGTCGCTAATTCAAGAATAAGATCGAATCCAACTAAATCTTTCGTGTGACGTAATTCTCCGGCCACGACTGACTCGATAAAAAAACACGCATTCTCAGCGAGGGAACCCAGGTAGCTCAGTCGAGCCATTACGCTGCCTCCTATAAGGAGTTTGCCGGCTTTCTTCTCTATGACCTCCATCAGTGGAGTAACAAGTGAATTGTCAACTCGACCATCGCTCCAATATTTCATCTGTTCGCAAAGAAAAAACAGATCTTCATACGAAGTGACACCTCGAAATATTGCTCCAGAACTACTCTTACCTGGCGGATAATATCCCACACGTTTAATATCACGTTTGTCGTGTCTGCTAAGTAACCGCAGAAGTCGGCGAATTCGGATTATAACTTCTTCCGATTCTTGACTATCAAGGTTTTGTTTGCCTGGGCTGAAATGAATGGAGCTGTCCTGATGGTAGGCACGGTTATAAATTGCGCGGGTTAATTTCTCTGCAGTTGGTAAGCCGGAAGGAACAGAAACTCCAGCGCCAAGAAATAGAATTAGTTTCATGCTGAATCTAGTCCTGATTCAAAAGATACCGTGCTTTCAGTCGTTGTATTATTCACAAAACCCCGGCACACTACCATACACCGAGGCTTAAGAGTATAACAGTATTAGAGTGCGACACTTATTTACTGACAAGCGTGAGCGCCTGGTTTGGCGGCGCTTTCTTTTGCCTGTCGATCCTCATCACTTAAAAGCCAAATAGCTGGATATTGAGCATTAATAAAAGTTATAGCATCATTCGTTATTCGCAGGGATTCCGTCAGAGGAAATAAAAGCATTCCTAGAGAAAGATCATTTATCCGTGCGCTTCCATCAATATATAATATTAGCCTTTCGTGATCCATCTTTCCATACAGCCCATGCATACCACTATAGTTAGGATGCGCAAACTCAGACAAGTCTTCATAAGCAACTTTAAATCCCTCATAGAGTTTGTCAACCTTATCAACAGCTGTCATAATATTGCTAACTCTGACAAGCGATAATTCATTACGCCCACCGAATAACCTGACAACAATTGCATTATGAATTTCATTTAAGTCACCCTTTTGTAGACTGGAATCAAGACTTAAATAAAGATCAAAGATTGCTGCAGCGTTTTCTGCAATAGCTCGGGCAAGAATAAATGTGATTGCTGGTTGTCCATTATCCCAGCAATTGACCGCAACCGTGAACAAATCGACAACCCGATGAATAGTAAGTTGGATAAATGACTTAACCATCCAAACAGTTTTAGGCGTCATTGGATCGGTCACGGGATCAACAATTGAAGCCTTATATGATTCAATTGAATCAGCCAACGAATTCAAATATTCTATATGCTCAGACTTTGTGTCTGTATAGCGAGCAGAATCGTTTTTAAAGTGAACTAATGCCATATTTCTTTTAGCGCCGCCTAACGACCGGCGCTAAGCTGCGGCGTTGATAACTTTCAATATGCAACCAACGAAGCGAGTTCATGCTGGTTCTTTCAATTTTGTAACAACCTATACACGCCATGCTTGACGCACCCAGCTGGCAACCGTCAGCTTGTTTACCCGTCGTCTTACTGGGCGGGAGCGCCTGATTAGGCGGCGTTTTGGGTTTATTATTTTCTAAAAAAGAATAATAGATTGTTATTTTAAGACACAGCGGAAACCCCAAGTACCGGTGCCACTAATCGGACCCTGTTTATCGCGTGCGACCACTTGACACCAGTCCTCATAAAAAATTGAACCACCACGCTGCACACGAAATGTTTGCGCCGTCGATGGACCCTTAGGATCTGTTGTGCCACCGCATGGATAGGCGCCATCTCCATTATAATACCAATCCCAGCACCACTCCGCTACATTTCCACTCATATCGTAAATACCAAGTTCGTTTGCTGACTTTGTGCCTACAGTATGTGTTATAATTTCAGAATTGCTGTAATACCATGCGACATTTTTTATTTCGTTACTGCCGCTGTAAGTGTACCCCCGCGAGCTTGTTCCACCCCGTGCTGCAAACTCCCACTCTGCTTCTGTCGGAAGGCGGTAACCATTTGCATTCCAATTCACTGCGTCATTATTTATATCGATTTGTCCGAGGCGATAGACTGCGTTTTGCGTAACGTCTGTATAATAGACAGGTGATAATCCCTCTTGCTCCGAACGTGCATTGCACCACTTAACAATGTCATACCAATTTACATACGTTACAGGATTGTTTGTGCTATTGGGATGGAAACCATTTCCACCCTCTATTAAGTCAGTATAACCGTGCATTATTGCCCATGTTCTTACTTCTGTCCATAGATCGTATGTGACTTCGTAGTTCTCTATCTTGAAACTACTGATAGTAACTAGAGTTGAACCTGCAGTAAATGTACCGCCGGCGACAGAAATAACACTTCTCGTAATTATATCGGAACTTGTTGTAAACGACCAAACCGGCCCTATTGTTGTCGCTGACTTACTGTCTTTTGCATTTATCTGCCAATAGTATGTCGTACTATTTGAAAGATTTGTTGTAGAGAATGTTGCTGCACTTTGCCCGGTTGCAATGAGGTTGGTTGGCGGATTGCTGGCGTCAAAGTAGAAATCGTATGTAATTCCATCCTTCTCTGGATCCGAGCATGTCCAGCTTAAAATTGGAGAATTCGAAATGCCTATTGCGCCATCGGCAGGATATGGATTCGAAGGAAGTGCCGGAGGATAGTTGGTAGTGAATGACCAGATCGATCCAGCTGTTGTTCCCCCCTTACTATCCTTAGCAACAATTTTCCAGTAATACGTTGTGCTATTGGTAAGTCCTGAAGAACTTATGCTGAGGGCCGTTTGATTTGCGGCAATAGCTATGGTAGGATTATTGCTTGTACCAAAATACACGTCGTACTTCAGTGCATCGCCGTCGGGATCGGAACAATTCCAACTTAAGACCATCGAGATCTGAACACCGACGGCACCATTTGCCGGTTCGGGATTAGATGGGACGGCGGGTGCGTTGTTGAATTTAATTGTCACAAGAGATGATTGTCCGATATTTCCAGACCAATCATATGCCTTTGCCATCACTGTATGATAACCGCTTTTTCCTCGAGTATTCCATTTCGATTCATATGGTGCTGTTTCAATTGTATCAACTATTTTTCCATTAATATAAAATTCAACCTTGGATACTTCCTTATTATCTTCGGCATTAGCAATTATTGTATATATGGTATCAATCTTTAATTCTGAATCTGTTTCCGGGAATAAGATTGCTACTGTAGGTTTCTCAGTATCTGCCGGAACCGGTTCTTGAATCGGCTCTGTTGTATCGTCTTTACAGGATTGAAAAAAAAGAATTAAGGATAAAAGAAAAATCCTAAATATGAAGCGATGCGGTTTCATTCAATTATTACTGGTTGTACGTTGTTAGATTTAGTGTGCAAGTTATTTGAGAAGAAGTAATTTTTTTGTAATAAGCACATTGTTTACCCGTAAGCGATATATATAGACTCCGCTTGAAAGATTGGTTGGTCTCCAAAAAAATCTAAAGGATCCTGCTGCAAGCGGATGTGAAACAACAGTCCCGACGAGTCCGCCAGTGGTAGAATAGATTTCTACTCGAACGTCTGATGCCTGAGGCAGACTGAGGATAAAATTAGTTTCCTGATTAAACGGATTGGGATAATTCTGGCTAATGTCCAACTTTGATGGAATGGAAAGATCTTGACGGAAGAAATTATCAAAAGGACCTGTTTGAAATCTCATCGTTTGCGTCCATTGACTTCTCCCCCCAATATAGCTGTTTGCAGCCACGCGCCAATAATATTTTGTATTGCTTGCAAATTTTCTTCGGTAAACCGTATCGGTTAATGTTATTGTTTCTCCAGTACGGTTCCAAGTTAATGTATCGGTAGTAATTTTAAGGATGTAGTTGTCCGCATTGACAGAAGAAGCCCATGCCAACATACCTTCAGCAACTTCGCCTTGTGAATTATTTTCAGGCAGTATAATTTTTGGTACAGGCGGCGGTGAAATAACTGTTTTGAATGAAAATATTGAATACTGGGAACGCGCACCGCCGTAATTCTCAGGTATGACTGTCCAATAATACCGAGTATCGTTTTCCAAACCATTAATGCTTTGAGCGATTGTATCAATGCCGTTGTATGAATAAAATATACCGCTTTGTAAATCCTGAGTTGTTGAAATTATGAGGTGATACCATTTTGCACGAGTAGCGGGCAGCCATTGAAATTCGATTGAAATAGGTTGATTCAGCGCAAGATTTTCGGGACTAATGAGATGACATGTATCAGGCGGCGGTTCGGCAGTATAGAACGTGAAGAAGGCTGAAGTCTGACCGCCGACTCCTCCATAATTTCGCGGAATCACTCTCCAGTAGTATTTTGTATCATTTGACAATCCTGAGACGATTGAACTGGTGGTGGTTATCATGCTATCTGAATAAACCATACCGGTCTGAAAATTCTGATCGGTTGCAACTTGCAGGTGATACCATCGCGCTCCTACTCCTGCGGTCCATTGAAATGTAAGTGATGTAGGCTGTTCACGCGCGTTATCTGCTGGAGATGAGAGATAGCAGTAGAGCGGTGGTGGTTCAGACGTTGTAAACTTCCAGGGCGCCGACGGCTCGCTTATTCCTGCAATACATCTTGTCCATAATCTCCAATAATAGGACGAGTTATAAAAAAGTGAATAACCGGACGAACGAGATGGAAAAATTGCAAATGTATCCAAGGTTGTAATATACCAGATCCCATTTTCTCCGGAACTATCTCTGCTTACACTTATGGAATACTCAGTTGCCTTCGGTACAGAATTCCATAAAAACTTTAATCCATTTACTTGAATATTTGTATCGCCAAAAACAGGAAATGAAGGAATCGGAGACGGGGCAGGTGGTCCGGATGTGAATTTCCATGCATTGGAAAAAGATGATATTTCCGATGCGTTCTCTGAGCGTACTCTCCAAAAAAAGTTCTGAATTTCTGCCAGTCCCCAAACAAATGCAGACGTGTCATTGACAACAGTCGAATCAAAAACAATTCCAGAAGCAAACTCGGAATCGGTCGAAACCTGTACTCGATATCGACTTGCACCAAATGATCTTCGCCATTTCATGGCTACTTGATGAATAATATTAACTGATTCATAAGGCGGAGATATCGGAAGCGGTGGAAGTAAGGCAAGTGTTGATTGCTCAGATTTATACACCTTCCCATCAGATGCGCCCGCAAGCATATAACCATCGGGTAGTGGTAGGAGCGCTAAGACTGTATCCGACAATAATCCTGTAGAACAAGGCTCCCAAGATTCTCCATGAGTAACGGAATTATAAATACCAAGTCCACTCGTACCAATAAATAATCTTCCGTTCCTATCGGATGTAATAACTGTCCAATCCACCTGAGGCAAAACCTGCCAGGTAGTACTTTGGCCTGGTTCAGGTCTTCCAATACCGGGATAGATAAGCAGTGCTCTCATAATGGTGTTTCGTATACCGAAGAACATATACCCAAACGGGTCAAGAACAAGAGAGTTACTGCTAGAGTATAAACAGTACCCGGTCCATTGTTCTATTTCGACACTTTGAGCGAAATTACTAAAATAAATACATCCATAACTATCAGATGCTGTAAATATACAGTTACCATCTGGTAATCCAATAACATAAGTTGCGCAGTTGGGATTACTCCAATTGACCGGGATTCGATTCCATGAAATGCCGTAATCCTTTGATTGATGTACCAGATTTCCGCAAGTAGTAGCAATGACTCTCTTTGTGGAAAGTATTTTTATATCTGTTATGCGTGCGCTAAGATTTGCTTGTAATGACCAACTGGAACCTGAATTGCCAGAGAGATAGATTTTTCCGGTTGACGATCCTGCAATGATGGTATTGTCCTTATTTCCACATGCAATCGCACAAATATTTAATTCCGGCGGATTGGAACCAATACTTATCCAATTGACTCCATAGTCTGTCGACTGTATAATACCTCCATTTTCAGTCCCCGCATATATCACTCCATTAGAATCTCTTGTAAGTGTTAGGATAGACCCATGAAGAGGGCCGTTTGTTGGAGCCCATGATATGGACTGAGGAAAAACCGTGGTTGTTATCGATAAAACTAATAATATGTATACGAAGAATTTCATTCTTTTAAAAAAAGGGCAATCAGTTGCGGCCTAAGCTACGACGCTGATAACTTTCAAAATGTACTAAACGAAACAAGTTCATACTGATAACTTTCAATCTTGTACTCAACCTATGCTCGCCATGAATTTCGCACTCAGCTCATTCCGTCAGCTTGTCCCAATGGGTTCCCCCAAAGGGGCAGGCCTTCGGGAAGCGCCTGGTTAGGCAGCCATATAACATGATTGTTTTAACTGTGAATGATCACAGTATAATTGAAAATCCAAATAGTACACCAAAATAGGAATATGTAACATTAGTGCTATTTGTTGGAATTGCTGGGAACATATTATGGTACGGATCAGTATAAGTAAATGATTCGCTACGATAATTTAATTCAACTTTCAGAGCTATATCATTTTTCACTAAATATTTTACGCCCGTTCCCGCATTGATTATATGTGCAATCCATTTATCAAATGTGAATTGATAGACTCCATTAAAAAGTGGAAAAGATATTGAATTACTTATGCCGTATCCACCCTCGACAAACAGAGCAATATTAGAATTTGGAATACGTTTATTATATGAAAGATTGAGAATAAGAGAATGTGCTGGCGGGAGATTCTCTTCTGCCAATAAGCCATATTGAGGTTCAATGGATAAACCATCAAGAAAATAATATCCAATTGAGGTATTAAGGAATACATAAATACCTGACATGGTCGCAGGAGGCATCATTTCAGAGGTGTTCGTAGTACCAAGACCACCGCCAGTTCCAGATAGTGAAAGTTCAACATTTCCTTTTTCAAATTGTGCAGGTGCCAGTGTTATTCCAAGAATGATTGTTAATACCACTAGAATTAGTCTACTCATTTTCTCTCCTATCATTTAGCATTTCTTATATGGCTGCCTAACGGACCGGCGCTAAGCTGCGGCGCTGATAATTTTCAAAATGCACCCAACGAAACAAGTTCATGCTGAAAACCAAATTGATAAGTATCAAAGTTATAGGTACTAAAAACTGAATAATAAAAACCTCAACCCACCATTAGCCATGAATTTCGAACCCAGCTCATTCCGTCAGCTTGCTTGCCCCTATTCTTTTGGGGAGCGCCTGGTTAGAACGCACGCAGTAGAATATTTAGTATTGAACAATTTTACATTCTTCTTGATTATTTACAATTCTACAGTTTTTAAAATGATAAAAAGCCTTGGTTCTTTTATTGTAACAGAAATACTTTGTCCACCAGCCTTCAATATTTTTTTGTTTATTTGTGCTTTGAGTCCACATTACCATTGAAGAATCACTATTTGCTTTCAATACTAATTCTTCGTCATCTGCTACCACAATAACTCCCTTCTTAATATTACGGGTTAAGCTATTAAATTGTTGATCATAAATAAATCAATATAAACTGAAGCTCGCGTAAAAACATAAACTATTGAACCATTGTTTTCTTTCATATTACACATTAATTTTATATCGGCTTCTTCAAGCTTCCCATATCTCTTAATGGTTTGTTGAATAGGTTCTTTACTACGATCCATGCTGCTGCTTGACGCCTTAATCATCCTCGCGTCTGCGCTGTCAATTCTATTCTCTTGGGTTAAAAGCGATAAAAATGGTTTATACCAATCTTGCTCTTTGAAATGTTCTTTCTGAAAACAGCATGTTTGTTCTTTCCCGTGCTCGGCAAATGAACATAATAGAACACTCGCTATACAAAAAGTAAAGATGAATAAATGTTCCTTCATAATCTTTTTATTCTATCACCTAACAATGTGGTCACGCCATAAGAAATTCGTGCTGACTAACGGATAAGCTCCCGATTAATCAGGATGCATCGAGAGAATACTATTTACTTGACTCTTTCCTTTTTAAAATGGTTAGGCGCTATTTTTCATTTTTGTTCCAATACCTGAAAGAGTTCTTCGAATTCAACCGCATTTTGATTTCCATACTTGTATTGACCAAATCTCATAACATTATCGTGTGTTGCCACAACTAAAAACTGATTAATAGCCATTTCATTATTTTCATTCTCGCCGATATGGTCAAGAATTACTTTTGCCACCTGCGCCCGAATTTCATTGTATGTTTTATTTGGAATTTCAGAGGAATTTGAAGCCCCAAATGTTTTTTGTGTTACACTGCGCCATTTTACCCAAGACTCGTAGAGATACAAACAATATTTTTTTTGGTCAAGAACACTTCGATAGTGCGTAATGGCAATATTAAACGAACTATCCAAATCGTAATTAAGGTGTTGATAATATTTTACGTAATTATCTGCCAATTCAATTTGATAGATAGACCTTTCTTGATATTCTGAGGTTTGAGCAACAAGTGAGTCAAGGATCTTTAGACCTTGTAAATAATCGATTCCCTTAACCTTTTCGTATACTTCGTACTGTTTAGACTTAATATAGTTTTTTTTGTCGATTCTTTTCCAATATTCATCTTCACCGAGTTTGATAAACTTGTCCATAGAAAACTGGCTGGAAATGAAATCTAAATATGCCTTCCTCTGAATTTTATAATCCGTATAATCCTTTTTGAAATCACCGGATTCGAATCCTTTTTTATATAGAATTCGATAATTCCGGATGGTGCGAGATAAATATCTAAGCAGATGCTCCTTTATAATTTTATTTGCAATGAATAACTTTTCGAGTCCTTCGCACTCTTTTATATTAGCAAGTAACAAATCCTTCAGTTTATTTCTTTCGTCAAGGTGGAGATAAAGATTGACGTTTTCCTTTTGCTCATCAATAATGTGGTTAATATAATAGGTACGGTAAACATCTTTAAGATCGATAATTACTTGTTTATCCGATTTTACACTGTCCAACAAATCAGTCTTTGGTGTAGCAGTTAAATTCAGAAGAATGAGAAGAATACAATGTATCATATTGGAGCTCTTTCCTTATCGAATTAGTTCATTCTTTTTCAAGAATGGCGCCTAACGGACCGGCGCCAAGTGGAACATGGCGCCCTGCCTGCGCGCCGGAGGCACTCCGGCAGGCAGGTGATAATTTTCAAGATACCATTTCATTTTAGCAATACAAGTTTCTTTGTATCCATAAATGAACCAGCTTGTAGACGATAAAAATAGATTCCACTTGATATATTTGCGGCATTCCATATCCTTGAGAAATTTCCTGCGGACATTTCTTCATTTACCAGCGTTGTCACTTGTCTTCCTAATATATCATACACTTTCAACGATACAAATGATTTTGTTTTGAGACTAAATCTAATCGTTGTAGTTGGGTTGAACGGATTAGGATAATTCTGGTGCAACTCAAATTTGTTAGGGACCATATTCTCTGTTTGTACGACATTTGTGATGATATTTTGAAAATCTACAAGTACATTGTATTTTCTCAGATATGTTGTCCCGTTAGAAGTCCACGTCACAGAAGGCGAGTAATATGTTTGTTCATCAACCGTTTGCTGTTTTCCTTGGAACACCAAATTGACGGGTATATGAATGGTATCATTCGCTCCGAGAGAATCTTTTGTCCATGACTGTGTACCGATAGGTTTGAAGTACGATGTCGTGGGAAACATCACCACAACATTCCTTGCAGTATTATTTCCATAATTGATATATGAGAGAGTATATTTCAGTGTGTCACTGGTATGGAAATTAATTGTATCAATATTGTTCAGTGAATACGAAGTCATTCGTATGCGGGCATCCAATCGTACACTGTCCATCGGACTGCCAAAGAAGAACGCGGGACTGGCATTCAATTCACATGCGTTCCCTTTGGTATCTTTTATTTTCGCTATGACATCAATAAATCCTTTTGGAATATATGTTGGAATTGAGGTGACATATTCATGTCTACTAATGGAAGATACAGGTAATTCAATTTCATCGCCGGATACTAATAACAACGAAAGTTTTACCGATGTAACACTGCTATCGGAATCGAAGATCACAAGACGAATTCTCCCATTCTGATCAGGTCGGACAACATCGACTGCCTTTCCATCTACAGCGACTTGCAGAAGATTGAATGACGGAAATACAGTTTCATTATTTGAATTACTCGGTATCTGGTACTCACAATCAGCGGTACAGAGGCCGGCTTGGCCTAAAATTGTATACGGATGCACATCACTCAATACCTGCAATGTGCCTACGTTGTTCTTCATATTGTCAAATTTATAGTAAGCAAACCGAATGTCATCATCCGTATAGAGAAATTGCTCCCCCCGTGTGAATGGTTTTATGTTGATTTGGGCTCGATTGTGTGCAAATACTTGTGGAGTAAAAAGGGGCATATTCCAATATGAGTTAAAGACACTTCTATCTTCAATAACTCCGTTGTACTGTTTTATTCCGCCTGAAACAGAACTCCATGCATCGTACATATCATTGTTGCACTTCATGAATACTGAGCCATTTTTCAAATAAGTCAT
>Ga0182021_10003243_pt1 | contig 19137 bp, 16 predicted proteins | sample 612E3MmetaG_FD_120493 | JGI IMG/M metagenome (GOLD analysis project Ga0182021, IMG submission 120493) | Permafrost microbial communities from Stordalen Mire, Sweden - 612E3M metaG (Illumina Assembly) | ecosystem: Environmental > Terrestrial > Soil > Wetlands > Permafrost | place: Sweden... | reverse complement strand
GGACAACGGACAATGGAGAACCGTAGAGCATAACCCGCCACGAACCTCAAGAGAGAAATCGTCGCTCTCTCCATGTTGAGGGCCGCCCCAGCCGGACCAAAATCCCGTCTTGCCGCGATGCTTTCTGGGGGGGCCGTTCTCCGGCGGGACTGAGCTACGTGGGCAACGACCAAACATTCCAACGATGCCAAACTGATCCATAATATACGAAACAGGAATCCCCCTTTCAATCCTCGCTTTCGTTCCCTCCAAACGTTCTCTCGACACTATTTTGCGCGATCCCGCCGGATTAACCTCCGCCCTTGCATTGTGTTTGTCCCGCAGCATCAGTACATTTTTGCATGTTGAAGATTTCCCCTACAGTCGTCCTTCCTGCGCTCATCCTGGCCGCAACCTCCCTCGCATCCGGACAAGCAGTCGATGCCCCATTCGAATTTCTCTCGATCAAGGAAGGGCTCTCCCAAAGCACCGTGCATTCCATTACACAGGACCGGGACGGCTACATGTGGTTTGGGACGGAAGATGGTCTCAACCGCTACGACGGCTATGAATTCACGGTTTTCCGTCATCAGCCGGAGGAAAGCAACTCGCTCGCCGACAATTATGTTCAATCGCTGTGCTCTGCCAGTGATGGTACGCTCTGGGTCGGTACGAGGAACGGGGCGGGCATGTGGCACAACGCCCGCGGTCTCTTCTCACGCCTCCCGCGCGATCTCCCCCACTCGGAGGCCCTTACAAAAGGCGAGTGTCGATCGATCATCGAGGACAGGGAGCAAACGGTCTGGTTTGCGACCGCCTCCGGCCTTGTCTCGTACAACCCTTCCTCTCGTGTCTGCACGACGTACCGCCACGATGTCGATCAGTCGGCCGGTCTTCCCGGCGATGACGTGCGGTGCGTCTGTGAAGACAGCGCGGGAACGATATGGTGCGGCATCTCCAAAGCGGGCCTCCTGACATCCCTTGACCGGCGCAGCGGAACGTTTTCACAATATCCCGTTCCCGGCGGCCACGATGTCTGGACGCTCTGCGAAGTGAAGCCCGGTCTCCTGTGGATCGGAACTTATGACAGCAGAATCTACGAGTTCGATTCGCACACTCACACTTTTCTCCATCCCGGGGGTCGGGCACCAGGCGGGTTGATTGATCAGCACGCCTGGAACATGTGGAAGGAACCAAATGGCGATGTGTGGGTCGGGACCGGCGGATCGGGCCTCTTCGATGTGAGGGGCGGGGGACGCGAAAGTGTTCATTATGCGCCGGGAGACAGATACATCCTTTCACTCTTCGAGGATAACACGAAGCTCCTCTGGGTGGGCACCGGGAAAGGAATCTGCAAATACGATGGTAAACGAAAACGATTCACATCGTATTCCCTTCCGGAGAAGCCGAAGGATGCGGACAGGGACATCTGGGCATTCTATGAATGCGCAAACGGTTCACTCCTCGCTGGAACAAACAACAATGTCGCACTCTGTGACCGTGTCCACGGCACACTCGCCCCTTGTGGACTCTCAGGACACGTCATCCGATCCCTCTACGAGGATCGGGGTGGCATACTCTGGGCGGGAACATTGGGAAGCGGCCTTATCGCCTGGAACACAGCCCGCAATACGATGCGCTCATTCACCACGCAACTGCCGCCGGGGCGCGCCCTGAGCGATGATGCGGTGACCTGCATCCATGAGGGCCGCGATGGGCGATTCTGGCTCGGAACGGCAAGCGGCGGATTGGACCTGCTCGACCGGACAACAGGTGCCGTCACATGGTTCCGGCATGATCCCGATGACCCACAGTCTCTCAGCGACAATGAGGTATTGTGCCTCTCACCTGCGGATGATGGGTCCCTGTGGATCGGCACGGGCAACGGTCTCGACAAGTTCGATCCGGCGCGGCTGCACTTTGCCAGATACAGCCACGATCCCAATCGCCCTGGAAGCCTGAGCAGCAGTCGGGTGTACAGCATCCTGACCGATTCACATGGTATTTTCTGGGTTGGAACCGCCGGAGGCTTGAACAAGTTCGATCCGGCAACAGGCGGCTTTCACGCCTATATGGAACGGGATGGCCTTCCGAACGATGTCATCTACGGCATTCTCGAAGACGGCCAGGGACATCTTTGGCTCAGTACGAACAAGGGGATATCCCGGTTCGATCCGGAACATCAGCTATTTCACGCGTACGACATCCGGGACGGTCTTCAAAGCAGCGAATTCAATGCAGGGGCATTCCTCAAGACCAGGCAGGGCGAAATGTTCTTCGGCGGCGTGAACGGGCTGAACAGTTTCATCCCAAATCAGGTCATCGACAACCCGCACCCTCCCCCCATCGTTTTCACGGACTTCCGCGTCTTCGATAAGTCAGTGAATCTTCCCGAGATCCTGTTCCGCCAGGGAATGATCGAGCTCGCCTCTTCCGATAATTTTTTCTCGGTTGAATTCGCGGCTCTCGACTTCTCTTCCCCCGAAAAGAACCGCTATGCGTACAAACTTGAAGGATTTGACAAGGATTGGGTGAGTTCCGGAACACGCCGTTACGCAGCATACACGAATCTCGATCCGGGGGAGTACGTGCTGCACGTGCGCGGGAGTAATAACGACGGGGTCTGGAACACGGAGGGAGCAGCGCTCATCATCCGCGTCGTTCCGCCAATCTGGAAGACGTGGTGGTTCAGGGCGCTGGCCTTCCTCCTTGTCGTTTCATCAGCAGGCGCCGTCGTTCTGCAGCGCTTCCGTCTTCTGGCGAGCCGCGCGGCCGCACATCAGGAGATGACCCGCCAGCTCATCGATTTTCAGGAGAACGAGCGAAAGCGGATCGGAGCGGGCCTTCACGACGGTCTCGGACAGAATCTCCTGATGATTAAGAATCTCGCCGTGCTCGGCCTGAACGCAGGGAGCAACAATGAAAGCACGAAGGAACAATTGAACGACATTTCCTCGCTCTCCTCACAAGCCCTCGCGGAAGTCCGGGAGATCTCCTACAATCTTCGTCCGTATCAGCTCGATCGCCTCGGACTCACCGGTGCGCTACAGTCGGTCGTCAACCGGATTGCCACATCCTCAGGCATTCCCTTCACTGTGGAAATGGACAATATCGACGGCCTCCTGCTGAAGCAGCAGGAAATCAATGTCTTCCGGATCGTCCAGGAGACGATGACGAATATCGTCAAGCATTCCCATGCCGCCCATGCCGCCGTCCGCATCCGGCGGACCGGCGATACTGTTGTGCTTGCCGTATCGGATGACGGCGTTGGCTTCGAGAGCGGGAAACAGGGATTCGGTCTGACGAGCATGGCGGAGCGGGTGCGCATTCTGGGAGGATCCCTCGATGTCGATTCCGCCCCCAAGTCCGGAACGCGCATTACGGCGCGGATCCCTCTTCCCGGGAGACGTCCATGAGCACAAAGATTACCGTCTTGATTGCCGACGACCATCCCGTGTTTCGCAGGGGCCTCTCGCATATCATCGGCACAGATCAGGAATTGCTTATCATCGGAGAGGCGTCCAACGGTGACGAGGCGCTTGCGCTCATCGAGGAGAAGAAGCCTGATGTTGCCCTGCTCGATGTGGAAATGCCGGGGAAGAGCGGCCTGGAAGTGGCGCGAATCTCCCAGGACCGGGGGTATGCGACACGGCTCGTCGTCTTGACCATGTATGCTGATCCCCAGATTTTTAATGAAGCGATGGATCTTGGAGTTGTCGGGTATGTCCTGAAGGAAAACGCGGTCAGTGACGTCCTCAACAGCATCAAGTCCGCTGCACACGCGCAGTACTACATCTCCCCCACGATCTCCGGATTTCTCGTGGATCGTTCCCACCGGCGGCAGAAAGCGCTCGGTGCCAAGCCGGAGCTTGCTCTCCTCACGCCGGCAGAATGGCGCATTCTCAAACTCATCGCCGGCAATAAGACCAGCAAGGAGATCGGTTCCGATCTTTGCATCAGCTACAAGACCGTGGAGAATCACAGGGCCAACATCGCGGAGAAGCTTCATCTCCATGGGAACAATGCCCTGCTCCGATTTGCGCTCGAGAACAAGGCGTTGTTGTAGCCCTGCTGGGATCCCCATCGATAGGGGTCAGCCCCCATGCGGTATCGGGGCCCTCCTCCCCTCACTTCGGTTGTGCCCGCCTATTCACTCTCTCCCCGAACCTCTCTATTCTCACATCCGATGCGCCGGGGACCATCCCCGGGCAGTCCCGTTCACCATCCCCCGCCAGAGAACGACTCGACAGCTCATCCCATGGCAATGCCCGATTATTTCCTGGTTGCCGCCTCGCTTCTCATTGTTCTCGTGGTCGAATTGTCCATTCGGCGGCGCCATCAATCCACGATCCCCACCCCGGAACGGGCGCTCGCGCCCCCATTCCCTGAGATCGCAGTCAATTGTTCCCCCGTCGTTTCAGCAGACCCGCATGCGGAAATCGCCAAACGGTCCATCGCACGGCTTGTAGCATTTACTGAGTCATTTGCTCCGTACCGGTCCATGTCGCCCGCGAAAAAGGGGGACACCTGGATCTGGCTCCATACGACAGGCGAACTCAATGTCGCACTCACTGTCATAGCTCAAGATGGCGTGCACACATGGTCCTGCTTGTATTCGGGGAAGAACGCGGGAGCGGCGTTCGTTGATTGGGTTGCCTGGGAAGGATCCACCTGTCCCGACGGGAAAAGCGGCATGTGGAGAGTCTATGACGAGGCATCCCCCCACAAACAATCGCCCGCCGTGGCATTCGAATGGTCGACGGATTCCAGGGGTTCCGTCACAGCCACCATCCTCGATTTTGTCGCGGGGGTTGTTACCGTGTCGCTCACCGTTGCCGGCAATCCCGATGGGAGCGGTGAGGTGGCACAGTACACAGGTGTATGCATGACGTTCAAGTCGACATGGTCATCCGGCGGCGCTGGAAGCTGGTGGACCTATGATCCAGAAACGGGATCGGAAACTGAAAGCGGCACGTGGACCTGAATGCCTCTTCAGGGCGCTTCCGGGTCGGGGGACACGGAGGCGCGCTTCCGATTCCCTTCCTTTGTTTCTCATGTGTGTTGTGCATGCGGCCGATAGCCGATCCTGAAGGAGAGCACCGATGAGAGTGTTGATCGTGGATGATAACCAAGGGATGCGCTTGCTGATCAGGCGCTTTTTCTCGGATGCCCCGGCGGAATTCGTCGAATGTGCAGGCGGGGCTCAGGCAGTGGAGGAATGCAGCACAACGCGACCGGATCTGATCCTCATGGATATCATGATGCCCGACGTTGACGGCCTGGAAGCGACCCGCTGCATCACGAGGATGTTTCCCGGCGTGCGCATCGTCATTCTCACAGATTACGACGATCCCGGGCTCCGCTCAGAAGCTCAGCGTGCGGGAGCCTCCGATTACTTCCTCAAGGAAGATCTTTCGGCATTGAGGGCACTCTTACTGAGAGACATTTCATGATCTTCCCCACCCCTCCACGCGCACCCGCGGACCTTCTTTGAAAGGCCGATCCATCCAGCCCGGGGCGCAGAACGATCGGCAGAGCTTCCCTCTTCAAGAGGCACCTTCTTCGTCAGGCGATCGATCGCTCCTGTAGAGATCATGTTCCCCGATGTACTCTGCAACCCGCTCCGGAATCAGAGATTGAACGGAAGCTCCATCACGCAGCCGTTCCCGGATACCCGTCGATGAGACGTCCATCGCAGGCACTTCGACACGTATGATCCGCTTGTCCCCGGCAAATGCCCCCATGTCAAGCACGAAACCCGGACGAGTCATGACGACAACCGTTGCCATTGACAGGATTCTTTCCGGCTCGCGCCAGGTGTCGAAATCGCGGTAGTTATCCATGCCGATGAGGAGAAAGAGCCCGTCACCGGGAGCAGGCCGCTTCAGTTCTGCGAGGGTATCCACCGTAAACGAAACTCCTCCCTTTTCCACTTCATACGGCAACACATCAAAGAGAGGATTTCTTTCCACAGCCAGCCGAAGCATGTTCAAACGGTGGAGAGACGGCGTGATCGGCCTTCCGCGCTTGTGGGGCGGTGTCGCGCTGGGAACAAACAGAATCCTGTCAAGGCAAAGCGCCTCGCGGACGTGCTCCGCCACAACCAGATGGGCGTTATGCGGGGGATCGAATGTTCCGCCAAAGACGCCGATATTCATGACTTACACCATTGGTCCAAGTACGCGGTATTTCCAGCATCCTTTCATTACCGTCCAGAAGTACACCAGCGGAAGGAGCAGGAATCCGGCGGTTTCCTTCACGTGGAAGATCCGGAAAGCCCGCAAACCCTGGTACTTCATCCGGAAGACATGCCCACATATCGCAGCGACCGCCACTCCCCACAACGCCAACGTCCATTCGCCGAACGGCAGTGCACCCACCGCGAGGAGCATTCCCATCACAGAGACCCACGCAACCAGATGCTGCGGCCTGTGAATCACCACTCCACAAATTCTCTTCGCTTCGATCATTTTTCTGAAGAGTACCGGATGCTTCCTGTACAACAACGGATCAAACACGTAGCGACGCACGTGGCAAAGGCACAGGTGCAAATCGGCGAATTGTAATGGATGCGACACCACCGGTTCCGCGGCAATCCGGACAAGACATCCGGCCTCCAGCAATCGAAATCCGAAATCGGCATCTTCCCGGAAATACAGATGTTTCTTTCCATCGTAGAACTCGGGATCATATCCGCCGAGGGATTCAAACACGTTTCGTTTCACGAACAGATTGCATGGAATAAACGAAGGCATCCCCTTCATATCCATCCGTCGCACATCCTTCCCCGTTTCCTGGTAGATCGTTCGGCCCTCGAGGGCATCGATATCATTCCCTTGCAGAATCCTGCTTGCTTCTGCAAGCCACGTGCTGTCCGGAAGCACGTCGTCCTCCGTCAGGCCGATATACTTCCCACGGGCCATGGCAACACCCGCATTGCGTGCCTTTGATGCGCCGCCATTGGGCACGGAAACGCACCGAAGGACGTACGGAAACGAATGAGTTGCGACCGCTTCCACCGTATCGTCTGTGGAGCCATCGACGACGACGATAACCTCGAAGTTCTTCATGTCGATCGACTGACCTGCCAGGGCCCCAAGGCATTTCAGAAGCGATTCCCGTCTATTGTATGTAGGAACCACCACGGAGAAGAACGGCGTCTCCCCTGACAGTTTCGTCATCGGAACACCCCTGCAAGAACGCGCAGATATCCCCGTGCGCTTGAACGGGCAGATTCGCGAATGCCCGGCCTTGCAATTGCAATCGCGCACCAGACGAGCAAGCGGAGGATCGCCCGGCAACCGATCACCAATCGTACTGCCGCCCGTCCCGCCAGGGAGTGATGTTTTCGGTAGAACAGTATGAGACTGGCATAATAGTGCACCAGTCTGCGCTCATCATAGTGTCCCGTCGTACCTCCGCCGAAATGCACCACGCTCACATCCGGACAATACCATACCTCGCCTCCGGCCTGGGAGACCCGGTAGCACCAATCCGTCTCCTCGAAGTACATGAAGTACTCCTCATCCAATCCGCCCACTTGTGTTATTGCTTCACGACGCGCAATGAGACACGATCCCTGCACATAGTCCACTTTCCGCGTGATCGTGGGATCGCGGTACAACTCCCGGTGGCCGCCGAACACGTGCGAGTGCGGCAACATCCGATCCAGGAAGAGCGATTCGACGAAAATGTTCCAGAGCGTTGGGAATCGCACGCCCGTCCGTTGGAGTGACCCATCACTGTTCACCATCGATGGACCTGCCGCCCACGCCGTGGGGCGTGCATCCATAAACTGCACCAGTCCATCGAATGCTCCCGGTGATACCTGGGTATCCGGATTCAGCAGCAGCACGTACCTGCTGTCGCACCGCTTCACGGCCTGATTATTCGCCGCGGCAAATCCGGCGTTCCCTGCATTGCGGACAAGTTCAACCCACGGAAACGCGCGGGCTATGGTATCAGCGGTCCCGTCGCCCGAATTGTTATCAACGACAACCGTCTTCATCGGGCACACCGTCCCGGCACTATGTATCGACGTCAGGCACCGGTCGATGTCCGCTCTGGAATTCCAGGTCACAATGATGACCGTCAGATCAATCATACTCTTCCACCATGGCAACCGTGGATCCGACGCGCGCGCGCATGGCAAGGCGAGGAGAGCCACAGACGCGTTTCCCTCCCCTTGACCGTCGCAGCGCGCATCCGGGGACTATCGCAAAACACGAGGCGCGCTGTCACATGCGCTGAGAAGTTGACGCACCTCAGGGGGAGCATCCCATGTGGCATAATTCACCCAGCCTCCCCACCGCAGAAAGGTATGCGCAAGGACCCAAGCGCGGGCGGCAAAAATCTGATCTCTTGAAAAGACGGTCATAAGGGTTCCCCACAGGCTCATCTTTATTCTCTCACCCCACGTTGATTCCCGCCAGACATTCTTCATCTCCTTCCATCCATGACCGAAGGACCGTTCCATGAAGTAACCCACCGCCAGCCGCTGATGCATCCGTCGCGATCCTGCGGCAAATTCCGACGCAAAGCCCGCACAGCGGGGATCTCCCTGATACCGTTCGAGAACCTGAATCCTCATGGCATAGAGGGCCGACTCCTCCACCGCAAGTGAATCTTCCGAATAGCGATAGACGGCAAGCACCTCATCGACATACGAAAAACGAACGCCGTCGGCTGCCATGCGGATCCAGCACTCAATATCTTCGGCAAGGTTCCGGAACGACGTGTCGAATGGATGCGCAACGACAACAGGTCGCTTGAACAGGAACGAATGGATCACCGTCGCAAACGTTTCGTTCTGTTCAAACAGGAATGCTTTCAGGGGATCATTTCCCGGAATCCTTGCCGGCAGCGAACGAACGAATCCTTCACGCCGCCGGTATCCGACATAGTTCGTATACACGACGTCGGTATCAGGTTGTTGGCGGAACTGATCGACGCAACGCCGGAATCGGCCGGGGGGGATGATGTCGTCGGAATCAAGAAACTGAACGAATTCTCCACGAGCAATGCCCATCGCCAGGTTGCGGGCTGCCGATGGACCCTGGTTCTCCTCATGCAGATATCGGAAGCGATCGTCGCGGTCCGCATGCTGGTGGAAGATCGCAGCGCTGCAATCCGTTGACCCGTCATCGACCAGGATGCATTCCCACTCCGTGAAGGTCTGCCACAAGACGCTCTGAAGCGCAGCTTCGAGATACCGCTCCCGGTTGAAACAAGGCATGATCACAGAAATGACAGGGCTGTTCATTGCCGGCGGCTCCGGCGGATTTCCTGAAAACCCATCCGCAGTGCGAACCAGCAGATAGCAAAACACTGCCCCAGATTCCCATCATGATAGGCAAGCCACAACGCCTCCTTGGTTTCCTTTTTCAGGGCACGAAAATATACGCGCGCATCCACCGCGTGTCTCTCCGCCTCCAGAAGTCCGACCGCCTCCCGAAGGAGGCCCAGCCGATTTGCGCTCAACGCCCCGGCGGAAGCAACCCGGTAGTAGATCAAGGGACCCTCAAGAAACCCGATGTGGGCAATCCGTGACATTCGAATCCAGTACTCCCAGTCATGCGCATGCCGCAAATTCACGTTCAAAGGGCCAAGTTCTCTCACGATGGCATGTCTCATCAGAGCCGAGGAGGAGATCACCACATTCCCGTTGAAGAGCAGATCACCGTGGAAGCTCTTCACGTCGGCGATGAGCTTCTCCCCGCCAAACATCCCCATCGTCTCGGCTGTTCGCCGTCCATCCCGAAGAACAAACGCCCGGCCGAAGACCATTCCACAGTCGGGGTGTTCGCGAAGGAACTCCACCTCGCGTGCAATGGTGTCGGGCAGGAGAACGTCATCGGAATCCAACACCATCAGGTACTCCCCGGAAGCACTTTCCATCCCCGCATTGACGGCCGCACATTTGCCGACGTTCTTCTCAAAACGTATCAACGATCCCCCGGCCTCCGGGTGCACTGCGATCCATCCCGCAACACTCTCCGCCGTTCCATCGGAAGACCCGTCGTCAATAACCAGAAGTTCGATCGGCGTGTACGTTTGCGTACGGACGCTCTCCAGCGTTTCCATGATCACATCGCGGCGGTTAAGCACCGGAACGATGATGGAAACCAATCCGATCGGAGGAGTATGTCGATATGAAGGATCCACGCTCAACGGTACAAGAATGGAGACGAGCCCGGAATGGCGGCCCGAAGACTGCTATTCCAAACCCATCTTCTGGAAGAGATCGCGCAGGCGCCTCTCATAGGTGTGATCACGAAGCACCCGGGCATACCCTGCTTCCGCAATGTTCCTGCGTTCGTCTTCGTGTGCCAGATAGAAACGGATCTTCTCGATCATTTCCCGAGTCGTCCCGTAGGTTACCACCTCCCGATCGGGCACGAAGAAATCCTCAAGGCGTGATGCCATGCCACTAAGCTGAAATCCTCCGCAGGCGGGGATCTCGAAATTCCGTCCCTTAATCTGATTCGCTCCGCTTTGCGACGAGGCGGAGAGATTCAGATTGATCCGACTCACGTTGAAGAGTTCGATCATCTCCTCCTGGGAAATGCGCGTCGAACCAGCGATCTGCTGGAGGCGCCCGGCGCTCATCAGATGCAGTCGCCTCGCATGCCGGTGCCACCATCGGCTCTTCCAACCTGTGCCCCGGACGTACGCCGCAATCGCCGCAGCGTGCAATTGTCGCACAACTTCAGGGCGGTCGCCGTACGACTGTCCAACGAATGACACATCATACCGGGGAGGGACATCTTTCCGCACGTAGAATCGCGGGTTGGCGCCCCATTGCGTCAGCAGGACTCGTTCATACCCGATCGCCCGATACTTCGGCAACGAATCCGCATCGGTCGTCGAGACGTAGGTGAAGCAGGGGGCCCACAACCGTGAAAAGTCATCAAACCGCCAATGATCATCGGCAAACCAATTGAATGTCGTCGTTCTTCCTTGTGCCGTGATCCTGCGGATCACGGCGGGGTCGAATTCATCCTTATACAAGAACGTGAACATCAGGTCCGGCCGGACTTCCTTCACCCGCTGTTCCAGGAGACGGCTCATCCCATCGCGTCCGAACTCCTGATGGAGAGTCAGGAAGTCGAAATACTCCACCTCATGCCCCATCCCCACGAGGGAATCGTAAAAATTGTAATGCTCGAAGCTGTATCCCCTTGCCGGAATTCCATAGTCGAATTTCGATGCCGCGTAAAGGATCTTCATACCGGAAGGTTGCGGTTGAAATGAGAGAGACCGGTACCCTCGGGAATGGCGTCACACGTCTTCGAAGCCGCGTGATGACGGTACTCCCCTTGATCCCCGGCACAAGAACAATCAACCCACGCGGAACCACCGGCAAGGGGCCGGGTGACCATGAGAGGGATCATAGGGATCAGCAAGTTCATCGAATTGACTCAGCATGCACTTCGAATTCCTCTTCGAGCCGCCGATTTGCGCGCCATATCAGGAATACATAGATGAGGTTTGCAACCAACAGGCCGGCAACAAGTCCCGTAAGCCCCCACAACACGCAGCCCGAGTAGTAGAGGACAATCGAGATTCCCGCAGAAATCGTCTTCGGTCTGAGATAAATTCCCGGCTGATTACGAGCCATCCCCATCGTGGACATCGCCTGTCCAACGTAGTATGCCCCGAGCCCGAACGTCAACAACAGGAGGATGTGGCCATTCATCGTAAAGTCGCGATTGCTGACAAAGTGGATGATGGAGTCTCCCATGAGTGCGAGAATGATGCCTGCCGAACCAAAGACCGCCAGTGTGAGCAGCGTGTTCAGCCGGATGATTTCCTTCCCCTTTCTCTGCTCCGCGTCAGAGGAAGAGGAAAACTGGCGAAAGATGATCGGCCCAAGGAATTGTCCCAAGACCCCGACAACAAGCACCGCGGAATTGTTCACGAGGTTCGCAGCCAATCCATAGCGGCCCACATCGGCGTTTGTCATCACCCCCTCGATCACCCACCGCTCCCCGTTCGACTGAACCCATGAAATCCCGCCCCAGAGCAGGAACGGACGCGCGTAATCGACGACGCGGGAATAGATCTCCTTGCGGAGTTCGTTGCGCTCCGGCCCGGTGAGGGAAACGGATGCACCTTCGCGCGGACGCGCCTGCTTGTTGAAGAATGCGAGACGTACGATGAAGGAAAGCCCGGTGGAAAGCGCCGTGCACGCCAGGACGAGCGTCGCGTTGAGTGGCGACATCCATCGGACGGAGAACAGAAACCCGATGAACAGAATCCGTTCCCCCGTCGCGATGATTGATACCTCGCGCCGCAGGCGGAGGGCGCCGAGCATGCCGGTAACAGGAATGGCCGTAGCAGCAACGATGATCATTCCTGCAGCGGCAATGGCAAAGGGAACGTCGACCGCAAAAACAAGTCTGCCGAGTGCTATCCCGACACCGGCAACGACAAGAAGAGCTCCCAGACACCAGAACAGCACCTGTCTGAGAGACGAAAAGTATGTCTCACGCGCTGCGGGTTTGTCACCATAGTAAAAGAGCATTCGGATGTAACCTTGCTCCATCGGCCCGTACATCGCAAGGTTGAGCATCCCTCCGACACTCAATGCAAGCACGTATTTGGCGTACTCCGCGGCACCGATCGTCGCCACAAGCTTGATCGAAATCAGACTGAGGAGGATGGTCAACGCCTGCCCCCCCGCAAGCCAGGAAAACTCCCGAATTTGCTCCCTTCTGACGCTGATACCGGCTGGAAGCAGTCGTTTCCAGAAACTTGCTCCCCACGCCAGGGGATGAGATAACTTCATCATGAGCCATCCGGGAAAACGATCCGGCACAGAGCATTGTGAACCGGAAGGGATGCGACGCCGTTCACAGAAACCGATCGATCGCCTTGAGAATTCTGCCGCTGGCCTTCCCATCGCCATACGGGTTGATCGCCCTGCTCATGGCCCTGTAGGCCGTCCTGTTCGACAGCAGCCGTTCGATTTCCGCGACGATCTTCCGTTCCGATGTGCCGACGAGCCGTACTGTTCCTGCCCGCACCGCTTCAGGACGTTCCGTGTAATCGCGCATCACAAGGACAGGTTTTCCCAGCGAGGGCGCTTCCTCCTGCACACCGCCCGAATCCGTCAGAATGATTGTGCTCCGATCCATCAAAAAGACGAAGGGGAGATACGGTTGTGGATCCAGCAAGTGGACATTCGGGAGGATTCCAAGGATCTCGCGTACAGGTCGCTGCACGTTGGGATTCAGGTGCACCGGGTAGACGATCTCCAGATCCGGATGTTTGGCTGCCACTCTGCGAATGGCATGGCAGATATTCTCGAATCCCTCGCCGAAATTCTCCCGCCGATGCCCTGTGACGAGAATCATCCGCCGACGGAAATCGATCCCCCGGAATTCGCGTTCGAAGCGCCGCCGGTTGCGCCGCACCGTTTTCCTGACATGGAAGAGCGCATCGATCACCGTATTCCCGGTGACGACGACCGTAGAAGGATCGATCCCTTCGCGCAGCAGGTTTTTCCTGGCCTGGATCGTGGGAGCAAAGTGGAGATCCGCAAGATGGGACGCAATGACCCGATTGATTTCTTCCGGGAACGGGCTCCGCTTCTCCCACGTCCGCAATCCCGCCTCCACGTGCCCGATGGGCACATCGGCATAGAAGGCCGCAAGCGCCGCCGCCATGACTGTCGTCGTATCTCCCTGGACCAACATCATGTCGGGCTTCTCGGCTGCAAGAACGCCTTTCATCCCCTGCAGGACGCGCGCCGTGACATCCTCCAGGGACTGGCCCGGACGCATGACGTTCAGGTCATGGTGGGTCCTGATGTGAAAGAGCGAGAGAACCTGGTCCAGCATCTCACGATGCTGTGCAGTGACGCAGATCCGGGTGACGTATCTGGCCCGGTGTTGGCGCAGCGCCTGAATAACCGGGGCCATCTTGATGGCCTCGGGTCGTGTGCCAAAAACAACAAGGATCTTCCTTCTGGATGTCACGTCTTCTTGTCACAGAATGTCGGTGTGGAACAATTGCCGCGATCCGTCCGTCCTTTTCACTTTCACGATGCGGATGCGGCGTTGGCTCTTCTTGATGACGGTGAACGAAAAACCCGAGGCTGCGACTTCTTCGCCGACTTCGGGAATCCGCCCGCTCACTTTCTGCACAAGACCGCCGATGGTCTCATATTCGTCGGCAAGAGGAATGCCTGCCTGAAACCGGTCATTGAAATCCTTGATCGACATTCGCGCGTTGACCAGGAAGGTTCCATCTGCGGTCTGTTCAACATCCTTGAGCACCTCGTCATATTCATCATGGATCTCGCCCACGATTTCTTCCAGGATGTCCTCCATGGTCACGATGCCCGCCGTCCCGCCGAACTCGTCGACGACAATTGCCATGTGCAAGCGCCGCCCCTGGAGTTCGCGCATCAAACGGCTGATCTGCGTCGATTCCGGAACAAAGTACCCGGGTCGCACCAGATCCTGGATGATGATGAGGTCGCGATACTCCATGAGGCCAAGAAGATCCTTGGTGTACACGACGCCGAGGATATTATCGATCGTCCCCCGGAAGACGGGCATACGGGAATACCCTTCTTCCAAAACGGTCTTGATCGTACGCTCGCGAGAAAAGTCGACATCGAGCGCTACAACGTCCGTTCGCGGGATCATGACCTCTTTTGCGGTGGTATCGGTAAACTCAAAGATACTTCCAATCAACTCCTGTCCGGTCTTATCAATGACCCCGGTTTTTGTTCCCTCTTCGAGCATCAGTCGAAACTCTTCTTCCGAAATCCTGGATTCGCTGAAGCTCGTTGAATCTCTGAATGGGCGAAGAACCAGATTGCTTGCCAGTCTGAGAGCCCCCGCGGGAATGCGGAACGCGGCGGCACAGAACTGCATGGGGGAAGCGAGGAAGAGGGCGGTTCGCTCTGCGCTGCGGAGAGCGAGGGATTTCGGAACAAGTTCACCGAAGACGACGACAAGAAAACCGAGCCCTCCCACCACGACAACGAGGGATATCCAACTACCCCATTCCATGATCCACGGCACGCCGCTCGACACCAATGCCGGAGCCAGGTGCTGCAATTCGAGGATGGCGCTCAATCCGGAGGCAAGGATGAGGGAAAACACGACGCCGACATGGACGGCTGCGAGGAACTGTTCCGGATCATTCTGGAAAGCGAGAATCTCCGAGGCCTTCTTGTTCCCGGCTTCCGCGAGCTCCCGCATTTTACTCTTGCGGCTGGAGAGAACGGCAACCTCGACGGCGGAAAAGAACCCCACAAGCGCGATCAGGCACAGGACACCCAGAATCTCGATCCAAAGTGTATCCATCGCGCCGGGGACGTCTCCAAACTTAAGAATGGGAAGGGTTTCTGGAGTAATTAATCAATTTTCGGGGTGATTTCCAAACAGCACCGCGGGCGGCTGGGGGCCGCCCGCGGTGACATGCACAGAACAGCCCTTCGCAGGCGTTATCGCGACTTTCTAAGGAAGTCGAGACGTGGCTTGAGCCGCTCCGTCGACATCAGGAGCCTCTCCTTCCCGAAAATTGCATCTTCCGTCTTTAGAAACGTCAATTCGTATTCATCGCTCATCACAATTGCCTCTTCCGGGCATGCCTCTTCGCAAAACCCGCAAAAGATACACCGGAGCATGTTGATCTCAAATTTGACCGGGTAGCGCTCCTTGTCAAGATCTGTCTCCGCGGCCTGGACTTCAATGGCGAGCGCGGGACAGACCCGTGCGCACAGGCCGCAGGCAACGCACCGCTCCACACCTTCCTCTTCCACCAGCACAGGCCTTCCCCGGAATGATGCGGGAGGATTCCAGCGCTCCTCAGGATATTGCCTCGTGAATTTCGGACGCAACATCTGGCCGAACGTCAGGAAGAGGCCCTTGACGATCTCAGGAATGTACGCACGCTGAAAAAGCGAAAGGTCCTTCCGCCGCACCTGCATCACCTTCTGGTCACTGTCTTTCGGCGTCATCGCCTGTGTCCCCCGACGTTCATGGACCCGCACCTCATCGACCCCACAGCAACAGCCACGCTCCCGTCACCCCGATGTTCAAGAGCGAGACAGGCAGCATCACTTTCCAGCCCAGATTCATCAACTGATCATAACGGAACCGTGGGATGGTCCAGCGAACCCACATATAGAAGAAGATCACAGCGCATGTTTTCAGCGCGAATGAGGCGATCTGCGCGATGCTCGTCCACAGAGGCGAGAGTCCACAGAGCTCCAGAAACGGCACCTGCCAGCCGCCGAGAAACAACGTCACGATGAGGGCGCTCGATGTGATCATGTTCGCATATTCGGCGAGAAAAAAGGTCCCGAATTTCATGCCGGAATACTCCGTGTGGTAGCCCCCGACGAGCTCGGGCTCCGCTTCCGGAAGATCGAAGGGAAGGCGGTTTGTCTCTGCAAACGAGGCAACGACAAATGTAATGAACCCAATCGGCGTCAGGAATGCGTTCCAGGCAAAGCCGCTTTGCATTGCGACCACCTTGTCAAGCTGCAATGTTCCGGCGACCATGATAACACCGACGACGGAGAGTCCCATCGAGAGTTCATAGCTGATCATCTGCGCGGCGGAACGCAATCCCCCCAACAGCGAGTACTTGTTGTTCGACGCCCACCCGCTCAGGGTCACGCCGTACACACCCATGGACGTCATGGCAAGAATGTACAGCACGCCGATGTTGACGTCGGCGATCTGCAGTTTGATCTCCCTGCCGAAGAGAGTGATGGTATCACCGAACGGGATGACGGCAAACGTCGTCATCGCGACGGTCAGCGAGATGACCGGCGCCAGCGTGTGCACAAACGCATTCGCGCTGGCCGGGACGATGTCCTCCTTCATGAACAGCTTCAGGACATCCGCCGGCGCCTGCAAAAGTCCCCATGGGCCGACCCTGTTCGGTCCGATCCGGTTCTGGATGGACGCGCTTATTTTTCGTTCCGCATAGACAAGGTTCGCGACCGTCGTCAGGATAACGAGGAGCACGACGACAATCTTGATGAACGCGATGAGGATAAGTTCCATAGTGGCTTCGGCCGGTTATGCCGGGACGTTCGTATGAGCGGGCTTTCCGACATTCAGCGGGAGCCCTTTGTTGCCGATCTTCTTGTACGACATTCCATGAAATGCTTCGACACGGGCCGCAATCTCGTCGAATACCTCTTCTGCACTCTGATACTTGAACTTCGCCCCCATCAGCGCCGCAATGCCGGAAACAATCCGCCATGTCGGCCGAGCGTCCTTCTTGGATCCCCGCAGCCACCGATCGAACTGTGATCCGAACCGGTCGAGACGGCTCATCGCATATCCGTCGAGTGACCGCTCCCTGTCGAGTGTTACCACCGACGGGCGGATGCGCTGCACCCTCCCTTCGAAATTGGTAAAGGTGCCGTTCTTCTCGGCGTACATCGCGGCAGGAAGAACGACGTCAGCGATGCTTGTCCCTTCGTTCTCTGCCGTCGCGTGCACGACCAGAAACTCAAGGCGGGAGAGCACCTGCACGATGTCGGGCATTGTGAGAAGCACATCATCCACGACGTACATCGCCTTGATCGTCCCGTTCACCACCCCCTGCAGGATTGCATCGAACCCCATCCCCTTCTCGGCGGGGCGAACACCCACTTCCACCGCACCCCGGCTGTTCGGAGCCCTATCGGAGCGGATCAACAAATCATCATCACTGCCTGGTGCGATATGACGCCTGAAGTCGATGTTCTTCGTCCCCAAAACATCGTGGGCGAATTTCCGGATGACATAGTTGTCTTCGTTCGTATCGAAGGCAGACCCAAGGACGGCAAGCTCCCCCTTGCGAAACGTCTTGAACCCCGAAGCGGCATGGGCAACGGCTTCATCCCAGCCGGCTTCGCCGAGAGCAGACTCCTTCTGGACGAGCGGACTCTTGATCCTACTCTCCGCGTTCACCGAACGGAAGGTCTCCAATCGTCCATAATCGCACATCCAGAACCCGTTCACCCCGGCATTGTAGCGGGGGGTTTGCCGGAGGATCTCATTGTTCCGCACCCACGTGTTCATGTTGCATCCCCTCGCACAACCGGGACACACAGTCTCCGTCGCCGACATCTCCCACACCCTTGCCTTGAACCGAAACTCGCGGCTTGTGAGGGCTCCTACCGGACAGATGTCGATCACATTCATGGAATACGGGTTGTCCAATTCCTCGCCGGGAAACGTCGTCAATTCGACGTGATCCCCGCGCTGCGTAAATGTGAGCTGCGGTTTCTTCGCAATCTCATCGCAAAAACGAACGCATCGCGAACACATGATGCATCGCTCCGTGTCCAGCATAATGAGACTGCTGAGCGCCACGCGCTTGGGCTTGTGGACCTTATCCTCTTCAAACCTGCTCGAACCGATGCTGTGGGCGTAGGCATAGTCCTGGAGCTTGCATTCCCCCGCCTCGTCGCAAATCGGGCAATCGAGCGGGTGATTGATCAGCAGGAATTCCATCACGGCGCGTCGTGCTTCGAGAACCCGGGAGGACGCTGTCTGGACCACCATGCCGTCAGAGACCTGCGTCGAGCATGCGATTGCCAGCTTCGGCGTCTTTTCGACCTCGACGAGGCACATCCGGCAGTTGCCCGCAACGGATAAGGCAGGATGCCAGCAAAAATGGGGAATCTCGATCCCATTATCGCGTGCCGCCTGGATGATCGTCAACTTCGGATCAACCTCAAAAGACTGCCCATCGACCGTTATCTTCGCCATGCTTTCCCTTTTCTACGCAACCGACATGTCATGGGTGTAACGCTCGTGGAAGGTTTTCAGTTTCGCGACGAGTCCTTCAATCTCCGCACGCGGCGGGAGGAATGTGGTCCTGAAATGGAACGTGCCCGGCTTCTGGCCGAATCCGCTCCCCGGAACCACGCAAATCCCCGTCTCTTCCAGCAGCGCGAGGCAGTATGCGGAATCCCTCTCCTCCTCGTACGCTTCACGCTCCGCAGCCCGCATATGGGCAACGTCCTTCCCCCCGGGAAGCTCGAAACGGACAAAAGCGTACATCGCTCCATGCGGGACGGTCACCGACATCCCTTTAATGCCGTTAATTCCGTTTCCCAGGATCTCCGCCTTCGCCTTAAGATCATGGAGTATCGCCTCCTTCTCACTGATGTAGCCCGCGTAGCTTTCC